>Ga0209345_10000290_pt1 | contig 66118 bp, 66 predicted proteins | sample Cruoilmetagenom7_FD_187294 | JGI IMG/M metagenome (GOLD analysis project Ga0209345, IMG submission 187294) | Oil polluted marine microbial communities from Coal Oil Point, Santa Barbara, California, USA - Sample 7 (SPAdes) (version 2) | ecosystem: Environmental > Aquatic > Marine > Oil seeps ... | reverse complement strand
GCTGGCTTAATGCTCGCACTGTTTTAGTGTTGGTTACAATCAAACACTCGTGATAATAGATCAAATTGCTGATCATCCCATAAATTTAGCTGCAAAGCAGTAATGTACCAGCTCTCTTGTAAAGCAGCAGCTTTACGCATAATTAACCCTGTATTAACGATTTAAAATTATGTATGTATGATTTTTCACCCCGTGCTTACTTGCTACTACCCGTGCTTACTTGCTACTACCCGTGCTTACTTGCTACTAGAAGATAGGTGAAATCATTATTCATTTATGTAATTAGACTCTTCTAAAACGAATAGAGTTATACCTCATGTAGGTGCTAAACTAATTTTTATGGCCTTAAATGTGGTGGCTAAACAGCCTAATAGTTGTTAGAATCACGGGCAATTTACAACACTGTTTAACCACAGTGATTAATATAGGAGTTAATATAAATGAGCGCCACAGACAATCGATTTAGCGGCCCTGGCCCGGATCAAATATATAGCGATTTTTTAAGGGAAGGTGTTTTTTCATTGCCTCAATGCAAAGACTGTCATGAGTTCCACTTCTTTCCTCGAGTCGTTTGCCCACATTGTGGTAGTTTCAATCTTGAGTGGAAAGAGTTAACTGGGAAAGGCGAAGTCTATTCAACAACAACTGTTCGACGCAAACCCGAACGTGGCGGTAATTACAATGTTTGTCACGTCACATTAGCAGAAGGCCCTCGCTTGATGAGCCGTGTTGAAGGTGTTGACCCATTAGATGTAAAAATTGGTGATCAAGTCAGCGCCGTTATTAAAAATGATGGAGACAGTCCTTTTATTGTCTTCGTACCAGCACAGGGAGTTTAAAAGATGTCACATGAATTAAGAGGTTCATCTGCGGTTGTTGGTGTTGGTTTGGCCGGTTGCGGTGAAGCCCATGGCAGAGCGCCATTAGATATTCTAGCCGAGGCCACACATAACGCCCTAGATGACGCTGGTTTAAAGCTATCCGATGTAGACGGTATTTTCACCGGTTCGTCATACCACTTTATGCCTGCATTGAGTACAGCTGAGTACTTAGGCATCAAGCCACGTTTTTCTGACAGCAGTATGGTGGGAGGTTCATCATTTGTTGCCCATACATTAAATGCTGCGATGGCTATTAAAACCGGACAATGCGATGTTGCTCTAATTTGTTATGGCAGTAATCAACGAACAGCCGGTGGAAAACTGGCCACCATGTCTGAGCAACAAATATATGAAGCACCTTATAAGCCCCGCTACCCCATAAGCTCCTATGCACTCGCAGCCGCTCGCCATATGCATCAATACGGTACAACACGTGAACAAATGGCTGACGTTGCTGTTGCAGCACGCCAATGGGCACAGTTAAACCCAGCTGCTTTCGCCCGTGAAGAGCTCACTCGTCAAGATGTGCTTAATTCGCGCATGATCAGCGACCCTCTTTCTTTACTGGATTGCTGCTTGGTGACCGACGGTGGTGGTGCTGTCATTATGGTTTCTAGTGAGCGAGCTAAAGATTTCCCCAATAAACCTGTTTATGTATTAGGCACGGGTACTGCACACTGGCATCGCCAAATCACCCAAATGCCGGACTTAACAACAACCGCTGCCGTAGACGCCGGAAAACGCGCCTTTGCAATGGCCGGTTTAACAAAAGATGATGTGGATGTTGTTGAGCTTTACGATGCTTTCACTATTAACACCATCCTTTTCCTTGAAGACTTAGGTTTCTGCGCTAAAGGTGAAGGTGGAGCTTTTGTTGAAAATGGTAATATTGCACCTGGTGGTAGCTTACCCGTAAATACTAATGGTGGCGGTCTATCGTGTGTTCACCCTGGCATGTACGGTATCTTCATTCTTATCGAAGCTATTCAACAATTACGTGGCGGATGTGGTGCACGGCAAGTAGATAATCCAGAAGTAGCCCTGGTTAACGGCAATGGTGGTGTACTATCCAGTCAAGTAACAACAATTTTAGGAACAGAGGCAGTTTTATAGTATGAGCAATCCTTCTTTAAACGGCATAAAAGTCGTTGATTTATCACGCGTTTTGGGTGGTCCATTATGTACTCAAATTTTGGGCGACCATGGCGCAGAAATTTTAAAGGTTGAACCCCCAGCGGGTGATGAAACACGCGGATGGGGTCCTCCATACCATGAACGTGGAAGTGCCTATTACGATGGGGTCAATCGTAATAAAAAAGGAATTGCCTTAGATATGCGGCAACCTGAAGCACACCAAATTCTATTTCGCTTACTTGAAACAGCCGATGTTCTGGTCGAAAATTTTAAGGTCGGCACACTCGAAAAATGGGGCATAGGTTTTAAGGATGTATTGCAAAAAAAATTCCCTCGTTTAATTCATTGCCGTGTGACTGGTTTTGGCAGTAATGGACCCTACGCAGGCTTCCCTGGTTATGATGCCGTTGCTCAAGCCACCTCCGGTTTAATGAGCATTAACGGTGACCCTGATCGCCCACCGGTTCGAATTGGTGTACCTATCGTTGACTTAACCACCGGTATGAATGCGGTTATTGCTATATTGTTAGCCTTATATGAGCGACAAACATCTGGACTGGGCCAATCGATAGAAGTGAGTTTATATGATACGGCGGTGAGCTTAATTCACCCTCATGCCGCTAACTGGTTTTTAGATGGTAAACCGCAAAAACGTCTAGGTAGCGCGCATCCAAATATCACGCCTTATGACCTCTTCCCTACCGCTAACGGGATGTTATTTTTAGGTATTGGTAATGATCGCCAGTTTGCTGGTTTATGTAAAGAATTAGGTCACCCTGAAATAGCACAAGACCCACGTTTTAAGATTAATGCTGACCGCGCTAAAAATAAAGCTGAATTACGAGTTATTCTTGTAGATTTGCTTGCTGACCGTGATGGCAAAGCAATGACTGCAGAGTTAATGAGCAAAGGTATACCTGCAGGCGCAGTTCAAACGGTTGAAGATGCTTTACAGCACCCGCAAACTAAAGCTAGAGACATGGTCATAGAGTCGGGCGAATACAGAGGCACTGGCATTCCTATTAAACTCTCGCGCACACCTGGGAAGTTTAAATGTCGCCCTCCTCAATATGGTGAAAACAATACCGAAATATTAGCGGATGCCGGCTATAGTCCAGAAGAAATAGAGCGCTTTAAAGAAATGAAAATAACATTAGAAAAGCCACGTAAGTAACTAATAAATATTTATATTTTTATTTTAAATGAAGCGTTTAGTCATTATTTCTCATGCACCCTCGCCAAATATACAAAGGATGATAAATGCTATATTAGAGGGTGCAAAGAGTGATGAGATAAACGGCGTTGAAACTACTTTTATACCGGCGCTAGAAGCAGAGGCAGAAGATGTACTCAATGCAGATGCGTTAATTTTAGCTACGCCAGAAAATTTAGGTTATATGAGTGGTGGCTTAAAGGACTTTTTTGATCGTAATTACTATCCTTGCATGGATAAAGCTGAGGCCATGCCTTGTGCAATCCTTATTCGTGCAGGTAATGATGGCACAGGTACAAAACGAGCGATTGAGTCAATTTTAACGGGCTTACGATGGAAAATTGTTCAACAACCGCTTATTTGTCGTGGTGATTTTAAAGAAGAATTTATAGGCCAAGCAGAAGAGCTTGGGCTTTTTATGGCGGCTAGTTTAGATGCAGGAATTATCTAAACTAAATAACCCATCAACGACCTAGTAGAAAATCAAGTAATGAATTTTTCCTATACTGAAGAACAGCAAGCCATTCAAGACTCTATTCAAAAGCTTTGCAATCCTTTTGATGATGACTACTGGTTAAAGCGCGATCAAGAAGGCGGTTTTCCGCATGACTTTTACCAAGCAATGGTTGAGGGCGGTTGGATGGGAATTTGTATTCCTGAAGCTTATGGCGGTTCTGGTTTAGGTATTACCGAGGCTGCGATTATGGCGAGCAAAATTGCTGAATCAGGAGCCGGTATGTCTGGCGCATCAGCAGTCCACATTAATATTTTTGGCTTAAATCCTGTTGTTGTTTTTGGTACTGAGGAGCAAAAAAATCGCATGCTACGACCCATGGCTGAAGGTCGAGAAAAGGCTTGTTTTGCTGTCACTGAACCCAATACCGGATTGAACACGACTCAACTTAAAACCCTAGCTGTCCGTAAAGGCGATCGCTATATTGTTAATGGGCAAAAAGTATGGATCTCAACCGCACAAGTCGCTGATAAGCTATTATTGCTTGCAAGAACCACCCCACTGGAAGACGTAAAAAAACCTACACAGGGCTTAAGCCTTTTTTATACCGATTTCGACCGTAATAAAATCACCGTTCATGAAATTGAAAAAATGGGCCGCAAAGCGGTAGATTCGAATGAGTTATTTATTGATGGTCTAGAGATACCTCTTGAGGATCGCATTGGCGAAGAAGGAAAAGGCTTTGAGTACATTTTGCATGGGATGAACCCTGAGCGTATATTAATAGCTGGTGAGGCCGTTGGACTTGGCAGAATTGCGTTAAAAAAAGCAATTGATTACGCCAAAGAACGTATTGTTTTTAATCGTCCAATTGGCCAAAATCAGGGCATACAACACCCATTAGCTGTGTGTTGGTCCGAATTAGAAGCTGCATGGCTGATGGTAATGTCAGCTGCTTGGCAATATGATAACAACCAGGCTTGTGGTGCATCGGCTAATGCAGCTAAATATTTAGCTGGAGAAGCAGGCTTTCATGCTTGTGAAACAGCGGTTATGACCCACGGTGGTTTTGGCTACGCAAAAGAATATCATGTGGAACGCTACCTTCGTGAATCTATGGTGCCCCGTATTGCACCAGTTAGTCCTCAATTAGCACTATGCTATATAGCTGAAAGAGTATTAGGCTTGGCTAAATCTTATTAATTAACTCAGCGGGTGCTTGTTATTCATCTAACTGCCGTTTGCCAGTATACGGTACTGTTTTTTCAATGTGCGAGTAAATAAAAGGTGCGATTGGGTGTTCCCTTTCCTCTCGAATATGCCCCAATAAGCCAGCACTACGCGTTACAACGGCAATACCGCGCATCACATCCCATGGCACACCAATTTCTGACAGTACGACCGCTATTGCCCCGGTTGCATTAATGGTTAGGTGCTTACCATAGACCTCATCAACCGTCTTAGATAATGTAGCAACAATATCGATATAGCGTCCTTCTACCCCTGCCTCACGTGCAATATCAAAAAGCCGCGGTGTTCTTGGGTCATCTGGTTTATGAAAGGGATGACCAAAGCCTGGAATTGCTTGGCGTGACTCCTTAAACCCTTTCACAATACGTAAACAACTCGCTTCAAGCCCTTCTTCTGCGGTTATTATTTCCTGTAGGTTCTTCGCCATGCCTTCCATCGTTCCCACCAAACCGCTACCAATTCCCTGTAAACCTGCAGAGATAGCACCTTGAACCGACTCTGGCGCTGCCATGATCGTTAACCGAGTCGCAATAGCACTGGGCGTCAACCCATGCTCCATTAAGGTGACTAAAACAGAGTCAAAAACAGCTATTTCACCCTCGCTAGGCATTCGTTGCATTAAGTGCAAAAAAAACATTTCTGTAAAGCTAACTTTACCGATCAGTTCTTGAACAAGGTCTTTGTTGCGAACCAAAATTTGTTGTTCATTAGTGGTTGATATCTTAGTTTCAGGTGCTAATTGCTTTGCCATACATAAATCCTAGTTTTAAAATTACTAAGGTTACTTTAAAATCAAAATAACAAAAGAGACTCGCCTAATCACTAACTAACTAACTCAAAACAAGGCAAACAGACCTCATCAGCAATCTTTATTGTTTTAAGTTTAACTGGGCTATCAAAATCTAGCGCATCAAAATCTTTACCCACAAGTGAGCTTATCATCCGTGGCCCCTCCTCTAAATCAATCAGCAACACGGCATACGGCACATCTTCTTTAAAAGCGGGTCCCGGTGCTCGGTATACAACGCTAAAGGAGTGAATCGTCCCACGACCACTAGCCGCCTTATGTTGTAAATTGACTGATTGGCATTGTCGACAAATTCGTTGTTGATAATACTGCACATGGCCGCAATCATCACAATGTTGTAATAATAACTCACCATTTTTCAGCCCATCCCACAATGCTTGGCTATCACCATCGGGAATCGGTAACGGCTTTTCTAGCACGTCTTTAATTGCCTTATTCATCGAGTGCTCTGTGTACCTAAAATCGTTGTTGCTTGCGTTGAAAATCCTGCCCCTAAGGTATGCACAAGTCCCAACTCTGCATTAGCCACTTGGCGTTTGCCGCAGCTGCTACGTAATTGACGAACAACTTCAACAAAATGAAACCATGCCGCTGGAATACCTGGGTGAGCATATGACAGCATGCCGCCATGAGTATTGGTCGGAATTTGACCACCGTAAGTAATATGGCCATCTTCTACAAAGCCGCCCGACTCGCCTTTTTTACAAAAGCCAAGATCTTCTAGCATCATTAAGACTGTACCGGTAAAACAATCATAAATTCCTGCAACATCAATATCAGCTGCTGTGACCCCAGCCATCTCATAGGCCTTTTGTGCCGAATGCACAGCCCCTGTTTGGGTTAATTCAGGCATTAAGAAAATATGTTCATGACTGTAGTATTCACCACCACCTAATATGTAAATAGGTGTATCGGTGTAATCAAGTGCTCGCTCCGCCGAAGTAAGTATCAAGGCAGCAGCACCATCTGAAATTAAGGAGCAATCTAATTTACGGTACGGTGATGAAACCATTTTAGAGTTGATAACATCGTCGACCGTAATAAGCTCAGTTTTTTGTGCACCGGGGGTACGACTAGCGTGTTCACGAAAGGTGACAGCCACTTGCGCCATTTGTTCAGAGGTCGTGCCATATTCTTTCATATGCCGATGAGCAGTCATCGCAAAGGTATTGGCAACGGGGATTCCAAAGGGCATTTCATATTGCTGATCACGACTTTCGGTCATCGCCCTCATCGCCAAATCCGGTGTCATACCAGTTAACAGGCTATCGCCACAGGCCACTAGTACAGTATCTGCTAAACCTGAATGGATAGCGGCAGCAGCTGTATTAACAGCCGCGCCAGCAGTCGCACCAGAAACTTGTAAGGTATTGGAGTAAGACGGTTGAATATTCAGATATTCACTCAGAGCAACACTGAAACGATGAAATGATGATGCAAAAGCATTGCCAGTTAATACACCGTCAATCTCAGCTTTCTCCATATTGGCGTCCGCTAAAGCATTTAATGTGGCTTCGGCGGTTAAGTCTAATGGACTTCTCCCCGGCACACACCCTGTCGGCGATTGCCCAACACCAACAATCGCCACTTTGCCTCTAAGAGAATTAGCCATCAACTTCCACCACGGGCAACATTGTCCCCCGCTTCGCATAAAATATTAGCAATAGTACCCGTATTAGTCGCTTCAATTTGTAACTGCATTTCCATCAATTTCATAACAATTAACAGCTGCCCTACTTCAACCTCATCACCCTTACTCACTAGCACCCTGCTAATTTCACCCATCATTGGTGCGGTGACGCTATTAGCGGATTCAGCATCACTTTGTTTATCATTTACAAGCTGTTCAACTAGGTAACTATTTTGCTAGCCTAAACTATGCGTATAAATCAGCTCTTGTTGCTAGTATGATTTCGTCGGTATATAAGGTTAAACCCCTAATGTGATATTTTGCAGATAACAAACCCTTTAACGACCACTCTTTCACCACAAAAACAAGCCAACTGACAGCGAGCATAGACACCATCGTCTCTTTCTACAATCTCGTCAATTTCACCAGACACACGCACACTGTCCCCTGGGTAAACGGGACCTAAGAAAGACACGTTTAATTCACCACCGTATGCCCAACCCTGCCAATTCCATGCCGATAAAACACGCGAAACAAAGGCCAGCGTGAGCAGCCCATGTGCAATCGTGCGACCAAAGAAAGTCGTTTTAGCAAATTCAGGGTCAATGTGTAAGGGGTTTACATCACCTGACGCATCGGCATAGGCATCAATCATCGTTTGCTCGACAACTTGAGTGATTTCATCTAAATGATCACCAACGTTATAATGTTGATAGCTTTTCAACTCGCTCATCCTTCTTTCCCCCATATCCTGGTAATCATTCCACTGCTAATCAACTCACCATGTTGATTGCGGGTTTCTGTCGTCATTTCAACGTAGTTGCGCCCTTTTCGTTCATATAATTTAAGCACTTGTGCTGTAGTGAATAAGGTTTCTCCAATATAAGCGGGGCGATGGAATTTGAACTGTTGCTTTGCATGAATACCACCTGGAGGCCCAACGCGAGTTCTTAATGCATCAATGACATACACGGCTGCTAACATAGGAGGAGCTACACGACGGCCCTGTTCGTCGTCTACGGTTAGTTCTTTTGTTCCATCGTTAGTGGCTTTAATGTACTTATCTACACACTCCTTAGTAACTTCAAATGAAGGCACCGGGTCTAGGAAGTCATCGCCTTCAGACATGCTGCTGTATTTCACATAATCGCTCATCGTAAATTCTCTAGTTAATTAGTTAGTTTTGTATTCGTAAACAGCGTCGCCAGTACGTGACATATCGCCTATTTTGATTAAATAATTCAGGTGCGCCATTGCTTCGCCTGTTGCTAATGATAAATTGAATAAACTTAAGCGGTTACCATACAACTCTTCGATCACCTCAAGCCCTGACCGGCCTTGCTGGCAAAAGCTTCGTAGTTGATCTAAGGATTTATAATGGCCTTCTTTAAGTGCCGTTAGGCGTTCATGTAAGCCTTTGAAAACACGACCGTGAGAAGGAAGCACTAGCATTTTATTGCTGAATGCCGATAAGTTATCCAAACTGTCTAAGTAATCGGCCAGTGGGTCTGCCTCAGGCTCATTAAATTGAACACTAATATTAGGTGATATATTAGGTAATACCTGATCGCCCGATATTAATAAATGACGCTCTGGGTTATACAAGCAAATATGCCCTGGACTATGCCCGCTATACTGCAATAATTGCCAAGCCTCATGATTGATAATAATCGACTCACCATCAACCAAGCGTTGGTAACTGATTGGTGCCTCAGGCACCCCTACAACATAACCGCCGATTCTATTTTGTAACTGAAGGACTTCTTCTTGTTTTAAACCAAAGCGCTCAAAATATTGACACCGCACCAGCTTTTGCTCTTCCGAGTATTCTTGGCATGCCATCTGTGTTGTTAAATACTCAATTTGACTCATAAATACAGGCGCATTAGTCTTATGTGCTAACCATTGCGCCATACCAACATGGTCGGGGTGAAAGTGAGTAATAATTATTTTTTGAATCGCTTCATTGTTACAAAAATCAGCTAATACCTTATTCCATAAAAGGACCGACTCCTCACTAAAAAAACCTGAATCAACAATGGTCCAACCATCGGCATCACGTAGTAGCCAAAGGTTTATATGATCCAATGTATAAGGAATAGGCATTTTTAATAAAAAAACACCCTCCTCTACCTTCATTGGAATACCAAACTCAGGTTTGGCATCCATAGGAAACGTCAACTTCGTCATCCGTTATAAATTGAAAGCGACGTTAAGCTTGGCTAAAGCGCTGTAAATGATAATCACGGTCGCCAAACAAAGCATTAATCATCGTTAAACGTTTGACATAATGGGCAACATCTAATTCATCAGTAACACCAATACCACCATGTAATTGAGCCGCTTGCTCACCGACTATTGAACGTGCATCGCCTAAATAAACTTTTGCAGCAGACACACTTTTTGTACGCTCAACACCATCACCTTCAGTTACTTTTATAGCGGCTAGATATGACAAAGAACGCATTTGCTCTTCTGTCATAAACATATCCACACAGCGGTGCTGGAGCACTTGGAAATTACCAATCGGCTGATCAAATTGTTTACGTGTTTTAAGGTATTCAACTGTTTTACCACGCAGTTCCGTTACCACGCCAACACCTTCGGCGCAGGTAGCTGCCGCTGCCGCATCAATCACGTACTCAATGGCTGAAAATGCATTATCCAACTCACCAACAAGAGCATTTTGCTCCACCATAACATTATCAAATGATAATTCAGAGGCACGTAGGCCATCGACAGTTTCATAGTCACGAGATGTTAAACCGGCCGTATTTTTATCAACAATAAATAAAGAGATACCTTGTTGAGTAAAATTGTCGCCACTTGTTCTAGCAGAAACGATAATTTTATCTGCTGTTTCCGCATTTAACACCACAGATTTGGAACCAGACAAGCAGTACTGACCTGCCTTTTTCTCAGCTGTAAATTCTACGTCTGTTAAATTGTAACGAGATTGGCGCTCAACATAAGCAAAAGCCAGTTTTAACTCGCCAGCAATCAAGGCGGGTAAAATGGCTTCTTTTTGATCAGTATTTCCAGCGCGCTGAATCAACAGCCCCCCTAGAATAACAGATGCTAAATACGGTTCTACAACTAGGCCTTTACCAATTGCTTCCATCACGACAATTAAGCCTGTTTGGCCAAAACCAAAGCCGCCAAAGTCCTCTTCAAAAGGGATACCTAAAAGGCCCATTTCTGCAAAATTTTGCCAATTATCTTCACTATAGCCAATACCAGTTCGACTTAATGATTGACGTGTTTCAAAATCATACTCATTTTGCAAAAACTTAAGCATTGAGTCTTGCAACATGACCATTTCTTCACTGAATTCTAAATTCATTTAATTACTCCTAACGCTTACAGACCCAGCACGGCTTTCGCCATGATGTTCTTTTGAATTTCATTTGAACCACCATAAATAGATGATTTACGCCAATCAAAATAATGCGGTGCAAGTACTGAGGCTTCTTCAGGGCCAATGGGCTCTTCTTGCCATCCATCAGTCATCGACTCTTTTACATACGGCATACCAAAGTAGCCCACCGCTTCCATTAATAACGCGGTAATGGCTTGTTGAACTTCGGTACCTTTGACCTTTAACAACGATGACTCAGATCCTGGTGCATCACCAGATGAGAGTTTCGACAAGACACGCATATTGGTCATCTCTAAGGCCATTAACTCAATTTCAACCGCTGATATTTTTGCTTTAAACGCGTCATCTTCTATTAACGGTTTGCCGTTATAGCGTTCTTTTGATGCCAACTCTTTAAGGCGGGCAATTTGTCTTTTAGAACGGGGCACTTGTGCAATATAGGTACGTTCATGCATCAATAATGATTTAGCAATTGTCCAGCCATCCCCTTCTTTACCAACGAGGTTTTCTACAGGAACTTTTACATTCTCAAGAAAGATTTGATTAACGACGTGCATTCCATCAATCGTAACAATAGGTGTTGTGGTCACACCCGGAGCGTTCATATCAATTAACAGAAAGCTAATACCCTTTTGCTTCCGGTCTTCTTGGCTAGTACGCACAAGGGTGAACATCATGTCTGCGTAATGACCATGAGTAGTCCATGTTTTTGAGCCATTAACAATATAATGATCGCCTTGTTTTTCAGCCTTTGTTTGTAAGGAGGCCAAATCCGAACCTGAGTTTGGTTCTGAGTACCCTTGGCACCACCAGACATCACTGTTTAAAATGTCGCCAAGGTATTTTTCACGTTGTTCAGCCGTACCAAATTTCATTAATACTGGTGCTAACATCACTAATCCAAAAGCGACTGTTCTTAGGCAATTAGCTGCACCACACTCTTCATCAAAAATATACTTTTGAACCGGCGTCCAACCAGGACCGCCATATTCAGCAGGCCAGCCAGGCGCGACCCAGCCATCTTTAGCGGCTAGAATTTTTTGCCAGCGTACATAATCTTCTTTTTTAAGAGCGATGCCTTTTGCTACTTTCTCTTGTATATCTTTAGGATAATTTTCCTTCAGAAATTCACGCACTTCCAACTGGAAGGCTTTTTCTTCGGGGCTATAATTTAAATCCATGTATTACTCCTTGACTACTTTTGGGTTGTTGATTCTTTATTGAACGTTAACGTGATTTAAAAGCTGGTTCTCGGCGTTCAGAAAAGGCCGCTAAACCCTCTTTCACATCATCACTTTTTAAGCCTTTGATGGCTTCGTTTACTTCTAACTCCAGTGCATTTTCTAAGCCTAAATCTGCACCGGAATAGGCTAAATTTTTCATCATACCAAGGCCTTCGGCACTTTTAGAGGCCAATAATTGGCAATATTCAAGTGCTTCAAGCCGTAGCTTATCACTCGGTACGAGATAATTTACCATACCCCAGTCATACGCTTGTTGAGCACTTAAGCGCCGACCTGACATCATTAAATCTAAGGCCCGCCGAAAACCGACAGTTCTTGGTAATCGTTGACTACCACCCCAGCCTGGAATGAGTCCATAATTAGCATGTTGGTCGCCAAATACCGCATCATCTGCGGCAAATAAAATGTCACAAGCGAGTGATATTTCAAGCCCACCAGCCAAACAAAAACCTTGCACTGCTACAACTACGGGTAAGGATGTCTGTTCAAAATTTGTGCAGGTTCGATGTCCTAATTCGACAAAGTTTCTCAACGCCTCAGTATCGTTGGATGAAATGGTGAGTTTTACCTCGTCAAGATCAGCTCCAGTGCAAAAGTGTTTTCCTTCTGAACAGAGTAAAATTGCACGAATGGCTGGGTTTTCCTGGTGAGTTCTTAGCGCATCTTGTAAGCCTTGATGTACATCCATTGATAAACAATTAAATTTATCTGCGCGGTTGATAATAACTAAACCGACAGGGCCCTCTGTTTTTGAAAGAACTACGTTTTCTTGCATGTTATTTTCTATCTTTCATTAAACTGAATATGGCACAGCATCTCGGCCAAATTTTTCACATCGAATAACTTTAGGAATGCAGTTGTTGGCTATATGTGCTGAATCAATTTTTGAGATGATATTGGAATTTGAACCCGCTAAAATTTGCACACAGGCAACGTTAAAGCCCGCTAGTGCAATGCCTTCTACAATAAGTCCAGTGTCGAGGTAACCTAATTCAAGCCCAGCATAGGTTTCTGTTAACTCAGTACCAATTAATTCGAGTTGGCGCATTTTCTTGGGCATCATTTTATCAAAGGCATGTTTATTATCGTTATTTTGGTATTCTGCCAGTAACTTATCTTGTGCAAATTGATGTGTTATTTGTTGAGTGACTAACGACTCTTCGGACCAACTAAAATCCACCGACTTCTCCTAAGTTTTAAAACATTGAAAGTATTAAACTACATGGGAGCGGAACACTAACAATTGTTAGATTTTACAAGAAATTTAAGCGTATTTGTGGTATTTTTAACGATTATTTTCAATCAATGGAAAACAAGCTATGACCGAAGACGTTGCAACAACTATTTCAACTGAATTATCAAATTTTGCACATGAATTTGACCTTAAGCAAGTCCCCAATGAGGTTCAACAATACGCCTTACATTTAATTCTCGATGCAACTGGCATTGCTTATGCCTCTAGCCAATATGACTTTAGTAAAACAGGGCTTGAAGCATTACGTTTATTTGAAGAACCCGGCCAACATATTGTCTTAGGTACCGGTGAAAAAATGTCTTACCGAGATGCTGCTCTTGCCAATGGTTTACTCATTCACGGGCTTGATTTTGATGATACCCACGTCGCCGGCGTGGTTCATATGACATCGGCTGTTTGGCCCTGTGTATTAGCTGTAGCCGAGAAACAAAACTCAACTGGGGCCGAAATGCTCGCAGCCTACATAGCAGGTATGGAAGTTGGTGCTCGTCTGGGTATGGTCGCAAAAGGAGCTTTTCATCAAGTGGGTCATCACCCCACAGGGCTTGTGGGGGCATTCGCATGTTCCCTTGTTGCTGCAAAGCTAATGAAATTATCGGTAGATGAAATGACCATGGCTCAAGGTATTGCTCTAAGTATGGCCTCCGGTAACTTTGAGTTTTTAGAAGATGGTGCATGGACTAAGCGCTACCACCCAGGCTGGGCAGCTGTGTCAGGCATTATGGCAGCAACATTTGCTAAAGTCGGGTATATTGGTCCAAGCTTACCGTATGAAGGGCGCTTTGGTTTATATAAAAGTCACCTGATAGGCCTTGAACCAGGTTGTGACTATAGTTTGGCAACCGCAGGCTTAAACACCACCTGGGAAGTGATGAGTGTTGGCATTAAACCTTATCCCTCTTGTCATTTCACTCATGCAGCGATTGATGCCACCTTAATATTAACTAATGAGCATCAATTGACTGTAGATCAAGTTAAGAGTATCAAAGCGCTTGTTCCAGAAGAGGTTGTTAAAACAGTGTGTGAACCATTAGCCACTAAACAGTCCCCAAGCTGTGCTTATGATGCGCAATTTAGCGTACCTTACTTAGTGGCCGTTGCATTAGTTCGTCATGATTTCACTTTAGCTGACTTAGAAGCAAAACCCTTGGCAGACCCTATTGTTGCCGCCTTAGCAAAAAAAGTTAACTATGAAGTCGATCCTAACTCAGGTTTCCCAACCTATTATTCTGGGGAAGTTCATATTACATTGAATGATGGCCGTGTACTTAAGCACCGTGAACATAAAAACCGCGGGTGTTTTGATAGACCCTTGAGTGCTGACGATATTGCTAAGAAATTTTTCCTAAACTGCCAATTAACTATCTCGGAAGAAAAAGCCTCGAAAATTCAGGCCTCTATTTTAAATTTAGCGTCTTTATCAAACGTATCAGAATTAACAAAACAGTTGTAATAAACGCATTTAGTTACCGAATAACGTCACATCTAAGTGACGTTATTCGGTAAGTTGCTACTTGTTTTTTATACCGTCCCAAAAAAAGCCAATTTGAGCTTCTGCAATTTCATCTATTGATTTACCGCCAGGTGAGTACCATGCGAGTGTTCTATTGAGAGAGCCCAATAAAGCCAGTCTAAAAATATGTAAATCAGTAGAGGCTTTAATGTCGCCTTTTTTTTGTGCTTCCACTAACCACCTTTTCCACATATTTTCGTATTTATCCCGTAATACGCGGCCTTCCTCTTGAACTGCATCCGGCATTTGTCCATAGTTACGTATACTAGTGGATGTGTAGTCACCTTTTTCAAGTAACGCCGCTAAATGCCCTTTAGCCGCTTCAAGTAGCACTTCTCTGCTAGGCGTGTCATCTGGTAAGGCGTCAACACGAGTGATAACTCTATTGATTATATTTTTAAGACCAATTTTAAGAATCTCAAGAACTAACTGTTCTTTTGAATCAAAATGATAATAGAGACTACCTGCTTTCATATCCAACGCAGCTGCAATATCTCGCAAGGCTGTTCCGTTATAACCTTGCTGGCTAAAAAGAGCTGCTGACGCATCCAAAATACGCTCTCGAGTTTTTTTCACTTTATTTGTCTGCGTGCTTTTTTCTTTTAACATACTTAAAGGTTTTGATTTTTTTGTTTATATCTAATTGGTCAATTATAGCATTAGACTGCAATTCCTACATATTCCCGTAGTTAGGCCCACCGCCACCTTCAGGCGTGACCCAGGTTATATTTTGAGCAGGGTCTTTAATATCACAGGTTTTACAGTGCACACAGTTTTGGCCATTTATTTGGAATTTTTTTTCGCCATTTTCATCGGCAACTACCTCATAAACACCGGCAGGACAATAACGCTGCGCAGGCTCATCGTAAAGTGGCAAATTTTGGCTAATTGGAATAGATGGGTCATTTAATTTCAAGTGGCAAGGTTGATCCTCTTCATGGTTCGTACTCGATAAAAATACAGAAGACAATTTATCAAACGTCAGCTTGCCATCAGGTTTAGGGTAAACAGGTGCTTTAGCCAGAGCAGCCGGTTTTAGTGTTTCGTGGTCAGGCGTTGTGTTATGCCAAGTAAACGGTAATTTTCCAGCAAAAATATTCTGGTCTAACCATGCAAATGAGCCACCTATTATCGTACCGAATTTGTGTAAGGCAGGGCCAAAGTTACGCGTTTTATGCAACTCATCAAACACCCAAGATGCCTTATACTTCTCATCTAAAAGGCTGAGCTCTTTGCTTGAAATATCACCGGCTAGCATTGATTCCATAATAGTTTCAGCTGCTAACATCCCTGTTTTCATAGCGGTATGGTTACCTTTTATTTTGGCGCCATTTAAAAAACCCGCATCACAGCCAACTAATAAACCACCCGGAAAGCACAGCTTAGGCACCGATTGCATGCCGCCTTTATTAACCGCACGCGCACCATAAGCAACACGTTCCCCACCCTCAAGAAAGTGTGCTATTTTTGGATTCAACTTCCAACGTTGCATCTCATCAAAGGGACTTAGGTGTGGGTTGGTATAATTTAAGGCAATGATAAAACCCAGTGCTACTTGGTTGTTTTCCATATGGTAAAGAAAGCCACCGCCTTCAGTATGATCATCAAGTGGCCATCCAGCTGTGTGAACAACCAGCCCTTCTTGATGTTTCTCAGGCTCAATAGTCCAAACTTCTTTAATACCTAAACCATAATGTTGTGGGTCTACATTATCACGCAGATTAAACGTCTCCATCAGCTGCTTACCTAGGTGACCTCGGCAACCTTCAGCAAAAATAGTTTGTTTAGCGAGCAGTTCCATGCCTGGCATATAACCGTCCTTTTCAGCCCCATCTTCAGCAACGCCCATGTCACCGGTTAACACTCCCTTAACGCTACCATCATCATTAAATAAAATTTCAGATGCGGTAAACCCAGGGAAAATTTCAACGCCCATTCCTTCAGCTTGTTCAGCTAACCAACGAGAAACATTAGCCATACTTACGATGTAATTGCCTTCGTTATGCATCGGTTTAGGGATTAAAAAGTTAGGCGTTTTGATGCCTTTGTTTTCACCGGTTAGGTAATAAACTTCATCACCTTTAACTTGGGTTTTTATAGGTGCGCCCTTCTCTTTCCAGTCCGGAAAGAGCTCATTCATCGCCGTAGGTTCCAAAACAGCGCCTGATAAAATATGCGCGCCTACTTCAGAGCCTTTTTCTATGACGCAGACCATTAACTCTTGGTCTTTTTCCTCTGCTAGTTGCATTAGCTTACATGCCGCAGATAAACCTGCAGGCCCTGCGCCTACGATGACAACATCGAACTCCATTGATTCACGTTCCATAAATACTCCCTAATAAATATGAAAAAAGGTGTCAGCGCTATGTTTAGCCCTGACACCTTTTTTATTTGGCAAAGTGTCTATAAGGCTTTTTCAAGCTCTTCAATCACTTCAAATAAATCACCGACTAAACCATAATCAGCTACTTCAAAAATGGGTGCATCAGCATCTTTGTTTACGGCAACAATTGTTCCCGCATCTTTAATGCCGGCCAAATGTTGGATAGCACCTGAAATACCAAAGGCCATATACAGCTCTGGCGCAATAATTTTCCCCGTTTGACCCACTTGGTGATCATTGGGAATAAAACCAGCATCCACAGCAGCCCTTGATGCGCCAACACCTGCGCCAATTTTATCGGCTAAGCCATAAATAACACTGAAGTTTTCCTCACTACCCACACCTCGTCCACCCGAAACAACTTTTGCAGCTGCTTGAAGGTCAGGTCGATCACCGCCACCACTAGTTTTTAAACCTTCATAACGCGTATGTGTAGGTAGGCTAACTGACACTTCACGTTTCTCAATAGTGCCCGTGCCATCTTGGGCAACAGCAGGGTAAGAAGCGGTTCTAACGGTACCTAATATTAAGCCTTCTGGTGCTTCAACGGTGATGACCGCATTACCTGCGTATACTGGGCGATCAAATACGGTCGCACTTTCAACGCGCATAATATCGCTAATTTGTGGCACGCCTAGATGCGCAGCAACACGTGGCATTAAGTCTTTACCAAAAGTTGTACTCGGTGCTAACACATGGCTATATTCAGATGCCAACGCTTCAATTTGTGGGGCCAATAGCGCTGCAACAGCATTTTCATTAACTGGGTTCTGGACTAGTACCACTGTTGCCACACCTGTCAATTTTGCCGCTTGCTCTGCCACCGCACTGCCATCAGCTGCTAAAACAACAACATCTATAGCATCTAAGCCAAGCTGGCTTGCACATGCTACTGCACGTGCTGTTGAGCCATTTAATTGACTGCCATCATGCTCTGCAATAACTAATACCTTGCTCATTAGATCAACCCCTTTTCTTTTAATATACTCACTAGCTCTTCAACTGATTCCACTTTTATACCTGCTTCTCGCTTAGCTGGCGCAGATGTTTTTAATACAGTCACTGAAGGTGCCACCTCAACATTTAGCTCAGCCAGCGTAAGGGTTTCAATTGGCTTACGCTTAGCTTTCATAATATTAGGCAATTTGACATAGCGTGGTTCGTTTAAACGCAAGTCCACACTAATAACAGCGGGCAAATCTACTGATAATGTTTCTAGGCCTGAATCAATCTCACGGGTTACTTGCGCGGTGTTACCTTCAATAACCACTTCTGAGGCAAACGTTGCTTGTGGCCAATGCGATAAGCCAGCTAACATTTGAGCCGTTTGGTTGTTGTCATCATCAATGGCTTGCTTGCCTAATAATACGATTTTAGGCTCTTCTTTATCAGCCACTGCTTTTAAAATTCGAGCGCCTGTTAGTGGTTGAATCTGATCATCGGTTTCAACATGAATAGCTCGATCTGCACCCATTGCCAATGCTGTTCTTAATTGTTCTTGGCACACTTTAGGACCAATTGTTACTGCAATAACTTCGTCTGCCTTACCTGCTTCTTTAATCCGCAATGCTTCTTCAACCGCAATCTCATCAAACGGGTTCATGCTCATTTTGACACCGTCGGTTGCAACACCTGAACCATCCGCTTTAACTTGTATGCGAACGTTATAATCTACAACCCGCTTAACACCCACTAAAATCTTCATTAACTCACCTTTGCTTTACGTTACTTTTTGCATATTCTAACCGCCATTAGGTTCTTTTAAAAGATAATATTTTCCTAGCCTAATATTTTAGAATTTGATGCCAATTGTACTACATTGACCAGCTCACATTTATCAAGATCACTCGCAATACACCTCCATTTTTTATTTCATGATTTAAATCAATGCACGACGACATATACTGATAATATATTGTTGTTAAAAACAAACATCATTTCATAGACTATGGATATAAAAGAAGCGATTGAGGGACGTATTTCCGTACGTGCTTACCAAGACAAACCCGTACCAAAATCAATTATTACAGAGGTTTTAGAAACGGCAAGGTGGGCACCATCTGGAACAAATACGCAACCATGGAAAGTGGTTGTAGCACAAGGGCAGAGTAAGCAGGCTATTACAAATGCCTTACTAGATGCCGCCAGAAATGGTGTTAAACCTAACCCAGATTACCTTTACTACCCTGAAGAGTGGGTAGAACCTTTTAAAGGCAGACGTTTTCAATGTGGCATGGATCTTTATCAAGCATTAGATATTGGTCGCGAGGATAAGGAAAAACGACTTGAGGCTTCGTTGGCTAATTACCGCTTCTTTGGTGCCCCCGTCAGCCTGTTTTTCTTCATTGACAATGTGATGGGTAAAGGTTCATGGTTTGATATGGGCATGTTCCTACAAAGTGTCATGCTGGCAGCACGTGGGCACGGCTTAGGTAGCTGCCCACAAGCATCAACCAGTGATTACCCCGATCTTGTTCGCGATATTCTAGATGTATCTGATCAATACTCGCTTATTTGTGGCTTATCGTTGGGCTACCCTAACGATGAAATGCCTGTAAATCAGTACCGTACACGCCGCGAAGACGTTGACAGCTTTACTACCTGGGCTGACTAATATCACACCAAGGCAAGGTGCTACCTTAGGTCAATGAGGTAGTGCCAACCCACCTATTTACACCAATCTAGAAATACAAGCCACTTTATAAAAAACAGTTCGCTTTAAAGGTAACGCTATTCAGCGCCTCCATCTATTCTTGCTGTCGTTAACATGGGGTAATTAATTAAAACAAATAGTGCAAAACCTGTAATCCAAAAGCATTGTGAAAGAAACACCGTCTCTATATAAAAATCATTCATAAATAAGGGTAAAAACACCCTACTCACACAACCCATCAACAATGACCACTGCGCCACTTGTACCCAAACAGAGGGTTGCTTAACACTTCTTCCTGTATGGCCTATTGTTACGCGCGACATCATAGATAAAGTTAGCAAGCCAAAACCGCCCAGTGTGAACGCATGCAATGGTACCGAACGTGTAATAACACTGACATAAGGTATTAAGGCAAAGAATAAAAAACCTAGTGCTATAAAGATAAAAGAAACATATAGCCCCCATAACAATGGGCGGCTCCAAATACCTTTAGCGTGCCAATTGAAAAGGCGAATACAAGCAATCAAAAACAAGGGTATTGCTAAATAACTACTTAAGGCGACATCCATGAAAAAAACTTCATTAATGGAAAACGCTATAAATATAAACAAGTTTGCATTATCTAAAAATGCTGAGTTTTTTATTTGAACGGGGTAATCAACACCCTTTTCAATGAAAAAAGGCATGACGCGTCGGCCCATTGTCAACACCAGCCCTAACAATACAAACAAACCACCATAAATGCCCCAGTATAAACCTTGGTCCATAAGACCCAATAAACCTAGGTAAAAAAAGCCATTAAATAAGGCTAGTAGAAACACTTTCGATACGATGCCTATTTGGCGTCTCTGCTTTGCTCTTATCACTGGTAACACGACGGCGATAAATAAAAACACGTTAAAGCTTATATCTAATATTGCCGCAGGGAGAAAAAACTCCACCCCAAACAGCATACAGAGCCGCGCACCGAGCCACATTAAAAACAGGATCAATAAGGGTTTATTTTGAAGAGTTTGAATGCCCGTCCAGTTTTTAACAGCGGTGAGTAAAAAACCAGTGACAACCGCCATCGTAAATCCATACAGCATTTCATGTGCATGCCAATATAGACCCGGAAGATGCCCTAGCGATGTTTGCACTCCAAACACATACATAAGCATCCAGACGACCATGCTAACCACGGCAAAGATTCCTGATGCCAGAAAAAAAGGACGGAAACCTAATACAAACATACTAAAGTGAGGCTTTTTTTCGGGGTGGTCAGTTTGGCTACTCATCAGGCTTTTCAAACGTTATTAAAAACAAATTGAGTATAACAAACTGGCAGTAAGGCATAGCGACTAATAAGTGACCAGAAAACATAACAAATAATGAAAACGAAGCTGTTGTCAGGCCATTAAATGTCACGTGGGTCGTTATAAGACAAGCTATATTAACTGCCTTACTAAAGCCTAACACCTCAAATACTGATACCTGAATACTAAGTTTTCTTGGCCTCTACCAGTGGTATATCGTGCTCATTTGCCCATCTAACCCATTCAGATGATGGCTTTTGCTTTAACTTCTGTGCCACCTCATTTTTATCCAGTGAATCAAACGCTAATTGCTGCATAAAATTAGTTTTAAAGTGCGGCTCCAACGCAGCGACGGCAACCCATCCGTCTAGTGTTTCATACACGGTATATTCAGGTAAAACACCACTTAATAGTCCACCTTCGCTTGTTATACCGTATTTAATTGGCTGAGCCATATAGTCTGCCGCATCAGACAAGGCTATAAGACTCTGCCTGCCAGGCTCACCCTGTTGACTAGCCATGATCATCGCCAAGCCTTCAAACGCAGCGCGTTCGGCTCCAGCCAAATCGGCTACCAATGTTTTGGGCATGTGGGGTGGGCTTAATAAACCTAATGCCGCTTGATACGTTAAGTCATGACCCGCATGATTATCATTTGGTGCAGGGTAACCCACTATGGCAAGATGGTTTAAATTAGGAAATTGCTGATGTAAGACACCCCAACCTAAACCAAGTCGTTCGAGTGCAGCTGGACGTTGAGCCGTTAAGAGTAAAGTTGCTGACGACAGCATCACATCTAACTGAGCACGACCTTCTGCTGATTTCACATCAATCACTTCACGTTGTTGCCCATGGTTTACCTGTGCATACCAAGCTGGGCAATAAAGCTGAAATGGATCGCCTTGTGGCGGCTCAATTTTTATAACCGTAGCGCCTAATTCCACAAAACGTTTAGCTGCTAGCGGTCCCGGCAAGTTCAACGCAATCGTAATAATGGTTATATTTTTTAATGGCTTATGCATTATATCTAAGGTAATTTATTTAAAAGGTAATTCATTTAAAAAGTTCCGGCGTTACTTCACGATGAAAACCAGCAAATGGTGAGGTACTTTTCACCTTAGGCAATGGATAGATAGTCGTATTGCCTTGCGATGCAGCTCCATCAACTCGAATAGTGGTACCACTGATATAACTGGCCGAATCACTGAGTAAGAAGCAAATAGATGCGCTGATTTCAGCTTCATTGCCTAATCGCCCCAATGGCACAGCCTGGTCTAAAGTCTTGAGTGTCTCCTTGAACTCAGGCCCATAAGTATCCATACCACTAGACATTATCCAACCTGGAGCGACTGCATTAACCCGTACATTTGCATGGCCCCATTCATAAGCAGCTGTTTGTGTAAAATTAGCCATGCCCGCTCGTGCCGCACCTGAATGCCCCATGCCTGGCATTCCGCCCCACATATCTGCCACGATATTAACAATGGAACCGCCATGTGCTGACATTGATTGCTTATACACCTCTCGCGCCATTAAGAAGCCGCCTGTTAAATTTGTGTTAACCACAGCATTCCAACCATTCTTACTAATTTTATCTAGCGGTGATGGAAACTGCCCACCCGCATTATTAACCAAACCATAAATCTCACCATGTTTAGCTATAAATGTTGCCACCAATGCAGTGACAGCTTCTTCATCGCGAATATCACAGCTGCCGGTGTCACACACACCATCATCTTCTATAATTTCATCACGAACCGTTTCAAGCTTCTCAATCCTACGCCCCACTAATAGAACATTAGCACCTAAAGATGCCAGTTCGTGTGCATTACAGCGCCCAAATCCGCTGCCGGCTCCGGTTACAATAATAGTTCTACCCTTGAATAAACCGGGGCGTAAATCAGATTGGTAAGCCATTGTTAAAACCTTTTATCAAAATTTAAAAAAACTACTTCGATTTATTTAAAAAAGCAGACATCATGTTTTTGGCATCATCTGTATCAAATAATGGAATAAAGGCTTTGCGTTCAAACTGCAAGCCCTCTTCTAAGGTCGTATTAATCGCCTTATTTACACAGGCCTTACCAGCTCGCACCGCTAATGGTGCTCGGCCTGCCAATTCTGTCGCTAATTGCACCGCTTCGGTTTCAATATCATCAGGTTCAATGACTCGGCTAACAATACCTCGTTGATGTGCCTCTTCAGCTAATAGGGTACGCCCATTCATCACCATCTCCATCGCTAATGATTTACCCACAATTCTGGCAACACGTTGAGTCCCTCCAGCACCGGGAATAACCCCTAAGTTTACTTCTGGCAAAGCAAATTTTGCACCTTTAGTCGCCAGTAAAATATCGCACTGCAAGGCTAATTCAAAACCACCACCTAGCGCCATGCCTGATACTGCACCTATGGTGGGTTTACTAAAGGTTGAAATAGCCCTCCAACCGGTTGACGCTTCGACCATTTCCAACATCTCCTGGCCGCTAATACCAACCATTTCTGCGATATCAGCGCCGGCTGCAAAGGCTTTTTCAGAGCCAGTAATAATCACAGCAGCAATCGCATCATCCTCTTCAAAACGATCAAGCGCATTGCCCAACTCAATCAATAATGTTGAATTAAGTGCATTGTATTGACGAGGCCTATTAAGGCGAATTAAACCAACACCTTCAGCTGGCGACTCTATTAATAATGTTTCATAACACATCTCTACTCCCTATCTTGCGGTTAAGCGCACCGCACCGTCTAAGCGAATCACTTCACCATTTAACACGACATTTTCAATAATGTGCCCTGCTAGCGATGCAAACTCAGCAGGCTTCCCTAATCGAGGAGGAAATGGAATAATTTTACCTAAGGAATCACGGGCTTCATCGGATAGTTCTGACAACATCGGCGTTTCAAAAATACCCGGCGCAATGGTACAAATTCTAATACCATACCGCGCTAACTCACGAGCTATCGGTAATGCTAACCCAACAACGCCAGACTTTGATGCTGAATAACTGGCTTGACCAATTTGCCCATCAAATGCCGCTACTGATGCGGTATTGATAATAACTCCACGTTCCCCATCCGCTGTTGGCTCGTTTTTAGCCATTGCTTGTGCTGCTAAACGAATAACATTAAAGGTACCAATTAGGTTAATGTTAACCCCTTTAGCGAATAAATCTAATGAATGTGGGTTGCCTTCTTTATCGAGCACTTTACTAACGATTGCCACACCAGCTGCATTAATAACGCCATGAACGCCGGTAAATGTTTTTTTCGCAAGCTCTATTGCCGCCATAACATCTGCTTCACTGGTCACATCTGTTTTTATAAAACGACTATTAGCCCCTAGCTCTGTTTCTTTCGCCTGGCCGGTTTGTTCATTAATATCTAAAATAACAACATAAGCACCCTGCTCTATTAGCATAGATGCTGTTGCCCCACCTAAACCCGAACTGCCGCCGGTTACTAGAAACGTTCTATTTTTATAATCCACCTTATAACTCCTTAAATTCGTTCAATAATTGTGGCCGTAGCCATGCCTAAACCAATGCACATTGTTTGTAATGCAAACTGACCATCAGTTGCTTCTAGGCCAGCCACCATTTTAGCCATTAAACCAGCACCTGTGGCGCCCAATGGGTGCCCATGGGCGATTGCTCCACCCCAAGGGTTAACTTTTTCAGCTGCTGGCTTGATCTCTTTCATCCACGCTAAAGAAACGGTCGCAAATGCTTCATTTATTTCAAACCAGTCTATATCTTCAATGCTTAACCCGGCCTTTTTTAACGCTAATTTAGTGGCTGAAATAGGGCCATCGAGCTGTAAAACAGGATCACTGCCCACAACAACACGCGCTCGAAACCTAGCTCTTGGTTTAAATCCATCAGCAATCGCCACGTCTTTATTTGCAATAAGGACTGCAGCTGCACCGTCTGAAATTTGGCTTGCATTACCCGCGGTCACCACACCATCGCCCTTAGGGCGAAAAATTGTTTTCAGCGAACCTAGTTTGTCAGGGTCTATTATTGCACGCACACCTTCATCAGCCGTTAAGGTAATGCTATTTCCCTCTTTGTCCAAGCCAGACATCGGGATAACTTCTTTATTCGCACCGGCATTAATAGCCGTTTGAGCTTTAGCATGACTATCGATAGCAAATGCATCCACTTCATCACGCGTGATGCCCCATTTTTCAGCCATTAACTCGGCGCTAACACCTTGATGGACTAATGGGTATTTATTGAGTAACTCAGCGCCCATCGGTTCAAAATCTTTATAAGGAGCCCCACTGGTCATGTCCGTTAGCATCGCAACACGGCTCATATTTTCCACTCCACAGGCGATCATATAGTCAGCATCTCCTGCATCAACCACTTGGGATGCAAAATTCACCGCTTGCTGACCTGAACCACAAAAGCGATTCAGTGTTACACCAGCAACTTCAATTGGAAAGCCAGCCATTAATAATGATTGCCTCGCAACATCAGCAGCCTGTTCACCAATCTGGGTAACACAACCGGCTATTACATCGTCAATTTTTGATGTATCAATACCTGATTTATCGACCAAGCCTGCTAACGCATTCGCTAATAATTTATTAGCTGGCACCTCTCTAAATGCGCCATTATATCGGCCAAAAGGCGTTCTGATGGCATCGATGATGACTGCATCTTTCATAATAACTCCTCTACAATAATTGTATTTAACACGTTTTACTTACTCCCAAACCCAGCCTTTATATTGTTCCCGCAGGGTTATTTTCATAAATTTTCCGGTTGATGTTTTAGGAATTTCATCAATCGTCTCTACCGCATCAGGCAGCCAAATTTTGGCAAACTGACCTTCTAAAAACTGGCGTATATCACTCGTTGTTATCACCTTACTGTCTTTTACAACAATGACAGCCAATGGCCGCTCATCCCATTTAGGGTGCGCCACTGCAATAACAGCAGCCTCAAGCACATCAGGGTGACCCATAATGGCGTTTTCAAGATCTACCGAACTAATCCACTCACCGCCAGATTTAACCAAGTCTTTAGTTCTATCCGTCAATTTCACGTAACCTTCTTGATCTATCTGGCAAACATCGCCCGTTTTTAACCAACCATCTTCCGTGAAGCTGTTACCAGCACCCTCATTCTTATGGTAGGAGCTTGTTATCCAAGGCCCTCTTAATTCGGCGTTACCGGATGTTTTGCCATCCCACGGTAATTCAACACCGTCCTCATCTACTATACGAATATCAACCAAAGGTAAGTTTAAACCTTGTTTAACTCGACAAGCATATTTAGCCTCTTCATCAATGCCCGATAAACTTTTTTTCACCAAGCCTACTGTTGCTAAAGGCCCCGTTTCAGTCATTCCCCATGCTTGGATAATTGTCATATCAAACGCATCAAAAGCACGAAACAAAGATTCTGGAACAGCAGCGCCCCCAACAACCATTCGCATATTAGGCGAAGTATTCCAACGATTAGGTTCTGCTTCTCTGGCTTGCTTTATCGCCATCCAAATGGTGGGCACACCGGCGCTCAAGGTCACTTGCTCGCTTTCGTATAAATCCATCAAACTCTCTGCATCTAAGTGTGGGCCAGGAAGTGCTTGTTTTGCCCCCACTAAGACAGAGGTATAAGCCAATCCCCATGCATTGGCATGAAACATCGGCACTACCGGGGTAACAACATCAAATTGGCTAATACCTAATGTATCTACCATTGCTTCTGTCATTGAATGTAAAACCGTTGAGCGATGACTATAAACAACCCCTTTTGGCTTGCCTGTTGTACCGGAGGTATAGCACATCCCGGCGGCATCCTTTTCATCAATCGGTGGATAGTTAAAGTCCTCATCACCAAACCCTAAGTAGTCTTCATAATTGGTATATTCGGCGCTAATCGCTTCACCTGTCAGTGGCACAACAATCACTTCGTCGAAGTGCACATCGTGTTTAAATTGCTCATATAAGGGCAGCAATATATCGTCAATAATAAGCACTTTATCGTTAGCATGATTGGCAATATAGGCGATATCTTCAGGGGACAGCCTTAAGTTTAAGGTATGCAGTACGCCACCCATGATTGGAACCCCAAGATACGCTTCAAGGTGGGCATAATGATTCCACATTAAGGTCGCCACACAGTCACCCTTCTTAACCCCTTTTTTAGTTAACGCCGACGCCAAACGTTTAGCTCTTTTATAAATATCTAAATAATTTGTTCGGTGCAAAGTCTTATCAGGCATTCTCGACACCACTTCCACGCCGGGATAATAAGTTTTTAACCGCTCTACAAGGTTTGTTAGTGTTAACGGGTAATCCATCATTGTGCTTTTAGTAGACATCTTATCTCCTCGAACGTATACTCAAAATCTAGCAAGCGCTAGGTAGATTATGACTATACCCAAGCAACCTATCAGGCGCAACGGGCTTTACGCTGCTGTCGCTAAGTTATTTAAATAAAACTTATTTGACCGTACAACGGTACAAATACTCCCAGCTACAATGGGTATTAAACCGCTTCAATTTGATGGCATTAATAATTCTGTTATGCACGCCCTCAAGCAACAAAACCAGCAACATATGGAATACCTGACCGATCATGGCAATTTTGCAGACCTGCCCTACGCAACATTGGTTGATGCATTAAAAAAAGCACCCAAATTTTTTACCATGCTGGCACAACAACAACTTAGAAAAGATTATAATTTCAACCAAGAAACGATTACCTCCTAATAATCACTCAATCCACTTAATTAACTAAATAACACCTTATGCCCTTACCTCAAAGCCCCCATGCTCGACAAGAAATTCATACCCGCCAAATTACCTGCAAAGGTTTTAAAAGGGATGATGGCTTATGGGATGTAGATGCACAAATCAAAGATATAAAAACGTACCCGCTTGATAATACGTACCGTGGCACCATTGAACCTGGCGAACCTATTCATGAAATGTGGATACGCTTAACAGTGGATACCGATCTACTCGTTCATGATTGTATTGCGGTCACAGACCATTCACCCTATGGTTGCTGTGGTGATATCACGCCTATTTTCAAAAAATTGATTGGCAAACAGATCGCTCCCGGTTGGACACGTTTAGTAAAGTCATTAGTTGCGGGTATCCAAGGCTGTACACATTTAGCAGATCTCGTTGGGCCTGCCACCACCACCCTATACCAAACAATGGCTGGCATCGCCAAAGGTAAAACAGATCTAGAAACGTCAAAACCCTTCTATATTGATGGCTGCCATGCTTGGAGTAGTGATGGAGAACAAGTCCTCAGCTTTCACCCAGAATATTACACCGGAAAGACTAGCAACCGTTAACTAGCTGCAGGATTTCAGTGATCGACATAAAAAACTTTTATCGGTGATACTGATCTATCGCCTCAAGCTTCCCTCGCCTATACCATATAACCAGTTCCCGAACATTAGCTGTGAGGGTTTTGCTTGATTGATGTGTTATTTTGACTCTATACACGACAAGCCGAAATCAGGTCTCATCTGGCATTTTCGCGTTGCTGATTTGTTTGTCAGCATGCATTTTCATTACTTATAAAAACCTACTAATCGGTGGAGCACCTTTTATCCCATTAGGTAACTATATGGCCTTTTAATAACCGTAACACTGTCCCCTACAATACCTATTTTTGATTTCAGACTTTTATTCCATCTAAAGAAATTGAATTTTATACTTCTTTTACCCATCTTTTCCTGACTCCCTATAAAACGCTAACGAAACTGTCGTTCATTAAGTATTCAGCTTTGATTCGATAAACTGAAGAATCGACCACATACTTATAAATACAAAAAGGAAACAATATGAAAATACGGAAAATAGCCACCAATATAGCCATGGCAAGCGCCATCGTTATGACAGTCGGTTGTGCTAGCACAGAACAAGGAAGCACTAGCGTTTTAGAGTCTCAACTTAAGGGCCGCGCAGCAGCATTAGATAGTCGTGAATCAGCCATTGCACAAAGAGAAGCGGAACTAGCTGCTTCAGCTTCTAGTCAACCTTCAATGACAAGCGACCTATTGCCACCCAATGCAAAAAGTGGTGAATGTTATGCGCGAGTATGGGTGCCAGAAAAATTCAAAACAGTCAGCGAGCAGATGCTCGCAACCGAAGCATCAGAACGTGTTGAAATCATCCCTGCTACATATGAGTGGACTACAGAGACCGTTGAAGTCAGTCCGGCTTCAAACAAACTTGTTGCTGTACCTGCCGTATACGGTACAGAGTCTGAAAAAATAAAAATGAGCGACGAACAACTTGTTTGGAGATTAGACAACAGTAAGAATTCAACGCCTGCTAGCAGCGAACTTTTAGCATTAGCAAAAAAATACGGCGCTGATCTTGACTCTGCAACGCCTGGTATGTGTTTCCATGAGCACACACTGCCAGCTAAGTTTGAAAATGTAACAGAGCAAGTCTTAAAGGCTGAGGCATCTGAAACAGTTAAAACAATTCCAGCGACCTACCGCACCGTTGAAAAAACCGTTCTCGTTAGCGAAGCGTCAAGCGAAATCATCCAAGTACCTGCTACCTTTAAAACTGTATCAGAAAAAGTACTTGTTAAGCCTGCGCATACTATCTGGAAGAAAGGTACTGGCCCAATCCAGCGTATTGATTCTGCCACAGGTGAGATTATGTGCTTAGTTGAAGTACCTGCAGAATATAAAACAGTCAAGCGGAGTGTACTTGCAACACCAGCCACCACTAAAACGGTTGAGATTCCTGCCCAGTATAAAACTGTCTCTGTCCAAGAAGTGGTTAAACCAGCATCAGAATTACGCACAGCAATACCTGCGAAATACGATACGTTAACAAAAACAAATCTAGTGACTGCTGCAACGATCACTTGGCATGAGGTTCATAATAAAGAGCACCCTACTTCTTCACGAACAGGACAAAAGGTATGTTTAACAAAAACACCTGCTACGTTTAAAACCGTCACTAGACAAGTTGTTAAAACACCTGCAACAACTCGTGAAGTTGTTATTCCTGCGCAGTCTAAAACGATTAAAGTACGTAAACTAGCGTCAGCAGCAACTGAAAAACGAATCCCAATTCCAGCGACACATAAAACAGTTACTCACCAAGAGTTAGTTAGCGAAGGCTTTATGCAATGGCGCTCTATCTTATGTGAAACTAACATGACTCAAGGTCGTATTTCACAAATTCAATCTGCGTTAAAAGCAAAAGGCTTCAACCCTGGCAGAATTGATGGTGTAATTGGTTCAGAAACAATCGCTGCAGTTAACGCATTTCAATCAGCTAATGAATTACCCGTAGACAGGTACCTGAACGTTGAAACAGTAAAGGCATTAGGTGTGTCTGTAAAATAACAACGTAACATTCATTATAAAAAAACCCGCTGCCGCGGGTTTTTTTATGCACATCTATTTTTGCATTTAACCAACCTAGCTGCTGTATAAATTAGTTTCTTTCCTCAAGATCTCGTATATACAGTTGTAAGGGTAATCAAAAAAAACAAGAGCGCATTAAATAGAAAATTCTTATAATGAATTTCATAATGAGAAATCAATCGACTCTCGTATCCTAGAAATTTATATATCAGGAGCAATAACTTACATATCCAACAGGTAAGTTAACGGGCATTCTCAAAATTTGCTGTGCGTAGGTTTTACCTTGCGAATCAATATTCATAGAGCTTACACCACCGCCACCAAGTTCATCATGTAAAAGAAAATTAAAAGCATTGATGCCCGGTAAATAAATACGTTCTACACGGCCCTTTACTACATGAGAAAACAAATCGGCTACCACCTGCTCGGTTAAGGCTTGGGTGATATACGGTAGGTATTCAGACCGACGTGCAATCACGCCTATATTGGCAAACCGTCCTTTATCACCACTCCGCGCAACCGCCAATTTGATTAAGAGTCAATAGGGTCAGACTGAGGTTCCCCCATTGATTCTTTCCTCTTTTTTGTTTCTAATGCCGGCAGCAACTGCAGGCAAAATGGCGATTGCTTTGATGAATTTGGGCAAAATGAGTGACAGTTTTGACTGTCAGATTGCCTGCCCTTGTAATGTTTTTACTAGCCATTTATACATTACTAAGGCGTCTAGATAACCTAATTTAGGGTGATTGAAAGCCTTTGGTAAATGGCCAACAGTTTCAAACCCTAGCTTATTCCATAACCGAACTGCACCTTCGTTACTTGAGGCAACAAAATTAAATTGCATGGCTTTATAGCCTAAATCAATGGCGACTTTTTGAGAGTTCTCGCACATAGAAGTTGCAAGACCTTTGCCTCTTGCTTGCGATGAAACCATATAGCCACAATTACATACATGGTTTCCAGGGCCAGCTTGGTTTGTCTTTAGATAATAGGTGCCTAAAACATTACCCTTTTCTTCGAAGACAAACACTTTTCGTGGAGATTCTAACCAAATTCTCTCAGCTTCTTCTTTGCTCGTGCCAGGCTCATAGGCATATGCTTCACCAGCCGAAACTATTTCACTGAAAATAGGCCAGATACAATCCCAATCTTCTTTTCTTGCTTCTCTAATATTCATGACTCGATCTTTCTAAGAAAACATAACGACATAGCTCATTTGCTACCGAAAGCAGAAAGTAGCGGAACGGCGCTTTTGGCGGTCAATTGCAGTGCCTTGTAAGGCATGACTCCACCTCTTGATTATTTTTTGGGGATCAGAAGCATCAAAAAATCACTTACCTTAGTTATAAACAGAATATGTATTTTTGCCCGAATTTTTTGCTTTATATAAAGCTTTATCAGCATTTTGTATTAATAGATCCAAATTACTTTCATCTCCGTATTTATGCTGATTAATTCCAACACTAACGCCAATAGAGAGTTCATCTTTTCCAAACGGGACAGGTGAACCGATAGCTGATATAAGCCTCTCGACAGTTTTAATTACACCAGAAATACCCTTAGTCCCATACATAATAACGAGAAATTCATCACCTCCTTGTCTTGCAACAAGATCCGTTTCTCTAAAAGTTAATAGCATTTGTTTAGCAACTGATATTAAAATTAAATCTCCTGCGGCATGGCCATATTCATCATTAATCGGCTTGAAATTATCGAGATCTATCGCCAATAGAGTAAGGTCTTTTTCTTCTCGTTTTGCTAAAGAGACCATTTCATTGAATCTAGTTTTAAACTGATTACGATTAGCTAACCCGGTCAGTGGATCTGCTAATGCAAGATCACGGATCTCTTCTTCGGCTTCTCTACGCTTGATTTCATTTTTCTTGAAAACCTGTAAAGAAGCTTCCATATCACCGAACTCGGTCTTATCTACCTTATTATAGAAATCTGAATAGGCATCTAAATTACCAAGAGCCATCTCATGCATGATTTCTGAAATCCTCTTAATAGGCGTGATAATTTTCTTTCTGAAAACAAAATATATAAAAATAGCTAACGATATACTAGAACAAATTACGGCAATGCTATTAATGCGCTCCCGATAGCTAAGATCCTTTAACATTAAGCTTAACTGTAACGATTTCTCTTCAAGATCTTGGATAGTGTCTTGATTAAGGGTATGCAGCCCTCTCAGCGCATAAGAATCATCAATCTTAACCTTGCCATCAATCTCTTCAGGCGTGAGATTATTTTCAATACCCTGGTCTATTAGTTCAATATTTGATCTATATTGTTCTAGCATTCGAGCAATATCTTCAAGTGCTGTTCTTTCTCCAGTTGAAGGATCGAGCTGTAGATACTTTTTGATGATCACTTCAATACTGGCAATGGACTCCAAAGCCTTTTTTCTATGCTTTTTGTCCTTCCTCAAAATGTAGTTTTTAAAGGAATGAATCATGCCGCCATAACCAAGAGCAGATCTAATGGCTATAGAAAGAACAGGCTTATTGCTTTCATCTTCAAAATAGGGGTGTTCATCTATAATTTCATTTGCAAGAACTCTCAATCCGCGTAAAGCCATTTCATCTTTAACCTTAACAAGGGAATCAATTTCAGAGCTAGAGCTATTATTTCTCATTTCTTCGCGAACTAGATCTAAACTATTTTGATAATTAACAAGCATTATCTCAATATCATTAAGCGCCAATCTCTCAGCTGGAGAAGAGCTTAATGCCAAGTATTGCTCTACAACTTCTTGCACGGCACCCATAGAGCGCTCTAATTTTACATAGGTAGCAATGTCTTTTCGTAAAATTAGATTCTTGAAGTTATGAATCATTCCTCCATAACCTAAAGTGGCATAAAGAGAATTATGAAGTCGAGCTTTTTCGTTATTTTGAGCTCTAAATAGAGACCATGATGTTTCCATTTTGGTGAACTGCGTATACAAATAGATACTAGAGTACCCAGATACCAAAGAAAAAATTAGAAGCAAACTAAATATAATAAGAGATAGCTTCCAAAGAGATAAATTATTCATAATTTTTCATTCCAGTGAAAAGTTTAAACACCTTTATTGTATATTGTAGTCATGATTTTGAGGTTGTATACCTAACGGCGCATTACTCTAGTTGTTAGAAGAAACAGCGGAGAAAAAGTTTTAGGTCTTGCAATTGCATTTTCGCTTTATTAATTGCTCAACTAACCGTTGAATAATGCACATTAAACTCATCAGCGAGGTCCAGCGCAACGCAGTGGAGCGGTATTTGATGTGCCTGTTTGTTTATCGCGGTTCATTTGGGAAGGCCGGCTGCAAGCCTTAATTTTGTTTTTCAGAAAAATCATCCCAATGTTGACCTTTGATTGCACCTTCTAGTGAATATAAGTAATAGCAAACAGGAAGATGCTGGCCGGGGTTTTGATCAGATAGCCACCTATAGGCTTTGGCCTTTGGCTGCCCCTACCTCCCTTAATTCTGCTTCGTATGTAATACCAAACTCATGCAGCTGAGAAGCAACAGTTTTTCCAATATTTTTTAATTCAGGAAGAGATTTAATTGCCATTAGTCGTAGCCTCCTTTGAAACACAGAGCAGGGTCAGGTCTTGCAATCGCGCATCTCCGCTTTTTTAATGGCTCGACTAACCGTTGAATAATGCACATTAAACTCATCAGCAATGTCTTTCATTAAATAATCACCACTGACATACGCACTAACTATTCCCTCATTAAAATCAGAACGGGGTCAGGTCATGCAATCACTCATCTCCGCTTTTTTAATGGCTCGACTAACCGTTGAATAATGCACATTAAACTCATCAGCAATCTCTTTCATTAAATAATCACCACTGGCATAGGCATTCACTATTCCCTCATCACGTGAGGAATAATTTTTTATATACCAGTTTAAAGGTTTAGCTTGCACCCTACGCTGCATTTTTGGAACTTCTCTAAGGTCACCTTCTCCAACAATGCCTTCAATTCGTGTTACCGCCTTATCAACAAATGCCTCATCACCTAAAAAAACTTGTCGCTTTAAAGCAGCCCATATTGGCGACAGGCCAACGCCCTCACGGACAAAGTTTTCATAATTAATGACGGCAGTTTTTCTAGAATGACCAAAATGGTTTAATATCCAGTCCGTTTCCAACCAATCTGAACTAGAAACAACACCTATCATTGCCAGATAACTACTCCATTTCCAGTCCAGCAAATCGGTTACCATTCCAGCTCTAATTGGGTTTAGTACAACATAGCGCGATAACTCAAGTAAGTAAGCATCTTTTTGAACAAGAATGGCCTTAAATCGCCCCTGAAAAACATGGCCAACACGCCCATGCCTTCGGTTAGACTTTTGGGTAAATACCCCATTCAATTGGCGCATCCCTTGAGACAAATTCCCCTCAATCGTTTCAATAACAATATGGTAGTGGTTATCCATCAAACACCATGCATGGCATCGCCAATTAAACCGATAACAAACCTGAGAAAAAACCTCTAACCAAATCAACCTATCTTCATCGTCAACGAAAATATCTTCACGTCGATCACCACGAGAGGTCACATGATAAAGCGCACCCGCATATTCAATTCTTATTGGTCTAGCCATAAACATACCCTACCAATACGAATGCTTGGTTGCAAGACCTGACCCCCCTATTCATACACCCGCATATTCAATTCTTATTGGTCTAGCCATAAACATACCCTACCAATACGAATGCTTGGTTGCAAGACCTGACCCCCCTATTCATAGAGTCAGCTTATTATGAATATAAAAAATAGTCAAAATGAAATTAATGTCGGTGTTGATACAGGCAAAGCACAACTGGATATTTACATACGCCCCTTAGGGACCTATTTCACCGTTACCAATGATGAAACAGGGATAAAGCAAGCCCTTGCTGAGATAAAACAACACAACATCACACGTGTGATTATTGAAGCAACCGGGCGGCTGGAGCAGCCTTTTATATTCGCGTGTGCAGAAGCCAATATACCTTTCGTTATAGCCAACCCCGTCAATATCAAACGGTTTGCAGGCGCCATTGGGCAACGGGCTAAGACAGACAAGCTAGATGCTAAACTGATCGCATACTATGGCGAAGCCATAAAGCCTAGTTTATCAACACTTAAGCCTGAACAGATGCGCTTGATGAGTGATTTATTATCTCGTCGCCGTCAACTGATGGAGATGCAAACGATGGAGAAAAATCGCTCCCAGATTATGCCTAAATCAATTTCATCATCCATAAAACCCATGCTAACCGTCATAAAAAACCAACTGGATAAGGTCGACAAAAAGCTCTTTAAATTAATTGAAAGTAATGATGAATATAAGGCCAAAAACGACATCATTCAAAGTGTCCCTGGTGTTGGTAACGTTGTCGCTTTTAACCTACTCAGTGAAATGCCAGAACTGGGTTATATCAACAACAAAGAAGCCGCTTCCTTAGTTGGTGTAGCGCCGTTCAATCGAGAAAGCGGATCCTATAAAGGCAAGCGAATGATACGCGGTGGACGCGCCCAAATTAGAACGGCGATGTACATGGCCATGATGTCAGCGATTCAGTGCAATCCAACATTTAAAGCACTTTATCAACGATTAGTGGCTAGCGGAAAACCTAAAAAAGTCGCATTAATTGCGTGTATCCGAAAGCTGGTTATTATCTTAAATTCGATGGTACGTGATGGTGTGATGTGGGACCCTAAAATGATTTAAACCTTAGGGTTGACACCATAGTCACTTGTTATGCATTTTTGTCATTGTTAACTACAAAAACTTTACCCATATATCCAAATATAAACAAAGGGATAAATGCTATTAGTGCGTATAGGTACCAGATGTCATCTTTATAAATACCTACATAACCTAAAAATGCAAAAGCAAGCCAAGTATATAACATGCTTATCAGAGTCTGCTTTAACTTCACACCACATATTTGACAACTAAATGTAGTCATCGGAGGTCCCATGTAGTTGATATTTTTGTAAATCAATTTTGTCTTAATGAATGACTTACACTTTGGGCACTTATATAGGTTCATTTTTTGCCTGCATAACGTTTAATTTAAAGGGCGCGCGGCTTTTTGCGCGTCAGCTTTGAAATGTTTGTTATGTAACATTTACAACACCCCTGCATTTTGGAAACTTAGAACAACCCCAAAATTTATTACCCATCTTTTGCCCCTTTTTTACTTCTCGCAAGATCATGTCGCCACCACATTTTGGACAATTTTGGGCCTTCTCTTTTTCGGCTACAATTGATTGGACGTGTTTCACATGCTCTCTGTTTGTTTTAAATGAAGGTGTTAGCCGACCTGCTTTGATTTTTTCAGTTACATCCTTAACTTCGCTATCCGTTAACACAGGTATGTTTTTTGACTTAATGAAACGTATATAACCTTTGCCATACGTTACGTTTTCTGGCATGTCTGTTTTAAACGTACTATCTCCAACAAAGACAATGACGGAGAATAGTTGAGCATCACTTAACCCCAATAAGGATTGCAGTGTTTTGGTGTGTTTGTAGTTTTGGTGCAGGGGATTTTGAAATTTGCTTGAATGCTTATAGATTTTTTGAGTCCATGTTTTTTGATTGGGGTTGCCAAAAATCCAGCCTTTCATATTTTTTGTTTCAACAACGAAGACACCAAATTTTGACACGATTATATGGTCAATTTGCGTACTGCCATCTTCGGTTGGTAACGTGACATTCTTAATAAGATGATATTCCTCTTTATTAAGAAAAATTTTAGCCCCAACATTTACTATAAACTCACCAGCAACGCCTTTAAACCAAGGTGTTTTTATTACCGTAGTAAATATTGCGATGGGAAGTAAGTACCAGAGCATACTTACCGCTTGATTAATGATTGGTGTGAAATCCATTTACCTACCTTTGGTTTGTTACATAACGCCCGGCTCACCGAGCAAATTTTTGATGGCGGCTTTTGTGCGTGTTTTTGCACAAAAGGTGACAGCAGAAATTTGTCCGGTGGAGCCGCTGGTTATGCGATGACATGACTACAGGCCTCGATTTCTACTTTATTTAAATTTGGACACAACTCAGTACCGTTGAGTGAAGCTAATTTTTGACAGTTATACAGGTCAAGTACTTCTAGGTTGTTGCATGCGTCTATGCCTTTTAGGGATTCCAGTTTTCTGGAAGTAAGGTAAAGGCGACGTAAATTTACCATATTGGAAAGAGCCATTAAGTCCGTGTTTGGGTAATTTTGAATATTTAGAAGCTCTATGGATAAACACCTAAATAAAGATGACAAACCTTTTGCCCAAGTTACTTTTGCTACGCGAAGTTTACTAAAATTTGAAAGGTCAATTTTTTGCGCTGACTTGCACTGCAAACCTAAAACCTCTAACTGTGGCAAATGCTCGATTACTTTAATGCCCTTTGCTCCCCAGCAATAAATTTCCAGACTCTTTAAAAATGTTAACTCTGTTAAAAATGACAGGTCTTCACTTTTAAAGCCTGATGAATCAGAAAGACGCAATGCATAAATGTAATGTTCTTTTAGATAAGAAGTAACCTCTGGAGACCAAGCACTTTTTAAAATTAGTACTTTGCCTACACCGTGGTCATTGTCTCTGATTTCAAATTCAGACATATCTACCTTTTTAGCGCATAACGTTTTAGCTAAAGGGCGCGCGGCTCTTTGCGCGTCCGTTTTGAGCGTTTTGTTAGCCTTATTTTAACGCCTTAACAACTTCCCATTCATCTTTTAATATTTTTTGTGATAAAACAATTATTTCATTGGTGATTGTATAGAGATTTTTTAAACCCTCTCCATGTGTTGTTATGGACTTTTCAATTAACTTTATAAGATTAATATGATCCTCTTCCGTTGGGTTAATTAGGAGCGTTATTTTAGAAGACCTTAATTCTATTTTAGAAATTAACAGTGTAAGGTACTCGTTGGAAGATTCTGTGGAAGGCCTATCGCCAGAAATATGGAGCATGTGTTCCATCTCATGTAGTAAAGATATAAAGATTGATAGCTCTTCTCTTAGTGTATTAATCCATTTTTGCCTGCTTTCTGAAATAATTGTCACTCTGGTTTGAGCCTCTGAAATTTCTTTTTGAGCTTCTTGCAATCTTGAGAACGCCTCCATTGACTCATTTGTTTTTATGCGGATAGTTCTAATGGATATTATTGTACTGCCTATAACAAGTGATATTGTTATGAATGGAAGGCTAAGCATATACCAGTTGATTGGCTCTTTAATGGTGATGTTTATTTCAGGGATCTTATCTATCTCTATGTTTTTAGCTAGTACTGGGGAGGATTGAGTTACATCCTTTTTCTCAGTATTTTCTGAACTTAGAGCTAAAGATGAGGAAATTATTATAAGTAGAACAAAAATATTTTTCATGCGTGTATAAAATCCATGATTGCGGAGAGGCTAACGCTTAATTTAAAGGGCGCGCGGCTTTTTGCGCGTCCGCTTTGAAATGTTTGTTATGTATTAAAAGTTTTCGGGCACTTATGAATATCATAGCCGCTCCTGTGAACAGCAATAATGATGCTGGAGCCCAAGCACCATACTCAGCACCAAGTGTATTCAATAAAACTCTCACTGCATGAGTCTGGGACAACGTTCCTTTATAGAAATGGTTTCCAGTTATACCCATGTATATACCATGCAAGCATATACCCAGCCCTACATAAGCAATGAACAAGCACCGCGTTTTTATTTTGACTACGCTAGAGGTATTTTTCATCCAATAGATAACGCAAACTATATAGGTGCTGAGAAGAAGCCCTAAATCTATATACAAACAAGCTATGGTGCCCCAAAAAAGCGTTCCGGCAAGTAGGAAGCTATTCACAAGAATGCTAAACAATATAATTACTGTTGTTAAAAAATACTTCATTTTAGACTATACATAACGCCGCAATAAAAGGCGAGCGTTAGCGAGTCCAGCCCACGCCTTTTGTGGGCGATTTTTAATTGCTTTGTTAAGAGTTACTGAACTTTCGGTAAGCAAACGAAACTCCAACGAAAATTATGATTAAAATTGCCGACAATGGCCAATATGCCATCCACTGTATTGGCAGCCCCGAAGGATCAGGAGGTAGTAACCATACTGATGAAATTGCCACCAGAGACAAGCAAGCTGCAATATAACCTGAATGCGCAACAATTTTGGGAAGCTTTAGCGATATATGCAACAAAGCGAAAACAAAGAATGGTGCGCAGTAAAAAAGCCCGCCATAAATAAACTGGATAAATGTTCCCGATAGTTCTTGGCCATTACTCAATGAGTAAGCCGTAATGGCTAGAGCCAAAAATATTGGCAGTGCTATGTATATTAGTGCGATCTTCATTCCTGAAAGACTCTTAACGCCTTGCTCACCAGTTGACGAAAGTGGCAGTTCTTTTGCGGTTTTCTGCAAAAGAACTGACGCTTTTGGCAATCCGGTGGAGTAACTTGTTAAGAATTTTTACACACTGCACTGGCTAATGACGTAGAGTTTAGGATTTCTTCGCACTCTTGACTTGTACAACTTATAGTTTGTTTTAGTTCGTCTTCTGAGTACTTTTTAGTTAAGTGGTTTATCATTCTCAGGGATGTGTCGTAGTAGCGACACTTTAGATTTTCTTGGTCTAAGTAGGATGCGAGCTGCTCTTCAGCTTCTATGGCTTTGGAGACAGCTTTATCTTTAGCAATATTTGCTCTTTCAATAGCACTAACGAGTTTTGATTCGTGCTTTTTTAGGCGGCTTTCAATATCTTCAATTGCTTCATTATTTTTTATAACTCTTGATAGCTTTAATTGCTCTTCTTTATATTTTGCAGGGAATATTTCTTTTTGAGCAGTTTTCAGAGGGGTAATATTTGTTTGCCAGAATCCATCCCAGTTCCACAGCAAAGATACAACTATTGCTACGAAAAATACGATAGAAAAAAATCCAGATATAAAGCCACCTCCGTCAGAGGTGGTTTTGTTAGCTGGGTTATTATCTACTTCTACTTCTACTTCAGACACTTCGTTTTACTCCATGGTTGGTTGATATTCTTAACAGTATTAATAAGCGGAAAGCTATTATCCACGTATTAGATGTATATAGGTGGATAACACTTCCATGTATTATGATATTAGCATATAAAACATGGATAAAAGGCCTTTATGTAATTTAACAATCAAGGGTGCTGAAGGGCTGCTTTTCAGCCTCAACTAAATAATCGGCATTAATATCATCGTTAAACCAATAAACTAGTTAATATTAGCCAATCATACTGTAGCCACCGCTCACGCTTAGTACTTGGCCGGTAACATGCCCCGCCGTTGCATTTGATGATAAAAAGACGACCGCATTTGCTAAATCATTTGGACGCCCTACTTTCTTTAAGGGTAGCGCCTTGGCAATCATCTCGAACTGTTCTTCTGTAAACATGGCGTCTTTTTGAGTCCACATACTATTTGTACCCACTTCATCATCCTCTTCAGGAATGGTGACGCCGGGACAAACTGCATTACAACGGATACCAAAGCGGCCATTTTCACGTGCTAATGATTTCATCAAACTATTAATGCCTGCTTTTAATGCACCATATACGGCTTCACGTGGCTCACCTTGGCGACTCGCATCAGAACTTAATGACACAATAGAGCCTTTGGTTTTATTTTTAAGCATCAGTTCTAACACGGTATGGGTACAGTTAAGGTTGCTGGTAAAGTTTACCGCAATTAGTTTTTGCCATAATTCAGGGGTTGTTTGGGTGAAAAACATTAAATCATCCCAACCTACATTATTAACAAGGGCATCAACCCCACCAAATTTACTATCTGCTGCGGCAACCATCTCCTTAACTTGATCTAGGTTGGTAACATCCGTTTTAATCACTTGAACACCAGAAGCACCTTTTTTAAGCGCTAGCTCTGCTACTTGATTGGCTTGTGTTTCGTCAATATCAGCAAGCGTAATATTAGCGCCCTCTTTTGCAAACCCAAGCACAATCCCACGACCAATGTTTGAACCGCCACCGGTAACAATCACTGATTTATTCTTTAATTCTAAATCCATAAAAACATCCTTTTTAGTATTTATTTCAATATATTACCTACAATACTTAAATTAATTTATTAGCTAAATTTTTAATTGCGTGAATAACAGCTTTTTGCGCCTCATGGTGTGGCATATGGCCAACACCCTCAAGCAGCAACACATCAGGCGTTTCAACAAGGTTATCAAGTAATTCATTTAAACTTGACTGGTAACCATACACATCTGCTTTACCAAAGATGGCGGTGACTGGACAGCTAACTTTCCTAATATCTGAAGCCCATGAAATGTCTTTACACTCATCAGATAGCCATGGTTTTGCCCAGCCATAAAATAAAGCATCCGTCGCTTCACCATGAAACACTTTTAAGCGCCGAGCCAGGCCACCTTTTTCGTATTGTTTCACGGCATCTTGTATGCCTTTACGTACTACTTCATCAATGACTAAAGGTGGAGATATTGCACAAACTGCTAACACCTGATCCGCTATAAAAGCAGCGGCTATTAACGCCATCGCCCCGCCATCACTATGGCCAACCAATATAACCTGCTCTAAAGCTAATGCCTTTAATACTTCAGGTAGTACCTTTTCGGCTTCAATATGTCGATAATCACGTACACGAACGTCTGTTAACTGCCCCGATTGCCCATGCCCAAATCGTTCATACACAACAACCGCCAAGCCGGTAACCGTTGCCAGTTCAACAGGGAAGTTTTTCCACGTTTCGATGCAATCTAAACCGCCATGCAAAAGAACGATAGTAGGTTTCTTAGCTGTTAGCTCGCCAATAATTTGCGCTCTAAGCACAAATGAGTCTATCGTTAGGGAAAGCTCTTGTCTCTTCAAGGTATCGCTGCTTAAGCCATAAAAATAACTAGCCCCCAATCAAGAACATGATCATTTGTCCCCTCTTTAGGTGCGTTCTCACCCCTATCGGCCATCACGTTAATTTGCAAATCCACTAAGCCACCGCCTGATGGTAGCGGTGTTTTTTTCAACACGGTAATTTCGCTACGCAGAATATCATCTTCAAACACCGGAGCCACATGATTGCAATGGCGCCAAGCTAAAATCGACAAGGTATTAGGTAAGGCTCTTAGTAGCTGGGCTGCTGCAATTGAAATGGTATGGCCGCCATATACTAATCGTTTACCGTAAACACTAGCGCCGGCATCTGTATGCGTCATGGCCAGGTTGAGTGTTACACGTGCCAGCTCCGGCGCTGAGGTAACCGTATCTCTCGCTTTAATTTTAAATAAAACATCCGTCTCTACTTGGTCAAAATGGATACCACTAAAACGCTTGCGAAATGCGTCTAAATCCCAATCTTTTGGGGCTGCATCAATAAGCGTTTGAGTCGATATATCCGACGGAATAATATCTAAATAATCCGCGTGCCCTGTTTGCGCCTTGGGATCTCGGCAAGGTACCATTGGGCAGCGCCAAAAGCGCATAATTTCATCACCGTTTTGGTTAGTGGTGGTAATTTCTAAACCGACCATACCGGACGATGGACGCCCTCCTTTTACTTTGTTTTGGCGTAGCGCAACGATTTGGGTCGTGGTACTTAATGTATCGCCAATATAGACTGGCTTTTTAAGTACCACACCTCTATAAAATAGGTTACCCATCACATTTTGCGAGCCATAGGTGGTTTGCCCAATAGCGAAACCCATCGCCATAATCCCATTAGCAATGGGACGGTCTGAGCCAGTAATTTTATGCGCTAAATGATGATCCAATGGTAACCTTGAACGGTCACCAAAGAGCATTTGATGCATATTCGCATGCCCCTCTGTTAGGGTAATTGAGGGCGCTTCTTCTAGAAACTCTCCTACTGTAAAGTCTTCGAAGTAAGGGCCCTCTATCAAAATTTCTTTCATTTTTTAACCTCTCTTATTATTGTGCTGCTTGATAGCGCATTAAAATGCTCTGCTGAGCACGTATAACAGGCAGATCAATCATTTTGTTTTGAAAAGTAAACACACCATGCCCCTCTTGTTGAGCGATATCCCAAGCCGCTAAAATAGCCTTTGCTTTGTCTACTTCTTCAGTCGTTGGGGTATACACTTCATTAACAATAGGCACTTGATTTGGATGAATACATAACTTTCCTGCATAACCTAACTGTAAACCCGCTAAGGTATCGTCGCGTATTGCGACTTCATCTGAAATATCTAAACACACATTATCAATAGGTAATGCACCAAATGCCCTTGCCGCTAGTGCAACCTGACAACGTGAATGATAAATAATCCCTTCACTTGCATCGGCTTCATTTAGGGCCATGTCTGCGGCAAAGTCTACATGGCCAAAACAGACTGAATCTTGCGCTGTTAATGCCTTTGAAATAGCCGCTGCTGCTAAGACACCTTTTGCTGTTTCTATAATGACAAAAAGTGGAATATCGGTGTTATTAAAAAATTGCTTAACGGCGACCACATCATCTTGAGACTCGCATTTTGGCAACATAACGGCACTATGTCCCGCTGCAACAACTGCTTTTATATCTTCCTCAAACCATGGCGTTGAAATACCATTGATTCGAACAATAATTTGTTTTGATTTGAATGCTGAAGACTTAAGGGCCTCTACAACCCGCTCCCTCGCACGAACTTTCTCGTCCGGTGATACGGCATCTTCAAGGTCAAAAACAATCGCGTCTGCTGGTATATTCGCAGCCTTATCGATACGTTTTTGAATAGCGCCTGGAACAAATAAAATCGAGCGATATAGTGGTGTATTGTTAGTCATTTTATTAACATCTTTTTAATATGAATGGGTCAAGCCGAGGCTCTTTCGGCACTATAGTTTAATGGCATTTGACGGTTAATGGGCGCTGTTTTTAATAGCCGCACACTCAAGTACCTATCATCTAATTCAACGTTCATAAACCTTCTCTTAATAAGATGGGTAACCAGAGCACAATAACTAGCGTCCTTTCCATTGTGGTTTTCTTTTTTCAGCAAACGATAATGGCCCTTCAATAGCATCTTCACTGGCGTAAACAACTTCATGTAAGCGCTGCGCTTCTTTAAGGCCCTCATTACAGCCCAGGCTCATCGCACTTAAGATGCTAGCCTTGGCAGCCACTACAGATAAAGGCGCATTGTCTTTAATGATATTGGCTAAACGATACGCTTGCTGCCTTACCTCATCGGGGGTTTCTTCAAGGTAATTAATAAAACCCAGATCATAAAATCGTTGGATAGGGAGCTGTTCACCTGTTAAAACCAACTCCATAATAAGCGGTTGAGGTAGCATCCCCAATAAAGGAACTGCCCATGGCGAACCACGACCAATTTTAGCCTCTGTTATTCCTACACGTGTGCCGGCTAGCCCTACCCGTAGATCTGAGTTTAACGACAACAACATACCACCCGCCATTAAATGCCCCGTCATAGCAGCAATAATCGGTTTTTTACAATCACGCATACGTTGATGAAACGGATCTTTCAATTTAGAGAGCACATCGTCTCCCGTTGATTGTTTAATCGCTGCCGCTTCTTTTAAATCCATTCCCGCACAAAAGACCCCACAATCGGATGAAGTTAATACCACCACCTTAACGTCGTCATTCTTATCAACTTCTTCCCACGCATTTGCTAATTTATTGAGCAAACTCGTCGATAGCGCATTTTTCCTTTCAGGGCGGTTTAGTGTAAGGGTGGCTACACCATTATCCAGCTGATAGATTAATTCTTGATTTGTTGACACAGGCATCCTTTGTTTTATTTATACTCCACTCATCGGTATAATCCACCAATTTATCAAACAGGCGTTAGATTGTAAAGATTGACTATAAAGGTTTGCTAAACAACTCAAGTTCTATCCTGCGATCAAAGAGAAGTAATATGTCTAATTATCTATTTTCACCCATAAAAGTTGGTTCATTATCGTTAGCGAATAGAATCATAATGGGCTCTATGCATACCGCGCTTGATCATAGCGAAGACCCGTTTGGCCGACTCGCTGCCTTTTATAAAGAACGAGCAGAAGGAGGTGTAGCACTGATCGTTACCGGTGGGGTTTCGCCTAATGAGCAAGGGTTAATTAGCCCCGGCTCAATGAAGCTCACAAGCGTTGAACAATTGCCTGACTATAAAATAATTACTGACACAGTACATAAAGCGGGCAGTAAAATTATTTTACAAATTCTTCATGCTGGCCGTTATGCAAAGCAAGAAAACTTGGTCGCTCCAAGCGCCATCCGCTCACCTATTAATAAATTTGAACCTAAAGAGATGTCAGAACAAGATATCTTAAATACCATTGATGATTTTGTAAATTGTGCCTCTCTCGCCCAGAAAGCTGGTTTTGATGGGGTTGAATTACTAGGATCTGAGGGTTATTTACTTAATGAATTTACCGCATTGCGGACTAACCATCGTACGGATCGCTGGGGAGGCACTCTTGAAAACCGCGCTCAATTCCCATTAGAGATTATTCGTGCTATTCGCCAAAAATTAGGTGCTGAGTTTTATATTCAATACCGTATGTCTGTGCTTGAACTGGTTGAAGGTGGCTGGAATATTGAAGATGCTCAACATTTCGCCAAACTATTAGAATCCGCCGGTGTCGATTTGATTAACACTGGAATTGGTTGGCATGAATCCTCTATACCCACTATTGCCATGCAAGTACCCAGGGCTGCATTTACTTGGGCTACTCAAAAAATCAAACAGCTTGTTAATATTCCTGTTGCTACGGCTAATCGAATTAATACCGCCGACGTTGCCGATAATATCATCCAGCAAGGTGATGCCGATATGGTGTACCTATCCAGACCGTTTTTAGCCGACCCTAACTTCGTTATTAAAGCTCAACAACAACGAACTGGTGAGATTAATACCTGTATTGCCTGCAACCAATCTTGTTTAGATCATTTATTTAATTTCAAAACAGTCAGTTGCCTGGTAAACCCTCGTGCCTGCCACGAAACACTCTTGCCTAAATTAGCCCTCACCGCTTCTGCACAAAATATTGCCGTTATCGGTGCGGGAGCAGCTGGTTTATCTTTTGCTATTGAAGCTAAAAAAAATGGACACCATATTACCCTGTACGAGGCTAATCCTGAGATTGGTGGTCAACTGTTACATGCCGTAAAGGTACCCGGTAAAGAGGAGTTTAATGAGCTGCTGCGCTACTTTCGGGTGATGCTTAAAAAATACAACATCAACACCCAGCTGAATACAAAGGTGAGCCTTGAGCAGCTCAAGCATGGCCAATACGATACTATTGTGCTCGCTGCTGGTGTTGTACCGCGCCTACTTGATATTCAAGGGATGGATAGACCCAACGTCTTTAGCTATGAAGAGGCCTTTCGATCACCGGAAAAAATAGGCCAAACCGTGCTTATTATTGGCGCAGGTGGAATTGGCTATGACATGGCCGAATTTTTAACCCATCAAGATGACAACATGCAGCCGATTGACTCATTTAATAAAGACTGGGGCATTGACCCGACGGGTCTTCAGGCGGGTGCATTAGACCCTTCAGTAAAACGCGTGTTAAAAAGCAAGCGAGATGTCACCCTTCTACAACGTAAGGCAGGAAAATTTGGACGTTCACTGGGAAAAACAACCGGCTGGATTCATCAAGCAGAACTGCAAAAACGTGGCGTAAAGTTACTCGGTGAACTGAACTACCTAAAAATTGATGAAGAAGGCTTACATATAGAAAAAGACGGCATAGCGCAGGTTTTAGCCGCTGACAGCATTATCATTTGTGCCGGACAAGAATCACGTGATGAATTAACTGAATCACTCAAGAATATCAGCAATAATGTATACACAATTGGTGGTGTTAAAGAAGTACGAGAACTCGATGCCGCTCAAGCCATTCGTGATGGTATTGAGCTCGCTTATAGACTAAACAATTAATTTAAAAACAGACCTTAAGGAAAAACCTATGTTAGATGCCTACATTTATGATGGCGCCAGAACCGCTTTTGGCAAATATTGCAGCTCACTCGCACACGTAAGACCTGATGACCTAGCCGCAACGGTTATTAAAGCGCTGGTTGAACGCAACAACCTTGACCCCTTATTGATTGATGATGTGATTTTAGGCTGTGCCTGCCAATCGGGGGAAGATAGCCGAAATGTAGCACGATATGCCACCTTAGCCGCTGGTTTACCTGTTGAGGTGAGTGCGCAAACAGTCAATAGGCTTTGTGGAAGCAGCCTCGCCGCGATTATTGACGCTGCACGTGCTATTACCTGTGGTGAAGGTGATTTATTTATAGCCGGTGGTGTCGAGAGTATGACGCGCGCACCGCTAACCTTTAACAAAAGCAGTACCGCCTTTAGTAAAGACATTACTGTTTACGACAGTGCTATTGGTGTACGTTTTCCAAACCCTACCATTGGTAAATTATACGGCCACGAGGCGATGCCGGAAACAGCCGATAACGTCGCTAAAGCGCTTGAGATTAGCCGTGAACAATGTGATACCTTCGCGTTTAACTCACAACAAAAGTGGGCCAGCGCTACTAATAATGGCTACTTCGCAGAAGAAATTATCCCAGTTAATATCCCGCAAAAACGTGGCAAGCCCGACCTTATTGTAGATAAAGATGAGCACCCAAGAGCCGGTGCAACTTTAGATAAAATGTCTAGCATGCGCTCGCTTTATGAAGATGGCGTTGTTACTGCGGCTAATGCCTCAGGCATTAATGATGGCGCAGCAGCGGTGCTGGTTGGCTCGCGTGCTTTTGGCGAACAACATCAATTAGAACCAATCGCGCGTATTTTGGGCGGTGCATCAGCAGGTATTGAGCCATCGATGATGGGCTTGGGACCAGTGCCTGCCTGTCAAAAATTATTAAAACGACTTAATTTAACCATTGAGCAAATGGACCTGATTGAAGTTAATGAAGCATTTGCTGCACAAGTTCTTGGTGGCTTAAAACAGTTAGGCATTGCTGAAGATGATCCACGCGTTAACCCAAATGGCGGAGCTATTTCTGTTGGTCACCCGCTGGGCGCTTCAGGTGCAAGGCTGGCATTAACAGCAAGCCGTCAACTGCAACGAATGAATGGCCGATATGCCCTTATTACCATGTGTATTGGTGTGGGCCAAGGCATAGCCATGGTAATTGAGCGCAGCTAACAAATGTTTTGTAGCTTGCTTACCCTATGATTGCCACAGTTTAGCTGCTTACTTGCCTTCACAAAGCCTCTTTCTACTAAGCTTTGTGAAGGCCTTAAGTTTTATTGATTGAGGCCTATTGTTTATAGCCGGCTTAAATGGTGATCAAAGAACACTAAACGCTTGATATTAAGCTCAGCTTGATGGGTAAGCGACTCTGCATACCTTTCCACTATAGATTACCCATTAGCGAATGATAACTGCCAGCTAGCTATTTATATTGCAGGGCGACTTTTCCAACTTTTTCCCTTGAAATAATCGTTTTCATAATCTGCGCTGTACCATCACCAATTTGTAAGCCCATTACATCGAGCATCCTTTGTTGATGCGGTAAATCGGTTGTATAACCGTAATGACCGCTAAGTAATAAACAGTTCTGTATAATTTCTGTGGCGTATTTTGGCCCCATCCATTTCAACACGGCGGCTTCTTTTGTATGCTTGTGACCACCATCACGTAATTTGAGTGTTTGATAAGCCAGTGCACGTAATGCTTCCAACATACTTTCATGCTCGGCTAACGGGAACGAAACCCCTTGAAACTTGACCAATGGGGTAGCAAACGCCTCACGCTCTTGCACGTACTGCCATGTTTCATCAACTGAAACTTGTGCAGTACCGACACATTGCAAGGCAATCAATACACGGCTTAAATCAAAGCCGACCATGATTTTAGTAAAGCCTTCATTTTCTTTACCCAGTAAGGCAGAAGCAGGTACTTCAACATTATCAAAAAACACTGAACCACGGCCAACAGGCTTGGTACCAATATCATCAAACTCAGTTCTGCTAATGCCCGGTAAGGTTAAATCAACTAAAAAGGCTGATACGCCATACGGGCCAGATTCTACTGTTCCTGTTCGAGCAAACATCAATACGTTATCCGCTTGCGTTGCATAGCTCATGGATGTTTTTTCGCCATTTAAAAGATAGCCTGTGTCGGTGCGTTCAGCTTTTAAAATTAAATTTCCTGCATCTGAGCCTCCTCGTGGTTCAGTTAGACCCAACGCTGAAATCAAATCGCCGGATGCCATTTTGGGTAACACATCGTGTTTCATCTCTTCCGAACCAAAGCGCATAATGACATCACTCATTAACGGGTTTGTCATATTCAAATAGCTCAAATTAAAGTCACCGTAAGCAATCGCCTCACAAATTAAACCATTCACAAAGCTTGTGGCGCCAATACCTCCAAATTCTTCTGGAACATTGGGGGCTAATAGGCCAAGCTCACCCATTTCTTTGATAAGCCCACGGTCTAGTGTAGATTCGCTGTTAATAGCCCGTTCGCGGTAACCCTCGTATAGCCTTTCTTTAGCGAAACGCTGCGCCATTTCTTGAATCATTTTTTCTTCATCTGTCAGTAAGGCTGGGTTCATATTACGTCCTTTATTTAAAGCTTTTCAGCCAGTTCTCGTAATTTAAATTTTTGAATTTTTCCGCTGGCCGTTCTAGGCATGGCTGATAATATTTCTAGGTATTCAGGCCAGTAGCTTTTACTGAGCCCCTCGCTAGATAAATAGTCTTTTATTGTTTGTAAATCGACATCAGTATTTTCTTTTAACGTTACAAAACAACATGCTTTTTCACCTAAGCGTTCATCAGGTTTAGCCACCACTGCCGAGTCTTGCACCAAAGGATGCCGATACAAGGCATTTTCAATCGTGGCGACAGGAATATTCTCACCACCACGAATAATAATATCTTTTGACCGCCCAGTAATTCGGATGTATTTTTGGTGCACAATTTGCGCTAAATCACCTGTTTCAAACCAGCCATCTGCATCAGTATCATAGGCTTCTGGGCGCTTTAAATAGCCAACAAAGTTACCAGCCCCGCGTGTTTGTAAGCGCCCTTCCACACCATTCGTTACAGGCGCACCATTTATGTCAACAATACGCACCTCTGTTCCATCGTATGGGTAGCCATCTGTTTCAAATACTTTCTCTTCTGTGTCGGTTAGTAAGGTGGTTGTAACGGCTGACATTTCTGTCATGCCCCACACGGTCACCAAATTTAGATTTAGACGCTTTGCTGCTCTACGTCCTATGGCTGGCGGTACGGGTGCGCCGCCACACACGAACACTCTAAACGCATCATGATTACACAATGCTAATGCGTCAGATTCACTTAAATCTGCCAAAAATGGCGTGGCTCCCATGGTGAAAGCAATCTTCTCATCTTTGATGATTTGCCAAGCCAAAGCAGGATCCCATTGATCTAATAAAACCGTTGTTGCTCCCAACATAATGGGCATGCTAACGCCAAACATAAGCCCTGTCATATGTGCTGTTGGTGAGCCCATAAAAACGTTTTCTTCGCTTGTTACTTGAGTTCGTGAAATAAACTGCCTAGCTGTATACTCATGTGTATTGGAGGTGTGCATTACACCTTTCGGTGAACCCGTCGTACCGGACGTATACATCAACAAAAAAACATCATTGGGCGCTAATTTATTCGTTTCAAATTGCGCTCGGTGGGCATCACTCACTTCATTTACCATAAATGGCTCTAAGCCTTGCTCAGCCAAGATGCAGACCTGTTCTACACTGGGCAAACTTTCACTGAGCTTGGTTATCATTCCTGCGTGATAAAAACCTCTAAAATTGCTAGGAGCAAATACCACTTTAGATTCAGCAAAGCTCAACATATAAGCTAATTCGCTTTCTCTAAAAATGGGCATTAAAGGATTACTAATAGCACCAACCCGCATACACGCAAGATAAACGACAATAAATTCCCACCAATTAGGTAACTGGAAGGAGACCACATCACCTTTTTTAACACCTTCATTTAACATACCCGCAGCAAGCCGGTCAGACATGTCTGCTAATTGTTGGTAACTAACAGTTTTTTTTGTTTCACTTTCTTTATGGTAACCAATAACGGCTGGTTTATTACTGTGTGTTAACACTGCCTTATCAAAGTAATTTAACAACGTTTTATCACGCCAATACCCTAAATCACGCATCAACTTAATACGATCGTTATCTATAAGAGGGTCCATTATTGACATCAAAAGCTCCTTTTTATGTATTTGGTGTCTACTTAATAGATACTTTAGTTCTAACACCAGTACTGTTAATCTATGTTTTGTTTTTAACTATCTTACAGAAAGCATAAGAACTAACAATAGTTAGTTTTTAATATAACAATAACAAGCAACAAGGGTCTTAACCCACACCGAACAGGTTAAATGGATTATTAGTAGAGATATAAAATGGAAAAACTAGCATATTTAAAAGCATTTTCAGGCAATTTTTACTCGTTATTTAATCAAGCCCCTTACGCTGCTTTTTTGCAAAAAGGAAATGAAATTGTAGACTGCAATAATGCTGCTGTTGAAGTGTTTGCTTATCCCGATAAAGTAACATTATTGCAAACAAATTTGATGGATTTATTCCCAGTCACTCAGTCTGATGGTAGTAACACAGCCGAAAAAGCAGCAAAATATACTGCCTTAGCTGAGCAGAACAAGAGTGATTTTTTTGAGTGGACCGCTCTTAAACACGATGGCTCACTGATAGAAATGGAAGTCCACATATCATTTGTTACGCTCGACGGTCAGCAATTCCGATATGTCACATGGCGTGATATTACAGAAAAAAAGGCGCTGGAAAAAGCTCTTGTAGAGTCTGAAAAGAAGCTACGCTTGCTCTTTGAAAGTAATAGAGATGCATGGGTATTGATTGATGACGATGGTGTATTTGATTGTAACGAAGCAGCCCTAACGCTATTTGACTGTGCAGAAAAGGAGGCGTTTTTGGCATTAACACCTGAAGGTTTCTCCAATGCCCGACCATCTACAGCTAAATGGGTTAAGCATTATCGGAATGAAGTCCTTACAACTGGTCGCAGTCAGTTTGAGTGGCAAGCAAAAAAGATAGATACTGGCGAGTCTTTTTATGTTGATTTTTTAGTCACTATTATTGAAATGGATGGTCGTAAGGTCCTGCAGGCAAGTGCTCGTGACATTGGTTCGCATATGGAGTCCAGAAAACAGCTTTTGAATGCACTGGATAAAGCGGAAAAAGCGAATCAAGCAAAATCTGAATTTCTGTCATCGATGAGTCATGAATTAAGAACACCGCTGAATGCGATTTTAGGCTTCTCTCAGTTATTAGAATTAGACCAAGATAACCCCTTAACAGAAGAACAAAAAGAAAGTGTATCGTATATTTTATCAAGCGGTACACACTTACTTAGCCTCATTAATAGTGTGTTAGAGCTATCCACCATTGAGGCAGGTCAGACAGAGTTATCTATAGAACCAACATCAGTTAGTCGCACAGTGGCAGAAGTCGTTAATTTGTTAAAACCCCTATCTAACAAAGAGAACATCGAATTTAATATTCAACCGGGTACGGCGGATATTGTTAAAGCAGATGCTACAAAGTTAAAACAAATTATCATCAACTTGGTGTCTAATGCCATTAAATATAACAAATTGGCAGGTCATGTAGATATTGCATGGGCAGAACAAGCTAACGGCTGCCTTAGAGTAAGTATTAGCGATACAGGAATAGGTATTGCAAAAACCGATTACAAAAAAGTGTTTGAGGCTTTTAACCGTTTAGGACAAGAGAATAAAACAATAGAGGGAACTGGCATTGGTTTAGTCGTTACCAAAGAACTGGTTGAAATGATGGATGGCGAGATAGGGTTTGATAGTATTGAGAAGCAAGGAAGTACTTTTTGGTTTGAGTTGCCATTAGCTAACCCGGATACGCTAATACTGCCCTCTCAAGCAGGTACTCAACTGAACAAAAAAGATGAAGCTAGTATTCAATCAGCTGATTTGCATAAATATAAGATTCTTTATGTTGAGGATAACCAAATTAACGTAAAACTGGTTGAGGCGATTTTTTCTCAACAAAATGAACTTTTAATGGCTAGTCAATTAGAGGTTGCTACAACAGGCGAATTAGGCTGGGCAATGGCGATGGAAAAACAGTATGACCTCATCTTAATGGATATTCACCTACCCGGCATGGATGGTAGAGAATTAACAAAAAAGCTACGAGAAACAAAACAATATGCAACTTGTCCAATTATAGCTGTTAGCGCAGCAGCGATGAGTCACGACATAACAGCAGCAGAAGGCCTGTTTGAAAGCTACCTTACCAAACCATTTAAAATGGCTGAATTTATTGATGTATTAGGTCAGCACCTTAGTTAATTTCAAGAGTTAATGAACTTATGATAGCGGCTCATCTATTGTTATAAACAGTAGCCTTAAATATAAAACGGGGCTGCTGTTTCTAACTTGGATACAGCAAATCAAGCTACTTGAACCTTGCCCACTTGACTACTCTTTACGATAAATTTCCTAAGTATGGCCGGTAATATTGCTAAGAATTAAGGCAATAGTTTTTACAGCCCACTCTGTCAGTCCCTTACCCTCTATAGGTTCATTTCACATAATTAACTAAAAAGCTCCCTGCTTTTTTAATTACTTAATAAGCCAACAGGTACGTTAATGGGCATTGTTAGAATTTGCTGTGCGTAAGTTTTACCTTGCGAATCAATATTCATAGAGCTTACGCCACCGCCACCAAGCGCATCATGCAACAGGAAATTAAAGGCATTGATGCCCGGTAAATAAAAACGCTCCACACGGCCCTTTACTACATGAGAAAACCAATTGGCTACGGCCTGTTCAGTTATGGCTTGAGTGATATACGACATGTACTCAGGTCGACGTGCAATCACACCAATATTAGCAAAACGACCCTTATCACCACTTCGCGCAACTGCTAGTTTAAGTAAAGGTACTTGTTGCATTTCACCATTATTTAATTCGATTGTTGGGTCAGGCTTACGGTGAATAATATTTTCATTAAAAGGATTCCCTAATGCTTTTGGGTAACTTAACTGCGCACCATCAACCTCAACCACAGCGTTTACCTTATTTTTTTCTAATAAAAAGGAGTACAAACTAATGACAGGGGAAACTTTGGGTCGCCCCGCTTGACCTGCTGAACAACGCCCGCCCGTCATATTTAAAATAACGCCCATGACTTCTCTTGAAAATAAAGCGACAGCGTCGCGCTTATCATGATGAACGGCTATTCTTAGGACTATTTCTTGTATGTCTTGCGGTATAGCAACGTGTTCTTTATTCCATAGAGCATTTGCACCTAGGTAGTTAATTGAATGTTGCTTAAAGTTTGCGTCACCGGAGTTAGCCAACAACTTTTCACAACGCACTAAAATTGCATTGGCCGTTAACTCGGCTTTTTGTAATATGTCAAAGCCCGTTAATAGCTGTGTATAAACGGCGCGATAACCATCTAAATAAGTCGCCGACACTTTATATTGATTGCTTGGGGGGTAGCCAATACCACCGGTTACCAATACTCGGTCTGCGCTTTGTTCGGTTAATTTAACCTGCGAAAAATCACAAACAACATCGGGTAAAAAATAGGCTTGTGGGTCACCTATTTCGTAAACCAGTTGTTCTGCAACAGTTAACCTTGAAACCAAGCCCCCTGTTCCTGGTGATTTTGTAACAACAAATTCACCACTTTCATCACATTCAACAATGGGGTAGCCCATATCCGCCCAACCACCACAACTGTCTTGCCAATCGGTAAAGTTACCTCCTGTTACCTGACAGCCGCACTCGATTAAATGTCCCGCCAGCGACCCCATCGATAGTTTATCTAAATCATTTACAGACCATTTATATTCATGAATCAATACACCTAAGGTCGTTGCCGAATCAACAACCCGACCGGTGATCACAATATCGGCACCCGCATTGAGTGCCGCCGCTATGGGGAAAGCACCTAAATAGGCATTAATACTGGCTAGTTTGGCAGGAAAAGCTTCGCCAGTTTCCATTTCTGTTATGCCAGATGCGCGTAATTCAGCCTCTTTTGGCATTAAATTATCACCATCTACCGTGCCAATTTTCAGTGCTAAGCCTTGCTCATCCAAAATCGCTTGGATAGCCTCTTTACACGCAGGTAAATTAACACCGCCTGCATTAGTAACTACTTTCACCCCGCGTTCGGCTATCTGTTGTAAATTAGGTTTTAGTATTTGTTCTACAAAGTCGGTTGCATAACCAAGCTGTTCAGATTTTGACTTTGCATTCGCCAACAGAGAAATGGTTACCTCGGCTAAATAGTCATAAACCAAATAATCAACATCACCTTTCGTCAGTAACTGTTCTGTTGCATAAGCGCTATCACCCCAATAGCCAGATGCACCGCCAATGTTAATTTTATTCATTATCACCTTGTTCACTCGTGATGATATCTATCATCGGTACGCTAACTTCAACCTGTTGATTAACTTCTATATAAACTTCTGAATCACCTTGTTCACTCGTGATGATATCTATCATCGGTACGCTAACTTCAACCTGTTGATTAACTTCTATATAAACTTCTGAAACAACGCCCGCTTGTTGCGCCGTTAATTCTTGAAACATCTTCATCGACTCTAATACAACTAACAAATCACCTTTGCTAACCGTATCGCCTGCTTTAACCTTGATATCGGCAATTCGCCCACCCATTGGCGCGACAAGGTTTGAGCCTAACGTTTCATCATCTCGTTTCTCTGAAAATGATAGTTTTTCAAACTTAGCAACTTCTGAACGATTATCAATATAGATATATTGACGGCCATCCAATGCAGCATGGGCAGTGGAGCGAACACCATTAATTTGAACAGATAATTCACCACAAGCCTCAGCTAGAATATTAACGTTTTGTATTGCAAAATTATCATTCTCAACACGGTATGCATCACCCTCTTGGAAGACAATAAAGTCACGTTGTTGGTCATGAAATTTCAACCTGACAGGCCAACTAAGGGTGCCTGTGCTTCGCCAGCCGGTTGCCGCATTCGTACGCGATAATAAAATGGCCGCCATTGCCCACATTGAGTCTTCAGGAGTGTACGCAAGCTGTTTTTCTTTATTGAATAAGTATTGTTCTTCAATATGCCGTGTTGTTGCCTCCCCCCTTGCAAATGTAGGGTCGTCAAGTAGGCCTAGCAAGAATTTTTTATTACTGGATAAACCTAATAAAACAGTATCTTTTAATGCACGCTTTAAACGCCTAATTGCTTCTGCACGTGTGTCACCATAGGCAATTATTTTTGCAAGCATGGAGTCATAATAAGGGCTAATAAGCTGACCATTGGCGATGCCATTATCCACTCGAATACCCTTTCCTGTTGGCATTTTCCAGTCCCTCACAAGCCCTGTTTGAGGAATAAAACCTGACTCACAGTCCTCTGCATATAAGCGAACTTCAAGAGCATGACCGTTGAGGTGAATATCATCTTGTCCCAATGGTAAGTCCTCACCTGCCGCAACACATATTTGCCACTGAACTAAATCTAAACCGGTAATTAACTCCGTTACAGGGTGTTCAACCTGCAGCCGCGTATTCATTTCTAAAAAGTAAAACGATTGATCATTAGCGACTAAAAACTCAACCGTCCCCGCTCCAACGTAATTAACTGCTTTTGCAGCCTTTACAGCAGCATCACCCATTTTTTTTCGTAATTTAGCATCCATTTTAGGTGCTGGTGCTTCTTCAATAACCTTTTGATTACGGCGCTGCATTGAACAATCTCGTTCACCTAAATAAATGGTATTCCCTGCTTGGTCTGCAAAAACCTGAATTTCAATATGCCGCGCCTGCTCAACACATTTTTCAAGCAATAATTCAGACGAGCCGAAACTGCTTAGCGCCTCTGCTCTGGCAGATTCAGCCTCTGCTATTAATCGCTCTGGCTGTCTAACAATACGAATACCGCGGCCCCCTCCCCCGGCAGCTGCTTTTACCATCACGGGGTAACCGATTCGATCAGCTTCCTTCTGTAGTACATGGTCATATTCTGATGGACCATCGTAGCCGGGTACTAAGGGTACATCGGCATCAAGCATTTTGTGCCTAGCAACCGTTTTGTTGCCCATAATGGCAATAGCATTGGATGTTGGCCCAATAAATACTAAGCCTGATTGTTCACAGCGTTTTGCAAATTCAGCCGACTCGGATAAAAACCCATACCCTGGATGGATGGCATGAGCATTAGTTTGCTGTGCAGCTGCAATGATGTTGTCAATATTTAGGTACGATTGATCAACCGCAGACTCACCAATACAAATCGCCCTATCAGCTAAGGAAACATGCAATGCTTCGCGATCTGCCTCACTAAAAACAGCGACCGTTTCATAGCCCATTTCTTTAGCCGTTTTGATCACTCGAACGGCAATTTCTCCACGGTTCGCAATCAGGATGGTATTAAAATGATTCATTTATTAGCTGTCCATATCGGTTTTCTTTTTTCAACGAAAGCAAGATGACCCTCACGACCTTCATTTTGCTTGTTTAACTGAGAGAAAATATCTGCCGAAAACTTAATCATTTCATCAGCATCATTCTGACTGCCCACTTCATGCATAATCTGTTTTGTTGCCGCGCATGCTTTAGGGCCACAACGTTCGACTTGTTGAATCACAGATTCCAATGTACCTCTCAATTCTTCACTAGAGTTAGCAAGGTATTGTGCAATGCCTAATTGATAAGCTTTTTCGCCATTGACTCGCTCACCTGTTAAGGCCATTTGCTTTGCACGTGTTAAACCAATTCGCTTAACCACATAAGGTGCTATTTGAGCCGGTGCGATTCCTAACGTGGTTTCTGGCATGCCCAATTTAGCATCCGCATGAACAAGCGTAAGATCCGCTATACATGCTAAACCAAAGCCACCGCCCATCGCCGAGCCTTCAACAACAACAATTAAGGTTTGTGGTAAGGACCAAAACTTTTTGAATAATTGCCCAGACTTAATATTTCTGTCACGCGCAGGGTCCTTATCTTGCGCAGAAGAGTCAGTTTGGTTTTTACGTTCTTTAATATCACCGCCGGCGCAAAAGTGGCCACCTGCACCTTGCAAGATAACGACGCGAATCGAATCTGAACTAGCTAAAAAATCAGCGATATCATGTAACTCTTGATTCATCTGATTATTCATTGCATTGCGCCGTTCAGGTCGGTTTAAAGTAACGTATAGGCGCCCTTCTAAATATTTCAGTAATAATGTTTCTGTTTTTGGTAACGTAACCATTTTAAAACCTCGCCACGCCAAAGGTGTTGGAGTCCAACGTTGTTTCGCGGCCCCGCACAACGATATCAATAAGCTCAGACAGTAAACGACGGCTTTTACGTGGATCAATAATGCCTTCATCCCATACTTGCGCTGTGCAATAAAGTGCTGATGACACACTCGAGTAATAATCCAAAATATCTTCTGTTTGTTTGGCTAAAAAAGGTTCATCAATCGGCTTGTTATTTGCTTTTTGTTTATTTTCATACACTATAGACATAACCGTTGCTGCTTGCTCGCCGCCCATTACCGCTAAGGTATTAGTAGGCCATGCAAATAAGAAATCTGGTTCGAATGAGCGACCCGCCATGGCATAATTTCCTGCTCCAAAAGCGCCACCAATATTAAGGGTTATTTTAGGCACTGTGGCATTCGCAACAGCTTGAATTAGCTTCGCACCATTTTTTATCATGCCATTTTGTTCATGCTCAACCCCAACAATAAACCCGGTGGTATTTTGTAAAAAAATTAGTGGTTTATTTGCTTGGCAACAGAGCTGAATAAACTGTGTCGCCTTCCCCGCTCCCTTATTAGTAATAGGGCCATTGTTTGCGATAATACCGCAATGCTGGCCTTCAATGTCTGCAAAACCGCAAATTGTAAAAGGGTCATAATTAGCTTTAAACTCAACAAAATCGGAGTCATCAACCAAACGGGCAATCACTTCACGGCTATCGTAGGGCTTATGGTAATCAGCTGGAACGATGCCACATAATTCCTCAATATCGTAACGTGGTTCTTTGTATGGCTTGTTTGTTACTGAGGGCAAACGATCATTCCAATTTAAGCTTTTTACAACCTCTCGGGTTACTTCAATCGCGTGCGCATCATCTTCTGCCAAATACTCAGCAAGACCAGATTCGCGCGCATGCATCTCGGCACCGCCAAGTTCCTCTTCCTCGGCAATCTCACCGGTTGCGGCTTTCAATAGCGGTGGGCCTGCAAGGTAGGCACGTGCCTTATCTTTAACCATCACCACATAATCAGACATACCAGGAATATAAGCGCCACCAGCGGTCGATGCACCATGTACAACTGTAATTTGTGGAATACCCGCTGCCGACGCATGGGCTTGTGACATAAACCTGTGACCTGCCAAGTTAAAGCCTAGGTGCTGGAGAAATAAATTCCCACCACCACTTTGTACTAGGCAAATAAAAGGTAGTCTAGCAGCACTGGCAATTTCCTGTGCTCGACGTAATTTTTTATAGGCATGAGGCATGTTGGTACCGCCTTTAATCGCCGCATCATTCACATACACCATACACCTTGTATTTTCTACAAAACCAATGCCTACAATAATGCCGGCTCCATAAACATTCTCCTGCCCATCATCGTCATGTTGACCTAGGCCTGCTAATGTACTCAATTCAATAAAACTCGCACCGGGATCTAATAATAAATCTAAACGCTCTCTCGGTAATAATTGCCCTCTTTTTTTAAAGACTGTTTGTTTTCTTTTTGACGCCAGGTGAACTTTATTTTCAAGCTCATTAACTTGCTTAATGAGGCTTAATAAATCGTCCCTATTTTGTTTAAATAAATCGCTTTGCGAATTAACCTTAGTTTGAATAACAGCCATAAATTTAAATTAATCTAATGATGATGGGTGAATACCCATTCTTTTTGAAATGATTTCCAGCATCACTTCGTTAGCCCCGCCACCTATTGAACATAAGCGTGTATCACGAAATATACGGCTGATGACGTTATCCCACATAAAGCCCTGACCACCCCAGTATTGCAGACAGGCTGAAGGAATCGTCTGCCCTAGTGCACCGACCTTAAACTTAGCCATTGAGGTCAGCATATCTACATCCTCGCCATTAATATATCGTTCGCAGGCATGGTAAATAAGTGCTCTTGTTGCTTGAATGTCTGTTTGCATTTCCGCTAATTTAAAATAAATCTCTTGGTTGCTAATCAGCGGCTTACCAAATGCCTTACGTTGTTTGGTGTATTCAATCGTGATATCTACGGCATCTTGAATTTGACTCAAGTATTTAGACATCGCAAAAAATCGTTCTTCTTGAAATTGCTTCATTTGATAGATAAAGCCGCGACCTTCCTCACCAATACGATTAGAAACGGGAACCCGTACCTCATCAAAAAATAGGGGTGCTGTATCCGAACTGTGTGCGCCTAGTTTTTTCAAACGTTTGCCACGTGTGACGCCTTTGGTGTCCAAGGGCACAATAATCAGTGACTTATTTTTATGAGGGCCATTGTCCTCACCGGTATTACACAGTAAACATACCCAATCAGCCTGAGTTGATGTAGTAATCCACATTTTACTGCCATTGATGATGTACTCATCACCAACACGGCGTGCTTGGGTTTTGATGGAGGCAACATCTGAGCCGGCACCCTCTTCACTCACCCCAATGCAACCAACCGATTCCCCTTTTATTGCCGGAACCAGATAGTTACGTTTTAAATCATCACTGCCATAATTTTCCAGTGCCGGTGTGCACATGTCTGTTTGCACGCCTATGGCTGTTGAAATACCCGAACATTTAATTCGCCCTACTTCTTCGGCAAACACTAACGCATAAGAATAATCTAAGCCTAATCCACCCCACTTTTCAGCTTTATTGATACCAAGAAAACCCGCGTCCCCCATTTTTTTAAATAACTCATGAGCGGGGAAAATTCCAGCCTCTTCCCATTCATCTACAAACGGGTCAACCTCACGGTCAACAAAGGTTGAGATGGAGTTCCGTAACATTTCATGTTCATGGTTAAACAACATAATGCAGCTTTTTTCTATGATTTAAACAATGAGTATAAACAAAAATACATCGAACTAACAACAGTTAGATTAATAAGTTAAAATAAAGCAGGTTTATAAAAATCTGGAGAAACATATGTACCACTCAATTTACAAAACATCGTTGTTTGAAGGCCAGGTGATCATTGTTACTGGAGGTGGCAGTGGTATTGGCCGATGTACTGCTCACGAACTAGCCTCACTAGGTGCTCAGGTTATTATTGCTGGGCGAAACATAGATAAACTAAAAAAGGCTGCTGCTGAAATACATCACGATGGTCAGCAATGTGACTTTTACTCTTTGGATATTAGGGACTCTGACGCTATCAGAAATACCTTACAGAGCATCCTCAAAACACATCAGCGAATCGATGGCCTTGTTAACAATGCCGGTGGGCAATTCCCATCTAAACTTGAGAATATTAGTGACAATGGTTGGGATGCGGTAATTCGTAACAATCTAAATGGTGGCTTTTATATGATGAGGGAAGCGTACAACCTTTTCATGAAAGAACATGGTGGCGCCATCGTAAACATTGTAGCTAGTGTCTCACATGGTATGCCTCACATGGGTCACACTGGCGCTGCTAGAGCTGGGATGATTAATTTAACCCAAACTGCCGCACTAGAATGGGTCCACTCCGGTGTTCGGGTGAATGCAGTTGCCCCTGGTTCTGTCGCCTCAAGTGGCATGGAAACGTACCCAGAAGATTTCAAAGAAAAATTAAAGTTACGTAAACACCAAGTTCCAATGAAACGTCAAGCCACCGAGGCTGAAATATCATCTGCTATCGTCTACCTATTATCAGATGGCGCATCTTATATTACAGGGCATACGATGGATGTTGATGGCGGCTTACCACTTGCCAAAGAAAATTGGCCTGTACCTGAACATAATAAATGTACACCATATGACGGCTTCCATTTATATAAAGCACCTACATTTTAAGGGCTAAATAATGAAACTTAACATTGAAAATATCAGCCCAAGCATTGGCTCTATAATCAGTGGCTTAAATCTCTCCGAGCCCCTAACGCCAGAGCTTCTTCAAGAGTTAAGAAAAACGTGGTTACAACGTAAAGTATTGGTGTTTCCTAATCAATTATTAACACCGCAACAACAAGTAAATTGCACTCGCCAATTTGGTGAGTTGGATCAATACCCGTTCATTGACGGTATTAAAGGGATGCCTTATATTGCTGAGGTACTTAAACTTCCACACGAAAAAATTAATTTTGGTGGGGTATGGCATTCTGATACCACTTACCTCAATGAACCTGCAGCAGGTGCAAGCCTTTACTCACTTGAAATACCACCTATTGGCGGTGATACTATTTTTTGTAATATGGGTGTCGCTTACCAGGCTCTTACTGATGATATAAAAGAAAAAATCAACGCGCTAATTGCAGTCAATACTTCCAACAAAACAGCCGTTTCCAAAACACGTGCCGCACGGCTCGAAAAAGGTAGCACACCAAACGTTTATACCCAAACTCACCCCGTTATTCGAACCCACCCAGAAACAGGTGAAAAGACAATTTATGTTAATGAAGCGCATACCGTGTGTTTTAAAGGGTGGAGTGAAAAAAATAGCCAACCTTTATTAGATTTACTCTATCAACATGCTCGTAAACCAGAGTTTCAATGCCGAATTAAGTGGCAAAAAAATATGTTTGTATTATGGGATAACCGTTCCACACACCACTACCCTATTAATGATTACACTGGCTATCGGCGTTTATTGCATAGAGTCTCTCTCAAAGGCGATATCCCTAGGTAATACTTAAAGCATAAACAGTTTGTAAGGAAATAGCTTGCCATCATGATGACAGCTTAATTGAAAAAAACTTGCTAACTTTTAAATATTAGCAACAAACACATGCCGCGAAGAGACTTACTAACAACTACCTATTTATTATAATAAATGCTCTACTTCATTTGAGTAGCTATAAAAAACCGAGCTTAAAGCTCGGTTTTTTATAGCTTTAATTCCTTTAATAGCAGTCGCGAAATACTGCACTATATTGAATCTTCAAATAGCGCTTTGGCTAACAAACTTAACAATTCTATAGGCATCCAGTCCTTCGTACCCACCTTCACTACCATAGCCTGATTGACGTCGCCCACCGAGTGGAGAGTCTAGAAAAACAACCGGGTAACCGTTTATGCCAACTTTACCCGAATCTAAATCACTACCCAGCTTATCAATAGTTTCTTGCGACCCACTAAATGCATATGAAGCGAGTGCAAAATCAGTATTATTGGCTTTTTCAATCGCTTCGTCATAAGTACTAAATCTATTGATAATAGCAATTGGGCCAAAAGGCTCGTCTTGCATCACTCTTGCGTTCGCTGGGACATCGGCCAACACAGTAGCTTCATAAAAGTTTCCAGCGCGATCAAGACGTTTACCACCGGTCATTAAGCGAGCACCTTTACTCACCGCATCTTGAACCAAGGCATCTATTTCACCGATTCTACGAGGGTTTGCTAATGGCCCCATTTGAGTATCACTTTCCAAACCATTACCCACCCGAAGCCCTGCAAATTTTTCTGTAAACCCTGTTAAAAACTGATCATAAACAGCATCTTGTACAAAAAAACGTGTTGGTGAAATACAAACCTGCCCTGAATTTCGACTTTTTGTCATGACCGACAAATCTATTGCTTTTTCTATATTCGCATCGTCAAAAATCAGCACAGGCGCATGGCCACCTAGTTCCATGACACAAGGTTTCGCCTGATCACCCGCTAAGGCTGCCAATTGTTGTCCGACGGGTGTAGACCCTGTAAAAGATATTTTCTTAATAATCGGTGACTCAATCAACTTTTTACTAATCAGCGCTGAGTCACCCATCAATATATTAACCACACCTTTTGGTAATCCAGCTTTATCGAGCGCCTCAACGATTGCCATAAATGATACTGGCGTTTCTTTCGCCGGTTTAATAATAACCGAACAGCCCACAGCCATCGCTGATGCCATTTTACGAGTCGCCAATGAAGCCGGAAAGTTCCATGCAGGAAAAGCTGCAACAGGGCCAATCGGCTCTTTACGTACTGTCCTATCAACAAAACCTGTTAGCTCAGGTAAGCCACGATCATGATGGTCAGCAGCTGCCGTTGAGCACCATTCGAGTAAACACGCACAGTTTTCTATCTCACCTTTTGAATCTGCTAGCGGTTTACCATGCTCCATCGTCATGCAACGGGCGGTATGTTCTGCATTTTCACGCACAATAGCTGCTGCTCGATGCATAATCTCTATACGCTCGTTATAGCTAGTCTTACGCCATTGTTCAAAACCAGCAGCAGATGACGCAAGCGCACGGTCAATTTGCTCTTCATCTGCAACAGGAAATTTAGCCAACACCTCATCAGTCGCAGGGTTTAACACCTCGCCATAACGACTAGCCTCTGTAATCCATTCGCCATCAATAAATAAAGCAGGTGTTGTGTAATCAGTATTTTGCATTTCTGTTCTCCAAATAATTGTTTTGCTATTTTATGTTCATATCGCTAAGTGCAGTACCTGAGCTTAAATGGTCAAACTATTATCGTTTGGTCATTTCTTGCCTGTTGACTCTAGAGTTAATGACGTCAGGTACAGCCTTAAAAAAACAAGCCTAATCCACTTATTTTGATAATTAATATCAAGCGATTTAGATGATATTAACATCGTTAGTGCTCTTAGCTTTATTTTTCCTCGATTGCGAAATTGTTCATTACTTTGCCTTGTCATTAAATATTAGGAATCTTTCACCGACCTATGTAACTAGCCGATCACTTTAATTTTAGCTATTAACAAGGCTGAGCTTGTTATTGCTAAGGTTCCTCAAGGTGAGTTATATCCCCTCTAAATAGTTTTATAACATCAGTATGAAAAGGATTGAGATCTTTTTATGGGGCGTTTTTTAAGAACATTTAACACCAAGCATTAACGCTTTATCGGTAGCTCGGTTCTATAAACGAGTTGTTTCAAAGCAAAACTAGATTGAATATTTGAAATACCCGGGATGCTTGTTAACTTATCAACAAGGAAATGTTCGAAGTGTTCAATATCAGGTACAACAACACGAAGCATATAATCTGAGCCACCCGTCATTAGGTAGCACTCCATCACCTCTTCACATTCAGCAATGCGTTGTTGAAAAACCTTTAATTGACTTTGTTCTTGGCTTTGCAAAGATACGCTTATAACGACATTAACGGGCAGCCCGATTAGCTTTGGGTTAACGATGGCTACATAACGTTCAATAATGCCTTTTTCTTCTAGTAATTTTACCCTTCGTAAGCAAGGTGATGGCGAAAGGGCTACTCTATCGGCCAGTTCAGCGTTACTGATACGGCCATTATTCTGCAAATGGTGGAGTATTTTGTAGTCTGTTTCATCTAATTCAATATTTGGCATAAAAATTCAATTTATATTTATTTTTTAGAATAATATTGCTTATATTGTCATTTCTTCATCATCTTAGCAATTTAATTTTTTTCTTACTTTGTTATTCTTTAGTTTAATTTATTGCTTAAGGTTAAAGGATAAAGCATGTCAGAAAACAACAAGCTACCAGACT
>Ga0209345_10000289_pt1 | contig 66154 bp, 62 predicted proteins | sample Cruoilmetagenom7_FD_187294 | JGI IMG/M metagenome (GOLD analysis project Ga0209345, IMG submission 187294) | Oil polluted marine microbial communities from Coal Oil Point, Santa Barbara, California, USA - Sample 7 (SPAdes) (version 2) | ecosystem: Environmental > Aquatic > Marine > Oil seeps ... | reverse complement strand
TACCACCTGATCCCATCCCGAACTCAGAAGTGAAACAGGCCTGCGCCGATGGTAGTGTGGCATTGCCCATGTGAGAGTAGGTCATCGTCAGACTCTTAATACCAAAAACCCCCTGCGGAATACCGCAGGGGGTTTTTTTTGTCTTTTTATCGCTCCTGGTCATTGGTGGCTTCGGCGCTACACCGGTACCCCAACCCGATAGACCACTCGTGGTTTGTCAGAACCTGGCGGTGTACCGGGGGTCAACCTCGCTATACATTGAGCTTTATGGGGTGAGGCCGTCACCAGAGTTAAGGTTTTGCATCAACCCTGAGTAACCCGCTCTGATTCTCCCACTTCACCTGCACCTCATCCGGGCTGAACTGATAGAGGTAATCAGGAATGTCTAGGCCTTCAAACTGCCGCTGGACAAAGTCGTATACCTGAGGCTCCAGAATGGGGCCAGGATAGAGATAGCCGTGAGGCGCTCCCTGTTTAACGAAGAGTACAGAGCGAGGCGTGGCAGCGACGCTGAGCTCGATCGGAAGTTCGGGGGTGGCTGCTGCCTGCGAGTTCTGGATAAAAAAAGCCCAGTTGTCACCAGCGGAGGCGGCGAAGTCGTTGAGGTAATAGGCGAAGTCGCCATAGGCCTCATCTGTGTTGCTTGGGTTGGGGTTTAGGGTAACTACGATGGCCTTGCCAGAGACCCAGGCTTCCGCCATTGACTGACTGGAGGTGCCGGCTGACGCGCAGGCGGATATCAGGAGTGCCATACCCAGAGTGATTGATGAACGTAGCAGCTTCATGGTCATTTCAGGCTCTTTAGCGGGATCGGCAGGTTGTTGGAGATGGTGCGCTGGTTGAAGAAAAACTTGAATTCGTAAGCAAGCCCGTAAGGGGCCAGTCGTTTGTCGAAGTGGGGGGTGTCCGGATTGGAGAAATCCCCGCCCCAGCGAAAGCCGGCGGCTTTCAGGTCGCTGATAAAATTGGTGGCCCCTTCGGACTGACGACCGGCGGCAAAGGTGCGGCTATTGTTCCAGTTGCTACCGTCAACTATGTTGCAGTCGATAGCGTGACCAATCAGGTGTTGTGAGCGGGTTGCAGGTGGGACCACTGATCCGGAAACTGGTGCGCCATGCACCCGGAAGGCCTGATTCAGCACGATTTTCACCGAGCGTACTCCGGCTTTCTTGTTGGCAGTGGTCAGCAGCTCGACGGCGGCTGCCGCTATTACCACATCGTCCTCACGAACCGAGGCGTGGCTCAGTACCCGGAAGCCGTCGCCTACCTCAACGTGGTCAAGTTGCTTACTGTCCAGCCGCACAAGATCGCCGGTGCTGGTGTACCCCTGTTCTTGCCAGCGGCTGAGTTCTCTGGACGTCTGGGTATCCAGGCGCCCGTTCAGCGCCTGGGTTACCTTTTGGGTGTCGGTAACCAGAGATTGATTGAATCGTCTGTAAGAATGGGCGGTGAGACACCACTGGAACATTTTGACCGCACGTTCGGTGCCAGGGCCGAATTCCCCATCCACGAGGGTCAAGGGGATATCCAGCGCCTGCAGTGCTTCCTGCAATGAGGTTATATAGTTCGCGACGTTCGGGCGTTTATGGCCGCCCCAGATCTGTTTTTTGTCGCTGTCACCATTTCTGAGCTCGAATGGGCCGAAGGGCGAAGGTGTTGCCATTGGATATCCTTATCTGTTTTCAGATCAGAGGCAGAGTCCGCCAGTGACCGGGTCCGTGGAGTTTCTGTGGAGAGCTGCACCATGACCAGCAGGAAAGCGGTGGTTTGGTAAGATCACTCCATGTGATCGGGGCAGACTCCTGCGATGGACAATAGGGGGCACTCTTATTGCTGTCAATGACGTTTTAGGCTGCACATTACTCACTAATAAAAAATAACTTATCCAACAATTGACACCCAATTCAACCTACACTAACGTTGATTTTCAAATTAGCCAGGAAGGCGCCACGTTCAGGGATAAAGAACATATAGTCACTTTCGGTATGCCGTTAATAAGGTTGAAAGTGTCCCGTCCTGAAATGCCAATGTTCTTAATCTGCTGACTCTGCGCCTTCTTTTCCGGGACGGTGTTGTCGTGCTTAAGCGCTTCTGTATTTTGTCCGTTATTGTATTGGCCGCCTCGGTTGCGACTGGAGTCTACGCTGGTATGTTTGGTTTTATGAAAAAAACAACGGTTCACCTATCTCCGCCTGTTGAAGGGGTCGTAACTCTGAATGGCCAACCTCTGGAGGGAGTCAAGGTGTACCGAACTCTTGATTATGATCAAGAGTACAAGGATCAGGTTCTGACCGATGCAGAAGGGCGTTTTGCCTTCCGTGAGAAAAATCTGGAGTCACGTAGGCCGAATCAATTGGGAGACGAAACCCGGGTGCGTCAGGTTATTGGCCTGGATTATGAGGGGAAGAACTATTTGCTCTGGTACGCCGTGCCTGGGGGGATTACTCCCCGACAGGCATTGTCTCAGCGCCTGGCTGATATGAAATGTGAGCTTACCACTCCGGAAAAAGAGCAGGTTTTCGAGAATATCGAAAAGCCGGAGTTCCCCCATAGTGTTTTCAGTATTTGTCGTTGGTAACCTAAATAAGCAAAGGATTAATGCAGATGAAGCCAATATCTCCAAGGATGGCGTCGGAGTTCGCGGAACTTGTTTATCAGATTCGATCACCCAATACCGAGGGTAACTATCGTGTTCCCGTGGCGCACCTTTCATTATCGCGCGTCTTCGACCTGGATCTCGCTGGTGGCCCGGTAACTGGTCGCACGGGCGGGGTGTTTGGTCTGTTTCGGAAAACATCCGGATTTGCTTTTCTCGCTAACGGAAAGCAGGGTTATGAAGGGCATCACGTGATCGCAGTGCGTGGTACTGCGACTACTCATGACTGGTTGACTAATGGAAACGTCGGAGTCTCGACGTCAGTTAATGGTAGCTCTGTTCATGCGGGGTTCAATGCTACGTTCGAGAGCATGAAGCCCGCACTTGATCGGCTGTTGACGCCAGCAATAGATCAGGGGCCGGTTCGGGGTATTCATTGTGTCGGTCATAGCCTGGGAGGTGCTCTGGCTTCGCTCACTGCTGATTGGGTCAAGAGTCGCTACCGGAAGCCTGTGAACCTATATACCTTTGGCGCCCCCAGAGTTGGAATGATTGGCTATTCCAGATCTGCATCTGAGGGTGTACATGCGCTGCACCGCTGTACTCATGGTGCAGATCCTGTCCCAAATGTACCGCTTTGGCCTTTTGTTCATGCGCCGGCCAATGGTGCTGAATATCGTTTGGATAGTGGCGCTGGAATTAGCGTCAGCGCACACGGAATGAGTGAAGACGATGTCCCCGGTTATCGCAATACCGCAAACGTTGAAGATTGGTCTCAGCTACGGCGGCGTTCAGAAAGTAATTTGAATCGTCCTGTTCGCCTGGACTATGAGCGCCGGAATGAAGCGTTCTTCTCCAGTCAGTGGGCCGATAAGTTGTCAGCCGCTCTGATTACGCTGCTCCGAGACTCTGGCTATTACACCGCAGTAGTCGCGCAGGCAGGTATAAGCTCGACCCTGACGTTCTATGATCTGCTGGCAAGAACAATAGAGCAGGTTGCCGCAGCATCCAGCCGTTTGGCGAGTCAGGCCAGGGGGCTGTTGGGTCACATGCTGGCATTCGCCAGGGTAGCGGTAACCACAGTAACTGAGCTGACCTTCCGGTTTATCCGATGGGTTTTTGATCAGACAGCAGGTGCGCTATACCGCGCCGTTCGTCAGGCGATAGAGCGCACCTGATATCGGCTCGTTAAAGTGCTTGTGGATTTTGTCCTTTATTATTTTGTCTGTTTCAGCTGCGACTGGGGCTCACGCAGGAATGTTTGGTTTTCTGAAAAAACATGATGTTGAGCTTTTCCCTCCGGTTGAAGGCCGCCTTTTACAGAACGGTGAACCTCTGGTAGGCGTCGAGATTGTGAGGGAAGCGGCTTATGACGACGTGGAAACCGAAACGACCGTGACCGTGGCTGGCGGCCGCTTTTCTTTTCCTCGGTGGATAACTAAGTCGAATACTCCCGGCAAACCTTTGGCTGAGGTCCGGCTTCGTCAGGTTGTGGCTGCAAAGTATAGGGGTGAGTATTATCTTCTGTGGCATCACACAACGGACCAGATTACGCGGGAACCGGTAATAACAGATCTTCTGGGACGCCTTGATTGCGATATTGTGAACGAGCAAGCTGATTACTATTTCCCGATCCCGGATAGTCCGGGTTTCGAACACATCATTGGTAGTATCTGTAGATTGAAATTTAAACCATAAGGATATGTCGGCAGGAATGGGGTGGTTATGAATGGCTGAACAGCCACCTCAACCGAGCTGTTCAGAATGCCCTGTAGGGGGCCTGGGAATAATTCTATGTCGTTAGATGATTCGTTCTATTTGCGTAATGAGTTGAATCAGACGGTCGTTTTCACGTCTACACCTAGACTTGATGAATCTGGCGCGCCAGAAAGCGAGGCATTCTTGCCTCACGCCACTTATGCCAAGGAAGCATTACGTGCGATTCTTGATGCGCAGCAGGACCCCTTCGCCAATCTGCTGACGGAGCTTTGGCTGCACGTCTACCAAAAGCCTTGGGCTGTGCCGGATACTGTGGACAAGTTGATCGTGGATATTGCAGACAAAGTTGAGTGCAGAGAGCTGTTCGTATATCTGGATTGAACTGTGTTTTATTGCGGTGGTAGCTGGAAGTTTCGGGCACAAAAAACTCAATAAAAGTTATTTGTGCCCGAGAGCTTTATTTCAGTTTTGGACCGGCAGCTACAATTGCGTCGGAAACATCAAATTTCTTGAAGTTCTCCACGAACTGAGTGATCAGTTCCTTGGCCTTGCCATCATAGTAGTCGGCGCTGGCCCATGTATTACGTGGGTTCAGCAGGCCTGAATCTACGCCCGGTATGTGCTTGGGCACATCTACGTTAAGGGTAGGCAGGTGCTCGGTTTCCACATCGTCCAGGTCGCCGTTCTGAATCGCGCTGATGATGGCGCGGGTTGTCGGGATACTGAAGCGAGTACCTTCTCCGTGCGGGCCACCTGTCCAGCCAGTGTTGACCAGGAAGACCTTGCTGCCGTACTCATCGATACGCTTCATGAGCAGCTCAGCGTATACGCCGGCCGGACGTGGGAAGAAAGGCGCACCAAAGCAGGTGGAAAAGGTAGATTTGAGTTTGGACGATGACCCCATTTCCGTAGAGCCAACCAAAGCCGTGTAGCCACTCAGGAAGTGGTATGCGGCGCCTTCGCGGCTCAGTATGGACACGGGAGGCAGTACTCCGGTCATGTCGCATGTAAGGAACACGATGTGCGACGGTTCGCCGGCCCGGTTTTCCAGAACGCGCTTTTCTACGTGCTCAAGCGGGTAGGCGCAACGGGAGTTTTCGGTCAGGGATACGTCGTTGTAATCCGGCTCGCGGGTTTCCTGATCAACGGTTACGTTCTCAACAATTGCGCCGAAACGGATCGCGTCCCAGATGATCGGTTCGTTCTTCTTGCTGAGATCGATGCACTTGGCGTAACAGCCACCTTCGATATTGAAGACAGTGCCGGGGCCCCAGCCATGTTCGTCATCGCCAATCAGGAAGCGATGCGGATCAGCAGATAGCGTTGTTTTGCCAGTGCCGGACAGGCCGAAGAACAGGCAGGTTTCGCCATCTTCGCCTACGTTGGCTGAGCAGTGCATTGGAAGAACGTCTTTTTCCGGCAGCAGGAAGTTTTGCACGGAGAACATGGCTTTCTTCATCTCACCGGCATAAAGCATTCCGGCCAGAAGCACCTTGCGACGTGCAAAGTTGATGATCACGCAACCGTCACTGTTGGTTCCGTCGCGTTCCGGCACGCATTCGAAATTGGCGGCATTCAGAACCTGCCATTCCTGTTTGTCAGCCTGGTTGTAGACTTCCGGGCGGATAAAAAGGTTACGGCCAAAAAGATTCTGCCAGGCAGTCTCGGTGGTCATTTTGACCGGCAGATAATGTTCGGGGTCGGAGCCTACGTGAACCAGGGAAACAAAGCTGTCTTTTTCAGCGATGTAGGCTTCTACGCGATCCCACAGGGCGTCGAATTTATCGGCGTCGAAAGGGCGGTTGATCGGCCCCCAGTGGATGTCGTCAGAGGTGCTCGGCTCTTCAACGATATAGCGATCCATCGGGGATCGTCCGGTACGTTTTCCGGTTTTTACAACCAGTGAGCCGTTGGAAGCTAGCTGGCCTTCATTGCGCGCCAGTGCTTCTTCGACCAGCCGTGCTGTACTCAGATCATTATAAGTGTTGCTCACTTCGACCTCGCCCTCGGGATGTCTTAGTGACTGCTCAGACCACCCCCTGAACGCTGGCGGAAAACTGAACAATCGGGTCAATTCAGGCGCGTCATTATGCCAGATACGCCGGTAAAAAACGACTGCTTCGGAAGCCACGTGTTTTTTTTTGGCTTCTGTGCGAATGCTTAGCCAGCCTAGTGTAGCGTATGGCCAGTAAAAAGGTGGTCTATATCATTTCTATCGAACCGATAGTGTGCGTGGCAAAACTGGCAATCCATTTCTATGGCGCCCTGTTCTTCCAGTATGCTGTAGCACTCTTCCTTGCCAATGGCTTCAAGCGCGTTGAGCGTTCTTTCTGTGGAGCAGCTGCAGTGAAAAGCCACGTTTTCAGCATCAAAAAGTCGCACGGTTTCTTCATTGAACAGGCGGTGCAGCAGGGTTTCGCTGTCCAGTTCCAGCAGCTCATCAGCTTCTACAGTGCGTGCAAGGTGATTAACCCGCTCCCAGAGCTCATTATCTTCGTCAGTTGCTCCGGGCAGGCGCTGAAGCATCAGGCCGGCGGCGCGATGTTCACTGGAAAACAGGAACAGGCTGGTGGGAATCTGTTCTGAACGCTCGAAGTACTCCTCAATGCAGCCTGCGAGGCTGTCGCGCTCCCGGGGGACCACTCCCTGATAGCGGTTGCCCTGCTGTGGGGTAATGGTGATGGCCATGCGTCCGTCGCCCAGCAGGTTGTGAAAGCTTTCCTCGCTTATTGCGTGCTCGTCAAATCGGGCCAGGCCACGAATTTTCCTGTCATGGCTGCATTCCGCCATTAGTGTCCGTAACGGGCCTTCTCCTTGCGCCTGAATGGACAGGGTGCCTTCAAACTTCAGGCTGCTGCTCATCACAATGCTGGCTACAAGGGCTTCGCCAAGCAGGCCCCGTATGGACTCCGGGTAAGGTGCCTGGCTGGTGATTTCACGATAGCTTTCGTCAAGCTGCACCCAGGCTCCGCGCACCTGGCTGTGTTCAAATATAAAACGCTGGAACTGATCGCGGGATGCCATGCTGGTTCTCCTGAAAACTGGGTGCTTGCATCGATAAATGACGGCAGAACGGTCTGTTCAGATACCGTTTTGATCACGGAATCGCTGAATATTGCGACGATCTTTCTTGGAAGGTCGCCGGGCTGGTGGCAATTGAGCCGCTTGCATGGTTTTACGCTGCCACGAGAGGTCTTCCCGTTTTTTAACGCTATCTTCAGTTTCGTGGTAAAGCTTTTGTGCTTCAGGTGCGCCGCGCCGGCGTTCGCTTACATCGTCAACGACAACAACCTTTTCAAGTAACCCCAGGCGCAGGGTGAGTGTTGCGCCGGGCTCCACCAGACGGCCAGGTTTGCAGCGCTGGCTGTTGTAGTGGACTTTGCCGCCTTCTACAGCTTCTTTGGCCAGGGAACGGGTTTTGTAAAAACGTGCGGCCCAGAGCCACTTGTCGAGCCTTACCCGTTGATCGTCTGATGTAGATGCCGTCATGTCTCCTCACCTGATGGGCGTATGTCGGGATTATAGCGCTCTCAGCCGGCAGATGGCAGGGGGCTTTTCTGTGTAGGAGGCCTCTGCTGGTCCAGGGGTCTTTGCTGAAGGATGGAGCCCAGGATTTCGTTAAAATGATGGATGCAGGGTATGTCGGGATGCGCTTCCCGGGCGGTTTGCTTGCTGTCCGGTGCCAGAATGCCCAGACATTGGGCTATCCCGGCGGACCGGGCACTTTCCAGTACCGGGAAACTGTCATCCACCATTAACGTTGTTGCGGCCCTGTAGGGTGCCAGTTGATGCAGGTCTTTCCAGAACTTTACATCTTCTTTGGGTCTGCCGAGTTGATGACTGGAAACAATACTGTCCACGAAGCCGTCCAGGCCCGTACGCTGCAGCTTGAGCTGTAGTGGATCCGGGTGGCAGTTGGTTACGATCACGGATTTCAGGCCAGTTTTCCTGAGTGCCTGGAGAAAGTCTGCCACATGGGGGCGATAGCCGATTCGGTCGCCGACCTCTGATTTGAGTCCGGTGATGTCCATGGCGAGCCGTTCACTCCAGTAATCGGTGCAATACCAGTTGAGAGTGCCTCTCTCGGCCATAATCATGTTGATCAGCTGGTTCCGGGCTTCTCCAGGGTGCAGGTCATAGTGTTCGGCGTAACGCTGGGGCAGGTGTGTCAGCCAGAAATGATTATCAAAGTGCAGATCGAGCAGTGTTCCGTCCATGTCAAGGAACACGGTGTCGAGGGACGTCCAGTTAATCATAAACAAAAACAGCCTGGAAAATTTTATTCAGGCTGCCGCAGATTCAGGTCAGAGGCAAGCCCGGATGTTACTGATTCCCGGCAATACCGGGGTCGTATCTTGGAACCCGAATCCTAGTTTCACATGTTCTTCAAAGGGATTTTTGGTGCAAGCCTCGTGTTCCGGGGTGGTTTGGGTAGATGGCTGCGCACAACTATCGCTGACAACGGGAGCAGTAAACCGTGGACCGGCCGCTCAGGCGGATTTCTTTCAGCGGTATTTCGCACTCAGGGCAAGGCTCGCCGGCCCGACCATAAACCAGTAATGACTGGGCGAAGTAGCCCGGCTTTCCGTCGCTGTTCACGAAATCCCTGAGGGTGGTTCCGCCCATCAGGATTGCGGCGCTCAGAATTTCCTTGATGGCCTCCGCAAGCCGGTTATAACGGTCCAGGCTGATCCGCCCGGCTTTACGGCGGGGATGGATCCCGGCTTTGAATAAGGCTTCATTGGCGTAGATATTGCCCACTCCAACAACTACGTGGCTGTCCATAATGAACGATTTTACCGGAGTGTTTTTGCTACGGGATAACCGGAACAGCATCCTGCCGCTAAACTCGGGTGACAGAGGTTCGGGCCCGAGACTGGCGATCAGCGGGTGGGTTTCTGCTGCGTCAGTCCAGAGCCAGCAACCGAACCTGCGAGGGTCGTTAAAGCGCAGAATGACACCGGAATGTAACAGAAGATCGATATGGTCGTGTGTCTGCGCCGGTGTGTTGTCGGTGATGATGCGAAGGCTGCCGGACATGCCGAGATGAATGATGGCTGTACCCCGGTCCAGGTTCAGGAACAGATATTTTGCCCGACGGTCCACTGTGCGGATGACCTGGCCTTCCATCTGCGTACCTATATCTCCGGGCACTGGCCAGCGCAGATTGCCATTGCGCACCTGGATCCGGGTGATGGTTTGCCCTTCGCAATGAGGTGCTATTCCTCGCCTTGTGGTTTCAACTTCGGGTAATTCGGGCACTCAGCCTGTCTCCGGTCGGGTTTGTGGTGTGTGATGGCGCCTGAGTGTGAATAGTAACAAAATTGAGCCCAAGGCCTGTTGTTTTAGCTAACACCTGTACGCTAGAGTAAGGCTGTTGGTGTCTTTTAAGTCGCCACAGATTTCGAATTGAGGATTAAATATGTGGTTTAACGGTCTCCTTGACCTGTCGGTGATGCAGCTCGTTCTGGTTACTCTGGGCATGACGCACATCACTATTATCAGTGTGACGCTCTATCTGCATCGCCATTCGGCTCACAACTCACTGGATCTGCATCCTGCTCTTAAGCACTTCTTCCGCTTCTGGTTGTGGCTGACTACTGCGCAGAATACCAAAGAATGGACAGCGATCCACCGCAAGCATCACGCCAAATGCGAAACTGCTGAAGATCCACACAGCCCGGTAGTTCTCGGGATAAAAAAAGTACTTTTTGAAGGTGCCGAGCTCTATGCCTCGGCAGCTACGGCCGAGACGCTTGAGCGGTATGGTCAGCGCACTCCGGAAGACTGGGTAGAGCGCAAGGTATACAGCCGCTACAAGATGTTGGGCATTGTGTTGATGGCGGTGATTAATCTGGCGCTGTTCGGAGTGCACGGAATCTGGATATGGGCAGTACAGATGGCCTGGATACCTTTCTGGGCTGCCGGTGTGGTGAACGGCATCGGCCACTGGATGGGCTACCGGAATTTTGAGTGTGCAGATAATGCCCGCAATATTTCGCCTTTCGGATTTCTGATTGGCGGTGAGGAGTTGCACAACAACCACCATACGTATCCGAATTCGTCCAAACTTTCGCGCCGCTGGTACGAAGTGGACATTGGCTGGGGGTACATTCGGCTGTTCCAGCTGTTTGGCCTGGCGAAACCCAAAGGATACCGGCCAATTGCGCATTATATTCCGGGAAAACAGGAAGTAGATGTGGAAACGGTGCAGGCCATTGCCAATAACCGCTTCGATATCATGCGCCAGTATCGTAAACGGGTAACAGAACCGGTACTGCGTCAGCAAAAGAGCCTGATGGAGGAAGAAATCCGTTCCGGTTACGGCAAGCTAAAGCAGCTTCTGTCACGTGAAGTAACGCTGATCAAGCCGCGCGAAAAGGAAGCTCTGGAATCGGTTCTGGAGAGTAATGCGGTTTTACGCCAGATTTATGAGAAAAGCCATGAGCTGCAGGCCCTTTGGCGCCAGCGCGGACTCAAACCTCAGGACAAGCTGCAGGCACTGATGGAGTGGTGCAAAGAGGCTGAGGCCAGCGGCATCCGGTATCTGGAAGATTTTGCTGCCCACTTGCGGGCTTACTCGTTGCGTCCGGCGGCCTGAGCTACCCGGTATAAACAGTAAGTAACCTGGCCCGCAGTTTTCTGGCGGTGCAGGTGCCAGGTGGAAGGCGCATCTGGTGCCTGGATTTCGCTCTCATGTTCCACGTAGACCCAGCCGCCGGGTTTTACCCAGCCTTGGGTATCCAGCAGGGGAAAGAGCGTGGGCAGCCAGCCCTGCCGGAATGGTGGGTCCATAAAGATGATATCGAACGGTTGCCGGTTTCGCTGGCTGAGGTAGGCATCCACGCCAGCGCATATCACCGTGCCTGAGTCGGAACCAAGTAGTCGGAGATTGTCCCGCAGTGCTGTTGCGAGGGCCGCATTGTTGTCAACAAGCGTGGCTTGTGCCGCGCCTCTGGAAAGCGCTTCCAGCCCCAGTGCCCCCGAGCCGGAAAACAGGTCCAGGCAATCGCTGCCCGCCAGGTGAAATGAAAGCCAGTTAAACAAGGTTTCCCGCGTGCGCGCCGGCGTCGGGCGCACACCGCCGGCATCGGGAAACCGGAGTTTCCGGCTGCGCCAGTCACCACCGATTATGCGCAGTTCCCCCGCTGCGCTCTGATTTTGCTTCTTCCCCCGGGCGACTCCCTTTGGATGGGTGTTTGGGGGCCGCGGGCCTGCGGATTTTCTGCGCGTCATCTTGTTAACTCCGAAAGCGGATCACGTTCTCTGTGTGTGGTGTATCTTAGCGGAAACCACGCCGCCCATGACAATCCACGGGATCCTCACTTCACGCAGACTCTCTGCTAGAATGTGCGCTCTAATTTGTCCCGCCCATTCAGACTGATGGTATGACTTTATGATGGCAGAGTGGATTTCAGTCGGCCTCCTGGCCCTTCTTGTGTTCGTGTTTGTTCTGGATATCGCCAGCAACCGTCGCCGTGTGCCGCGGCCGAAGCCTGTGCCCCAACGCAAACCGGAGGCCGCGAGAGGCCCGGCGCCTGCAGCACTGGCTGAGAAGAAAACCGCAGAAGCCACCCTTGAGCCCGTGCCTGAGGAAACCGTTGAAATACCGGCAGCGGTTGAGCCAGAGGTCAGTCCCGCACCAGAACCTGAGCCGGAAAAAACTCAGGAGCCTGAATCCGCGCCTCAGTTGAGTGTTTTTGAGCGGATAAAGCAGGGTCTGGGAAAAACCCGTGCAGGCCTGACCGGCGGTATGGCGGATCTGTTCTCTGTTGGAAAGAAAATTGACGAAGATCTGCTGGAAGATATTGAAACCACGTTGCTGATGGCGGATGTGGGCGTTACCGCAACCTCTGAAATCATTGAGTCCCTCACAGAAAAGCTTCAGCGTAATCAGCTCAAGGATGGCGAAGCCTTGCGCAAAGCCCTGCGTGATGAGCTCCAGGGTCTGCTCAAGGATGTTACAAAACCGCTTACTCTGGACTCGGCTGAAAAACCGTATGTGATCCTGATGGTTGGTGTTAATGGAGTCGGTAAGACCACGACTATCGGTAAGCTCACCAAAAAATTCCAGAGTGAGGGCAAGTCAGTAATGCTGGCGGCTGGTGACACTTTCCGTGCGGCTGCCGTTGAGCAGTTGCAGGTATGGGGGGAGCGTAATAATGTTCCTGTCGTGGCTCAGCACACGGGAGCTGACAGCGCTTCGGTAATCTTCGACGCGATTCAGTCGGGCAAATCCCGCGGTGTGGACGTGGTGATTGCCGATACTGCTGGCCGGTTACAGAACAAAGACAACCTGATGGGCGAGCTGGAAAAGGTTGTTCGGGTAATGAAAAAGCTGGATGAAACCGCTCCCCATGAAGTGATGCTCGTGCTGGATGCCGGCACGGGGCAGAATGCTCTGAGCCAGGCTCAGGTTTTCCAGAAAGCAGTCGGCGTTAGTGGGATTACCTTAACGAAACTGGATGGCACCGCTAAAGGCGGTATTGTGTTTGCGATTGCCCGCCAGTTACAGCTTCCCATTCGTTTTATTGGCGTTGGTGAGCAGGTTGATGATCTGCGCAGTTTTGATGCTGAAACCTTCGTTGATGCGTTGTTTGCTGAATAACCCGGCTTTGTGGAGCAGTAGCCCGCTATGATCGAATTCCGTCAGGTGACCAAGCGGTATGACAGTGACCATACTGCGCTGCGCCAGGTGAATTTTCACCTGGAGCGCGGTGAGCTGGCATTTCTGACCGGGCATTCCGGTGCGGGCAAAAGTACCCTGCTTAAACTGCTCATGGTTATGGAGCGGCCCAGCGCTGGTGAAGTGGTTGTCGGTGGGCAGGTGCTCAATAGCCTGCCAAGGCGGCAGATTCCCTATATTCGCCGCCATATTGGTGTTGTGTTCCAGAACCACCAGTTACTCTTCGACCGCACCGTGTTCGACAACGTAGCCATGCCGCTTGAAGTGATGGGTGCGTCTCCCCGTGACACAGGCCGGCGGGTGCGCGCAGCGCTCGACAAGGTTGGCCTGCTCAGCAAGGAAAAAATGAATCCCTTACAGCTCTCTGGCGGTGAGCAGCAGCGCGTGGGGATTGCCCGCGCGGTGGTGAACAAACCGCCCTTGCTACTGGCCGATGAGCCGACCGGTAATCTGGACCCGAAGCTGTCTGCAGACATCATGAACCTGTTTGCCCAGTTCAGTCAGGTGGGTGTAACCGTACTGATTGCCAGTCACGATATTGCGCTGATCAACGAAATGGGCCGGCGTATATTGACTCTGGACCACGGTAATCTGATTGCAGGCGGGAATCCGATGCAAGGAGGTTCCGGTGGCCGCTGATCCAACACTCAGGTCGCGCAAACCGGATCCTGCCCGTGGGGCAAGGGTCTCCAGGTCACCATGGCGTGAGCAGGCGGAGTCCTATTTCGTCCATCATCGTAAAGTGGCCAGTGACAGTGCTGTGCGCATGTGGCGCACGCCGGTAGCAAGCTTGATGACGTGGACCGTTATGGGGGTTGCACTCGCCCTGCCTGTGGCATTGTTATTGCTGTTAACGAGTCTTCAGGGTGTGAGCGCCGGCTGGGAGAGTAGTGCCCGCGTAACCGCTTATATGCAGCTGGATTCAAGCCTTGAGCAGACCCGGGAGCTTGCCGGTGAGATAGGATCGGATGGCCGTGTGGCCGGGCTGGAGCTGATAGACCGGGATCGGGCGCTTGAGGAGTTCCGGGCTTCATCTGGCCTTGACGAGGCTCTGGATTACCTGGATGAGAACCCGTTGCCACACACCTTGCTGATCACCCCTGAGGAGAATGCCCGGTCAGCCGAGGGTGTTGCTGCGCTGGTGACTTTTATTGAAGGAATGGACGGGGTAGAAAGGGTTCAGGTGGATCTGGGCTGGTTGCAGCGGCTCAATGCCATGACTGACCTGCTTGCGCGAGCTGTCTGGGCCCTGGCAATACTGCTGGCTGCGGCTGTAGTACTGGTGATTGGTAATACCGTAAGGTTGTCCATTGAAAGTCGCCGTGATGAGATTCTGGTGGCCAAGCTGGTTGGCGGGACTGACGGTTTTGTGCGTCGGCCATTTTTGTATACGGGCGCCTGGTTCGGTTTGGGTGGTGGCGTTGTTGCCTGGATACTTCTGCAGCTTTCGCTGTGGTGGCTGAGTGGTCCTGTCGAACGTCTGGCGGGGCTGTATCGCAGTGACTTCTCGCTCAACGGTCTGAGTTTTGACGGTGGGCTTGCATTGATTATTTCAGCGATGCTGCTAGGCTGGCTGGGCGCCTGGGTCGCGGTAAAACGCCACCTGGATGACATTGAGCCGGGAGAAATTGCCGGCGGCTGATGATTTGAATTGTGACAATATCGTATTGAAATTGTGGTAACACCGTATTGAATAGGAAGCTTGTTTTGGGGTAGTTTCTTATGCATAGGAATAGCCATGGTGAATTTCCCATTTTGTTGATTTAAAACGTTTTATTGGGAAATTTTGGAACTTTTTAGGTTCTTGGCGGTCTAAGACCTATTCGCATGCTCTATGCGATCGTCAGGTTCGGAGGTTAAAGCATGAGTACGAGCTTACAACTTATTGAAAGACTGGTTCCGGGCGCAAATCTCGAGGCCTATATACAGGCTGCGAGCCGTATTCCGGTATTGACCGTGGATGAAGAGCGGGAATTGGCGGAGCGCCTCCATTACGATGAAGATGTGGATGCTGCGCGTCAGTTGGTTTTGTCTCACCTGCGTTTTGTTATTCATATTGCCCGTAGCTATTCCGGATATGGCCTGGCGCAGGCAGACCTGATCCAGGAAGGTAACGTAGGCCTGATGAAGGCCGTCAAGCGTTTTAATCCGGAATACGGTGTCCGGTTGGTTTCTTTCGCAGTGCATTGGATCAAGGCAGAAATTCACGAGTTCATTCTGCGTAACTGGCGCATTGTGAAAGTGGCAACCACCAAGTCACAGCGTAAACTGTTTTTCAATTTGCGTAGCCAGAAGAAAAAGCTGGCCTGGTTGAGTCATTCTGAGCTGCACGCAGTCGCGGAAGACTTGGGGGTCGAGCCGAGAGTTGTTCGGGAAATGGAGGGCCGTCTGTCTTCCCATGACACTGCTTTTGATGGTCCTATGGATGATGACGACGACAGTGCTTACAAGGCGCCGGCGCATTATCTGGAAGATCACCGTAGCGATCCGGCTGTTCAGCTTGAAAACTCCGACTGGACGGAAGATTCTAACGGGCGCCTGATGCAGGCACTGGAAACGCTTGATGAGCGTAGTCAGGATATTCTGCGTGAGCGCTGGTTGTCTGAAGGTAAAGCAACGCTGCACCAGCTGGCTGATAAATACGGTGTATCCGCAGAACGTATTCGTCAGCTCGAAAAGAATGCGATGAAAAAAATCCGGTTGCATATGGTCGAAGCTGCCTGACCCGTTGATTTATCCTGAAGTGCTCAGAAAAGCCACCACCGTTCAGGTTGGTGGCTTTTTTGTTTTTATAGTGTGTTGTAATGAACACTCACGTTTTTGAGGCGGTTGGGCTGGCCCGGTCGTCTCCTTTACTGATGCTGAATAGAGTTTCACTCCTATGACCAAAAAACTTCCTCATATCGCGTTCCTCGGTATTGGCCTGATGGGTGCTCCGATGACCCGCAACCTGCTGGACGCAGGTTTCCCGATGACCTTGTGGAATCGCACTGACAGCAAATGTGAACCATTTGCCAGTGCGGCAACCGTTGCCGGTACTCCCGCTGAAGCTGTGCGAGCCGCAGATGTTGTTATCACCATGCTTGAAAACAGCGATGTGGTGGAGCAGGTGATGATTGCAAGCGGAGCTATGGATGCCATGACGCGAGGGGCCCTGGTGATCGATATGAGCTCCATTCAGCCTTCAGTGGCTCGTCGTCACGGGGCGCTTGCGGCTGAGAAAGGCCTGGGTTATCTGGATGCTCCGGTTTCCGGTGGCACCCTGGGGGCGCAGGAAGCTCGCTTGAGTATTATGGCTGGAGGCTCTGAGGAAGATGTATCCAGGGCTATGCCAGTATTTGACCGCTTGGGCAAGTGCACCAGGATTGGCCCTGTGGGTTCCGGACAGCTGGCCAAGCTGGCCAATCAGGCAATTGTCGGGATCACCATAGGGGCTGTCTCTGAAGCCCTGTTGCTGGCCGCCAAGGGTGGCGCGGATCCGGCAGCGGTGCGCGAAGCCTTGATGGGTGGGTTTGCTGGCAGCCGGATTCTGGATCTGCACGGTCAGCGTATGATCGACCGGGATTTTGCTCCCGGTGCGCCTGCACGCATTCAGCTAAAAGACATGCGGATGATTCTTGATGAAGCTCGCGCAGAGGGCTTGACTCTGCCGCTGGCGCAACAGGTGCATAATGAATACCTGTCTCTGGTTGCCAATGGCCACAGTGATGCAGATCACAGCGGCCTGCTTCTGGAACTGGAGCATATTAACAGTACCCGCCTGGGGGCAAATGTCTCCCCCTCAAAATCAGATCGAAAGGAGTGAACTATCATGCCGCGCTTTGCTGCTAACTTGTCGATGCTGTTTACCGAGGTTCCGTTTACCGAACGTTTTGCCAAAGCGGCCGAGGCGGGATTCTCGGGCGTAGAGTTCCTGTTCCCCTATGAATGGCCTAAAGATGTGCTCAGTGGGGCCCTGAACGATAATGATCTTACTCAGGTATTGTTCAACATGCCTCCAGGTGACTGGGATGCTGGAGAGCGCGGCATTGCCTGCCTGCCAGACAGGGTTGATGAGTTTCGTGACGGGGTATATCAGGCCATTGAGTACGCCCGGGCGCTGGACTGCAAGCGGCTGAATTGCCTGGCCGGGCTAAAGCCGGTCGATCTGGATGAAACAACGGCCTGGCAGACATTGGTAGCCAATATTGCATGGGCGGCTGACAAACTGGCTGCTGAGAACATTACGCTATGCCTGGAGGCGATCAATTCGCGCGTCGATATGCCCAGGTTTTTCCTTGATACGTCGGGCAAGGTCATGGCACTGATCGAAGAAGTTGATGCAGATAACCTGCGCCTGCAGTACGACATCTACCATATGCAGATCATGCAGGGTGACCTTTTGCGTTCTATGGAGTGTCTGTTGCCCTGGATTGGCCACATACAGTTTGCCGATAACCCTGGCCGGCATGAACCGGGAACCGGTGAAATTAACTTTTCGAATGTTTTCGCAGCCATAGATAAAATGGATTATGACGGCTGGGTAAGCGCGGAGTACAAGCCCTCAGGCGATACCGCAGACAGTCTGGGCTGGCTTCCGTTATAAGTCTGACCGTCGCCATTGGCGACACCCTCTTACAAGATCGTAACTGGCCGGTGTCACGAGTTATTCGTACTCTGTTGTTAATGTAATTCGTTATTGGAGGGGATCCGGTGAAAGCACTGGTAATCGAAGACGATCAGGACGTAGCAAATTATCTTGTCAAAGGTCTGAAGGAATCAGACTTCGTAGTCGATCATGCTGCTGACGGAAAAGAAGGCATGATGATGGCCGCCAGTGAAGAATACGACATCATGATTGTCGACCGAATGCTCCCCGGGATGGACGGGCTTTCAATCATCAAGACAGTTCGCGCCACGGGCAACCAGGTGCCGATTCTGATTCTGAGCGCGCTGGGCGATGTAGACGATCGTGTTGAAGGCCTGCGGGGCGGTGGCGATGATTACCTGACCAAGCCCTTTTCCTTCACTGAACTTCTCGCACGGATTGAGTCGCTGGTGCGCCGGAACCGTCAATCTGCGGAAACTGAAACCGTGTTGCGTGTAGCCGATCTCGAAATGGATCTGCTGGCCCGGACAGTAAAGCGTTCCGGCCAGAATATTGATGTTCAGCCCCGGGAATTCCGGTTGCTCGAATACCTTATGCGCAATGCGGGTCAGGTGGTTACCCGGACCATGCTGCTGGAGAAAGTATGGGACTATCACTTTGATCCCCAGACTAACGTGATTGACGTGCACATCAGTCGTCTCCGGGCAAAAATCGACAAGGAATTCGAGACACCCTTGCTGCAGACTATCCGGGGTGCAGGGTACATGTTACGTGAAACTGCTTAGCCAGCTCAGGACATCGTCCTTTCAGCTTGCCCTGCTGTACATGGTGGTGTTTGCCACCTCGGTATTTTTATTACTGGCCTTTATATACTGGCGTACAGCGGGATTTATGACCGCTCAGACCGACGAGACCATTGAAGCGGAAATCGCAGGGTTGGCGGAACAGTATCGGGGGCGTGGTGCAAACGGCCTGATCACGATTATCCGTGAGCGGGTGGCCCGTGATCCCAATGCCAAAACGGTTTATCTTCTGACTACCGAGGACTTCCTCAAACTTGCCGGCAATATTGAAACCTGGCCTGAGGGTTCCCGTTCAGAAAGTGGCTGGATCAATTTCACGCTCGGTCCGGCCGTTGGATGGACAGGTTCGGAGCGGCTCGCGCGTGCCCGCATTTTTGAGGTTCAGGGTGGCCTGAGGCTGCTGGTTGGCCGTGATGTGGACGAACTGACCAATCTCAAGAGAGTTATTGAAACCGCTATTAACTGGGGCATGGGGATTACCCTTGCACTGGCATTGCTTGGCGGTTTTCTCATGAGCCGAAGTACAACCCGCCGTATTGAAATTATTAACAATACCTCCCGCCGAATCATGAATGGGCACCTCTCTTTGAGGATACCTACCCGTGGTACAGAGGATGATTTTGACCAGCTTGCGGAAAATCTGAACCAGATGCTGGACCGGATCGTTTATCTGATGGAAGGGATCCGGCATGTGTCTGACAGCATCGCCCATGACCTTCGCACACCTCTTACACGGCTGCGGAACCAGCTCGAAAATACTCTGATGTCCGTAGACAACGACGAAGCCCGGGAACAGGCCGGCCGCGCTGTTGCTGAGGCAGATCAGCTGCTGGCAACCTTTAATGCCCTGTTGCGGATTGCTCGCCTCGAAACCAAAGGCAATTCCGCGGATATGAAGCAGGTCACCCTGGATGCGCTGGTATCCGACGCCTGTGAACTGTACGAGGCGTTATCTGAAGATAAAGAGCAGACGTTTGAGCAGTCACTGGAAGAGGGGGTCATCATTGAAGGTGATCGTGATTTGTTGTTCCAGATGATCAGCAACCTGATTGATAACGCCATCAAATATACGCCGGAACACGGCACCATTGGTGTCGCTGTCCGGAAAGAAGGCGATGAGGCGGTATTTGAAGTAAGAGATAGCGGAATTGGTATTCCGGATGATGAAAAAGATCAGGTATTCCAGCGTTTCTATCGGGTTGGAAAGAGCCGTTCACTTCCTGGAAATGGCCTGGGCCTCAGCCTGGTGAGCGCCGTTGCAGACATTCACCAGGGGCAGATTGTGCTTAGCGACACCTCTCCGGACGAAGTGCCACCCGGGCTGACGGTAGCTGTGCGTATGCCAGCCTTTACCCGTTTACGCAAACGTATCAAGGCTGCTCCGACTGAGCAGTCGGCAGACTCGGCTGACGGCGACGCACAAGCCCCCGCTGAAGCCGGCCGCGCCTGATCTTCAGTGGTTCGGGCGGAACCGGTTTACCTGCGACTTTACTGGGCCAATCAGTGCGTCGGTGCGTTCTTCAATCTGCTGCGCAATCCGCTCAAACTGTGAACGGCGAAGGTTGAGGCGAACCTGAATGCTGTCCCACTCACCTTCCAGGTGTTTTTGTTCTGACATCAGGAAAGCCGCTATGTTATGGCGGTTTATTTTCCCGGTAATGCCCATTTGGTCGAGGCGGTAGCCCAGAGCGTCGACGCCTTCAAGAGCCTTGTTCAGGAGCTTTTGTGTGTTCATTCTGCTATCTCCGTAGCTGGCGGATATAAGGTTTGATGCCCGAAAGCTATCGACGTTCCCTAGAGTGTGCAACCTAATTCGCTGAAAGGAATGTCCAGCTCACTCTGACTAAAAGGTAATTCATCGGCAAGGGCGCGGTAATAAGAGGTGTGGAGAATAGGTACTGTAGACAGAGGCAAGCATCAGTAGCCGCTTGTTTCTTCCTCCAGCACAGCGCTAGCCTTACCCCGTTTTTACGGGGTTTTTTTATGCCTGATGATTACAGCCGGAAGGCTATCTTGGCTATGTCACGTATTCGATGGCGTTGATATACCAGGTCACTGTTCCTGCCTGGGTTTTCACTTCCGCTTCATCACCTACTTCTTTTTTCAGCAATGCCCGGGCCATCGGCGAGTCGATGGAAATATAATCGGTGCGATTGAATATCTCATCATAGCCGACGATTCTGAACTTCAGAGTTTCGCCGTCATCATTTTCGACTTCTACCCAGGCACCAAAAAAGACCTTTCCCTCTTGCTCAGGGCGTTGATCAACCACTTTAAGGTTGTCCAGGCAGCGCCTCAGGTAGCGAACCCGGCGGTCGATTTCGCGGAGCCGCTTTTTGTTGTACTGGTAGTCAGCGTTTTCACTTCGGTCACCCAGACTTGCTGCCCAGGTCACTTTTTTGGTGATTTCCGGGCGTTCAAACCGCCAGAGCTCATCAAGCTCCTTTTGCAGGTCATCGTAACCCTGTCGTGTAATAAGTGGTGTCTTCAAGACAGAGCCTGCTATTGCCAGGGGGTGAGTTATTTGAGGGCTTCGAGCTTGTCGATGTACTTCTGCATGGCTTCGTCTGCTGACATGCCTTTGCACTTTTCCCAGGCGTCATACTTGGCGCGGCCAACAAAATCCATCATGCCCGGGCGTTTGCCGGACACATCGCCTTCAGTACCCTGTTTGTATAGGGCGTAGAATTCCAGCTTCATTTCGTTGGAGGGTTTGAAGTCACCTTCCGCAGTCTGGATGTAGTTCACCGCTTCGTCGAACCTGGTTTTCAGGTCGCTCATATCAGATTCCTTCTTGGTTAGGATGATATTGCCGTATGGCTTCGCTAAGGTTTAGAGGAGTATAGCTATGGCATTGCCTGCCGTCATTGACCGATTCCCGGGTTCTTGTTGTCTGCAGGATACGGGTATGAACTTGTGGCCTTGTGCGCGTTATATAACTGTTTTAGCGCGATTTTACTGCGTATACAATTTGCTGACTTGCTTGCCGGCTTTTGCCTGAAAAGCGAGAATTATCTGGGTTGAGGCCTGACGCTGCCTGCCAGGAAGGCGGGCGTCAGGATTGAATAACTGCAAATGAATTGCTCAGGGAGAGAGCCATGTCGTTTACAGACAAATTTGTCGTGCAGAAAAAACGAACCATTCTCAACAATGCCCCCGCCACCTCTTATGCAGGCCAGTCGCTCATCGCGCAGACTTTGCTGATGCCTGCGAAAAGCAGGGAAGGAATACAGACATGCCAGGTGTGGCGGGCTTTCAGTCTGTTGCTGGCGATTATACTGCTGACTGTCGCGTGCGTAGCGCGGGCGAACCCGCCGCCTGTGCCTCTGGCCAATACCTACCAGCAAGGAGTCCGGCTGCAGGAGTACTGGGTCAGTGAGAAACTGGATGGTGTCAGAGCCTACTGGGACGGCGAGCAGTTATTATCACGTAAAGGGAATGTCTATCGGGCGCCGGCCTGGTTTGTTGCAGATTTCCCCGGCGTTCCCCTGGACGGTGAACTCTGGATGGGGCGCCAGCGCTTTGCAGAACTTTCCGGGGCAGTGCGTAAGAGGGTGCCGGTAGACAGCGAATGGCGTGAGGTCCGCTTTCATGTGTTTGATCTGCCTGCTCCCGGACCTTTTCACTCCCGCTATGAGCAACTGAAGACTTGGGTAGAAAAGGCCGATTCTGCTTATCTGAAGCTGGTTGAGCAGGAGCCCGCGACTTCTCATGCTGAGCTGATGGCACACCTGGACAGGGTGGTTGCAGACGGCGGTGAAGGATTGATGCTCAAACGGCATGAAAGCCGTTACGAAGCTGGCCGCTCTGATGACCTGCTGAAAGTGAAAGCCTTTGAAGACGCCGAGGCAGTCGTGGTTGCACACGTTGCCGGGAAGGGACGCCTGAAGGGGCTGATGGGAGCTCTGCAGGTGCAGCTGGCGGATGGTCGCCGTTTTCGTATAGGAACCGGGTTCAGCGATGAACTGCGAGCTCAGCCACCCGCCCCTGGAACCCGTATAACCTTCAAACACTATGGTTTCACGGCGACTGGGCTGCCTCGTTTCGCAAGTTTTCTGCGTGTGCGTGACGATGAGCCGGAGCGGCCAGAGGATAGGTTCTGAGTAAGGCAGCCGGGCTTTCCGGAAGATCTGTGTACAGTTACGAACTACTGGTGCTGTGCTAGAGTGGTTTTTGAGCGGTTGTGCAGGCCAGGTTTTGTCAGACCTGGTCCGGCCGTTGTCGAATGAAATCAGGAACCCATCAGGAGACAGCTCATGGAAAAGCAAACTGCAAAAGGTGATTATGACCGCGTCAAAGAGGACCTTCAGTTGCTTCGGGAAGATCTTGCGGCGCTGACCAAAGCGGTTGCAGAAGGCCAGAAATCCAATGCCAACAACCTGAAAGATGAAATAAGCCGTGAAACTCGTGCGGCTCTGGAACAACTTCGCAAGCGTGGCGACGCAGCTCTTGCCCGCGCTACTGAGGCAGGATCACAGACCGTTGAGAGTGTGGAGCACAAAATTGAGGAGAAGCCATTTCTCAGTATTATCCTCATGTTCCTGGCCGGTATCATCGTGGGTAAAATGCTTGATCGCTGATGCTGCCTGATTCCGCCACTATCCAGAGTACTCTTCGCAAGGCTGTCGCGGCTATCACCGGGATAGTCCTGGCGTTGGTGTTGCTCACTGCGTTGCTGATCACCGGCTTTTATCTGCTGGTCCATGCAGCGACCCTGGCCCTGGCCCCCGTTGTGGGCAAGCCGGGCGCCATGGCAATCACCGGGTTGGCATGCCTGTGTCTGTTGGCCCTGTTTTTTTACCGCATGACCCGTCCGGCCAGAAACTTGCGCGATACAGAGGGCAAATCCTCTGCATCAGGCTCTGGTTCCCCTGTTAATGCTTTGCGCTCGTTGATTACCCGTAACCCGCTGGAGGCGGCGGTATTGGCATTTGCTGTTGGCATAGCGGAACAGGGTGACCCGAGGTTAAAAAACCTTTTGCTTCAAGGGGGAATGACTCTGATGCGCCAGTCATCTGGCTCTGGCAATCCGGATAACAGTGAATCAGAAGATGCGCCTGCGCGCTCTGCGGACACTCCTCCCACCGAATAGTCTTTTACCTCCTGATAACTCCGTGATTTTTGTTTCTGCAAGCCTGGAGGCTTCGCCCTCTCTGGTGTAGGTGTGTTCAGAGCGTGGGGCTTTAATTAGCTGATAGTAAACGGTTTTTGTTATTCGTCATAGGAAAATTAAGAGAAGATGAAGAGATTTTAGTCCGGATGTAACCCAAACTCGGGGTCAGAATCACTAGGGTAGGGGCACGTGTTTCGGGGACAGCAAGCAATCATCACTGCGCCCCTGGGAACGCAACGACGAATGGAACCTTTACTAGCGAGGAAGAAGCATTATGAACTCTAACTCTCGTATTGCATTAGCAACTGTTTTGTCCGCCAGTGTCTTTGCTGCGCCTGTAGCTTTTGCTCAAGGCTCCACAGATCGTGATTCATCTGGCCCCTACATTAAAGGTAGCTACGGTGGATATAAGTCTCACGGTGGAGACTTTGATGATTCCAACGATTTGTACGGCGCAGGCCTTGGCTACCAGTTCAACGAATTCTTTGCTCTGGAAGCAAACTATGTAGATTTTGGCAATTTTGGTGAGGACGATGTTGACGGTAAGCTTAAAGGTGGAGCTCTGGTAGCCATTGGCCGCCTTCCGGTAACCGAGAGTTTCGGCGTTTATGCCAAAGCCGGTGCCTTTGCTGCAGCACTCGACGTGGATGCATTTGATGAGGATGAGACCTACGACGATGTAAGCCCTGTTGTTGGTGCGGGCGTTGATTTCCGGATTACCGAACATCTGACCACGTTTCTCGAGTACAACCGTTACAACGTTGATATAGATGAGAACGACTTTAATGGCCAGCTGAATAACGATGGTCCGGACTTTGATACAGCGCAGGTTGGTCTGAAGTTTCAGTTCTGATCTTTCGCAGTCTGCCCCCTGAAAAAGTGCAGAGGTTATGCCTCTGCACTTTTTCATATGCCCTCCCTGATAGCTCCAGTGCAGCCCGTCCAGATATACTGTCGCCCGATTCGCCTCCAACGAGCTCGTGCATAAATCTGTAAACAGCTGAACAGGAACATAATTTATGTCTGCAAATGAACCTTTTGACTGGTCATCCACGCCCGCCGCAGTGTGGCGCCGCCATCGCTCAGGTCTGCGCGCAGCGCGGCGTCTGGACCCGGTTCAGTGGAGTGATCTGACCGGCATTGATCGTCAGCAGCAGGCGCTGGCACGTAACACTGAACGCTTTCTTGCCGGAGATCCTTCAAATAATGTGCTGCTTTGGGGGGCGAGAGGAACCGGCAAGTCATCTCTGATCAAGGCTTTGCTGAACCGCTACAAAGAACGCGGCTTGCGAATCATCGAAGTGGACAAGGATGATCTGGTGAACCTGCCGGAGATAGTTGACGATATCTGCGATTTACCGTTCCGCTTTATCATTTTCTGCGACGACTTGTCCTTCGATGCGGGCGAAACCGGTTACAAGGCATTGAAAACCGTACTTGAAGGCTCGCTGGAACTGCCGCCGGAAAATGTCCGGGTTTACGCCACTTCCAATCGTCGGCACCTGATGCCGGAGTTTATGTCTGATAACCTCAATACCAGGGTTCAGGACGGAGAACTCCATCCTGCGGAGGCAATAGACGAACAGGTTTCTCTGGCCGATCGTTTTGGCCTGCAGCTTTCTTTCTACGCATTTTCTCAGGAGGTCTATCTGCAGGCGATTGATGACCTGTTTCCGGATGTTGCGGAGCGTGAGGACCTGCACCGCGAAGCCATTCGCTTTGCAACCTCAAAAGGTGTGCGCAATGGCCGTACGGCGCAGCAGTTTTTCCGCCAGTTTTCCGGAGATGACATTACGCGCTGAGAACCGTTTTATTGCCGTTTTGCCATGCGTATGAAGTGGTGGTGGACAAACCGTATGCTCAGATACACCAGTGCCAGAGTGGCAGGAATGGCAATGCCCAGCGTCAGGGTTTTGTTAAAAATGATCCCGGCTTCGTAAACTGAATCCAGAACCAGCTTGAGAAGGCCAATCAGGTAATAGGTTATAGCGACAACGGAAAAGCCTTCAACAGTGTGCTGCATCATCAGCTGGATTTTGGAGCGCCGGTCCATGGAGCTCAGTAACTGTTGGTTCTGGCTCTGGATCGCCAGTTCTACCCGCGTGCGCATCATATCGGAAGCCCTGTCCACCCGTCTGGACAGGTCTTCCAGTCGCTCGCTGACTGCTTCGCAGGTTTTTACCGCTGGTGTCAGGCGCCGGGTCATGAATTCTGTGAGGGTGAGGTGCCCGGAAAGCTCATCTTCCCTGAGTTCCTCCAGTCGCGTCAGTACCAGGCGATGGTAGGCTCGAGTGGCAGAAAAGCGGAAGGTAGCAGTAGCCCGGAATGCTTCGATGCGCGCGGCAATATTGGTTAGCTGAGCAAGCAGCGTCTGTTCGTCCACATCATGCTCGTCCGCCAGTGCCTGGGTGATGACTGCCAGCTTCTGATCCATATCGTTGAGAGTGGGGGAGATTTCCCGGGCAACAGGCAGTGCCAGAAGTGACATCAGCCGGTAGGTTTCAATCTCCATCAGGCGCTGGGTCAGACGGCCGAGCTGGCTATCCGACATGTTGTGATTCACCACCATAAAACGCCCGAACCCGTCTTTGTGCAGCCTGAATGTGCTCCAGACTTTTGCTGCGCCTTCTTTGGGACTGCTGCCAACCAGGCGTAACCCTTCGAAGTGCTGGCGGATGTCTTCAGGATCACCATTGACCCCGTATTCTGCAGGCAGAATATCCAGATGAAAGGCTGCAACCACTGTGCCTGGAAGTTGCTCAAGCCAGCCTTCCGGCAGGGGCGTTATACCGGTATCAGCAAAGGGTTCTGAGTCGCTGGCTGTCAGGTTGATGAAGGTGTAAGAGGCGAATTCCATGTGCATTTCCCTGCGGACCCGCAGGGTGCCAAACGTCTGCTCGAAACAACCAACTTCCTGTTCCGGAACCGGGCAGCCCATCTGCCGGGAAAGCAGTTGCAGATGCTCAAACTGCTGCTGGCGCTGCTCCGGTGTTGTCAGCACCGCAATATGAGTCACCCGGGCAGGGGAGGGAATAACCTGAAAAGGCCGGGAATGCAGCTCGTTGTACAAATCATCTCTGAGAGGGTGAATCTCGAGAGACTCAAGTAGCGCGCTCACGGTAAGGGCCTTCCTGTAGTTAAAAATGGGCAGCTGGAATCATAACCCGGAAGCAGACACCTTCAATACTGCTTTGGATCCCATTTTCTGCTTCTATGCGCCCACCGTGAAAATCGGCGATCAGCTGAACAATCAGCAGGCCCTGGCCAAGATGGCCTTCTTCGCTGCCTTCCCTCACTGATACGAAGGGGCTGAAAATACTGGTGTCCTGGCTGGCTGGCAGCGCTGACCCTTCGTTGAAAACAGACAGGCAGATCTCGTTCCCGGTATGTTCCAGACCCGTGATAATCCGGCCATTTGGCGGCGTAAAGTCCCTGGCATTGTCCACCAGTTTATCCAGTAGCTGTACGATCAGTTCCGGGGAGCCGGTCAGAGTGACACCGGAAGCCGGGCCGGTGTACTCAAACCGGTGATCTTTATCCAGAGACTGGTAAGCCGCAGTGGCCTGGCCAATGACCCCGGCAAGATCAAACACCTCTTTATCTGCGTGATCAAAGCTCTGCTCCAGACGCGTAGCTTCACTCATGCCATGAAGGATCTGGCGCAACCGTTCAGTTGCTGCAGCTGCGCGTCCGATATACTGGGAACGTTCTTCTTCTGTTTTGCTGTGTGGCAGGTTTTCCAGTGATGAGCGTACAACGGCAACCGGTGTTTTGAGTTCATGGGACAAGCGTTTGGAAAAGTTCTCAAGATACCGGTTGTAGCCATGTAGCCTGTCAGCCATCTGAGCGAAGTGGTTTTGCAGTTGCCCCAGCTCATCTCTGGCTCTGGCGTCTGGCAGAGTCGCAATAGTGCCGATAATCCGGCCATCCTGATCAACGCTGTTGCTGACTGCGCGCTGTAAACGAGTAATGCGCCAGGATAACCAGCTCGCATAACCCAGTAAAACCAGAGTCAGGCCGATAATCATGATCGTACTGCGGGCAATGACGGAGCCCAGGGTAGAGCCTGACAATGTCAGCAGTTGATCCAGAGATTGCTCAAGTACCAGAGTCCGTCCACCAAAAATCGGGTGTGTAGTCATCAGCCAGATGCTGTCATCTGTATGGCGGACAATGCCATCTCCCGGTAAAGCACTCATTTCAAGCCGGTTAGTGCCCATTGCCAGGGTTGCTGGTCTGGGTTGATAAAACTGCACCAGAGCCCGCAGGGCATTGAGGCTGATATGCTCAATAACCTGTAACGGACTGAGCCTTTCAAACTCTGGCTGTTGCTGCCGGGACGGCGTTGACTGTTGTGCAACCACCCAGCCCGCGGGCTCAATCAGTCGGGCTATCTGTCCTCTGCCCATTCCCGGAGTGAGTTGCCGTTCGAGTTCGGGTTTGCGTTCAACCAGTACCGGAAGCGGATCTGTAGATGTTGAGGTATGTGTTGCCTCCGGGTTGTTGTCCCACAATGCGGCAAACCCCAGACGGCTGCCCTGGGATGGTTTCGGTAGTTGCAGTTCAAGCTGCCAGCCATTGCCTGCTGGCTGCCAGACTCCGCTAACCCGATAATCCGGCTGGTGGCCAGTTCCTCCGGTGGTGGCATAAACCCTTCCGGGTGCCGGTGTGCGAATCATCCAGGAGGCAGTCCGGTTGTCCGGATTCAGGTTGCCGTCCGCAGGCTCGAGCCAGAGTATGAGCTGATCGTGTGGCTGTTCCGGCGCACCGGGATTGAAGAAAATGGGTTGGTGGTTACTGACGCGTATCAACAGGTACAGGTGACGCTGATCGGTCGCTGCTTGCCAGTGCATGGTCGGAGAACCAGCGGTTTTTTCTGGCGACTCCTGACGCCCGGCCGTCTGCCAGGGTTGGAACTGTTCCGCCTCGTCGTAACCGGGCCAGTCATCGCTGTACCCGTCCAGGTTGAGAGGGCTGCTGATGTTTTCCACATAAATGGCTGGCGCCTGCGATGCCACGGGGGGAAGCCCAAGGCTGAGGTCCCCGGCGGTCTGTGCCAGCCGTTCAGCCTGGTCCTGCAATTGCTGGAGTGCCTGTTGTCGCAGCGCATGATCAAGCTCCAGTACGAACTGCAGGCCGGCCCAGGGGATCAGCAGCATCAACAGGCTGGCAACGAAGAGCTGACGTTTGAGCGTCATGAATCAGAGCTCACGGGCATTCCAGCGATAGCCCATCCCATAGGCGGTCTGGATGCTGTCAAAGGTATTGTCCAGTTGCAGGAATTTGCTTCGGATGCGTTTGATGTGAGAGGTCACCGTATTGTCGTCCAGAACCGTGCTGGCTGCCTCCATCAGTTGCTCACGACTGCGCACGTGGCCGGGATGCTGCACCAGAGCGTGCAGCATCCAGAACTCGGTCACGGTGAGGTCTACAGCCGCCTGATCCCAGGCGGCTGTCATGCGATCAACATTGAGGTTCAGGCGGCCACGGCTTACCACTTCGTCAGGTTTTTGCCGGGCTTCGGCCCATGCATCCGCGCGCCGCAGCAGGGCGGTGACCCGCGCCAGCAAGTGTTCCATGCTCATATCTTTGGTGACGTAGTCATCAGCACCCAGGCGCAGGCCGTGGACGGAGTCTATGTCACTGTCCCGGGCTGTCAGGAAAATGATAGGCAGTGTTCCGGACAGCGAGCGCAAATCCTGACACAGGGTAAACCCGCCTTCTGGCTCGTCCCCCAGTCCAACATCAATAATGGTGAGGTCAGGCAGGCTCTGACGTAACACCTGCCATGCAGATGCGCGGTCACCGTATGTGGATACATGATAGCCCCGGCGCTCAAAGGCCGCGCGGTAGTTATCCCGGATGGCGGGTTCGTCCTCTATCAGGACAAGGTGTTTTTTCATGTTTCTGGTTGTTATCCGTGGGCGATGAAAGGCCTATTTAAACACGGTGTGCAGTAAGAGCAAGGTTAGCTCAGGGTGTTGCCATAATTCATCATTTTTTGTGGGCGGAATGTTTGATTCTGCCACGGGAGTGCCTTTTCGGATTGTTCAAATGGTCAGGTCTTTTTGAATCATGTAGCTCAAGGATCTTGCCATGATGTTTTCCGCAATATTGTCTAAACACAGTGCTTCATTGTTTTGTCCGGCTTCGCCATCCATGGCTCCGCACGGTTACAGAAGGGTATCCAGCCAGATGGGCTGGCTCAGTGCGCGCCGGAAGCCTCGGGTCCAGAGCATTATGGAAGGCGTCAGTCTGTGGCTGGCGGTCTTGTTGATGCTGTTTGTCCAGCCTCTTTATGCCGAGGCCAGCACCGGCAGTGAAGATTCAGCGGGTGTGCTGCACTTTGTGAATGCTAAAGGGCAGTGGCAGGAGCCAGCATTGGTTCTGGGCAGTGATTTCGATGTGCGGGTCAGTGGACTGATTGCGGATAGCCGTCTGGTGCGCACCTTCAGGAACACCAGCGACCAGTGGCGCGAGGGGGTGTTTGTGTTTCCACTTCCGGAGACGGCCAGTGTATACGGGCTGACCATGAAGGTGGGGGAGCGCACCATTGTGGGGGAAGTTCAGCCCCGTGAGGAAGCAAAGAAAACCTATGAGAAAGCCAGGGATTCCGGGCGTCATGCGGCGACGGTTGAGCAGCAGCAGCCGAATCTGTTCACAACCCGGGTGGCGAATATTCCGCCTGGAGCAACGGTGAGTGTGGAGTTGAATTACCAGCAGCTGGTGGGCTATCAGGACGGGATTTTTGAACTCAGTGTGCCGACGACTCTGATTCCGAGATATATGCCGGGCGAGCCTCTGGCTACGTCGTCACAGCAGTGGAAAGGTGGCTGGGCGGTACCCACCACAGAGGTCCCGGATGCGGATTCCATCAGCCCGTTCACGGTAGATGTGGCAGACGTGGCTGTTGACAGCCACCGGGCTTCGCTCAGGTTCACTATTGACGCCGGGCTTCCGTTGGCGCAGGTGTCGAGCCCCAGCCATCAGCTTGCAACTGAGCAGGATGGCGGAGTGGTGACGGTTAAGCCACAGGCGGGGAATATTGTGATGAATCGTGATTTTGTTTTGCGCTGGCAGCCTTTTGCCGGTCAGGAACCCGGAGCTGCTGTTTTTCAACAGCGCTGGGACGGAGAGGACTATCTGTTGGCTATGGTGGTGCCGGGACGGGCTGGTAAAACCCGTTTGCCGCGAGAGCTTACGTTTGTGATTGATACTTCCGGTTCCATGGCCGGGGAATCAATCCGGCAGGCGAGGGAGGCTCTGCAAATGGGGCTGGAGACACTGGCACCCGGTGACCGGTTCAATGTGATTCAGTTCAACTCCCAGCCCCACGCCCTGTTCGTGCAGCCGGAAATGGCAACGCCCAACAACCTGGCCCGCGCACGCCATTATGTAAGCCAGCTGCAGGCCGATGGAGGCACGGAAATGGCGCCGGCGCTGACTATGGCTCTGCAAAGCCACGGCCGGGGCGTGGGTGAACTGGCGGAAGATGCATCACCAAGAGTACGGCAAGTGGTATTCATGACCGATGGTGCGGTTGGAAATGAGTCGGCGCTGTTCGGCCAGATCCGTCGTCAGCTTGGCGACCAGAGGCTGTTCACCGTAGCCATAGGTTCCGCACCCAACAGACACTTTATGCGTGAGGCTGCGCGCTGGGGGCGTGGCAGTTATACCGCAGTACAGGATCTTGCGGATATCAGTGGCCCTCTGGCCAGGCTGTTTACGGCTATGGAAGCGCCGGTACTGACGGATATTGAGGTGAACTGGCCGGGTCAGTCAGTCTCCACGCAGGACGACAGTTTTCCGCAGCGCCCGGGGGATCTGTTTCAGGGTGAACCCTTGCTGCAGGTGGTGCGAGGCGTGCCTGCTGCCGGAGAGCTGAGTGTTTCCGGGCGTTTGCCGGGTGGTGGTAAGTGGCAGCAAAGCCTGGATTTGCAACAGGCGGCCTCAGGTACGGGGCTGCACCGCTACTGGGCACGGGAGAAGATCAACAGCTTGCTGGATGAGGCGCGGGTTCAGGCGCAGGAGCCGGATAAGGAGCAAATTACCAGGCTGGCAGTTGAACACAGCCTGATGTCGCCCTACACCAGTTTTGTGGCGGTCGATGCAACGCCGGCCCGTGATCTGGAAAGTGCTTTGTTAAAAGACAATCTGCCGACTCTGTTGCCTGCTGGCTCCCAGTCCGGGATGACACGTTACCCCCAAACGGCTACCGCAGCGCCTTTACTTGTTGCTCTGGGGCTGTTTGGCCTGATGCTCTGCGTCGCTATCGCTATGATGCAAAGGCGGGCGTATCCATGAGCCGCCTGCTTCTGTTGCTCATAACAAGCTCTGCAACCTTGCTGGTTTTCGGGCTATGGATTCCTTTGAAAGCTGTGGTTGCTCAGGAGTTACTGGAGATTGCCTGGGCTGAAAGCCAGGCGCGGCAGACAGCATCCCGGCCGTGGCCCTGGGCGGATACCTGGCCTGTCGCAAAACTGTCCATGCCGGACCTGGGTGATTCCATGATTGTGCTGGCGGGTGTCCACGGGGAAAGCCTGGCTTTCGGGCCAGGACAGATGATGGGGGGCCGTGGTCCGCAAGGCGCCGTCATAATTGCCGGACACAGGGATACACATTTCCGGCCCCTGAAGTACCTGGAGCCAGGTAACGAACTTCGGCTGCAAAGCCGGGACGGCAGCTGGCAGAGCTATCGGGTGCATGAGACCAGAATCGTGGATAGCCGCTCGGAGTTTATTGATACCCGGCAGCTGCCTGAGGATACCCTTTTGCTGGTTACCTGCTATCCGTTTGACAGCATGGATCCGGGCGGGCCCCTCAGGTATGTGGTTGAGGCCCGGTCGCAACAAACAGATACTGTTGCAGGTCTATAAACTTGGCGTACACTTGTGCGCCAAAATCCTGTTGCAGAGTTTTCCTCATGGGTGCTTTAAGAAATATTCTGGCCTGGTTCAGTGTTCCGGTGATCTGCATGTTCGCCCTGCCGCTGTATATTTTCAGGCCGTTCAATCCTGATAATAACCGGCTGCTGGCCATAGCACTGGCCCGGGTTGGGCGCGCCATACTGGGTATGAAGCGCCCCGTGGAGGGCGCTGAGCTTATGCCCCGGGATCGCCCTGTGGTTGCCATCGCCAACCATCAGTACAACGATGACCTCTTCGTTATGGGTGATCTGGTGCCGCCGCGTACTGTAACTGTAGGAAAATCATCACTGATCTGGCTTCCGTTTTTTGGCCAGGTATTCTGGCTGGGTGGCAATGTGATGCTGAATCGCGCCAGGTCACGCAAATCCATAGCGGCAATGCAGGCGACCAGTGATGCAATCACCCGTGATAACAAGAGCCTTTGGGTTTTTGTGGAGGGCACACGGAGCAAGGGGCGCGGGCTGCAGAAGTTCAAAAAAGGTGCTTTTTACGCAGCGGTAACTGCCGGAGTGCCGATTGTTATGGTATGCAACGGGGAGTATCGCAAAAAGACTTTGGGCTGGTGGGGCAAACGTGAGCCGGTTACTATCCGGATCCTGCCTCCGGTGGAAACAACAGGTCTCACCACCAAGGATGTTCCTGCTCTGATCGAGCGCTGCCATAAAGCGATGGCTGAAGTTATCCCCACTCTCTGAATTGCACGGGATCTCTGGTTTAGTATGTTCTTGGTGTGGTTGAACCATCAGTAAAAACAGGGCAATCTTTGTTGGCCTTGGTTATCCATGCAAGAGCGCCCTCAAAAGTCCCCTGAAGAGAGTAAAGCGATGAACCTGATTCTGTTTTTGATTATCGGTGGTGTTGCCGGCTGGCTCGCCGGCCTGATCATGAAGGGCCGTGGCTTTGGCGTACTGGCCAATATCGGTATTGGTATCCTTGGCTCGTTTATCGGCGGTTTTGTTTTTCGCCTGTTAGGGTTAGCTGCTCAGGGTGCTATTGGTGAGCTGGTGACGGCTACCGTAGGCGCGGTGTTACTGCTGGCGATTGTCAGCAAAATCAAGAAGGGCTGAAGATGATCGTACCTGTTACCGGAGTGTTTGCTGCTGTACTTGGGATTCTGTTGCTGGTGCTGTCTGTTCAGGTGGTGAAATTCCGTCTGAAGTTCAAGACGGGTATGGGTACTACAGGTGACCGCGATTTCGAGGCCGCCGTTCGTGCCCACGCCAACCTTGTAGAGTATGCCCCCCTGGGTCTGATTATGCTGGGTATTGCAGAACTGAACGGTGTTGCCAGCGGTCTTGTTTACTGGACGGGCATGGCCCTGGTTGTCGGCCGGCTTCTTCATGCCTGGGGTATGATTAATGGCAGCGGCGGACCACATAAAGCCCGAATGATCGGTATTTTACTGACCTGGCTGGCCATTCTGGCTGCTGCGGTTCTGTTGTTATGGAATGTCTGGCAGGTATACGGCTGATCGCACGCTCAGCCTCTCCGCTCTCCGGGGCCACCCATACTGGCCCCATATTATTATCCCTTCTGATGTACCTTTGGCATGCCCGTCCTAGAGTGCCCTGGCCATATCTTGGGTCAGGTATTCCAGCTCTATACGACGATTGGCTGCCCGGTCGTCAGGCGTAGCCAGCGGGCGGTCAGATCCCCAGCTGGTGACCATAATACGGGATTCGGCAATACCTTCGTCCATCAGAAGTTTCGCTACAGAGTTGGTCCGCAGTCTGGACAGGAAGCGGTTATAGTCCTCTGCACCAAAATTATCCGAGTGGCCATGAATCCGGACATTGATGGTTGGATGCTGCCTCAGATACACAGCATGTTGGCGCACAATCACCTGGTCTGAACTGTCCAGGGAGTGCTTGTTGAAACCATAATGAAATCTCATCCGGTGTGGACGCTTGCCTTCAGCCATAAGGGCAGCTGCATTAAAGCCGGATGCTATGGCTGCTTTGGCAATCAAATCCGGGTTGTCCAATACGAGTACGGTCATCTGCAGTATCCTTGTTCCAGGTCTCTGGTTTTTCTTGTTATTCCTGCCCACTATTGGCCGGGACAGAAATAACAGCAATTGGCGGATGGTCGACATGACATTCACGCTACAAACCATTTAAGCGCGAAAATAAGACACTGATATGATAAAAAGCATTTTTTCAGGGACAGATTATGATGAATTGTGACCGCCCATGCTGATTATTCCTGCTGAGAACGCAATTAACTGGAAGCGCCCACCCTGGGTCACCCTCGGATTGATGCTTACCTGTGTCCTGGTTTTTCTTTTTTACCAGGCCGGAGATACCCGAAAGCTCGAGGAAGCTGTTGATACCTATGTAGATTTCGGCTTGCCGTTACTGGAGGCGCCCGCCTATGAGGATTATCTGCAGCGGAAGATTCGCTTTGAAGGTGACGATGAACTGGTTTTTGAACTTCAGAGGTTTCAGAAGCTCAGGGAGGATGGCGAGGACTTCTGGCTTGCAGGCAACCTGCTTATGGACCGCGAGTTTTACCAGTATCTCCTTCTGAATAGCGATGTTATCTGGACTCCGGCAGACCGGGCGCGGTGGCTGGAACAGCGAACAATCATAGAAGAAACCTATATCCAGCGCCTGAGCGCTCTGCAGCTTGGTCTGATTCCGGCAGAGCTGTCGCTATACACGCTGGTTACCTATCAGTTCCTGCATGGTGGTTGGGGACACATTATCGGTAACCTTGTCTTTCTGTTTCTGCTTGGTTTTACCGTTGAAAAAGCCCTTGGTCCGGGGCGCTTCCTGCTCGCTTATCTTGTGTGCGGAGCACTGTCTGGCGTTGTTTTCACTGCTTTCTCGTTGGGTAGCCATATCCCGCTAGTGGGTGCGTCCGGCTCTATTTCAGGGCTGATGGGTATGTACGTGGCCATCTACGGTTTGCAGAAAATCCGCTTCTTCTACTTCATTGGGGTGTATTTCAACTACTTCCGGGCGCCAGCTTTGGCGGTATTGCCGGTTTGGCTGGGCAAGGAAATCTACGATTACTGGTTTGCTGGCGCGACTGGTGTTGCCTATATGGCGCACGCTGGCGGCCTGCTGGCCGGTGCAGGGTTGGTGTGGCTGCTGGGCAAAAGCTGGTTGCAGGTGCGCGAGGAATTTTTTGAGCCAGAAGAAGCGGAACAGGATGATCGCTTCACAACGGGTTATGCTCAGGCCATGGCAAGCCTGGGGCGTATGGATTTCGACGTGGCGCGGCGACAGTTCGAGGCATTGCGAGAGCATTACCCTGACAGGCCGATTCTGTTGCAGCACCTGTATAACCTTGCAAAACTACGCCCGGACCTGCCTGAATACCTGTCCCGTACCCGCGAGCTGATGAATGATGCCCTGCGCCGCCGCCAACCGGACCAAATGATTGAGATATGGCAGGAATACCTGAGCAAAGGGGAGAGCTCCCACCCCCTTGAGGCGGAAGACCACAACCGGGTGCTTTTCGCGTGTCTCAGACAGCACGATCTCAAGGCTGCAGAGAAAGCTTTTGAGCGCCTGCGCAGTGCTGATGCCCCCTTGCTGACCGCTGAGGCCTGCCGGTTACTTGCAGAAGAATTCGAGAAGCTGGAGATGGCACCTAAGGCACGCCACTATCGGCAGTTGCTCCAAACGAGCTGAGCGGGGCGGACAAAATGCAGGGAGGAGACCAGGGTTTTGAAGTTTCCTCCCCGCGGCTTCCCTAATCCGGCGTTACAAACGACGCCTTGGGCCCTTTAAGAGGTTCCCGCTTTCCCGCCTGTTCCAGAAATATGGGGATTTGTTCGTGCAGAGGGTGTTTGACGCACCGCTTCTGGATAAATGTCAGAAAGGCTGTCGCCTTTTCCCATTGATCCATACCGTTGGCAAGGGTTTGTGCAACCAGCAGATAAGCCGGAGCTAACTGCTCGCTGTCCGGAAAGCGTTTGTGGAAGTCCTGCAGCAGCCGCAAAGTCGGTTTGAATTGTTGCCGGTGATAAAGGCAGCGGGCACAGCGGACGGTCAGGTCCGGGTCGTCCAGCTTGAAGCCAGGCTCCTCCTGCTCAAGCATGGCGAGAACAGACGCAATGCTTTCACCATCATTCCGGTCGGCCAGCCAGCCCAGAATCCGTGGGTGATACTGGTAAAGCTCCGCCGAATCGTTCTGTGCAACCAGCAGCTGGTAGAGCTGGCCAATGCGCAGCGGGTCGTCCCTATGTCGTTTCAGCGCTTCTTTCAGCATGCCCAGAACACGGTCATAGTTGCCGTCTTTAAGGTTCATATCTATGTCTGCGTCGAAACGGGTACTGCGGTCCCGCTGTTGCATATCCACTTCAGAGGTCTCGTCCTGAATGTCTGACGCGAATCCCAGCTCTTCCTGATACTGGAAAAGCAGGTAGCCCAGCATATGGAACAGAATCAGCGTAAAGGTACTGTTCAGGAAGCCCGACAAAGGCTGTGAAAGCCAGAAGGGGAACTGATTGATAGCGAAATCCTGTGCAACACCGGATGCGAGAGTAAGCAGGATCAGATAGCCGTACAGGAGAAAATAGGGTGTGCCGATGCGGGAAATCAGCACAGCCAGATTCATCGGGTTGACCGCGGCTCCCACAGATCGCTCCATGGCCAGCACCATGATGCTGGCAGGCAGTGCCAGTACCACGAAAGCCAGTGCCAGCATCATCAGTAAAGGACCGCCCAGCATAGCGGCTGCGCCAACCAGTCCACCCATCAGAATAAAAACCAGCAGTTGCAGAATAACAATGCTGAACCCGCTGCCGGTAAAGGCGACAGATACCGACGGTGGTTTCAGGTGGCCTTCGGCTGTGTGGTTGATGACTGCATAGGTGTACTTGAACAGGGCCAGTGCCAGCACCAGCCAGATCAGGATTCCGATCAGATTGGCGGGCGCAATAACGGGCACCAGTGTGCAGATAGCGATAACCATCAGCGGATCAGAATGGAACGGATAACGAAAAAAGGGCCCGAGCCGGTTCCAGAAAGGCACCACTTCGGTCGCAGCGCCCAGATAACGCATGGCTTTGCTGCATCTGGGGCACAGTGCCTGGCGGTGCCGGATATCAGCATCGGGCATGCAGCGGGTGCAGTAGTGCATCTGGCACTCACCACAGTGCCATTTGGCAGGCTCGCCCGGATGGTAGTGGCAATCGTGTTTCATTGTGGAAGGAGATCCTGCCTGGAAAGTAATAGACGTTTATGATCGCAAAAATAAAGCCTAAAGAATACGCCAGGGCAGCCGTTTACTGTCGTAAGGATCACCATTGGCGGAGAAGACTCGTCATAATACTTGAGGCATGATGCCGCTATGAAACCCGCACCCTTCATTTTTATTCTGACCGCTTTGGTGCTGGCTGTGGCTTTGCCGTTCGCGCAGGGTCTTTTAAACGAAATCGACGGGAAATCCGGATTTTACGGTTACAAGACGGATGTGCCTGTGCCCTCCCTGCCGGGAGCTGAGGTGCCCGAGTCCGGGTTGAACCTTGTGTTCTTCGGTTACCGGAGTTGCGGCACTGTCTGCCCGTTGCAGTTGGTTAATCTGAGATCCTTACACGATCGCTGGCACGACTATCCTGTGCAGTTTGTATTTGTGACTCTCGATCCTGAAAGCGATAGCCAGGAAGAACTGAACGTGGTGATGGCAACAATGGGATCGAACTTTCGCGCTGTACGCCCGGCAGACTTCCGGCAAGCGCAGGAGCTCGCCCGCCAGTACGGTGATTTTTCGGCCCGCGAGGGTGGTGTGAACCGGGAAATCAGCCATGGCGCACGAATTTACGTAGTAACTGAGGATGACCGACGGCAGCTTTTGTACGCCTCGCCCGACCTGGATTTAGAGAGGGTGAATGCTGATCTTGAACGTCTTATGGAACATGTCCGGGGCTAAAAATGCCAGGGCGAACATGCAGTTTAATTGGTGAGCAGAAAGGCTCGAACCAGGTTTAAAAATGGAGCGTCATCGTGAGTTCAACGGATAACATTCAATATCTGCAACAGCAGGAATTGCTCAGTACAGACAGTAACATGCTCTGGCTGTTACTGGCTCACGTACCGATAGTGGCCCTGGTTGTGCCCTGGGGCTATGGAACCTACGGCTTTGCAATCACCGCATCTCTTGCCATAGGTGTTGTGGCCATTGCCGGGTACAGCATGTTGCGGGGTACCCGCACTTGCGGTGTTCTGTTCAGTATGTGCCTGATGCTGTTCTCGGCTACCATGATCCAGGCTCAGCTTGGGCGCATCGAAATGCATTTTCATATTTTTTCGGCACTGGCTCTTACCATCGCCTACCGCGACTGGTTGCCCGTTCTTGCAGCTGCTGGCCTGATAGCTGTGCATCACCTGGTGCTGACGGCATTACAGCTGTCTGAGGTCTCTATCGGTGGCATGCCGGTGATGCTGTTCAATTACGGCTGTAGCTGGTCCATTACCGCAGTACACGCCGCCTTCGTGGTTTTCGAGGCAGGGATATTGTCATTTTTCGCGATCAAAATGGCCGCTGAGCAGAAGCGTTCCCGGGAAATCATTGCGCTGGTTAACGCTTTTGACCATGAGCGCGATTTGCGTGGGCGCCTGAATAACTCCCAGGGTGATCTTGCTGCTACGGCATTTAATACCATGATGACCCGCTTTGCAGAGCTGATTGATTCGGTTCGCGGGCTCTCCGGGCAGCTGCATACCAGCGCCTCGGCCCTGACGTCTGCGGGGACCACTACTTACCGGATCATAGATGCCCAGCAAGCCCAGACTGACCAGGCAGCTGCAGCAACCAACCAGATGACAGCCACTATCCAGGATGTGGCCCGCAACGCACAGTCTGCAGCTGAGTCATCGAACCGCTCGACGGAGGCATCAGCAGAGGGCGCTCGCCACATCCAGAGTGCGATTGCCATGACAGAAGCTACCAATTCTGCGCTGGCGGATTCATCGCAGATGGTCTCTGAACTGGTAGATAAAGTGCAGTCTATTGGCGCATTTATCGCCTCAATCAATGACATTTCAGATCAGACCAATCTGCTTGCTCTGAACGCGGCCATTGAAGCTGCACGTGCTGGCGAGCACGGCCGTGGCTTTGCCGTAGTGGCTGATGAAGTCCGTAATCTGTCGCGCCGCACACAGGACTTCACAACTGAAATCCGTGCCACAATTGATGGACTGGCTAATGTTTCCGAAGCGACTCTGGCAGCTATTGAAATGGGCCAGACCCGCTCGCGGGAAACACTGGGCGCAATGACTCAGACAAGTAAAGCGATTGCGGACATTGAAGCTGCAATCGCCCAGGTAAGTGGGATGAACCTGCAAATTGCATCGGCTACAGAACAGCAGGCCGTGGCATCGGGTGAAATTAACCAGAGTGTTCAGCAGGTTGCGGAGCAGAGCCAGGAGGTCGCGCAGGAAGCGGCGAAGTCCCAGGCTATGGCTGCAGAAATCAGCCGTATGATTGCAGAAGTAGACGCGTTGATTACCGAGTACAAAACACGTTAACAGCCCTGCGGGGAGCTGCTTTGTCTGGGTTCCCCATTCACTGGCTGAATAGCGAACATTGATGGCTGTGAGTTGAAGTCTGCCAAAACGATGCAATAGTAAAGGGATCTCTACTCATCGTAGGAGGCGCACCATGTCAATTGACACTCACAGTCAGGATAGCCTGAATACCTTCAGCAGCCTGCAGGCAGGCAATCGTACCTACCATTATTACAGTTTGCCGAAAGCGGCTGAATCACTGGGCGATCTCAGCCGTCTGCCTTTTTCACTGAAAGTGCTGCTGGAAAATCTGTTGCGCAACGAAGACGGCGTAACGGTTGGCCAGGATCACATCAATGCCATGGCCGCGTGGCTGAAAGACCGGCACTCCGATACCGAGATCCAGTTCCGCCCTGCCCGAGTGTTGATGCAGGACTTCACCGGTGTGCCCGGCGTGGTTGATCTGGCCGCCATGCGTGAGGCCGTGAAAAAGGCGGGTAAGGATCCCGCGCTGATTAACCCTCTGTCGCCTGTGGATCTGGTAATTGATCACTCGGTGATGGTCGACGAGTTCGGGACAGCTACCGCTTTCTCCGAAAACGTAGCCATAGAAATGGAGCGTAATCAGGAACGTTATGAATTCCTGCGCTGGGGCCAGCAGGCCTTTGATAACTTCCGGGTGGTACCGCCGGGAACGGGCATCTGCCATCAGGTAAACCTTGAGTACCTGGGCAAAACCGTGTGGCACAAACAGGAGGGCGATAAAACCCTGGCCTACCCGGACACTCTGGTCGGAACAGACTCCCATACCACCATGATCAACGGCCTCGGTATTCTTGGCTGGGGGGTTGGCGGTATTGAAGCTGAAGCCGCCATGCTCGGACAGCCGGTGTCCATGCTGATCCCGGAAGTTGTGGGCTTTAAGGTTTCCGGAAAGTTGCGCGAAGGCATTACTGCGACGGATCTGGTTTTGACGGTAACCGAAATGCTCCGCAAGAAAGGTGTGGTTGGCAAGTTTGTGGAGTTTTACGGCGATGGTCTCAAGGATATGCCAGTGGCTGACCGCGCCACTATCGCCAATATGGCACCGGAGTACGGGGCAACCTGTGGCTTTTTCCCTGTGGATGAGCAAACCCTTAACTACCTGCGCCTGACCGGTCGTGAAAACGAACAGGTAGAGTTGGTAGAAGCCTATGCCAAGGCCCAGGGCTTGTGGCGTGAACCAGGGCATGAGCCGGTATACACCGCAACTCTGGAACTTGACATGGGCGAAGTGGAAGCCAGTCTGGCCGGCCCGAAGCGGCCCCAGGACCGGGTTGCGTTGAAGAACATGAAGTCGACCTTCGAGTTGCTGATGGCAACTGCCGAAGGTGCACCGGATGCCAGTCAGATCCGTGAGGGTAACCTGGAGTCTGAAGGCGGCCAGACCGCGGTAGGGGTGGATGACAGCTACCACCACCCCTCGAGCCAGCATCTGGAACTCAACGGCGAGCAGACGCGACTTGACCCTGGCGCGGTGGTTATTGCCGCCATTACCTCCTGTACGAACACCTCCAACCCCAGTGTTATGATGGCCGCGGGCCTGATTGCCCAGAAAGCGGTAGCCAGAGGGCTTGAAACCAAGCCCTGGGTGAAAACTTCACTGGCTCCCGGTTCCAAGGTGGTAACCGATTACCTGCGGGTCGGCGGTTTTCAGGATGACCTGAACAAACTCGGGTTCAATCTGGTGGGTTACGGTTGCACCACCTGTATTGGGAACTCCGGGCCGCTGCCAGAGGCGGTTGAAAAAGCCGTTGTTGATGGCGACATCACCGTAGCCTCTGTTCTCTCTGGTAACCGTAACTTTGAAGGCCGGGTTCACCCGCTGGTGAAAACTAACTGGCTGGCATCTCCACCCTTGGTTGTTGCCTATGCGCTGGCGGGCAACGTGCGGCTGGATCTGGATAAAGAGCCCTTGGGCATTGATAAAAACGGGACACCGGTATTTCTTAAAGATCTCTGGCCCAGCCAGCAGGAAGTCGCCGAAGCGGTACAGAAGGTGAAAACAGAGATGTTCCGCAAGGAATATGCGGAAGTATTTGATGGCGATGACACATGGAAATCAATCAAAGTTCCTGAGAGCAAGGTTTATGAGTGGTCTGATAGTTCAACCTACATTCAACACCCACCTTTTTTCGAAGGTATGGGGGAAGAGCCTGAGCCGATTGAAGATGTGCAGGGTGCGCGCATTCTCGCGCTGCTGGGCGATTCCGTAACCACTGACCATATCTCTCCGGCAGGCTCATTCAAGGCGGACTCTCCTGCAGGAATATACCTGCAGGAGCACGGTGTGAAACCGAAGGATTTCAACTCTTACGGCTCGCGCCGGGGTAATCACGAAGTGATGATGCGCGGTACTTTCGCGAACGTGCGCATTCGCAACGAAATGCTTGAGAATGTTGAGGGCGGTTTCACGAAATTTGTGCCTACCGGGGAACAAATGCCCATCTACGACGCCGCCATGAAATATCAGGAGCAGGGCACACCGCTCGTTGTGATTGCCGGTAAAGAGTACGGAACCGGATCCAGCCGTGACTGGGCTGCAAAGGGTACGCGCCTGCTTGGTGTCCGCGCTGTGGTTGCCGAGTCCTATGAGAGGATTCACCGCTCAAACCTGATCGGTATGGGCGTTATGCCTTTGCAGTTCGCAGAAGGCACGGATCGTAAAAGCCTCAGGTTGACCGGTGAGGAAACCATCAGTATCAAGGGATTATCCGGAGATATAGAACCGGGCCAGACACTGAGTATGACGGTAACCTACAAGGACGGTGCCACCGCCAGTTGTGAGCTGATATCGCGGATTGATACTGCCAATGAAGCGGTGTATTTCCGCCATGGAGGCATACTGCACTATGTGGTGCGGGAAATGCTCAAGTCTGCCTGAACCTCAGCTTCGCTGATTGTGGAAAAAGCCGACGGCCCGTTAAAGGCTGCCGGTTTTTTTATGACTATTCGCAGGTCACCACCGGCAGGCGTATCCAGAAGTTGGCACCCTGGCCCGGAGGGGACTCAAAACCGACCTCACCATCCATGGCAGTAATCAGTTCCCGGGTAATGGCCAGCCCGAGGCCAGTCCCGCCCTGGCTGCGGGTGTTCGAGCAGTCGGCTTGGGCGAAACGCTGGAAAATCTGACTCCGGAACGCCTCGGGAACACCCTCTCCGCTATCCTGGACGGCGATGGTAACAGCAGGATTCCCTTCGCCTGCCTGCAGTCGGGCAGAAAGGTCGACGCGGCCATTTTCCGGAGAGAATTTTATTGCGTTGGATATCAGGTTGTTCAGGGCCTGCAATAGCCGCTGATCGTCTACACATATTTCTGTTTTCGGTGCTCCGGGAGCAAGGTGGATGGTAATTCCCCGTTGTGCACCATAGGGCTGGTTGATGCTGGCGGCCTGTTCCAGCAGAGGTTGTATTGGCTGTTTCTGCATGTGGATGTTCAGTTTACCCGCGACCAGTTTTTCAATGTCCAGAAGGTCATTGATCAGAGTGGTCAGTTGCCGGGCATTGCGTTCGGCAATGGACATCATTTCCAGCGCCTTGGGTGGGAGTGCTCCGGCAGCGCCTCCAGCCAGTAGTCCGATGGCTCCCGCAATGGAGGTGAGTGGTGTTCTTAGTTCGTGACTCACGGTAGAGACAAACTGGTTCTTCATGCGCTCAACTTTTTTGCGCTCGGAAATATCATCCACCAGCACCCAGAGCCGTTTGTGACCTGATGCATCACGAATCAGCATGCTGTGAATAATCGCCGGATAGCTTCCGCCTTTGCAGTCGACTATTTCCTGTTCAATGGGGCCGAAATACCCATTATTCGTTAGCTCTTCCAGAACTCTGGATCGTAATGAAGTATGTCTGGGGTTGAGCAACTGGCGATGGTTGAGTTCCAGGAATTCATTTTTGCGATAACCCGTCGACTTCAGCATGGATGCGTTTACATCAATGAAGGCGCCGGAGTGATAGTCGACGAGAATGATACCGCTGGGTGCGAGTTCGAACAGGCGCCGGAGCTGCTGTTCACTTTCCTGCAGCCTCAACTGGGCCCGTTTCTTGTCGTCGATATCTTCCAGATAGCCGTGCCAGATAATGCTGCCATCTTCGAGTTTTTGGGGGGTGGAATGGCCTTCAATCCAGTGAGACCGCCCGTCTTTTCCGTATGCCCGGAACTGGCCAGACCATGTGCTGAGCTGTTTTGCCGATTCTTTGATTGAGTTCAGGACCGTCGGGTAGTCTGCGGGATTGACCAGCATTAGAAGCGCATTTGCATCCTCTCTGGCCTGTTGTCCGGTTACGCCGAAAGAGCGCTCGACCCCCTTGCTGGTGAAGGGAAAGCTCATGCGGCCATCCGGATAAAGGCGGAACTGATAGAGGCCGCCGGGTACGAGATCGGCGAGCTGTTCGAGCATAAGCAGGGATTCGTTCTTGTCACGCAGCTCCTGTTCACGATGGTGGATGGCCAGCTCACGGGCGCTGAACTGCTCTTCGGCGCAGTCGGCAAGATCCCGCAGGGACTGACGATCTGATTCAGTCAGAGTGCGTGGTACCCGGTCAATAACGCAAAGGGAGCCGAGCGCCAGACCATCCGCGCTGTATAGCGGTACGCCAGCATAGAATCGTATGCCCGGGTCGCCTGTTACCAATGGATTATCGTGGAAACGTTCATCTTCCCATGTATCGTTGACCACCAGCGTCCGCTTGTTAACTATGGCGTGACTGCAGAACGAAATGCTCCTCGGAGTTTCGTTGAGATCCATGCCGACACAGGATTTGAACCACTGGCGATCGCGGTCCACCAGAGAAATCATGGCAATGGGGACATCAAGAATTTTTGCCGCCATTCGCGTGAGCCGGTCAAAACGTGCTTCCGGAGGCGTATCGAGAATTTTCAGTTGATCCAGTGCAGCCTGTCTGGAGCTTTCGTTATCCGGCCATTCTGGTGCTTTCATGATTTCTGTTCCTGGTCCGCATCCGGTTGGCGGACGGGGAGTTCCACCCAGAAATGTGCTCCTTCATTGTTGTAGAAGCCAACCTCGCCATTCAGCAGAGTGGCCAGTTGTCGGCAAATGGCCAGCCCAAGACCGGTTCCGTTGGTGGCTCTGGTTGTCCCCACTTCTGCCTGGGTAAAGCGCTCGAAAATCCGGTCCTGGAAACTGTCAGGGACACCTTTGCCCTGATCACTGACCGTAATGCGTAATCGGTCCGGCCCCTTCTCTTCTGCGAGAATGACGACCACACCTTCCCGTGGAGAGAACTTGATGGCGTTGCTGATAAAATTATCCAGGATTTGCGTTAGCCGGTGCCCATCGGTTGTCAGACACAGTTCGGGAATGTCTTTGGCGTTTAACGAGACAGAATGGTCACTGGCCATTAATTGGTTACTGGCAACAGACATTCTGATTAGTTCTTCAATCTGCACGGTTTCGAAGTTGACGCGCATTTCACCCACTGACAGTTTGTTGAAATCCAGCAAATCCGCGATGAGTAACTGCAGGCGTTCACTGTTGCGCAGGGCCAGGGTGGTCATTTTCCGGGCGCTTTCCGGAAGCTCGCCGGCTGTTCCCGATTCAAGAAGCCTGAGTGCACCGTTAAGTGAAGTGAGAGGGGTGCGCAACTCATGGCTGACGTTGGAAACAAAGCCGTCTTTGAGCTGATTGATGGCATCCCGTTCATCCAGTAACTGATTAAACGCCTGAGCCAGATCCCGCACCTCCGGCGCGCCCTGTTCTTTAAGGCGGCGTGAGGATTCCGGTTTCCGGATCATGGAGCGTATCCGTCGGGTCATATTGGTAAGGGATGCTGTTGTTGACCTGAGCGCCAGGTATGTCAGCAATAATATGCTGAGTGTTAACCCTGTGCTGATGAGAAAGAACCGGACAAAAGCCTGCTCGGCGGGTGCGGTCGCCAGGGATTTGGGAACGGCCCGGATAAACAGCCAACCGAGACGCGGAAGATGGCTGGTTGCATAGATCAGTGTTTCACCGGATTCAGCTTCGACCTCACCAAAACCTGTGCCGGAAAGGGCTGCGTCGATCAGTAAATTCTCTCCGGGGTCTGGAAGGTCCTGGATAGCTTTGTCTTCGCCGGAACCTTCTACAAACAGGAAATTCTCTGTATCTATCACCAGGAAAACAGCATCTTTACTGGCATTATTTCGTATGTGATCCGGTATCAGGAACGACCGGTCCATTTGCAGGGTGCCGCTGAGAAAACCGAGGAGTCTTCCGTCATCACTCTCGATCGGTGCGATAAAAACCATCAGTGGAACGCCTGTTGTCCGGCCTATAATAGGGCGGCTGATTACCGGGCGACGGGTTTCAATGGCCATGCTCCAGTGGGGCCGGTCAGCGTAATAGGTGCCAACCCGCCCTGGAACGAAAATATTTTCAGCGATCAGTGTGGCGTTTGGAGACAGAACGGTCAGGCTGTGGGGGAACAGCTCACTGAGTTTTTTCTGTTTTTTCAGGAGCGTTGTAAGCTGCTCCGGAGGTAATAATTGATCATTGTGGGCCAGCATAGTGGCAAACTGGGCCATCACACTGATACGAAGCTCCAGGTCCTGGCTCACCAGGTTGGAAATGTGGGCCGTTTCGTTTGCCTGTTGCGCCGTGAGATTGCTTTCAAAGTCCTCAAGCAATGCATCGTATGCGGCATAGATAACAAAGCCTACGGTTGCCAGGCTGCCAAGAATGATTATCACGGCAAGGCGAGTTCCCAGAGATAAATGACCCAAAACGTGCTCCTGTCTGGCTATTTGCCGAAAAACTTGCTTTGATTGAACATCAATTGGAAGAGAATTCACAGCGTTTACACGCGTTAATCAGCAAGAGTTTTTATGCCTCAAAGCCCTTCGTCCGAGGTACGGAAAAAACTGGAGACACTTCGCAGTCGTTTTCGGGATAAAACGATACGTGAACTTGAGGAGTTGGTCTCCAGTATTTCCAGTGCGTCCCGGCATTCCGAATCGATTGGAGAGCTGGTTGGTGCCTATCAGTTATTCCACCGGCTGGCAGGCTCGGCAGGTACTCTTGGTTTTACTCAGCTGGGTGAGCAGGCCCGGAAGCTTGAGATTGCCATAAAGCCTTTGGCAGACCAGGTTGCCGCCGGGGATGACAGCGAGCGCATCCGCCTCCAGTTCCAGCAGCTGCTGGCGGCTGGTTATGAAGAGGATGTTGCCGGCCTTGGTAATCTTTTGGGAGCGGCGGAGCCGGTGTCAACCGGCTGGCATCAGTACCTGCCAGCAGACGCCGGCAACCGGTCTGTAGTGATGATCATGGAGCCTGACAAGGAGCTTGCAGATCTGATATCACAGGGGCTGGCTCTTTACGGATACAGGGTGCGAACCCTGAGCGCAGGCCCGCAGTGGACAGACAGCATGGATGATGTTGACCTGATCATGGTCCGGGATACACTTTTGCAGGATGAGGAAGCGCACTGGTTGCCCAGGCTGTCCAGCCTTCCGGTTATTTGCTTCAGTGAGGCTCATGATTTTGCCACCCGTTACCGGTTAGCCTGCCTGGGCGTTGATGCCTGCCTGGATGAACCCCAGGATATCCCCGCACTTGCGGACCGGGTAGAGCAACTTCTGGCTGAAGGGCTGGCAACGCTTACTGGCCGGGTGATGATTGTGGATGACGACCGCGAACTGCTTGAGCACTACCGGTTGGTCCTCACCAGTGGCGGGCTGCAGGTGCGGACCCTTGACGACCCGGCCGGCCTGCTGTCAGAGCTGGCGGAATTCCGGCCGGACATTCTGCTTATGGATGTGCAAATGGGGCGTTACGAGGGCCCGGCGTTGGCCCGGATGCTGAGGTTTCAGGCAGAGTGGCTCAGCCTGCCTATTATTTTCTTTTCATCCGAAGAAGATCGGGATCTGCAGCTGGATGTTCTTGCCCGTGGTGGCGACGATTTTGTGACCAAACCCGTATCTGACGAGTTCCTGCTGCGCACGTCGAGGATACGCTGCTACCGTGCCCGGCAGCTTGGCAAGCTGGTATCTCTGGACAGCCTTACCGGTCTGTTGAAGCACGCACTTGCCAAAACAGAACTGAGCCGCGAATTCGCGCGCTGTACCCGCACAGGGCATGATTCTGTGGTAGCCATGCTTGATCTGGACCACTTCAAGCAAGTCAACGACACCTATGGCCACGGCACAGGCGATATGGTGATCAAGGCGTTGTCCAACCTGCTTCGCCACCGGTTGCGGGATACAGATATTATCGGTCGTTATGGCGGCGAAGAATTTGTGATTGTGTTACCGGAGTGCTCGCTGGGCAAGGCAGTTGAGGTGCTTGAAACGCTCTGCCAGGATTTCTCCCGGCTGGTGTTCAACGGTGGAAGTGAAGAGTTTTCAGTAAGCTTCAGTGCCGGTGTTGCCGCATTGAATGCCTATGAGTCGGGTGAGCAGGCTATTGAAGCAGCGGACAGGGCACTTTTCGAACGTAAACGTTCGGGGCGCAATGGCGTTAGTGTGGCACCTGTGGGTGGTTATGACCGTTTAACTGCAAATTGAGACAGCCAAGATGTATGTGTTGATTCTGGATGATGACGAACTGATGGGGGATCTGCTGGAAACCATCGTGGCGAGTGCCTGTCCCGGAGCCAGAATCCAGGTTTTTGCCCAGTTGCAGCCTGCACTCCTCAGCTGGGAGAAGCAGCCTGCGGATCTGGTTATTGCAGACTGGAACCTGCCAGATGGCTCAGGCCTTGACCTGGTTCGTTCGGTGAGAAAGACCGGCGGTGATATTCCGGTGCTCATGATCAGTGGCCGTGCGGACCGTGAGTCCATTCTGGCGGCAGCTCACCTGGGTATCAATGGCTATATCAGTAAGCCGTTCCAGGTGGATGTACTGCACCAGAAGCTTACAGAGCTGGTGTCGTCTATGACCGCTCATGGGAAAGGCGGCGGTACTCTGGATGAGAAAATGGAGGCGGCCTGTGATTCGGCGATTCAGTTACCTGGCCAGATTGATACCGCCGAAGTTCTGGCCCTTCTGGAAAAGCGTGACGAGCTGGACGCCATTGCACTTGCACAACAATGGAAGCGGGAACCCGCTTTGAGCGCAAAGTTGCTGGATGTTGCGAACAGTGCTTCATTCCGGCGTTCCGGAACGTCGGTTAAAACGCCAAGAGAGGCGATCAGCGTGATCGGTGTTTCGATGGCATTGAACCAGGCACTTGCGCTGTCGCTGGATATTGCCGGAAAGCTTTCGTGCCCGCGACTGGCCGAGCGGGCACGCCTTGAACAGGAACAGGCGGTAGGGGTTGCAGAGTCTGCCGGTGCGTTGGCCAGAAAGGTTGGTGATAACCCTGCAGTCTATTACACGGCGGGTCTCTTGAGTCGGGCCGGTGAACTGGCGGCCTTGAAGGTGCTGCAGAATCATTGCGACCAGATCGGTGAGCCGCTTGAAATTGAGCAGATTGACTCAGCCATTACCTACTGGGCGGAAAAGCTGGGGAATCAAATCAAGGTGCAGTGGCGTTTACCACTGGACCTGAGGGAACTGATTGGCGCAGTGTATGTGTTGGGCAGGACCAACGTCAGTCGATCAAAGCTGGTAATGCGGACGGCTGCTTTGCTGGCTGCGGAGCAGGCTGAAAGCCCTGAATGTCGCACACTGTTGCGCAGGCTGGGTATCGAGCACAAGGACATGGAGAAAAGTGATGCCAGACCACAGCCTTGAACGTATTCTGATGGTTGAAGATGAACCGGATATCCGCACCGTAGCTGCACTGGCTCTGGAGTCCATTGGCGGGTTTGTACTGACGGCCTGTGGCTCCGGACAACAGGCGCTGGAACAGATCAGAGAATGTCAGCCTCAACTGATCCTTCTTGATGTCATGATGCCAGGCATGGATGGTCCTGCCACCCTGGAAGCAATCCGGCGCCTACCGGATTTTGCTACGACCCCCGCTGTGTTCATGACTGCAAAGGTTCAGAGTGATGAGGTTCAGGGGTATCTGGCCCAGGGTGCCGCGGGCGTTATTCCCAAACCTTTTGATCCGCTCTCACTGGCAGACCAGATAAGGGAAATCTGGAACGAGGCATGTGCAATCGGTTAAGCTCTTGCCGGTTTTTTACTGTCACTACCTGAAAAGGCTGTCATGTCGTCCTCTCGCAACAACGATGAAATCAGAGCCAGGCTTAACCTGGAAACCTCCCGTATCCGCTGGCATGAACTTCAGACCTACTATGCTCGCGGGCAAGTGGTGCTTGTAGGTAATGGTCTGGACCTGCTGGATGTGGCCTCCGAGCTGACTGCAGATAATCGCGCTCTTTTTGCACACTGGCTCGCAACGGGCGATGTCGGCGATGTTTCGCCTGACATGGCACGTGCCTGGTACGACGGCAATGCCGAACTATGGGCTGTGGTCGTAGCGCCCTGGGTGTTGGTTCAGGATCGTCCTGACGCGCCGGTGCATTAATGCTGACCGGTGCCTTGCTGATTCTTGCTCCATTGTTCATGGGATTTGCCTTACCGCTGCAAAACCGCAGGCTGATGACCATTATTCATTACCTGGTTGAAGCGCTGGTGTATTTCATTCTGGCTCTGTTGGGGCTTGGTCTGGGCCAGATGGAGGGCCTGGTGAATCAGCTTGGAACCATGGCGGGTCAGATGTCGGCTCTGGTCGTGGTTCTGTTCGTCGCCAACATGGCAGGCCTGTGGTTGCTGCACCGGCACTGGCCAATGGTTCCTGAGCCTCGGGGCGTATCTTCAGGCGGAGTGGGCTACCTGAGGCTGTTCATGGCTGCGTTTAAGCCCCTGCTGGCGGTGTTAGCGGGCCTGCTGGCGGGCTATTACCTGCTGCCAGTTATACCACAGGCGGAGCAGTTGGCTACCTGGTCCCTGATGTTGCTCTTGTTCCTGATTGGCCTGCAGTTGCGTAATGCCGGGCTTTCATTGCGTAAGCTGCTGATGAACACTCAGGGGTTGGGCATTGCTATGGTGCTTGCGCTCAGCTCTTTACTGGCTGGTGTGCTGCTGATTCCTGTACTGGGGCTGCCGTGGAATGACGTGCTCGCACTCGCCTCAGGGTTTGGCTGGTATTCCCTCTCGGGCATTGTGATCGGTGATGCTCTGGGGCCTGCATGGGGCGGCGTCGCCTTTCTGAATGACGTGTTTCGCGAAATCATCGCGCTGGCAATCATACCGCTGGTTATCGGTAGCCGGCCTGCCATGGCCATAGGTTATGGTGGAGCAACCGCTATGGATTTCACCCTTCCGGTGATACGCAGTAACGGTGGGCTTAGGTGTGTGCCGGTTGCTATTGCCTCCGGCTTTCTGCTGTCTTTTCTGTCGCCGGTTCTGATGGGTGTTTTCCTGGCACTCGGCTAGAGAGATTCAGGAAAGGAACTTCCGCACATCAATCCTGTACTCGTCCGGGTCAACGGAGCGTAAAATACGGTCCTGACTGGAGGGTTTCGAGAGATCAATGGTTGTAAGGGTGATCGGCATCCGGAACTTTGTATGGTACATCACCCGTACAACCGGCAGCCGTTGATCTTCCTCGTTGATTTCAACCACAACGCCAAGCCGGCCGCTGTCCAGAAGAACCAGGGATCCTACAGGGTACAGGCCGATACATCGGATGAACTGCCTCACCAGGGCAGGGTCCAGATGACTGCCGCTCCACTCCAGAAGTTTCTTGAGCCCCTGTGTGGGTGTCATTCCCCGGTGGTAGACGCGGTCGGCTGTAATCGCATCATAGACATCGGTAATGGCTACCATGCGCCCATACTCAGAAATTGCCTCGCCTTTGAGGCCTTCCGGATATCCGGTGCCGTCCATCCGCTCATGATGCTGTGCGGCAGTGATGACAGTGAGCTCGCCGATGCCCTCCGTTGCAGACAGAATGTCACGGGAGTGCCGGGCATGAAGCTTCATGACTTCATACTCTTCCGGTGTCAGGCGCCCGGGCTTGTGCAGCACCTCATCGGGAGTCAGGATTTTGCCGAGGTCGTGGAGAAGGGCCCCAACAACAGTCTGGTGCATTATGTCTTCAGACAGTTTCCGATACTGCCCGAAGATACTCATCAGAACGCTCAGGTTTACTGAGTGTTCAAGCAGGTAGTTGTCCTTTTCGCGAATTCGGCCCAGGCAACCCAGTGCATTTGCATTGCGCGTTACCGAGCTTTGCAGCTCGTCTGCAAGCTTGTGGATTGGAGCCACGTCAATGGCAGCGCCGATCTTGGCGCTGTTCATGAAATTTCCGACCAGCTCCTGTGCCTCAGAATGAATGCGCAACGCAGTTACCATCTCTTCGGGAAGAGACACCCGCGGTGCAACGCCGGGCTTTTGTTCTCCGGCTTTTTGCAACGCCTCCTCGTTGCGCGCGTCTACGGCTGCCGCAGTCTCCGAGTCCTGGGTGTCCGCGCCTTTCAGGGCATCGATATAGACAAACTGCACGCCCATTTTGCGGATTTTTTCGATGGTTTCTTCACGCTTGATAAGCCCACGCCGGCGCTGAGTGTTGTGGGGAATCCAGTCGTTGTTCATGTCGGTGATATACATGCCGACTTTCAACGCGGATATAGGGATGCGCTTGATCATTACGCTGGGAAAAACGTTTGTAGGCTGTTTTTGTAGGTCTGCACAATTACGTCCTCCAGGGGCAGTTCTTTCACATCTGCAATCTTTTCTGCGACGAATGGCAGATAGAATGGCGCATTCTCCCTGCCGCGGTAGGGTACAGGCGTGAGATACGGTGCGTCAGTTTCCAGAAGAATCTGGCTGATGGGGGCCATTCGGACAATATCCCGCACGTTCTCTGCCTTGTTGAAGGTCGTAATGCCATTAAACCCGAGATTCCAGCCCTGATCCAGTGCGTATATTGCAAGCCCGGGGCCGGACGTGAAGCTGTGAATGACACCACGACGCTTGAGAGACAGCTCAAATTCTTTGAGGATAGCGATCATGTCGTCGTCTGCCTCACGGCTGTGGATAACCACCGGGCGGTCGTTATCGCAGGCAATCTGGAGCTGACGCCGGAAGACCTCACGTTGAACAGTGCGGTCTGCTTTGTCATAGAAGTAATCCAGCCCGATTTCGCCAACTGCGACGATTTTGTTGTCCCGGATGTGAGCACGGATTTCCGTTTCAACGGTGTCGCTGTAGTTTTCCGCCTCATGGGGATGAATGCCTTGAGTTCCGTAAAGCCACGGAGCTTTTGTACTGAGCTCGCGCACCTGCGCCAGGTTGCCCGGTGCTACAGCAATGGTAATCACACGCTCGATATTAACCCTCTGCGTCTGTTCCAGGGTTTCCTCCAGGGGGCGGTCCTTGAGGTAATCCAGATGGCAGTGAGTCTCAATGATCGGATGGTCGAATACGGGAATCTCGCGACGTTTTTTGCTCATGGACTGATGCTAGGCTCCGATACAGGCTGTGATTCCGACTGCTAATCCGGGATCTGAAGTTAACAAGTTTACCAGTTGTCCGTTTGTTGGCCTACAGTGACTGATAAGGGCTTTCCTTGATGCGGATCGTTCGCTGGTTTCACTATGGTAGGAGACGCAGATGCACGTTGTTGTTATTGGTGGTGGCGTTGTGGGTGTTACTACGGCGTGGGAGCTGAGCCGTCGTGGTCATCAGGTTACGGTGCTCGAACGCCATGGTGTTGCGGGCAATGAAACCAGCAAAGGCAATGCTGCGCAGCGTTCCTATGGTGTGGTTTATCCCTGGGCAGACCCAAAGATGGTATTCAAGGCGCTGCCCTGGTTGCTCAAACAGGACGGGCCTCTGAAACTGCGGGTGCCACCTTCTCTGAATGCTGTGCGGTTCATGTTTTCTACTCTGCGCTATGCCTGGTCACCTGGCCTGTTCGGCTTAAACAAGCGTGCCATGCTGCGCCTTGGTATACATAGCCGGGAGCGTTTCCTGCAGCTGGAGGGGGAGTTGAACCTGGCATTTGATGGCGGTCACCGTGGCTTGCTGCATCTTGCCAGTACTCCTGAAGAGCTGGACGGGTACCGGAGTACACAGAGGGTACTGAATGAAATGGGCATAGCTTCCCGTTTGCTGACTCCGGATCAGGTGTACGAGGCTGAGCCGGGAATGGCCCGGAGTGGCCCGCTTTATGGTGCCTTGAGTTACGACACAGATGGCACGGGTGATTGTTACCTGTTTTCTCAGGAACTGGCGAAGGCCTGTGAAGACAAGGGCGTTCGTTTCCGTTACAACGTTCAGGTCGAGCGCCTGGTGGATAGTGGACGGACTGTCGAGTCGATCGTTCTGTTTGACGAAAATGGCCAGAAGGAGACCTTTGCTGCCGATGCCTTTGTGGTCTGCGCGGGTTGCTGGTCTCCGGAGCTGGTAAGGCCTTTGGGCCTTGAATTGCCGATATATCCGGTCAAGGGTTATAGCATTACTGTGCCCCTGAAAAATCCTGGTAATGCGCCAGTTTCTACTATCCACGATGACAATTACAAAGTCGTGTCCACACGCTTGGGCGATCGTTTGCGCGCAACAGGGTTTGTGGAACTGGCTGATTTCAACAGAGACATTCCCGAAGCTCGTATCGCCACCATCCGGAAGTCAGTCGAATCCCGTTACCCGGGATGTGCAGATCTGGATGCCGCCGAAACCTGGACCGGCTTCCGGCCAATGACCCCGGATGGCCCTGCCATTATCGGTCGTGGCCCGCGGGATAATTTATACCTCAATACTGGCCACGGGACTTTCGGCTGGACACTCTCGGCGGGCAGCGCAGATGTGATTTCGCAGGTGATCGATGGCGAAGAACCAGCAGTTTGTCTGGATGCATTCCGCCCCGGGCGCTATCAGGAGTGAGGATTTAGGGGCCTGTACCTGGACAGATCAGGGCTTGCGGTGCTCCACTCGCTCCACACAGCCATCTTTGAAATAGACATAGGTCAGTTCATAGAGGGCACCGTAATAGCGAGTCTGATAGATCCAGACTTCCTGGGGAGCGCCGTAAATTTCTGGCGGGTTGCCAAATGCTCTGCGGACATGCTCCCGGGTCATGCCTTTGACTACCTGTTCCCGGACCAGATACCGGCGCAGATCCGTAGAGTTGATAAAACGACAGGTCCCGGGTGCTGATTCTTTCCGGGACGACCGGGAATCTTTTTCGTCAGCTTCTGATTCAGGAGTTTCAGGGGACGGCAGGTTCAGATTGAAACTTCCGCCTATATGGTTGTCCCTGATCTGAATGGGCTCTGCGCTCTCGCCACAGGGTGTGTCGGCATACATAGTGTTGCCCATTGCGTCTTTACAACGGAATACCTGTGCCTGGGCGGGAGTGGCAAGTGTGAGCAGAAAGGCCAGGCTGGCCAGTAATCTGAGCATGAAACACTCCTCTCATCAGAACAAAGCCGCCAAAAAGAAAGGCGCCCGAGGGCGCCTTTCCTGACTTCACTTACTTCTTTGTCCGCTCAGGCTGTATTAACGAATAACCTGAATGCGGGCTTCAACGCGGCGGTTTTCTGCACGACCTGCAGCAGTGTCGTTAGAGGCAACAGGCTCTTTTTCGCCATAGCCTTTCGCGCTCACTTTTGCAGGGTCGACACCGAGCACATCAGTCAGACGTTTTGCTACTGCTTCAGCACGACGTTGTGACAGCAGCTCGTTGTAACTTGCTTTGCCCCGGTTGTCAGCATGGCCGGCGATTTCCACAACAGTGCCCGGGTTTGCCTTGAGGGCATCTGCAACACGGCGGATTTCTGCATCGTAGGCGTTGCTGATTACGGAACTGTTAGTCGGGAACTGAACCTCGATAGTAAAGGTATCGATGGTTTCGGTGATACCTTCGCAACCGGTTTCATCTACTTCTGCGCCAGCCGCAGTGTCCGGGCAAAGATCCTGACTGTTGACGACGCCGTCATTGTCGCTGTCGAGTTCGCAGCCGCGGCTGTTAACTTCTGCCCCGCGCGGGGTGTCAGGGCATGCATCGCGTACATCGGCTACGCCATCGCGATCTGCATCCGGCTCACAGCCAGTGCTGTCCACCGATGCACCAGCAGGAGTGCCCGGGCATTGATCACGGGAATCGGGTACACCGTCATTGTCGGTATCTGCCGGAGCCATGGGTGCTGCACTTCCAACCGTACGGTTGAATGCAAAGCTGATTCCCAGAGAAACCTGGGTATCAAAGGTGCTTTCGTCGATGCCGTGGAATTCGCGCAAGTCACCACGCAGGGAGATCGCGTCGCTTACGTTGTAGCGCACACCGGTACCTACGTTAACGCGTGTTTCGTCGTGGTTGGTCCCGGCGGTACGGACACCGCTGGCATCGTTTACGCCAAAGTCAGCATGGCCGGCACCCAGAGAAACGTACGGGTTCCAGGCTTCATCCTGAGGGGCGAAGTAATAAGTGCCGTCTACGCGGAGTTCTTCAAAGTCTGATGAGCCGGAGACGTATTTGCGGTCTGCATCGGCCCGGGAATACATTGCCTCAATGGCCCAGTTCGGCTTGAACCGGTATTCCAGACCGAAGCCAAAGGTGCCCGTTTCACTCAGGTCACGGTCGTCGTCAAAAAGCTGATAGGCGGCGAAGGGATTGATATAAACCGTTTCTGTGCGTTCAGCCAGAGCTGGGGCCGCAAAAGTACTGGCGATGGCAACCATCGCGATCGGACGCATAATGTTCATGCAGAACCTCCTGTTCGATTATCGTTGTAAAACTGCTGCTGTATCGTTTAAGTGGCCTAAATGCACGCTGTGCGCAAAGTAAACGAAAGAGTTACGGAAAATAAAGAATTGATGAGCAATGTTACATTGGGAATTATACGTGCTCATCTCTTTGTTTGCCTCACTTTACTTCGATTTATATGGATGGAATGCTGAAATAGAGATGGGCGCTTTTTTTGCTGAAATTCATTTTTTCACCACTGGCAAAATGAACCTCGAAAGAACTTTCATCTTCTGCGACCACTGTGCCCGCGCCGAAAATAGTGTGATTGAGGCGAGGCTGATGCCATAAAGGTGATGTGGTGTTGGTGTTTACCTGAACTTCACCCTCCAGGGTAATACCTTCCTGTGCTGCGTAGCGCGCACTTACGGGTGTCAGCGGCGCGCCAAGTGCCACTGAAGAGCCGCTGCCCGGCGACCGTTCATCCAGCCATCGCCCGAACTCGTCGGCCAGTTCAAAACAGCATTCTTCGATAAAACGACTGGGGCCCTGATCGCCATCCAGGTGAGGTTGTTTGCTTGCCGGCCGGGTGATCAGATGCAGCGTCTGCCGGGTGCGCGTCATTGCGACATACAGCAACCGCCGTTCGCTTTCCAGGGTTGCGCGGGCATCATCCTGGGATCGCGGGCTGTGAGGCAGATACTTTTCCTGCAACCCCGGAATGATCACTCTTGCCCATTCCAGCCCCTTCGTGCGATGAATGGTGGAGAGCAGCACGCCTTCGACGCCTGGTTGCTTGGTGTCGGCCTGCTGCCGCAGTGCCCTGAGGTGGGCGAGGGTGCTCCTGGCGTCAACATCCAGGCTTTTCAGATACTCGCGGAACCCGTGAATTGTATCAATACGCTCCTCGGCACTGTCATAAGTCAGAGCCAGACTGCGAATACCTTCATAGAGGTCGGTGTGTTCTGCGTAAACTGTGATCAGCCCTGCTACCGGGCCGGAATAGCCTTGCAACTGCTCCAGAACCTCACCCAGCTTGCGCAGTTTACGCGCAGCCATGGGTGCCAGTGCGCCAAAATCCAGTGTCAGCAGATGTTTGTGCCAGTCGTTGGCGAATCCGGCAAGGAATCGTGCCAGTTGTTCCAGCTCTGGTTCCTTGAGACCGACGTGAGGAAAGCGCAGAAGCTGTCGTGCCAGTTCCAGCCGGTTGTCCTCCGGTTGTTTTTCCAGTTGCCCTGTAACCACCGTCAGCAATGCAGTGATGGCCTGTACTTCCCGGCTGAACAGAGCGCCTTTGCCGGCATCAATCCGGTAGGGAATCTGCCGGGCCAGCAGCTTCAGTTCTATGGGCACACTCTGGCTCCAGACCCGGAACAGGATTGCTGTATCCACCGCAGGGTCTGTGGGTTTATCCAGAGACGTACCCTTCGCTTCCGGGCTCAGGATCTGCAATATGGTATCTGCATCATTCTCGGTTCGGTGCAGGGCAATTTCCGTCGCTGGCGTCGAAGGGTGTGAGTGACATAATACGTCCTTGCGCCCCGTATTGTGGCAGATCAGATGGTTGGCCAGTAAAGCTACGCGATGGCCATAGCGGAAGGTGTAACTGAGGGTCTGTTCCAGTGGGCTTTCATACTCATCGCTGAAACGTTTGAGAATGAACTCGGGCTTGGCACCCCGGAATTCGTAAATAGTCTGATCCGGGTCCCCCACCACTGTTACCCGGGCCCGGTCGCCAGCAACATAACGCAGGAGCAGGTGCTGGATTTCGTTGGTGTCCTGGTACTCATCCACCAGGATCAGATCCATCTTGTTACCCACCAGTCGCTGCAGGGGCTGGTTCTGATGAATTGCCATTACCGGTTCATATAGCATGTCCGCGAAACTGATCCGGCTTTGTCCTTTACGCCATTGCTCAAAGCTGTGAAACAGGTCTATCAGGTAGTGATGCTTCTCAGAGTAACCCAGCTCTTCAAATACAATCTCCGGGGGAGACAGAGTGGTTTTTACCAGATCAATAAAACCCGTTGCCGCCTCCACAAAATCTTTCTTGTTGCGTCGAATCTCGTCTGCGAGATCCTCCGGAGCCAGCCGTCGTGTTAGCAGCCAGGCCTGAAAGCTGATCTCCTGCTCTGTCAGGATCTTTTCGGAGAAGCCTGGCAGGTAGCCCTCACGGACAAAGCGTTTGTACAGCCGCAGCCCCATGGCGTGATAGGTGCGGATCTCCGGCAACGCCAGCCCACTCTGGTGGCATGTGTCCTGTAATTTTCGTTCGAAATCCACCCGGGCGCTGCGGTTGAACATAAGTACCAGTATTCGGCTGGGGTCATGGCCCTGTTGCAGCAGGTAGCGGATGCGCCAGGCCAGTGTGGACGTTTTGCCACTGCCGGCCACAGCAGTGATCACCGAGTGCTCATAGCCGGCGGTGATAATCGCCCGCTGCTCGTCGGTGAGAAAGTCGGGTAGATCCATAGCAGGGGATTCGGAGGTATTGTTTGGCATAGGTGCTATTGTACGGGCCAACTGGTAGTGGGGGTACCTGTCCCGTTAACATGAATGGTTAACATATCGAATCCACCTCAGAAGATGGAGAGCAACAAGGCAGAGCCTTATCCAAAATCGTGCGGAGCCATGGATGGCGGAGCCGAGCGTACAGGGATGCATTCATGCCGTATTTTGGATAAGGCTCTGCCTTGTTGCCAGCTCGCGAAGCCAGAGGAAATGACTATGCAAACTGAAGAATCAATTAATGTCCTGGGTGAAAAACTGGAATCCTGCAGCACCGATCCGGAAACAGGCTTCTATCGGGATGGCTGCTGTAACACCGGCCCGGATGACCATGGATCGCATACGGTGTGCGTGGTGATGACTGATGAGTTTCTGGAATTTTCCAGGGCTCGTGGTAACGATCTGAGCACTCCTGTGCCTGATTTTGGATTTCCGGGTTTAAAGGCCGGGGACAGCTGGTGCCTTTGTGCTGCGCGCTGGCATGAAGCCTTTGAAGCGGGCTGTGCACCCAGAGTAAGGCTGCGCGCTACCCATCGGGCCGCGCTGGAACACTGTGCGCTGGATAACCTGAAAGCTCATAGTGTAGATCTTAGCTGATGAACTCCGGAATTCTGGCTTCTGAACCTGATACTGCTGACTGGCGCATGTTACAGGCCGGCCTCGCAGCCCGGGGAGAACGCCGGCTGGTGTTGCTGGAAGGCCCGCGCGATCTCTCCATACAGTGGCTGCAGGCACTGGTGCCGTCTCTTGAGCTGCGGGGCGGGCTGTGGGTCGGAGTGGCTGATGATGCGCCAGACGACCGCCTGATCACCATTGAACCGGTGAAAGCACGAGAATGGCTGGGGCGGGAAACGTCTTTGATTGTTTGGGATGGCTGGCAGGGTAATCCTCCGGATGCTTTTGCGGCTCTGGCCGGAACGCTTAAAGCTGGCGGATTGTTGTTCTGGCTGATGCCTGAGTTGGAGAATTGGGGGAGTTTTCCCGACCCGGATTATGGGAGAACCAGCCTGGATCACGGCCAGGCTCACCCTTTTGCCGAACACATGGCCAGAATTCTGGAGACGGATTCTTCGGTGATCCGGGTGAACCCCGGCGTGCCTGCTGCGACGGCTGTTCCACATCTGTCCATGCCGGCATCTGAGTTTGCGGTTGCCACGACACCCGATCAACAGGAACTGATCCGGAAACTGGTCGCGTTTGGGTTGGGGCGCCGGCGCAGGCCGCTGGTGGTAACCGCTGACCGGGGCCGGGGTAAATCCGCAGCGCTGGGAATGGCCGCAGCGCAACTACTGCAACAAGGGCGGCGTCAGGTTCTGGTGACTGCGCCATCCATTGAGAATGTTAATACCCTGTTCCATCACGCCCGGGAAACCCTTGGCGCCGAGGTGGCCGGTGCCAGTGACGACCGCCTGGAAACTGTATCCGGCGCAAGGCTGCGTTTTCTCTCCGTCCGGGATCTGTTGCGGGAAAAACCGGAAGCTGAAGTGGTTATGGTCGACGAAGCCGCGGCTGTTCCGGTGTCCCTGCTGAAACGCGTTCTCATGGGCTGGCCCCGGGTGGCTTTTGCGTCCACGGTTCATGGCTACGAGGGTGCTGGGCGCGGGTTTGCCATTCGTTTTCGTCAGATTCTTGATCAAGCCACACCGCAGTGGCAGTCACAAACGCTTTCCCGGCCGGTGCGCTGGGCCCGGGGGGACCTGCTGGAGCCTTTGATATCCAGCTTGTTTCTGCTTAGTGCCGATCATAACCCGGGTGATGTTCCGGAAGCTGCGGCTGGTGACGTGGTCATCGAGCCCTGGTCGCCTGCCCGGGCTTCCGGTGCGGAGCTTGCTGATGCATTTGGCCTTTTGGTGGATGCTCACTACCGGACCACGCCTGCAGATCTCCGGCAATGGATGGACGATCCCGCCGCCAGAAGCTGGCGAGCCCTTGTCCACGGCAAAACAGTGGGTGTGCTCTGGGGCGCCGTGGAAGGCGGGTTAAGCAGAGATCTGGCAGAGCAGGTGGCAAGTGGAAAGCGCCGGGTGCGCGGGCATCTTCTGCCCCAGTCTCTGGCCAGCCACAGCGGGTTCCCGGAGGCGGCAAACCAGCGTGGATTGCGAACTATCCGTATAGCTGTCACCGCAGGAGCACGACGTCTGGGTATCGGGCGCAGTCTGGTTGCTGCCGCAGCTGCTGGTGCAGCAGAGGAAGGGCTGGATTATACCTGCACCAGTTTCGGGGGCAGTTCCGATCTGTACGCTTTCTGGGGCTCTTGTGGTCTGGAACTTGCGCGCATCGGGTTGCAGCGCGAGGTCACCAGCGGAGAGTATCCGGTGCAGATGGTTCATGCCCTGAGTGCTGAAGGAACAGTTTTGCTTGAGCAGGTGCGGGCGCGGCTGGCTCGCCACTGGCTGGTACTCGTGCCTTTGAACTGGAAGTACCTGGATCCCGGGCTGCTGGCAGATATGACATCCGGACTGCCGCCGACGTGCAGGCCGGATGCAGCGGATATCCGGGATCTGCAGCACTATGGCAATGGCTATCGAGGTTTCCGGCTGATGGTTCCGGTACTGCGGGATTTGAGCCTGGTCCGCGGGGTTATGAACTGGGTGAAGGGCCATGCAGAGGCGCACCTATGGTGCCGGGCCGTACTGCAGGGGTGGAGCTGGCCAGAGCTGCAGGAAGAAGGGTTGTGCTCCGGTCAGCGTGATGGCGAGGACCGTTTGCGCAACCTGGTTCGGGAACTCCTGAAAAGCTGGCAGGAGGTGTGACCCGCTTTATTCCAGTTGCATGGGATCTGTCAGATCATTCCATATGGGCAGAAAGTGGGCATCAATAACCGCTTCGGGTACATCTTCGATGCGAGAGAAAGACCATTGCGGATTCTGATCGCGATCAATCAGCCTGGCCCGGATGCCTTCAGTCAGGTCCGGCCGGCGCAGGCACTCCCAAACCATTGCCAGTTCCATCCTGAATACATCTTTTAGTGACATCTGCTGAGCCTTCCAGATCTGATTCCAGATCAGCCAAGCTGATACCGGACAGCCTCCCCTCAGTGTTTTCATGCTGGCCTGCCACCAGTCACTGTCTATAGGGGCTGTCAGCAGCTGATCGACGATCCGGGGTAAGCTGGAGCCGGCACACAGTTTTGCAATATCCCGTTCGTGCAGCTCCAGCTGGCTGGCAGGCAATGCCCGGTAATCCTCGGGTTCATGTTGATTCAGCAAGCTGAACAGGCGGCTGTCATCAGCCTCCTTATGACCACTCCAGTGCTCCTCCTGTAACCGCGACAGCAGGCCTTGCTGGTCGCTGGCTGGAAGTGCCATATCGGCCAAGCCCACCCTTAGCGCATCCGAAATGTTCAGGCGACAGCCTGTCAGGCCCATAAATAATCCCAGGCGCCCGGGCAGTCGGTTAAGAAACCAGCTGGAGCCTACGTCGGGGAAAAGGCCTATGGCGATCTCCGGCATTGCCAGAGTCGCGTCTGGCGTGAGCAGCCGGTACCGGCAGGCGGAAAAAAGGCCGAGGCCACCTCCCATGATAATTCCGTGTCCGATACCGACAACAGGCTTGGGAAATCTGTGCAGGGTATAGTCCAGTGCATATTCATGGCGAAAAACACTGAATGCCGCTTCGGGATTCGCCGAACCTGTTAATGACTGATACAGGTCCCGGATATCGCCGCCTGCGCAGAAGCCTTTTTCTCCAGCGCCCCGTATAACGACGATGCAGATGCGTTCGTCGGAGGCCCAGCGCTCCAGGCTGTCGCTGATAACGACAATCATCTCCTGGGTGAGGGCGTTCACTGTGGCGGGGGAATTCAGAGTCAGCAAGCCTATATGGCCTTGGCGACAGGGGATTTCCTGGACCTCTACAGACATTAAATGTGTCTCCGGGCTGTAAAATAATCTCTTAGTCGGACTTCATACGTAATGTCTCTTTAACTGGGTGGAAGTTAAAGAGGACGAACGTCGAAACAATCGCATTGATCTATAGCATTTGCGCGAATGCAAGGCTGTGCTATAAGTTTCAGCCAGTTATTGTCCGGTTCAGAATACCGGTTTGGAAAACTTAAAACGATGATGAGAGGCCAATTATTATGAAACTTAAACACTATGCCATTGCCGGGCTTTTTGCTCTTGGCTCAGCTGTTCCTGCAGTATCTTCTGCTGCAGGTGATGCAGCAGCGGGTAAGGCAAAAGCTGCAGTCTGCGCAGCGTGCCATGGTCAGAACGGAGTTGCTCAGATTCCGATGTACCCGAATCTGGCGGGTCAGCACGAGCAGTATCTGGTCTCATCCCTCAAGGCTTACCGGGACAAACTGCGCAATGGCGGCATGGCAGCCATCATGCAGGGCCAGGCCGCAGCACTGAGCGACGCCGATATCAACAATCTGGCGGCTTACTTTTCAAGCCTGCCAGCTGGCGGCAAATAAGTAATCTGTATCAGCACAGCAGCTCAGGCTGCTGTGCCAACAATACGGTAGCTCGGGCTGTAAGCCGAAGTCCCGGGCAGTTTCATACGGTTCTGGATCACGAACTGCTCCAGCATGGCCTCCAGAGGTTTGATCAGGGTCGGATCACCGGATATCTCAAAGGGTCCCTTTTCCTGAACCTTTCGAATGCCTCCCTCCTTCACGTTGCCTGCCACAATGCCGCTGAACGCCTTTCTCAGGTTGGCCGCGATCATATGCACTGGTTGATCACGATGTAATTCCAGAGCGAGCATATTCTCGTGGTCAGGCTCGAAGGGTAGCTGGAATACCGGATCGATTTTCAGCATCCAGTTAAAGTAATAGGCATCCTGCATGGCACGACGGAAGGTTTCGACTTCCTTCATGCCTCTTTTCATGGCCTGAGCTACCCTAACCGGGTCGTCGATGATGATTTCATATTTGCTGGCGGCCTCATCTCCGAGGGCGTTACGGATGAACTGATCGATCATTTCGAAATATTCGGCGTTTTCCGGCCTGCCGGTGAAAACCACAGGAAAGGGCAGGTCGGCGTTGTCCGGATGCAGAAGAATGCCCAGCAGGTAAAGGATTTCCTCAGCAGTACCCACGCCACCCGGGAAGACAATAACTCCATGGCCGCAGCGCACAAAGGCTTCCAGGCGTTTTTCGATATCTGGCAGGATCACCAGTTCATTAACAATAGGATTGGGGGCTTCGGCGCCTATAATGCCCGGCTCGGTAATGCCGATATAACGGCCATTTTTTACCCGCTGCTTTGCGTGACCTATGGTGGCACCCTTCATTGGTCCCTTCATGGCGCCGGGGCCGCAACCGGTGCAGATGCTTAGCTCGCGAAGGCCAAGCTGGTGGCCCACTTCCTTGCTGTACTGGTATTCCTTGTCGCTGATAGAGTGGCCTCCCCAGCAAACGATCAGGTCCGGTTGCCGGCCAGGTTGCAGAGCTCTGGCGTTGCGCAGGATGTGAAACACCATATTTGTAAGGTCGTCCGGCTCGTTGCTCCTCATGATCCTGGCAAACTGCGGCGAGGAATGGGTATAAACAATATCCCGCAGAACCGAGAACAGATGCTCACGAATGGCCCGGAGCATTTCGTCATCCACAAACGCGTGCGCTGGCGCGTTGATCAGCTCCAGTTTCAGGCCTCTGGGCTGGGGTATCAGGCGTATATCGAAATCCCCATGTGCCTCCATCAGACTCTGGCAGTCATCGGTCACAACACCGGTATTCAGAACCGCAAGGGCGCATTGCCGGAAAAGCCGGTACAGGCCACCTTCGCTTCTGTCCTTGAGCAGATTGACTTCGTGATTGGAGAGTATTTCCAGGCTGCCCTCAGGTGATACGAGGGCATTGATGGTCGGTGCGGTCATGAACGGAAAAGCTCCTGAAGTGTTGCGGTAATACCCGATTTTGAGGCATAGCTCCGAAACGTTACACTAAGCGCTTTTCCGATCATATACCATCCGACAAAACGCCGATTTATGAAACTGCTTATTCGTCCTGCCCCGGAAGTTGCAATCAAGAGCAAGCCTGTTCGTCGGCAACAGATGCGTCATCTGCGCCAGAATGTACGTAAACTTCTGGCGCGCCTGGATCCCGATATTGTTGTTGATGGCAGCTGGGACAGAGTGGACGTGGATGTTCCCGAAGGCAGAAGCCTGGCGGGCCCGGTGGTTGATGCGCTTTTACGTATTCCCGGTATTTCCACTATTCAGGAAATTGTGGCGTTTCCGTTTCTCAGTCTTGAAGATGTGGCAGACAAAACCGCTGCAGCCTATGCCGGTCGTCTTGACGGAAAAACCTTTGCAGTCCGGGTCCGGCGCAATGGTAAACACGATTTTCGCTCAATCGACCTTGAGCGTGCGGTAGGTGGTGTTCTGTTGCAGGCAGCTCCGGGTGCCAGTGTCGATTTGAAGTCACCTGAGGTGCTGGTGCGCATTGAAGTGCGGGATGATCAGTTCCACATTGCCCACCGCAGACACAGTGGCCTGGGCGGTTATCCCCTGGGCAGTGCCGAGAACGTAATGACACTGATGTCAGGAGGTTACGATTCTTCAGTAGCTGCTTACCTGATGTTGCGCCGGGGCATACGCAGCCATTTCCTGTTTTTTAACCTGGGCGGCGTGGCCCACGAGGTGGGTGTTCGGCAGGTGGTTCACTATCTGTGGGATCGCTACGGAGCCTCTCACGGCGCCAAGTTTATTTCCGTGCCTTTTGATGGCGTGGTGGAAGAAATCATGGGGTCCGTCAATCATCGGCACTGGGGTGTGGTGCTGAAGCGGCAGATGCTGAAAGCGGCCAGTGAAATTGCACGGAATAACAATGCTTCCGCGCTGGTGACGGGGGATGCTGCGGGCCAGGTGTCGAGCCAGACCCTGACCAACCTGAACGTGGTGGACCGGGCGAGTGATGAGGTAGTTCTGCGGCCTTTGATCGTCATGGACAAGGAATCCATCATTGGTATTGCCCGGGAAATCGGAACAGAACCCTACGCTCGCACCATGCCCGAGTACTGTGGCGTGATATCCCAGAAGCCGGCGACCCGTGCTCGTCTGCACCGGGTGGAGGAAGAAGAGGCGGCGATGGACCCCGGGGTTTTGGTCCGTGCTATTGAGGCTCGTGAAGAAACGGCAGTCAGTGACTTGCTGGAAACCACGACAACGCCAGAAGATGTAGATCTG
>Ga0209345_10000288_pt1 | contig 66278 bp, 114 predicted proteins | sample Cruoilmetagenom7_FD_187294 | JGI IMG/M metagenome (GOLD analysis project Ga0209345, IMG submission 187294) | Oil polluted marine microbial communities from Coal Oil Point, Santa Barbara, California, USA - Sample 7 (SPAdes) (version 2) | ecosystem: Environmental > Aquatic > Marine > Oil seeps ... | reverse complement strand
CCGACATCAACATTATTTGTGAGGAAAACAGATTGGGACAATTTTATGTTGCGACAGAGTTTGCAATGGGACAAGACCTTTGTTTCAGCATTAAAGCTAAAGAGGTTGGAGCAAGATTGATTTGCCACCCAAAGATGAAAATGCCACACCAGATATTACGAACTATTTAATATTAGGTTTAAAAACCCATGAGTTTCGACTATATAAACGAAAAATTAGACAGCATAAAAATTCCTAATTATCGCAAACGCAGGACGTGCTGGCGGTGTGGGCAAATTAATTGGACGGAAAATATGAAAAAAGTAGGTGGTAAATGGTTTTGCATAGACCCTCCTTGTTATGATCCTCCACAAGCGGGGAAAAGAGGCGGGGACAGGGCTTAAAATTTAAAAAGGGAAAATAAGATGGGTGGTTATTTTAAAGATGCAGAACTGTATTTAACCGGAAGCATACCAAAGGTAACACTGCATGGGACAGAAGCCAGTGCTAAAAATTTGTCTATCAGAGAAAATGCCGGAAGCATAGATATCTACAACGAAACATCAGCAACGGTAGAAGCCTCTTTTACGACAACCGAGCTACTGTTCCTCTCCAGGTTTGTTACTGCCCCAAATACAGAAACCCTAGCGGCTACAAAAACACTTGTAGTTACCGATTCGCTTGTCCAATTTTTAGATCCGGGTGGCGCAGGCAGACAAATAAACCTTCCGGCAGAAGCAAGCTCAGACCGTTTGATGTTTTTTTTGGTTAATGCCGCTGATGCTGATGAGGTTTTGACAGTCAAAGATGATGGTGGAACAACTATTCTCTTAATAGACAGGAATGAAATTGGGTTTACTATTTGTGATGGCACTTCTTGGAAGGGCGGAAGGATTATGAAGGGATAACAATGAACGATACCCTCCAGGAAATAAGGGAAGAATGCCAAAAACGGTTGAGAGAAATACCAGATGCACCTGTTTTTTGGCCTGCTGAAACTTTGAATAAATATATCAACGATGGATGCCTTGATATTGCGAGAAGAACAGGTTGTTTGTGGGACCGGGTTATTTTTAATCCAAGTGGATTATCGAGTATGACAATGAGTGCTGATAGCACGGTAGCTGACGAAGAAGTGATGTTTATTCCTTTAACTTCCGGGGGAGAGTATGACTTAAATGGATATACTTTGACATGGGAAGATGGGGGGTTTATCCAATGGTTTGAAGGAAATAATGACAGCAACACAAAGTTTACTCTTCCAACGAATGTATTTGAAATTCCAAGAAAAAGAGTGGTTTATGATGAAGACAATCATCTTGAATTTAAAACTTTAGTTTTGATGGACGAAGAAAACGAAAAATGGGAAAGCGACAGTGCTGGGACTCCTTTGTCTTGGCTCCAAAAAGATACACGCCATATTTACGTCAATCCTCCTGTCGAAGATGCCGGGGAAGTGTATGCTCATTTTTTGGATACCGGCAAAGTAGTAAGAATTGATGACCCCAGCAACACTTATACATTCAGTTCTGAAGTAGGAAGAATTGTTAGGATACAAGACGACAACGAGGGTGGAGATTGTTACGATTTTGGTTCCGAGACAGGGGAAATTGTTAGAATGGCAACTCCTGTGGGCAATATTTCAGTTTGGTACAAAAAAGAACCTGATGAGTTAATAAAGAACGGTGATTCGCCGGAAATGCACGAAATTTTTAAATATATTATCTATTCATACGTACTGTGGAAAGCGTTATCTTTAAAGGGTGAAGGCCAGAACTTGAAAATTGCCGGAGTTCATTTAGAAGAATATGAGTTGCAATTAACGGACTTGATGGCAATAGGAAAAGGCATGGTAAGAGGGCACAGAACAAGACTGCAAAGTTAAGGAAGGAAGAAATTGTGTCACCACTGACAAGTATGGGGAAAAGAATTTTAACTCAGATGAAAGAGAAATACGGGAAAGAAGAAGGAGAAGAGGTTTTTTATTCCTCCATTAATAAAAAGAAAAAAGGCACCAAGCAGTGGCACAGGGAAAAAAACAAAAGGAAAAAATAAGTGGCGAATAACTCTACCCTAACTTTGGCTGAAATTCAGACGGATGTTTACGCTAATCTTGACGAAATATCTGACGGGACAGGTTTTTTTGACGATGCCGAGATTACCACTCTTGCCAACGAAGCTCAGTTCAGGCTTAACCTTTTAACTGAATGTGTTTGGACATTAGTAACCAGAAATATATACAAAAATCAAACATACATTGAGCTTCCTGACGACACCTTGAGAGTAAAAAGAGTTTTTTATGAGGAATCAGGTAGCGAAAGAGTACTTGATTGGGAAACATGGGACTTTTTGGATGACAATAACGAAGGATGGGAGAGCGATTCATGGGGAATCCCGGATTATTTTTTTCTTTACGATGTGAATAAAAAGCTTTATATGGATAAACCTTTTCAGACAGATACCACAATCCAGGTTGATTATGTGCAAATCCCGGAAGCTCTTTCTATCTCCACCGATATTTCTACGCTGGACAGTTCTCTGCATGATTGCATAGTATTATTTTGCATGTATAAGTTAATGATGAAAGAGATGGATAGCAGTAAGATAGTTGAAGCAAAAGGGTATCTTGGCGAATTTTATTCTAAAGCGACCAAGTTTAAAAAGCCAAGCTTAAAGCGTAAAAGAGGCAGACAAAGTAGACTGGGATAATTAAACCATGGCAGACAAACAAGTAACAGTTGAAAAGATAGGGTACGAAGATTTAAACCTTAAAACTTCCGGGGTTGTTGAGGCTACTTTTAGCCGAACCACTTCTACTGGTGGTTCTCAGACAATAAAGCAAATAGACGCCACTCATATTCAGTTTCGTTCTATCGCGAAACAAATAGAAGACTTGGTAGACGGTGGGTGTGATGTCGAGATAAAACCAAGCAAATACAGTATTTCACAGGCAACAAATACCTGGAGCAAAATAGAAAAAACACAATCCGGGGACCCGTCTTCCACTGGTTACAGGCTTTACCAACATCCAGAAATTTACGTAGAACCTGCGAATGTTGTTGACCTTACCGTAAGCCATAGTTATGAAGCTGGCACCCCTACCTTTACTGCCGCTTATTACGCTAAAATTCATTCAAACATGGCTCATAGGCAAGACAACAGGGCGATCGGTTTTTTGCACGACCTTCACGCTTCAGGCCCGGCTTACGATAACGCGACAATTCGTACTTTTACTGTCATGGACTACGATGGAGGCGATGGCACGGCAGACCAGCACACCGACATGGACGTGATAACTTACGGTGCTTCAGTCTCCGGGAATACTCCGGGTATGATGTATGCTTTTGCGGAAGGGCAGATAAATGTTGAAAGTACGGCAACAGGTGGCGGGGGTTCTTCTGTCGGGCATCATAGAGTTTTAGTCCACAATTCTGCCGGAACCTGGAATCATTATGGATTAATAATGTGCGTGATGAAAGATTCGCCTGCTGCGAATTATAATGATTTCAGGGCAAAAGATGGGCTTCTCTTGAGAGGTAAATGGCAAAATTTAATGAATGTAGAATCGGCTGACAGTGCTGCAAGCGGCGGGTATGTTTTTGCTCCCAAATGTGATTTTTCAGTTTGTGGAATAGATATATCCGGTGCTACTTTTACAGCAGGGGTTCCGGGGTTACGTGTCGCGGCGGATATGAGCATTGATTTAGATGGTGATTCTTCCCCTAATTCAACAAAAATAGTTTATAATTCTGCGGATGACAGAATTGATTTTTATTTAAACGGAGTGGTGGAAGGCTATATTGACACGAATGGATTTGTTAGCACATAAGGAAAATTATGACAGAGCAAATTGAAAAACTTAGCAAAAATATCGTTACTCTCCTTGCAAACTTTGGGAATGATATTTCTTTGTTAATTGATAAGCCTAGCCAACAACCGACAAAATGGTTAGTGGGAGGGATTATTCATGCGGTACAGGGAGAATTGAATTTATTCAGCCAATCTATAAAAAAAGAAAAGAAAGCCGAAAATGGCGAGAAAACAAGTAACAGTTGAGAAAATAGGACAGGAAGATTTTGATTTTCAGGCGGATGACACTGCTCAAGAAACATTCAGCAGAACAACATCAACCGGCGGGAACCAATCCATCAGTAAAGTTGCTGGGGATGCCTTACCTTGGACAAATGAATATACAAGGATAATACGTCCTGGGGATATTTATTCTAAGGGGCCGTGGGCAGATATTAGAGCTTACGGAGCGTCAACCTCTGAAACAGCGGCAAACAACACCACCTGTATTCAGGCAGCTTTCGATTCCGGGAAAGAGAATATTCTTATCCCTTATGGAACATACAATACAAATGCTTTATCTGCCCCCTCGACTGTCAGAAAAATATCCGGCTCTTTCGCAACCTTAAATTTTCAAGGCTCTGCAACCTCAGCTTTGGCCTGTGATATAGGAAATGGCGAAGTTTCGGACCTTGATATAGTGTGCGATGGAACTTATACTAATGGCATATACATTACCTCACATCCCACAAACTATAGGAATGTGCGTGTTAGGGGGGCTTTTGCAAACCTGTGGAATAACACAGCGAATAACTGGCTTAACTATTTTGATCATTGCAGGGCGCATGGTTCTGATACTGCGAATAGCGTGGGTTGGCTTTTAGGCTCAGCGGCAAATGGAATAACTTTTGTTGGCTGTAGCTTGCAACATTGCGATACTGGTTGCTATATAGAGGCTGGGTCAACTACCTCTGGTATTTCCTTCCACGGTGGTGATATCGAATATAATATCACAAACGGGGTAAAAATCGGGGATGCCAGTGGGATCGAGATAAAAGATATTTCTTTTCACGGAACTTATTTTGAGGCACAACCAACAAATGTTTTGATAAATTCATCTAACTTAACCGGGCTTAGTTTTTTTGGTGGGTATAGTTATGGTGATATCACGAATCATGTTAAATTGGCTACATCAGGGATGGCTGTGCATGGACTTCATATCTTTGGTGGCAGCTACAATACCTCACACGGTGCAGGAAGCAACTTGATAGATTTTAACAGTGCAGCCAGTTCCCGTGGGTTTGTTATTGATACACCCTATCTGTATGGCTGGGATTCCCATATAACAAACGTAGCTGGGAATACCTTTATTGATTATAGAACTTATGCGGAATCAGGTGGGACCGATTCATACAAATCTATGGGTAGAATAGCACAAATTCACGGGGGATATTGGTATAGCACCGGCTTCACTACTAAATGGTATGACGCTGCTGGCGTGCTGCAAAGGACGGATGAGAGTTTTGCGAGTGTTACAAATGGGACTGCCGCTCCAACAACAGGAGCACGTAAACGAGGGGATATTCGTTGGAACAGGACACCGTCAGCAGGTGGACCTCCCGGCTGGGTGTGTGTAACAGCAGGAACGCCTGGTACTTGGAAAGCTATGGCAAATTTGGCGGTATAAATATTTTAAGAAAACGGTGAATAATGCCAAGACATAAATATCACGAAATAGAATCTTTTCAAGGTGGCTTAAACTTAAAAACAACGTCCAAGCTGATAAAGCCGGATGAAGCTTTTGTTGTTGATGATGCCCTTCTTGACGAAGCGGGAGCAATAGAAAGCAGACTGGAGAATGAACTATATTTAACGAAAGCCAATATTCAGACTATCCTTAAATATGGCGACAATTTGCTTGCGACTGACAACAGCAACCTTTACACCGTTTCGGGAGAAGGAGTGTCCTCTACGTTAAAATCCGGGTTTGGTGGAGAATTTCAGGCCATTGAGTATGGTGATTTTTTATATTTTCTTAATGGGACGTATTTCTATAAATATAATGGGACGGATATAACTCAGGTTGGCATAGAAACGCCGGTTAACACAGGACTTGCGGTTGCTGAAAAAACTAAGAATGGGCTTGATTATTGTACAGCTGCGTGGACAATCCCGGCAGTACCGGCAGGTTTGGGGGTAACGTCATCTTACGATGAATCTGATTTCAGGGAAGGAGCAGGCTCAGTCAAAATAACTGTTCCCGGTGGGCTTGGGGCTACTGCCGTTGTCGCTCATAGTTCTGATTTTACGGCTGTCGATCTTTCTTCAAGCACTGACGTTGGATTTTGGATAAAAGTAAATACCGGAGCTGCCGCTGGGGAAATTCAACTTTTACTGGATGACACTACCGCCTGCGCTTCTCCATTGGAAACAATAAGCCTCCCCACGATTCGGGCCAATACATGGACGTATGTCGTTGTTGACCTGGCAAACCCGGCGAGTGATACGGCCATAATCTGTGTTGGGCTTAAACTCCCTTCAGGGACATCATACCCGGCAGTTGCCAGAATTGACGGCATAGTAGCAGGGGGTGGGCCGCTCTCCGGAAGATATGTTTATTACGTTTCTTATTATAGCGAGTATGGACAAGATTCTGCTCTTTCAGCCGCCTCTGATGCCGCTGCGACAACATGGGTATCAGATTCCCAGATATCTATTACAGGTATTCCTCTAAGCTCTGATTCACAAGTAGAAGGAAGGAAAATATGGAGAACAGGCGGAACTCTTTCAAGCATAATGCTGGTGGATACTATAGAAGATAACACCACCACTACGTACACTGACAAAACTAAAGACACTGATTTAACCACTGTTTGCTCAACATCAGACCACACTTCCCCGCAAGCGAATGTCGGGAAATGGCTTGAAGAATGCGATGGACGTTTTTGGATGGCAGGGGATACGGATAACCCGAAAACTTTATATATTTCAAGGCCGGGAATTTATAAAGAAGCATGGCCTCTTGATTATACAATAGGTTTTTCAGACGATATTACCGGGATCAAAAATATTAATGAAAATTTAGTTGTTTTCACCAAAAAAGGAAATTACAAAATTATTGGGGATACCGTTGATAATTTTGATAAAAATGATATGGCTTGGGACGGGACATGCTACAGCCCTGAATCTGTACGTTTTTTTAGAGGATATCTTGTTCTAAGAGGGCATGATGGAGTTTATATAACAACCGGTAACGATGTCCCGGCTTTGCTTTCAGGGAAAATAGGTGATTATTTTACGTCAGCCGACACTGACGCCCACGCCGAAGTTTCAGATAATAAATATTTTGTATCGAATAACAGCAAGGTAATAGTCGCTGACTTGCTTTCTTTCCCAGAAAAAATATCTTTTGTCAGACATGACTACAACCCTAATTGTTTTTTTTATGACAAAGAAAATCTGGTTCTTTATTCAGGTGATATCACGGGAATATATACAATTGGAAGCGGAGCCGAGGAACAATTTACCTGGAGGAAAAATCAAATAAAATTTGAATATGCCAATTTGTATTCTTATTTGCGTAAAATGTGGATAAACATAAACGGGACTTTATCTTTTAGTATTTACCTAGATGGCTCGGATACCGCAAGCTATACAGGAACCGCCGAAACTTCTTCAATAACAAGGCAGGAATTTAGTTTTCCTGCCACATTAAAATGTAAAACTTTTGACCTGGAAATAACTTGTACAGGGAAAATTGAGCCGCCACTGACTTTTTTATTTCTTCCCTGTATTTTACAGTAAGGTTACAAAATGTTACGACCTTTTAAACTCACAAATTTAGATATCACCGGCGTAAATAGACTTTTTGAAGATGTTTACCAGCATTTAAAGAAAATTGAAAACGCAGAAGATTTGGTTAAGTCCTTAAATGATTTAACCGGCCCGGTTTCTTTCACAGGTGGCGACGGGATTGATGTTGATACTTCCGGCGATACTGTTACTGTCAGCACCCCGAATGTCAGTTCTTTGTGGGAAAATGAAACAACCTACGTTGCTCCTGCCAGCAATAGAGATGTTTATCTGAGAGGTGGGGCGAGTTTAAAGCTTTATTCCGGGATGTTGGGGAGTGAAAAATATGTAATCGACGGGGATACCGGCTTTGCCAGACAAGACATTACGGTTTCCTCCGAAACAGCAAACTGGCTCCATAACAGTAAAATAACCTACAATGAGTCAAAAAGTCAGGCTTGCCATAGGACAGAATCCCACTTTACTGACGGGGTTGGCCTCGGGGTAGGGCAAACTTATCAATATTCTCATTACGATGCTGTGTATAAAACAGGGGATGGTTCAGCACACTCTTTTATTGGGAATATGGAGTTAGGCGATGCCGATAGCGGAGGGGACGACTATAACGAAGGGCAGATTTTCGGTGGGGCATTGCTGGTAGGAAGAACAGGGCTGTCAGATACCTGTGGTTATTACTCTTTTATGGAATCGACTATTGATGTTATCGCAGGGACAACTGTTAAAAAAGGCGGGAACCTTTTCAATTTTGTGGTGAGAAAGGAAACCGTAGTTGCCGCTGATGCCGGGCATTATTTTGACGGTGGGATTATCCAGTCAACCGGGGCACAGCTTTGTAGATATGGGCTTAATATCAAAGGTAAATTTGAACATGGGTTAAACTTGACTGAGCTTGATGCCAGTGCTACCACTGCTATCAGAGTGCTTTCCGGAAAACCTATCAATTTAGACGGGGCTACCGGAACATATTATATAAAAGATACCGGGGCAAATATAAATGGAACTGTTCAAATGGACGGGCTTAGAATAGACATAACTCCAACCGCCGAAACGCCGGTAGCTACTCATACCGCAGTTATCAATTTAAGTGGGACAAATTATAGATTTCTTTGTCTTGTTTAGATGGTGGAGTTATGAAAAACATTATTTTAGAGAAACAGGTGGCAAAAGTGAGCGATAGTATCGAGACACTAAAACTAAAAGTAGAACTTTACTCAGAGCGAATAGGAAGAATAAAATTTCAGGCCCAGCTTTTGCAGGTAGCTTTTGACAATACGCAAGAAGAGTTGAAAAAAGTACACGCCGAAATCAAGGCTGTTGAAAAATCCAAAAAAGCAGAACAGGAGGAATAACATGAGTATCTTTTCTTCAAGCAAGTCAAAAACCTATACTCCCTACGAAAAAACCCCGGATGAATATAAAGGCATTATAGACCCTTATTATGCCAAAATTTTCAGCCCTCAATATTATAATTCTTTGTTGGGCGACCTTTTGTCAGGGATGCAAACTCAAAGAGCCGGGAGGCAGAGAGGGATGGAACAAAATTTAGCATTAAGGGGTTTATCCCACGGCTCTGGGTTAGCAGGATATGAGCAGTCAAAACTCGACAGGTCGTATCTTTCAAATATAGCAAACGCCTATTTAAAAGCGAAGGCTATGGAAGAAGAAAGACGGCGCTTGGCTATATCAGGGATGACAGGCATGTTTGGTGGAGGTGGGAATTCTTCCGGCGCCGGGCTTGGGTATTCCATGATGAGTGGGTTGCCACAAGCGGCGGGGCAAATGGGAGCAGGCTGGGCGTCTACTTTGTAGGGAAAGCAATAAATAGACAAAAATGGAGGCTTAAAATGCCATCAATAGAAGAACAGCAAATAGCACAATTATTGCAACAGCAGTCTCAAAGACCTGACCCAGGGAGAAGCCCTTGGGCAACAATAGGGTATGCTCTCGGAGGCGGGTTTAAAAAAGAAGCTGCCCGTCGTAGCAAAATAGATGAATTGTTCAAAACTATGAGGGAAAAAGAGCTTCAAAAAAAAGTTCAGGAAATGGAAGAGCAACAATACGAACGGGACATGGAGAAAGCCGCTTATCAGGAAAAGCATTTGCAGGCAGTCGGGGGAAGAGTGGATAATTTCCCGGAGTTTGGGAGAATGTTAGGCAGAACCGGAACCTTTACTTCTCCCCAAGCCTCGGCAGTTCCTAATATTGTCTTGCCTACTTCGCAAGGGGGCTTTGAAGAAATTCCCCGGCAGCCAAGATTTGAGCCTTTCACATATCCTACCCAGGGAGAAAAAGCACAGAGAAAAATACAAGCTGAAGGTGATATCACTGAGGCGAGAGAAACAACAAAAGCACGGATTAAAAGAGAAGAAACTGCGAGAGAAGACAAGGAAGGGCTTGCTAGACTTGCGGAAGCGGTACAATCACAAAATCCGATGTCGCTAAACAAAGAAGAACTTGCTTTATATGAGTATGTCCAAAAACAAAAAGATAAAAAGAAAATGTTGTCAACCATCCAGGGGATTCTTGCTACCGGGGCAGACCCTAAAGACAAGAAACAAAGAGCCGAATTGTTTACTTTTGCGATAAAGTATAACATAAAAGACCCGGTAAAGTTGATAAACACGCTATATGGCAAAGACTATGGTGATAAAAAAATAGACAAACTGACTCTTTTAAAAACTGCTCAAGGTTTAGCGAAAACTTTTGGGGTTTCTCTTGCGGCCGGCAGACTACATGCGAGGCATAATCTTTTCGGGGAAGCCTTGCCGAAAGGAACCCCGCCGCTGAAAATAACCAAGCCTGTGAAAGAAATCAAGCCCCCGAAAGAAAAGTTTACGCCATATCAGCAACATCAAATGGATAAAAATGTTGAAGCAATTATCCGTGATTTTGGCATTGGTGAAGGCTTAGACGAAGAAGAGGTTGAAAATTTAAACTCAAAATTAAGACCATACGGGCTGAAAGCCAAATTGAAAGAATTAACTGGCAAAGAGCAGTTATATGATATTTTCGCTACGTATGATTTTGTCGGTGTAGAACCATTGGAAACAGAGGGTGAAGGCGAAAAAATAAAGAAAAAATCTTATCGTAAGTATCTCGATTAAAGAGGGCAAACATGCCAATACCACAACAGAACATAGGGGAAGAAGAAGACAATATTCTCCAAGAATGGGAACAAGATGAAGAATTTCGGGTTCTTCCTCCCGACCAGAAAGAAAAAGCTCTTCATGGCCATTTTGACGAATATTATTCTGATGATGCGTTTAAGGCATTCCCTGCTGAAAAACAGGCGAAAGTAAAAAATAATTTTGTGCAGGCGCAGTATTCAATGCTTAACCCGAAAACTCCTGAGACATATGAGGAAGATGGTGTCGTCTATGGGTTTGAGGAGATAAGGCCGGGGATATACGAGGAAACTGGAATTGATTTATCAGAGCTTGAGCCGAAAACTCCTGATTTAACTTTAGGCAGAGTTGCTGGGAGAATAGGAGCAGAAACAAAAAGAATAGCCACCGGAGCTTTGGGTTCTATTTTGGGAGGTATCGAAGCTCAAGAATCTTTAAGGGAAAAGCGCACAAGGGGTACACTGTATGAAGAGAGAGGGGTAATGCCTCCTGAAACAGCGGCAATAGGCCAGCAATATGATGAGACTGCGATACAACCTCTTGAGCCACGTCCGGGAGCAATAGGCCAGCAATATGATATTAAGCCACTGTTGGGAAAAACAATACAATCTAAGGCACTGCAAATTCCTGAAAAATACAAAACAAGTTCTGGGTGGCTTGAAGATGTTTTTGGCCAAATTCCACAATTTGGGGCATTGATTGGGTCAAGCATTCTTAACCCTGCTCTTGGGATAAGTTTTATTGGTTCCCAAATTATGGGGTCGCAATATTTGTCTCTAAGGGAAGAAGGGGCAAAACCGGAACGTGCTTTTATTTATTCTTTAGTAAATGCGTTAACCCAAAGTAGCTTGGAGGGGTTAGGGGTTTCCAAAATAATGAAAGCATGGAAACCACAAAAAAATTTGATTCAAAAGATTAGAAGAATGGTGGAAGCAGGCGGAACGGAATGGTTAACAGAAACAGCGCAAGCGATTCCAGAAGCTTTTACAAATCTTTTTGCTTTGAATCCTGATAAAAAAATGCTTACAAATCTTGATACTTTTTTAAGCGAGTTGCCTGAAGCTTTAAAGGAAGGTGCTTACGAAGGGACTGTTGTCTTACCTCTTGCTTTATTAGGTGCTGGCATGGGGCAAGCCAACACATCGAGAGTACAATCAAAGAGAAAGCAAATAAGAAAAGCAGAAATTCTTATTGCCAAAAAATTAAAAGAAGCAAGAGCGCAGAAAGACAAAGCAAGACAAGAAATACTCAAGCGTCAGCAAGATTTGCTAAAAGCCGCAAGGATAAAACTTGGGGAAACCTTAAAGGGCGTGGCAGGGGCCAAAGAGGTCTCTGAAAAAAAAGCTACTGCTGAAAGAAAAATTGAAGAAAGAAGGATAGAAAAAGAAGAAAGGTTAGAAAGAGCAAACCGGGAACATGAGGAAAAAATACGGCGAAAAATAAGAGAAGAAACCCCAAGGATAAAAGCCAAGAAAGATATTTCTGGCAGAAAAGTAAAAAAGCCAACAGAATTTTTGCCAGAGAAAATTAGTGAAGAATACATTAAGCCTGTAGAAAAAACAGAAGAAGAAATTGCGAAAGAAAGGAAACTTGAAAGAGAAGCAAGGCTTGAGAAAGCTAAACTCGAACATGAAAAGAAAATACGACAAAAAATAGCAGCGGAAACTCCTGCGATAAAAGCCAGGATAGCGGCAGAAGAAAAACTTCCACAGGAAGCCCCCAAACTTCCCAAATTAGCCCCTAAAGTAGAAAAGAAGGTAGAAGAGCCTACGACGAAAATTAAAACTACCTTTAACTTCCCTACCTCACCGCAGGCGACAAAGACATTAGTTGCTTTATCTGAAAATCCGGTTGCGGAAAAATTATCCAAAAACGTAGGCATCGAAGAGATTGTAATTGACAAACCGCATACTTTTGAATTGTCCCAAGATGGAGCCGTAACCAAAACAGGCAAGATAAGGCTTAACCCTAATGCTTCTGAAATAGACAAGACTTATTTGCATGAAATAGGGCATTTGATGTACACCTTATCGAATAGCAAAGAAAAATCTCAGCTTAATGATGTTGTAAAAAGAAATATTGAGTTGCTTAAAAAAGATAGTCCTGGATATGCGGAAAACTTCGAGAAAAATCCTAAAGAATCAGTGTCTCAAATTTTTTCTTTATTTGACCAACTTTCAAAAGCGGACCAGGAACTTCTTCTTTTCAAGCCAACTGGCAAGAAATTGTCAGAAATAATTGCACCAGAAACAAAAGAAATTCTTCCCAAGCAAGAGACAGGGGTGGGAATCGTACCGTGGGACAAAAAACCTGAGCATGGTTATGATTCTTATATTACTGGTGAACATGATTTACGTGGAATGGTTAAAAAATATGGCGATAGAATGTTGGGAATAAAGGATGTTAATGGTGGGCGGCATCATCTTCCTGCTTCTGTTGTAGCCGATTTAATGGAAAATCCATTATTTTCGGAGCATGTTCGTTCTATTATCGTCCGTGGTCCCAGCACTGATGTTGCTGATTTAAAACTTGATACTCACACCCTCAGTTCTTTGCCGAATATGGTTAAAGGAATTGCTGAGAGCAGGCCAGATTTAGTTAAGCAATTCCCGGAATTTAAGAAGATAGTTGGGAAGACAAAAGAACTGCCTGCGGCAGAGAAGAAGGTTGCTGAAGCCAAAGAAAAACGCCCTGCCATTCCCGAACTTAAGTCAACCAACGAAGCTCTTGAGTTCGGCAAGAAAGCCACTCCTGAACAGATGGGGGAATTGGCACGGCTTAAAAAGGAAAGCAATGAACGCTTCACCGAGATGAGGGGGAAGAAAGACAAGTCTACTGATGATTTGCAGGCGTTGTCTGACGAAGCGACAAGAGGGCAATTTTACCGGGAAGCCATAGAGTGGAAAGAAGTAGAGAAGCAGGGGGAGGCTGTTGAAAAACCAACAGTAGCGAGAAAAGAACCTCCTCCTGAAAAAGCTGGTTCCGAAATTCTTCTTTTTGTTAAGAGAGAAGGTGGCATTCATCCCGATTATGCGAGGGGGGAACAAACAAAATTTTCCATTAAAGAGGGTGGTTATCCTGGTCTCGTAAATAGGAAGTCAGGAAGGAAACCGGATGACTTGCGTTCAAGGCTTGAAGAGGAAGGATATCTTCAAGAAAATAGTACGATAACTGATTTGTGGAATTTATTAGATGAGAATTTAAGACAATATAAATCCGGGAAAGTGTTGGAGGATGCTTATGGAAAAGAATGGACAGAATCGGAAGAATATAGACGAGATAAAGAAATTGCTGAAGCCGAGCTTAAAAAAGAAGTTGTCAGCGAAATGGCGGCAGAGGAAAATATCCCCTCGGAAAACATAAAAGAACTGAATGATTTTTTTGATGAAATGAAGGAAGAATTAAAAGCAGAAAAAGCTGGGCTTGAATTAGTTGCCCAGAAAGAAAAGAAAAAAAAAGAAAAACCAGTTCAGCAAGTTTTAGATGTAGATTTAGGACGGCCCAAACTTCCTGAAGGCGGAATAAAAGTTGATGGAAAGGCTAAACCAATTGAAGAAACCGAACTTTTTAAAAAGAAAGAACCGAAAGCACCTGAATTGCCGGGAGTAAAAAAAGAGAAAAAAGTTGCCAAAGAAAAACCTGCCGAAGTTGCTAAGCCTGCCGCAACAAAACCTCCCCGCCCCTACAAAAAAGGCGATACGATAACCTATAAAGGCAAGCAATTCAAGGTTCTGAAAGTTGACGCCGCCAAGGATATTCTCAAACTCAAAGGGAAATATACCACTTTCCAGACTTCTATTAAAAAAGCGGTTGATCAAGGGTATGAGGTAAAAGAAGAAAAAGCAGAGCCGCAATTTGCATTGGAGACAAGGCCAGTAGTTTCGCCTAAAAAGAAACCTGCTACCGGAACCCCGATTGCGGATATAAACAAAGCCATTAATCCTATTATCAGCAGATGGAAAAAAGTTGCAGGGGTGACGCCCCACGTCAAAGTTGCGCAAGATATCAGTGAGCTTCCTTTGCAACACCAAGACAGAGTTAGCCAGCAAGCGAAAGAAGGCAAAATTGTCAAAGGTTTCTATGACTCAAAAGAAAATACAGTTTTTCTTCTTAGCAAGAATCTTAAAAGCGTTGATGACGCTCTCCAGACTTTGGCACATGAAACCTTTAACCATGCCGGTCTTGAAAAAATAGTAGGCAAAAAGTTTTACGACCAGATATGGAAATCATTTATAGCAAAAGATAAAGCGATATTTGACTCCGGGAAAGATGTTCCAGCCACGAATCTCTATAAAGTAGCCAAAGATTACAAATTCGATTTAAACACCGCAAAAGGGCGCAGGGATGCCGTAAAAGAAAAATTAGGGCGTATGGCTAAGATAAACGATAACACGCCATTGATGAGGCGTGTACTTCGCTCTATCAAAGTCTGGTTGCGTAAGATGGGATTCAATTTCAAAGTTACTGACTCTGAATTGATGGGGTGGTTGGCAAAAGGGAAAAGGGCTGTTGAGACGGGGAAGATTAAGAAAGCTGGGAAAAAGGTTGGGGTAAAATATGCTGTTGAAAAAGAGCCGGGGGCAAAACCACAGAAACCATTATCAAAAAAAGAGAAAAAAGAACTCAACCACTTAAAGGCACTCGCCCATCGTCTTGCCCCTGTTAAGGAAGACCTTGACGCCGCTAAAATTGAAGCTTTGGGCAAGATAAAAAGCATGGCCGGCATGGATATAAAAGAAGCCCGTGCGGTTATTGATGCCTTAAAAAAGAAAGGCCGGGAAGTCCAGACAGTTTACGAAGAAGTTATCGAGGGTATAAGCAAAAGAAAGGAACGGAAAGAGACAAGAAAGGCCATAAAAGATTGGGAAGAAGCAGGAGAGGCTATCACCGGAAAAGATATTAAGGAAATTCATAAACTCGCAGAATCGAAAAATTTAACCAAGGCAGATATTGACGATATTGTTAGATCAAGCACAAGAGAAGCGACTACGGTAGAAGAATTAGACAGGGAAGAAGCAGACATATTAAAACTTCTTATTATGGATAGAGAGAAAGTAGTACTGCATGGCGTTGAAAGTTTTAAAGAAATTGATAAAAGTGCTGCTATTTCAAAAAAGACAAAAGAAAAACTGGAAAGAGCTATTAGAATTTATGATGTTGATGATCTTGATTTAATAGATTATGCCTTACAGTACCAGAAAGGGGATTACTTAAAAGAGTCAGAGGTTAAGGATATTGTTGAGTTTATTAAAATAACTAATGAAATACGGCCAGGAGAAGATGTTATTTTTCCCTATTTTACGCCGGTTAAAAGGATTTTCGGAGAAAAATTTATAGCCCCTTTCAGGCACATGGCTTTAAAGGTTCAGGAATCTTCCCATCCCTTATATGAAGAATCTAAAAAAATATTTAAAGGTTTGGGGAAAGCCAGCAGAAGAAGAATAACGGAGTTCAGGGAAGGAAGATTGCCTGGGGAAAAGTTAAGCAATGAAGAAAAACGTGCCAGTAATGCCGTGTCAAAAATATATGATAATCTTTGGGAAGTTTTTGAGATAGAAGCTTATATTGAGAAATATAACCCTCGAAGGCCATCTTTCAAGAATAAAACTCAACTTGTCAACTGGGTTTTTTCTCCGCAGGGGGCGGTAAAGTTTGATTTTTGGGCTGAACACGCAAGAACAGGGCAGCTTTCCAAGACAGAAAAGGATTCTTTACGGTTGTTGCAAAGTTACATAACTGTTGGGTTCAGGCATAAATACGGGGAAGAAGCTATTGAAAAAATACAGCCGCTTCTGGATTCGTTTAATGAACAAAAAAAGACTTTCGCCCAAAGCTGGATTAACACAGTTATTAAAAAACACCCGACAAAAGACGAGAAGGTTGGAGATGTTGCAATTTCGAGGCTAATGAGGGGTATTGAAGTTGCCAATGAAAAAACAACTCAAAAAATATTCAAAAAGGCAGGGATTAGTGTTTCCCAGAATCCAAGGCTTTATCGTACCTTTGTTCATGAATTACAAAGCGCGAACTATTCTTCTTTTATGGGGCTGAGACCTAAACTTGGGATAAGAAACGCACTTCAGCAATGGCTTATTATTAATGAATATAAGCTAATCCCCTATCTCAAAGGTAGAACTGCTGGACGGATGAACCAGGAAGTCAAAATAGCGATGGAGTTGTCTGATTTAGTGCAAATTAGGAAAAAACAATATCAGGTTTGGGAAGAAAAAATTTCAGGGATAACCGATATCGGGGACAAGGCCAGGGACGCGATGATGGTATTTTACCGAGCGGCTGACGTAGATAATGTTAAAACTGCTTTTGCTACCGGGTATATGGTTGCCAAAAAAAGAAATCCGAATGCTTCCGATAAAGATTTAATAAGGGCGGGGGAGAAAGCTATCACAAATACACAGTGGGGATACGGAATAGACTTGCCTGTTTTTTTTAAATCGCCTACAGGAAAATTAATGGGGCAGTATAGCTCTTGGTGTATGTGGTATTTTGACCACATGCATAGAACAGTAAAAGAAAGAAAGGGAGATAAGGCTGCGAGAACCGCTATCCAATGGGCGATATTGGCTTTTGTAGCGAAAAACTTTGATTACGATTATTTAAAAACTGTTTTGCTCGGTGTTATTCCTACCGGGATCGGGGTTATTCCTTCCAAGCTCATCGTTCTTGCCAAGTTTTTGCAAGCTGTAGGCGTTGGGGACAAAAGAAATATAAAAAAATACAGGAAAGAGGCGTGGTCTTCTCTTCTTCTTTTTGTGCCGGGGTATTTAGCTCACAAAGATATGCAGAAAGCTATGGACGAAGGAATTGAACATTTGTTTTTCTATAAAAAAAAGCGGACAAGAAAAGAAATTTATTAAGAAAAGGAGATGGTTAAATGAAAGCAGGAGAAAAGGCAATATATGTATATGACCGGGCTGAAATAGATTCAGGGAAAATCGCCGAATCAAGCATTGCTTTTGACGCAGGGGATGATTTGACAACCGAGAAGAAAACTGCTTCTATCAGCATAGCGGAACCATGCCATCCCCACGATTATTATTTGCTGGCTATCGAAAAGCCAATTGAGGCAACAGCGGAAACATTAACGGTAACGGTATATAATGAAATCAAGATTAACGGGACGGATTCAAGAGATACCGAACTTTCCTCTTTCGCCATTGGGGATTCAACCGGAGCGGTTGTTTACGAATGCAAATTAATCCAGGGATTGTTTGTCGGGGAAGGAAGCGTAAAAATAGGGGCGAAGTTTGCCGTAGATAGTGGGGCGGTTACGGTTTATTTTAAACTATTCAGACTTTAGGAAAAGGGCAACCTATGAACCCACAAATGTATCCGATATCCTGTATGCCTGGTGCTGAGGGTTCTGCGCAAGGGCAAATAGCATTTTGGGACGCTGAGTTGAAGCGTTGGGTATATTCTACAACAGCACTGCTTAATTTAGCGGCAGGGACAGCTTTAATTCCACAAATCAAGTTCGAGGCCAGTACAAAATTAACAACTCCTGAAACAGGGAGTCTTGAATTTGCGGACGGAAGATTTTACATTACCAATGTAGCTCATCAAAGGGTCATAGACAGAACTTCCGATGTGTTGCTGGAAACCGTAACTTGCGAAAATACTACTGATGAAACTACTCTATGGACTGGTGCGATGGCTGCCGATAGCTTGAAAGCTGGCAATATATTTAAATTTCATTGCGATGGAGTTATCCAAAATGGTGGAGCAACCGCTGCAGATGAAGTCACTTTAAGAATTAAAGTAGGTGGCAATACAATAGTCACCTTAAACCCTACAACAAAAGCGATAGGCGTTGGTTCATTCTGGCAGATAGATGCAGATGCGACACAAAGAACTATAGGAGCAACAGGTTCAAGAGCAATTCATGTTGACTTGGACATAGATGGGACCACAGAGGAGATTATTGCTGTCACAACCATTAATACAACTTTGAATATGGATGTAACAATCACAGCACAATGGGCAAGTGCAGACGCAAATAATATAATAAGCATTTATCAAGGAGCTATGGGGTATAAGAACTAAACATGGGAGCTTGGAATTAAATGAAAGCAATAGCAAAAGATAATGTATTTAGACTTTAGGAGGGGGGAGTATGAATCCTACTATGTATCCTGCGATGTACCCACCAGGGCCATCGGTGTCGGGGGGAACTGCAGGTGGCCTTTTAACAACCGGCCAAACAACCAGCTACCATGCCGGAGATGATGGTGCATTACAAAAAGGATTAGCCAGAGATTTCGAACTAATGATTGCCGGGCAATATGCGGGAACTACTAATATTACTATCAATAGTAAAACTTGTGCATTGTCTAATAATTGCACTAAAGACCACGTTAATAATCTGGAATGGTCAGCGGTTCCTCAAAGCGATATTGGGCCTGCCGGTGATGGCGTACTATTCTGGGAACAGTACGCCATCACCGGAGAAACCTGCACTTTTGACGCCGCAGGGAAAACAATCACTGCTGATGCAGGGACGCCGTTTAGCACAGCTGCGTTATGCGGGGGACGAATATTCCCCACCACATCTGGGAATAATCCAGGGCCGTTTACAGTAGCAGGAATCACCTCTTCCGTTATCACGGTATCGGAAGCGGTTGTAAATGAAGCCAGCGTAAGTATTGACTTGGCAACAACAGATGACTTGATTTGGAATTTTGCAGATCAGGCGAATGCTAATAGTCTTGGGGGGCATAGTGATTGGTATGTGCCGAATTTGTTCCAATTATTTTCTATTGTAGACATATCCGAAAAAGACCCACATGTCGACACTACGGTGTTTCCTTCTACCCCGACGGGTTATACCTGGATGTCGTCGGTCACAGACAAAAATCCTACTTATGCGGCAAGATTGCTTTTTAGCCAGTTCTATTTTAGTACAACACCTCGAAAACTCAACAAATATAACTGCCGTCTCGTCAGAGACCTATAAGGAGATAACATGGACTTAAAAGATGCAACATTAAGTGATATTGTTCTTGACCGTCCTGACTTAGTGGAGGCTATTGAAGCCGGAGAACATCTGCCGCAATCGGTTGTTGAAACAGAGCAGGACGCACAAGGCAGAGGGTATAAGAAATGGAAAGAAAAAATAGTAGACATTGATGGCAAAGTGATTTCCAGCAGGGTAGAGGAATATACTTACACGAAAGATGGGGTATTGGACACCATTACCCGAAAGGGCTATAGCGGGGACGAAGAGAAATTGAACAAAGAGGTATCGGTGAAATATGAGCATGGAAAAAAGCCGGTGATGACAGAAAAGAAAAACGGGCAGAAATGAATATGCAACTAACTCCCCACTTTAACTATACCGGCAAATATGATACGATTAGATGTCCCTGTAGGCGTTGCAGGGACGATGAAGAGGTAAGGATTGATATATCTATCCTGTGGGTAGCAGAGGCAATCAGAGCCGCTCTGAACAGCCGTTGCCGGGAACAGGATGAGATTATGTTAAAAGTAAACTCCGGGGCAAGATGTGTAAAGCACCATGTCGATATTTACAAAAAGATGGGAGTCGCTGAAGATAAAATTCCCTACAATTCTTGTCATCTTATCTGGCCTTCCAAGCCTGTGGCAACCGCACTTGAGATAACTCCTATCTCCAAGTTGGGGATAATAAGTACAAGACAATTATTAGATGAGGTGGATGATATGTTGGGAAAAGATTGGCCGGGTGGATTTCATAGGTATGCTACATTTTTTTACATTGACTTGGGAGGGGAAAAAAGACGATGGCCGGAGAAAATATAACATTAACACAAGCAAAAGTTGTAATTGCTTTTCTGGCTTTTCTGGCAGTTGCCAGCCTTGGGGTAGGAACTATTATGGGGGGGAAATTAGACAAAATAAATACTGTCATTGCAACAAAGGCGAGTAGCGCAGAATTAGAACGGGTGGAAGCACAAAGTATGGAAAGAGACAGCGAAATCATTTATCATAGCTGTGAGCGGGGGAAAGAGAACAAAAAAGAATATGAATATTTACGAAAAAAAGTAGATGATATTTACACTTTGGTATTGAAGCTGGCGGCAAAACATAAGTAGGGGAGGACTATGAAAACTACAATAAACGAAACATCGCTTGCCGTCAAAGTTGCAGAAAAAGAGGGGGGGGTAATAAATTTGCCTATTGCTCAAATTAAGGAGGTCCAGAAACATTTGCTGGATATTCTTGCTGAGTATCCTTCGTGGCGGGTATTGCTGTTGTTGGAAAAGCACAAAACAGAGGAATAATAACAATGTGGTGGAAAACCTTAGTCGCACCTGTAACTGATATTGTCTCGAAAGTTCTTGATAAGTTTTGGCCCGACAAAATATCCGAGAAAGAACAAAAAACTATTGAATCAAGAATCAGGATTGAAGTTATCAGGGCGTTAAAATATAATGATAAAGTTTTGTCGGACGTGCTTGAAAAAGTTTACGGGGACAGGGATTCGGCAAGACAATTAGCAATTCAGGAAGCTATCAATATCAAACCTCCAGCATGGGCGGAAATACTACGAATATTGCCCCGGCCATTATATGCTTTAGGAGGGCTTGTTGTTTACCTGGCGAGTGCTTTTGAATATATCACATTGACAAAGTTTCATGAAACGGCAGTTCTCACGATAATCGCCTTCTATTTTGGCGCAAGAACTGTCCAGATGGTAACTGAAAAAGTTGTGAACAGCCTGACTCAGAAAAAATATATTGAGAATAGTAAAAATGAACTATAATCGTTTGCAAGTTGCTAACAGAATAGCAAGGAAAACTTTCAAGAAATATCATGGGCATTACCCTGATACGCTTTCTGGAGAAGAAAGAGAACATTTTTCGGGAGAAAACCACATTAACTGGATACTGGGAGGCTATCGAAAGACAAAGGTGCGTTGCTCTTGCCATGCCTGCGGGAATCCCCGTAAATATTTTGGGAAAAAAACATATCAGGAATTAAGAATGGAAGAATCTGAATAAGAAGGGAGGTGTTGAATTACATGAAAACCAAGTTATTAGTATATTTGATTGAAATGTTAATGGGGCTGTTAACCCCGGAACTATTAAGGTCATTTGCCGATAAGCTGTTAGACTTCGCTGAGGATGCAGTGATAAACAGTGAAAACAAGATAGACGACAAAAGTGTTCTGCCTATCTGCGATATGATTCGGGCTACGTTTAATATCCCGGATGACGATAATTAATAGTTCTGTGGCTTGCTACCTACGTATGCTCTGTAGGTAGCAAGCCCTTTGCTTTATGTTACTGTAATAGGTGGATCTTCTACTGGTTCACGGGCTACTTCTTCTAGTTGAGATTGTAATCTGTTATATTCCTTTTCCAACTTCTCAGGATTAACAAGATAATCTCTTAACCCTTGCAAAAGATCTTCGTTGTTACTAAAAGAAAATCTTCCACACCCTACACGAACATAAAAACCCTTGTTACTTGTTGGTTCAATGATAATCTTATGCTCTATTGCTCTACCAAATTCCACAATATCACCTCCTTTCCTCCTTCATTTTTTCTCCTCTCCTTTTTCTACACTTTGGGATAAATTGCCAATCTAAATGTTCTCGATAAATTGCATCTTGATTCAGCCAAAATTGAACGGACTGCCCAAAGACTTTGCTTAACCGTGATGCCATTTCAAGGGTAATCGGTTGCTTGTTGTTAATCAATAAATTTACTGACTTCGAGGACATATTAATAACTTCTGCGAAGTATTGCTGGCTCCATCCTCTTGCAGTGATTTCTTCCTGAATAGTATCTCCCGGACCTATAAGAATAAATGGTTTATGTTGTATCATTGCAAAACCTCCCTTTGGAACAAGCTAATTAAGTATTGACAACAATAAGCAAATTTAGTACACTGTTTTTAATCCATAATCATGGAGGTGGATGGTGACTTGCCATCGGGGGCCGAAAGGCCCTTTTTTTATGTTACCCTGCGTTTCTACACCACGGAGTATGCCCTTCGCTTTTTAAGCAAACGGGGCAGCGTCCCTTATACATTGCACGGGAAATGCCACTTGGGATGAAGTCTTTTTTGCCGCACTCACATTCACCGTCGCCTGTTAAAATTCGCATAGCACAATGAAAAGTATGCCCTTCTTTTTGGAGTTTTAATATTTCATCTTCCGTTGGCATTCCGCACATTGTTTTACCTCCAAGCGTTATCGTCTTTAATCACGGGCGGCGGCTGTTTGCCGTCCAGTGCATTTATTGGTTATGCACAATTTCCGGCACTGCCACTTCACCAGTTGGATGTATTAAATTATCTGGCCAATGTTCCGATATCTCCGGCAAAGAGTTTGTTTCACAAAATTGCTTTACAAGGTCAGCAATTGGTGCTGCATCATTCGAGGCAGACATTACCGTTTTTTCACTCCGGGTCGTTAACCATGCTGCAAAACCATAAACAGCTTCGCTTGGATTTAATGTGCTTGACATATTTATTCTCCTTTTGCCCAAAGGGCATAAAATTTTGCATCACCCGCGCCGGTAGTATGGCATCTGTGTGGATGCGATTGTTAGTGGGACTGTCTAATTAATGATTCCAAATCTGACGCACAAGCGTATAACCACATTTGTTCCCGTTCGTCAGCCGTTTTATCAGCTTGTGCTTTCCATTTACCAACTAATAATTGATATTGGCGAACCTCCTCCTTTATCCACCCCATAGCGCACAACGCAGAGATAACATTGAACGGGCTTGAAGTCCTATCGTTATCGGCACACCACTTAATCGCTTTTCCTTCTAAATACAGCTTACTTGAAATGGGGATATTGTTTCGGCTTCTCACATACGTCCATGGGTATTCCTTTTTGTAAATTTCAAGATCAGGATCATTACAAAGGCGTGTGAATAATATTTTGTCCTCTTTTGTCTTAACATCGAAAACCGAGAATCTGCCTGCTTTCAGAACAGCCTTCTTTATGTTTTCGTAAGTCCTATTTTTGCCTCGCAACTCTGAGACTGAATCAAACCTATCTAAAAACATCATTTGGGTACTCCTTGGAAGATAACGGTTAAGCCAGATAGTTTTTTATTATTCAGTTTTAACCCACGTACAAGCAAAACATATTTTCATCATAAATCTAACAAAAATATTTGGCACTTGCCCCTCAACAGGAAAATAGCAAATACCATTATTTGTTTCTGGGGTATTGCCGAACATATAACATTTCCATTTTGATGCTTTTGGTATATTAATACTTGCATGGAAAAGGCCTTGTTCTTCCATTTGAGTCTCCTTTAAAAACTATAATTAATTTAACTTTTATGAAGCTCATGAGGATCAATCCCCGTAAATTCAAGGATAATTTTTCTCAATGCTTCCCCCGCTTTTTGAACTACGTCCGCTTTTTTCCCATTGTCTTTTTCGTCTTTCATATTTTCCAATATTTTCCAGAGAAAAGCATCCATGAAAATTTTTAGACAGGCATGGAAATGCTGGTTGGTGAACCCATATGGCTCGGCAATTCCTTCCTCAATTCTACAGTCATGCTCCTATAACCCGGATTATAATTCAAGCAAAATGTCACCGTAGGGATTTTTGTTCATTCTTGGGTCTCCAAGTATATTAGATTTTATATCTTCCTTCCCCCAACGCCTTCTCCAACTCCACTGCATACAGAAAGTCAACTCCGGTATATTCCTTTTCTTTTCTGCACAGCTTATTGTCCGCCCGGATTTCCTCAAGATAGTGATCCCCCTTCCAGTACACGGTATTCTTTTTCCGCTTGCCTATCGGTACTACCTCCCTCCTTTCCTTCTCGTCTATCACATTTTCGTACCATCTTTTATTTTCCGGGAAGTCCACCAGTGTTTGAACTCCTTGCTTAAATGCTTCCTGTTGAGTATCACCAGTAAGACCAATGTGGCCAAGAATAAAATTAACCGGGGCATTCCCACGGCGTCCAATTCTGCTCCATGCAAAACGTGCTCCTTTCTCTATTTGTGTTAACAGCTTCACATCATTTGTTTTGTAAGCGCACAGCCAAAGGGTGAACATATTTGTAATCAGATAAATCACGTTGCTCTCCTTTGACATTCTGCCGCCTAACCGGGGGCGCGCGAGCAGATAATTGTAGCCATGCCAGCGCCATTTTTTAAGGGTATGCTCAAATTTACCGGGTGCTATGATGTTGCCGAAATAATAAAAAGCATACTTTAAGTACGCATAGAAGGTAATAGGCACAGGACCGAACCACGTGCGCAAATCCCCGTGTTTTGTCTGCTCCCCGTCAAAATCAAAAATATTAAACCCGTCTCGCTCAATTTTTTCCAGCATCGGGATAACCAGATGAACTACCCGGCTTCTTAAAGAAGGAATATAGCAATAAACCAGCGCCATTGCCTGCATAAAATAGCTATATTGGTCCGGGCTTACATCTGCCGCTATCACATATTTTGCATATTCCCCCTTACCCTCAAAATATTTCCGGTCTTTTCTTGCCCCTGCCGGCCACTCCCCATTTTGTCTTACATGGATACAACGCCCTAACAGCGGCATTCCGAAAATTTTGGGATATAGCTCAAAGTAGGAAAACAGTTTATTTATTATTTTCAAGCCTTCTTGACCCGGCTGTCTTGCATATCTCATAACCTCAGAGGAAAGCAGCATTGCCGTCCATGCTGTAGCGTCCGCTAATCTTGCATGGCCGGGGGTGACGTCTACCCGGTCCCGGTAATGTAGCTGACCCTCATCGGTAAGGTGGTAATCTATAATATTTTGTCGGTAAACAGTATATTTTCGAGCGATGTTCATGGAGTTCTCCTTTTTGTAAAAAATTAATGGTTAAATCAGGTACGGGGTACAATCTTCCCGGCAATTGTGTTTCCACCTATCTCTATCCCTTTACAATCCAAAGGCTCTTTGGCACCGTCGCCTATATTGGGTATTATGTGGCTTTGTGAAAAATAACCAAGGATAAGTTCTGCGGCTTCATCAAACTTGGAGACGCTTAACAATACCCCATTTGCGCTTCCCATATCAGCGCAGGAAGACAGCAACATGGTAATTGCTTCCTTGTCACTTTTTGCCAACCCTTTTACTTGTGCTATTCTGTCCTGAGCATCCATTTTATTCTTCTCCCAGATAAAGTTTTTAACTACCGGCACGGCTTTAACCTATTTCCTCCATGCCTCCAAAGCTTGATAATAAAACGAATGCAGAAACCCAAGGCTATAATTGCCTTCGGTTCTCATCATCCTCCATGCCCACAAAGCCCTGCCGCTTCTCCCGTTTCCGTCCGTGAAGGGATGCAGTGTTTCGTACTCATTATGCAATTCAAAGGGAGTTTTAAGCCCTGCGGTACTGAGCAACTTTGATACAAGTTTGCCCATGTTGGGATTCCCTGCTGGGGGAGTGTAATTACCGACACGCACATTCATCCCAAACTTGTCTCGAAGGACAGCGCCGGGTTGGCAAATTTTTACAAATTTCTTTAAGTCTCCCAATTTAATAACTCGAAGGCTGATAAAACGATCATGTTCTTTGATTTCTTCCATGGTAGGATCCCTTAAAATTCCCTCAATTTTGTTGCTTTCTGCTACAAAAGCCGCTGTTTCCATCCCGCTTCTTGAAATGTGCCGGGCATACTCTAAATCCATTTTACCCTCCTATTAAAAATATCATTTTCCAAAACAAGTAAGAGAGGCAACTCACCCCATACATAAGCGCCCCCAATAAAATGCCTACCCCTATTTTAACCACCATCCCCGGAGAAAAAGCACTCTGACTTTTCTTGTCTTCCCGAGGCATAAAAAGTTCTTTTATCCAATCCCCGGCAGAAAACATAATTAATAAAAATAACAGGAAAACTTTTTTGATGTAGTTTAACATGGTAGGCTCCTTTCTTTAATAAAAAGCTATTATTTGTTAGCTATGCGCCACTGCACCCGATTTTAAGGGCTTCAAACGCCCACCTTTACTTTGCGATATTCATCATCTACCGGCGCCATCCGGTTCGGTAAAGGTCATGGTCTCCCCTGCACAGTGGGGTTGCTGGCAAGCATCTTTCTCTTTCTGGCGCATAATGGTTAAATCAGCCGCCGTGCTTTTCGGTCGGATGGAATGATTTGTTATGCCTGTTTAACCATTCTGGCATATCTGTGTTTTCCAAGCATAATATGTATTGAATTAAGGTTCTTCTTTTTGGTTTGCCCGGTTTCGACCACGAAGTTATTAGCTTCGAACCACTTGAGCCAATCGTAAAGCTGCCCCTCCACATCAACCCCACGGCCAAGAACCGCAACGCAGGGGTGTTTGTGGTAAGCGTCTTCTGGTGTCCAAACCTCTCCATTCTCATCGAGGCGTTCCCATGTTTTGTCGTCCGACCACTCATAATCCGGGTATCCAACCGTATCTGCGACAACTCCGACACATTCACGTCCAAACCCACACTCACCTTCAAGCTCAAGACGCAACTTATTTTTGTGCGCCCACTGAATCATCCAGTTGATTTTATCTTGATGCCTCATAATTTCCTCCTATGGCATAAACTGCAAAATCACCCGCTCTTTTTTTAGCCGGGTAAGTTTTTTGGTTATAAGGACGGCGGTTCTGGTAATATCATCCAATGGGTAATGTCTTTATAATGTGCTTCAAAGTGTTCTTTCGTTAGCAGAGATATATTTCTCTTTCTGCTCCATTCCACAGTAAAACATCATCTGATTTGTCAGGCAATTCGTCTTTTACGCTGATCCATTTCATATTTAAGGCAGTTAAAGCTTCCATTACTCGGATCGCTTCATCTACGGCCTCTTCGTTTGATAAATCGTCAACACAGACAATATCACCATGATTATTGATCAAATATCGTGCTAATTTATCCAGTTGTTGTCTCGGAGTCTTCATTATATTTTCCTCCTAATGGTTAAATCAGCCGCCCGTGGTTTGGGAAGGCTGGAATTACTGGTTATACACACAAATGCTTAACCCTATTATAAAAAGCTTCCGATATATCGCCACATGCTATATTGTCTGGCGTTGACCATATTTCGTTTAGTTTCGTTGTTTTAGACCAATCTGAAATACCAAGGGTGTGCATGGTCATCGGCTGTTTGAGTACAAAGTCACCGTACCGATAAGCGACCATATGTTTTTCACCATTCAGGGTAACGATATCACCAACCGTGATGGCTTCACCGTTTGAATCGACCTCACCAATAGGATGCCTTCCGGTTTCGGGGATAAAATCAATTACTGATATTTTAAACTTACTCATAATTGGACCTCCTCTGTGCTGTATGTGTATTGCCAAAATTACCCGCTATTTTCATCCGGTACATTTTTTGGTTGTCCTTTTTTGGGCTTAAATTCGCCACAAGGTTCTCCTTGTAATACTGAGAATACATCTGAAAGCACACAGGCCCTCTCGAGATGCGGAAACTTAAAATATTCACATTCCTTGGAACATGGTATCGCTTTAACTCCCCATTTACGGTTCAATAAATCATTTATTGGATGTGCCATAATTATTCCTCCAAGAATGAAGTAACTGGGTATAGTCGTTTAAAGTTCGTGCATGACATTATATCTTTTATGCCCTCCAGTAAAAGATCTGGTAGTGTCTGGTGGCCATCTGTTTCTATCACAGTATAAACTTTATCTTTTTCCAGACAAGACATAGCTGGTAAAAAACCAACTTGCTGAACTTTATCGCCTACTTTGATAAGATCATAGTGTATTGCCATTATTTCCTCCTTTCGAGTAACGTTCTTTTACTCCATCCAAAAATTCCCCCAACTCCCTAACCTCAAATTTAATTACCCTTTTCCGAGTAAGCAAGGCATCACAGACTAAAAATCTTTCCGGGGTGAAAGTAGTTTTAAACAAATTCTCTGGGATTACTTTTTGAACATATATGTTGTATATATACCACACCCATTTTCGCTTAGCTTCAAATTCTCGTGAATCTTTATAAATTGAATGGGTCCCTTTTATGTCCACGTGAGAACAATCATACTGAGACCAGAAGAATGGCTGAAGTTTGTTCCTGCTCTCAATGTTTTCAAAAAAAATACCTTCAGCTTTGTCTTCCCATGTCCACCAAAAATCAGGGGTGTATGAACATCCCGGCAATAACTGAGACTGCATTAACTTCTTTTTTGTTTTGAGTTGCTTATTCCAGGAATAAGAAACAGGAGAGCTTAAAACCCGTGGTGGAGGGTGATAAAATATTGCTCCGGTAAATCCTGCTTCCCGTAGCTCTTCCAGATACCACAAAAACCAGATTTCCTCTTTGGAGTCATAAATGATGCTTTGGTATTGATACTTATTCTTCCGGCCTTGCTTGATTTTTATAATTTTTTCCAACAGACCCCTCCTTTATTTTTCTTTCTCCCTAGGGTAATAATCCAAAACATCACAAAATTTGTCCACAAAGTCCCTTAACCTCTCTTCCCCCGTTATTATCCTCATTTGTTCAAATACCCCTTCCGGTAAATTTGTTAAAAACCGGATAAAAACGAGGTCATCATTCCTTTTTCCAACTTCAACCGTATCAACCCAAGTGGTATTTAGACTGTGATTTAATTGTTTCGCCATTGGTTCCTCCTTATCTCATCCCCATTAAAATGCCATCTCCACCATCAAATTTAAAATAGTGCCGATATTCAACAGGGTGAGCAGCTATTTTAATCCCAGGCAATTTTGACAATTTTCTTAAATAGCCTAATTGCAGTTTGTGGCCGTTAATAGTGATAATTTTGTGAAAGTTGTCGATTACCTTCCCTGTTCCGTTACATTCAGAACAAATTTTTACTTCACCGGGGAGATACCCCATAGAATCACATTCTTTGCAGTCCCATTCGTATTCATGATTGTTTGTACTATAATAAATCTTTCCGTTACCATCGCAATCTGGGCATTTTGTAACCTTCCCCCGCCCTCCACAAATACCACAAGTGTTTTTTGTCTCTTTAGGCAATTTAGGAAGAGACACAAGCTTTCCTTTTTGTTCAAACAATTGGTTTGATACGCCGGTAAAGCTGTCAAGTGGTTCGGCAATCCCTATGGCCGGCAACCGAACAATCACTATGCCATCAGTGGCGTAAGTGTATTTACCCTCGCTGAATGGTCTGTCAAACCTCCCACCACAAAAATCAGCCAACAAATTAAGACTATTGCTTTTTGTTTTTTCGTCCATGGTAGTTCCCTCCTATTTCTTACCTCTAAAATATTCAGCAAAGATAACCAGTGCGTCAGCAACAGCGGCGTAAAAGGAAACAGGTTCTTCTTGCTCTTCAGGAGGAGCTTTTACATCCGGCTCTACTATTTCTTTCGGCTCTACTTCTACTTTTTTCTTCCTTGAGTGATTCTTGATTCCCCAGCGCAACCGGAATTTTTTTATTGTATGTTCCGAAATGCCAATACTGTCGGCGAAAGTCCTGGTAATCTCCGTTATCGGCAATCCGGGGGACTTGGATATCATGTAGCACAGTTTCCACAGGCGGGTACAAAACGGTGTCCTGCCATATCTGCGCATTTCATTGGTAAAATATTTCTGGATAATGTCTGTGGGGACAGGACTTATTTTGCTGATTAAATCTATGGAATATTCCTTGGCATTTTCGCTCTCCAACAGTATTTCTTTTAACTTTTCCCCGCCTCTTGCTTCACCTAATGTTGTTTTCATGATACCCTCCTTTTTTTATTAACACTGCTTTTCTTCCCCAATTCAGAATTAATTTTGTGTATCCGGGCTTTATTCTTTTGGTTCTTCCTGTTTAATTCAGCTATTTCTGCCACCCTTTCCTTGCATGGTACGCCCACCTTATAAAAAATATTTGCGCCACTATTATAACGCAAATCACCTTTTCTTGCGCATTCGGCATGAACCGGGATAGCTTCGCAAATACTACCATCACTTGTCCTGTCAATGGGGATCAAAATACATTCTTTATCCTCATTTGTGCCACACAGAAGGCATATTTCGTCTTTTGGAAAGTGTTTAAAAGTTCTCATGGTTTTCTCCTTTTTTGGGTAGATAATGTAGCGATAACGCTTGATGCTGATTAGCCATATTGAAAAGCGGCATGATCTCTCTACATCTGGTCTTGATTAAATGAACTCCACCAATCGTTCACTTCTTGCTTGAAGTTAAACGAATAAATAGCTCTAACAGGAATACCTTTTTGCCGTAAAGCTGCCAAAATACAAGCAGGGCACCCACCAGTTATTTCCCGTAGCTTAGGCATTACTTTTTCAACTGCTGCACCTAGGCCATCGAAGCTCATCCATTCATTCTCACTTGGTCTTTCGTAAGAAGCATTTGGGTCTGGCAAAATAGCCAGCATTTTATCTATTGAGGTAGTTGGATTATCAAACATTGCACACATTCGGCATTTTCTATTTGGGTTCATAGTGCAATGTTTTTCATGCTTTGCTATTGACCCACCGGAGCAATTTGCCTTCTTGCAATATTCGCAGTAGTACCGCCAGACTTTCTTTTTTGTCATCTCAACAACCCTCCTCCCGTTTGATTATTCATAACGTCTTAGTTAAGCTGTAGGCAACTTTCGCCCGCACACCTTACGAAAATATGACAAAATACTTGAAATAAAGTTTTTACAATATTCCCATGCTTGAGACCCGTCAGCTTCAACGCCTTGTTTGGAGGCGAATTTTGCAGTTAAAAGAGCCTGCCGTGCCAGTATTAGCCCAGCATCAACCCCCTGGTCAAAAGTGTTTTTCTCTACTGTCGGCTTTCTTCCCTTATGAGTTCTGACCAACTTTCTTATTCTTTGCACCGCCTGTTCCATTTTTTAAACCTCCTAATGATTTAAGCTAACTTGCCAAAACAACTCACACGATCAAGCTCTTTTCGTACCCCCACACTGCGAAATTCGCCTTGGGGTTCCCCGGTCAAGCCAACCGTTGGTTATCTATTTAAATCTTCCATTAACTTCATTGCTTCTGCCCCTATCTCTTTAATAATAGCCATATCTTCCGGGTTATTCATGCTGATGCCAGCACCATCGATCATTTGTTCTACAATAGAATTTACATTCTTATCCATACCTCGAATCAATAAAGACTCTTTAATAATATATGTGGTTATCGCCCTTTCGCAACAAGTCATTTTTTAGCCTCCTAAAGTTATTAATAGGTGTAACCCTACCCTTCTTTCTTTTGATACCAAATTTGACCCCCTGTAGGCCACAGGATAGGCCATTTGTTGTCAGTGCTATACACTATTTGTTATAAGGAGGTGCTTCAACCATTCTGCAAAAATAATACCCGACACCCCCGTTATTATCCCCCGCCCATTTCCGGCCAATTAAACCCGCAATACAAGTTTCGGGTGTAGGCCATGATTCATTGGAATCCTTGCCGTCTATCCATCCGTGATAGGATACCTCTTTACTAATATGACTTTTGGTGGATGCGCACCCATTTTCAACTATACGAGGATTAAATTTCAAAATGGTATATGGACCAATTTCAAACCACTCCAAAGGTTTACCCCAAGGAAATTTTTCTGCACATTTTACTCGTTCGTTGATATCCATAATTTCTCCTTTATAATCCTTAATTGTTAATACTTGGGAGATATTTTTAAAAAGGTATGTCGTTTTGTTTGGCATAATCTAACGCATCTTGGAGCAACGATACCGTGTTATCCTTTTCCCTTGCCGCCTGGCTTGCGGCAATTTGTCTATTGCTAATTTCTTGTAGGGCTTTTTGTAACATAATTTCAAGCTCAATGGCCTTTTGGGTAAAATCATCCCCATCCTCCAGGGTGGCTTTTGCAGATATATTGTCATAGTTAAGACCTGAAACCGTTCTTGTAATTTCGATAATTTTCATAATTCCTCCTTATAGTGGTTAATCATCAAAACGAGCTTGCTTGTTATGCCACTTTGGACGGGGCGGAAGGACGTCATCCCCCTCATGATCGGGTGCGACCCGCTTGTGACCGACTTTTCACGACACCCCGCGCAAAGTGGCATAATGTTTAAACTACCCAACAGAGCCCTTCCCCGTCCGCTTCTTCTCACAAGGAAACCACTCTACCCCATTTGAGTGGATTCTTATTTTCCCAGTTTTCGTCACGTAAATCTGGAGACCATGTTTTGAATATTTTGATGATTTAATACCCAACATTACCCACTTATTTTTTTCATCTGAGGCTATCCGGGTAACTTTTGCGTCTCCCCATTCAAATCCGTATTGTGTTTCTTTGTAGTGCATTTTTTACCTCCTGAGCTTGTTATAAAAAATAATTTGATGGGACTGCCCACCAACCATTTCTTACAAAAACCTTATATGTGTCTGGTCTAACTTTTATTCCATCGACAATATCGCCAATATCTAAAACCAAATCGTCTAAAACCAGCCTTTGTTTTATGTATAATTTTTCTATCATATTTTTATAATATTAAGTTAAGCGGTGGAATCTTCCCCCGTCCGCTTTGACGATTTGTTATGGTAGCCTAAGCCCCTTGATTCCCTTTAAGTAGGATTACTTTTGCTGTTTCTGCCATTAGTAAATTTCCGCTTGGCCTTCATTGAATTTCTTACCCCAACGTTTGCATAATTTTTCGAAGCATCTGTCAAACTCGTTTTCAGTCATAAAGGGACTCCTGATAACCTTTTGTTATGAGGTTAGGACTACAACAAAGATAGTTGAGTCCTAACCTCATAACTTGCGTCATATCGTTTATTATCGCCTTTCGGATATGGCAACACGGCGAAAGGTAGCTTAGACAACATTTCTTTTTTCTGTTTTTTGCTACCTAAAAAGTAAAAATATCTGTGTTTTGGGCTTCTTGGAATTGGCGTAAACATAAATTTATTTTTATCATAATTTTCACCATAAAGATTTCGTGCGTGATAAATTATTCCATCTTTTTCAAATTCGGTGGCACCCCCTGGGGAACTTTCTCCAGTATATATCCAATTCGTTGCTTGATAAATGTACCCGTGATGCCCTCTTCCCGTGTCTGCGTATGAAATTATACAGGTTGGTGTAGGAAGCGAAATCAATGCTTTTGAAACAAAAAATGACAATGTGTTCTTGGGCGTATCCTGGTTTATTACAAGCCTATTCAGTTCATAAACCTTCACGTCACCAACGATATTGTTTGTGTTTATATTTGGAGCCGGGCCAAAAGAGCACACCCCACAAAGGACGTTACTACAATACAAACCAAAAGCATAAATAATATTTGCCATACGATGGGCATAATGTTTATGCAAGAACCATTCTTTGCATTCTTCCTTTTTTATACTCTGTACACGATATGTATCTTTTATGCTCAATTTGTTTCTACTCCCTCTTCCTTAGATTCTCTTACCCTTTTGCTCCAACTGCTTTCTTAATTTTCCGGTAATCCGCCATATCAACTTTGATATTTTTCATCCCCGCCAATCTTGAGGCGATCCGAGCGTCCAGTTTTTTTTCAATGTCCAGCAAACTTAAATTCGTGGTAATGATAGTTGAGAGTAGTTCCCTGTCACGGCGATCAATAATGATATACAGGGTAGTAATAGCAAAATCTGTAGTTTTTTCACTCCCCAGGTCGTCTAAGATCAGGAAAGGAACCTTAGAGTAAAAGTCAACAATTTCTTCTTCTGTTTCCTGTGCATCATCCTTAAAAGATGCTCTGATTTTCATCAGCAAATCCGGGATCGTTATGAATCCGGCTTCGGTAATTTTGTCATTTCTAACCATGTCCCTTAAAATTGCCACTGCCAGGTGCGTTTTGCCTCCACCTGTTTTGCCGGTTAAAACTAACCCTTCAGACTGGTATTCCTTGCACCCTTCGATTAATTTATTATTGCCGGCGAAGTTTTCAAAAGAAGAAAAGAGGTATTTTTTAGGGATTCCGCATTCTCTTAATTTTGTTTCCGGATTTTCTTTAAGCCCCGCTATCCGGGCAAGTTCTAATTTTGTTTGTCTTTCAATTTCCCCTCTATCCCTTTCCTCCATCTCTGCCTGTTTTGCCAGTGCATCGCAGGTAGCGCAAAGTCCTTCAGGTTCCCCGTGGATACAAACCGGGTGATCCTCTGGTAATTTAAGAATCGCTTCCTCCCTCTTACACTTGCCACATTCTATCGCGATAGGGACATGGTGGTGACAAGTTTCACCCATAATAGGATCAAGAATAACCTTCATCGGCTGGGAAGACTTCAGGTGCGGGGTAGGGTTCGTCATCACTTTGAGCTTTCCCCGCTTCTTCTCTAGTCGATCCTGCGCTGCTTGAATTTCGTCCATTGTTATTTCCTTTATTTACTAAGAAAAGTCCCTTATACCCGTTCATTATGCTTTGCTCTATTATGCCGGAGATGTTTTCACCTTGCTCATGAAAACCGGTTAATTTTTTAATGGCAAGTTCTTTGGCTTTATGAGTCATCTTAGCTTTTATACTGATACGAAAATTTATAAAATCATTCCAAAGTTTTTCATCTAAAAAATCTGGTAAAATTAAAATTTCTTTTTCTTTTTTAATTTCTTTTTTTTCTTTTGTCTGATCATTCTTATTCACTCTTTTGCACTCTAATACATTCTTATTTTCTACCTGCCTGCTACCTGTTTGATACCTGCCTGCTACCTGTTTGATATCTGTTTCGCTACCTATTTGAAAATCTAAAAGCCCCATAAAGCCTTTATTCAAACGATATACGGCAGCATTTTTGCTACCTGTTTTGTTACCTACTTTTGACAAGAAATTTAATTTTACCAAGTGTTTTATCACCCGATACAGTTTCCCGTGTTGAGAATCTTCCAACCCAAAAGACCTCGTTTCCGTTTGGGAAAGATAAAACTCACATTCATCTAATCCGGTTAATTTATTATTTTTCCTGCTTGCTCTTGCTTGTGCAGCCATAAGAACTTTCCAATACAGGCCATCTGCCTGTTGTAAAAACTGGAATGCTTCATTATACTCATCCGTTGTTATTTTAGAAAACCAGGGGATTGGATTAGCTTTTTGCATTTTTATACGCTTCAACTTCTTTTTTATCCAAAAAATTCCCCTTTCCCACAGGGTAAAGCTTGAGGATTCGCCTATCAGTTAAGCGGTAAACTGTAGGAGGGCTGACTTCTAATATTTTAGCGGCCTGGTAGTGCGAGATTAACTCTTTCGTTTCCATTGGATTTCCTTTCTGTAAATAAACATAATTATAACAGTTAATTACAGAATGTCAAGCATTTTTTTACTTTTTAATCAACAAAATTAAGAACGCTTTACCGCATTCCACGCCAACTCAAGATTATCAAAAAAAAATGCGATGGTTATTTCTTCCTTGCCCTCTCTTTCAATGGTTAGCTGGATTCGTCCCGCAAGTTCATTGACGATTAATCTACGTTTTTCGTCTGACACTGGCAAAATATAAAGTGGAACTTCAACATTTTCTAACGCCATTTTAAATCTCCTTAATTTTTAATCATTAAAATTCAATTTCCCATAATGATGTTCTCCCCCCGCATGTCGTAGCTCATGGAGGAAAGTTTCAAAATCGGGCTTCGTGTATAGAACTCTATTCCGGGAATCCCAGCAACCCTGGACCCGGCAACCCGGCGCGCTTCCGCAGCATTTCTTGAGATATCCGGGGCTATCGGAAACAACAACAGTAAGATTAATGTCATCCAGTTCATAAACTCTGGGGGGGATAGTAGCGCACCCCAGAATAAACCAGGAAGCTATAAAAAGACTGAGGCAAAACAAGGTAATTCTTGGGATTAGATTCATTGGTTTAGCTCCTTCTTCAATACAGATTCAAACATCACAGCAGTAGTTTTCTGTGAATTTTCAATCGCCTCATTAATTGACTGTCCTACCGCTTGGTTCATTTCTTCCCTGCTTTTTTCAATTATATCAGCAATTTCATGAAGCTTTTCTCCGACAACATCATTCCCGACTATTGAAAAAGCTTGTGCTAATTCACGTAAATGGAGGGGGATACGAAATAATTTATCACCAGCTTTATGGTGTTTTTCAAGCCAATTTTGCATTTGGGTCTCCTTTCTCTATCCTTGAGATTATGATAAGAGCCAATGCGGATATAGCTGCTCCAAGGCCCCCTAAACCTTCAGCAACGGCATCCCTGTCGAAGGGACGCCTGTCAAAATTCTTTACACCCTCTTCCATTTTTTCCATTATCAGCACTAAAGTTTCAATTATTTCTTTGTCCGCCATGTTTAATCTCCTTTCTCCTAGGTTCTATTATTCGTTCCACCACTCAGCAAACGCCGACTTAGGATATTCGGCAGCAATAGCATTCGCCATTTCTTCGATTCCGTCTGCCAAATTTGCTTTGCCGGTGTAAACAATCTCAGCTTTATTAAAATTTGAATCCCAAATATCGTTACTTGTTGACCCCACTGAATATTCGAGACCACCGTCCCACATCCAACCAATTCTTAAGTGTATTTCTGAATCGTATAATCTTTGTAAAATCTCACCCGTATTTTCTTTCATAATTACCTCCTAATAGATAATATTAACGCCCCCACTCTTCCAAGCGGGGCATTAACTCCCTGTTTTACTTTTCATCCAACAGGCGATTGCTTCTAACACTTCTGCTGTAAAAGGACCATCAAGATTTGCTTCCTCATCCCCGAATGCCCAGCTAAAATGCCATTCCAGGGAATCCAGATTACCATTATCTTGTATTATAGAACCTAACACTTTTTCTGCTTCTTCAAGTTTTATAGCTTAATCTCCTTTATTAAAATAAATTCAAGGATTATCCGTCACCTCTGAAAACTTAATTTGCATATCCTCTATGCCCTTGCAAGCCATACCCTTGTAATTTTTAATCGCTTCCAGTCCGTATAAAATTACCTCTTTTCTCAAATTTTGGCAGAGATGGCAAAGATACTTTTTATTTTTTATATACTCATATAATTCGTTCTGCGTCATGGGTTCCTTTCTTTATAATGTTTTTACCAAACTCTTTTTCCACTCCCGGTAAGTTTCATATTCCGAGACCGCCCCCCTCTCCCTTGCCAGAAATGCCCGCCTCTTTTCCTCTTCCAGGAATATCGTCTTTGTGGCTACTCCATGCCGGGTCCACAATTCACCTTCTGATATCGGCTCCATAAAAATATCACGGAGTTTTTTCAGAAACATACCGGATTTAATCCTCATATTCGTCTTCATAGTCCTCCATTTCCTCCTCTGCTTCTTCCCTGTCTATCCTGTCAAGATACCTGTTCAACTCAAAGTTTTCCCATGCTTTAGCTATTTTTCTGTAGGTTGTCATTTTTAGTTTCCTTTTATAAAGAAAGTTCTCTATCTAACCACAATTTAGGAAGCATATCACTTGGTTCCCAATTTTGGCAATCCGATTTGTATTTACCCATATAAATATTTTTTGTTGGTCCAACAAATTCAAAAGTAATTTGTGCTATCCTCATCCCTACTCTTAAAGATACTGGAACAGATAAATGATTTGTTATTTCCATTGTCCAATGATTAACGAATCCAACATCACCGAGTCCAGCACATTTGCAAACGGATACACCACATCTGGCAATAGAAGAACGGGCAAACATTTGAGTTGTATAATCTCTCAAACAACCCACAATTTCCTGAGTATGTCCTAAAATAGTTTCTCCGGGAAATACTGTAACAACTGATTCTGATTTTTTATACGTCCAAAAATCAGTGCAATCTTCCTTACTCCATAAATCTACTATACGCACTGAATTATTGGGCACATAAGTGTTTGACCCTAAAGTCACATCGTAACTATTGGTACCAAGGTTTATTTGTTGAAAAGGTTCAATGATTATTCGGCCATCTTTTAAAACTTTTAAAATTTCTTTATCGGAGATCATTTTGATTTCCTTTCTATTATTCTCTGTTGTTGCTTAACCAGTAACTCAAGTTTTTTTGCCTTACGAATAAATCTATCCATTATCCATTCATCCGGTCTTTCGATGCGCCAATATTGTAAATCTTCTGATAGCGACATTTTTTCATTCATTTCGCAATTATCCTTTCTTGTTGCCTTGCTTAGTTATCTATCCTAACGCCCAAACATAGCCCGTAACTTTCACTGCATTTTTTAAGGCCCGGTTTTTCTTCCTCCTGCTTTATCCCCATAAAATTGTTGTGATACCTAATAATTTCCAGTGAATCCCCTGGTTTTGTGAGTCCTAAAGTATCATTGATATAACATACATCCTGCTCATTTTCAGGCAAGATTTCTATTCCTGTTCGGCAAAGTTCTATTATCATTTTGGTTTCCTTTCTTGTTGTAGCCTCCCCGGTTCCTGTAAATAAAAATAAAGTGTAACCTCTGGGCAAATACGAACAAATTGCCCATCAATAATCCTAAAAGCCAATTCTGGTTTGCCAGCATAGCATTCAGAATATGTTAATACTCTCCGGTTTGTTTTCGGGGGTCCATCTTTTTCAATACTTAGCCATTCCATTTGGTTATCCTTTCTTGCCGGGGGTTAAGGCAGAAGGCGTTATTTTGGAAAGAATGACATTAACTTTAATCACTGGTATTTCATCCATGTTATCATCAAGGAGTGCCTGGATTTTAATCTCGTCTGCATTTATCCGTGCAGTTTTTCTCAATTTGTCCAGTGCTGTCTCGATTTCTCTTTCTGCAATGTAAATAGCTTCTCTTTGTTCTGCAACAGTCATAGTATTATACCCCTTTCTCAATTTGTTTTCTAAGTTTTAAAAAATTAGTTTGGTTATGCTGGATGTCTTTCGGAGAAAGAATCCATCCAATAATTTAAAATATCTAAAGCATCTTTCTTGGATAATTCGGGGAATGCCTTCAATAAATATGGTCTTGCCCCAAGCATATTGGTAATGCCACTATCTCTGAGGTCATCCAAATATTTGAGATGTTCTTCAGTGCAATTTTCTGGTCTTTTCTTTTCACCCATTTTAAAGCTCCTTTTATATAAGATTACTAAAAAAGTTTTCGCGGATTTGGTTCTTAGCTCCTGGAAACCCGCAAAACAGGAGGGAGAAAAACCGGCTATTACCGCCAGCCGGCAGGCGGGGTCAATTCTTAAAAAAGTTTAATCAATTTTGTCAATAGGGTCGCCATTTTCGTCGAACTTGGCAGGACAAATTGATTCGCATTCACAGACTCCAAAATACTTTACCACATTGCAAATATTAGAGCATTCAGGAAAGGGTATGTTTTCGTGTAACATCCGATTAACTCCTTTCTATTTACGAGGACACCGCCCCATCTTCAATATAAAAACAAACTCCTTCTTTTTTATCTGCTACCCGCTCAATCCAGACCTGAAAATTGTTTTGTCTTGCCCATGCGAATATTTTAGTTTTCGTTTCCGAGTCAAAATCATTCCCGGCCCGGATTAAGATTATTCTTAATTTAGGATTAAGGGCTGACAAAATAGTCATTCCCAACAGAATCTTTTTTGATTCCCCTCTTTGATTCAGAGGGATGCCCTCCAGTGTAACTCCGCTTTCATCAAATCCCAGCTTTGGAATAGGGAATTTTGCGGAAGCAATAACTTCTTGCTCATAGTCTTTGATACCCATGAGTTTTTCAGTATAGGCATCCCATGCCTTTTGCTGTTTTGCCAACTCAGCAACCTTTGCCTGCCGGGTTTCATAATCTCTGGCTTGCTGGTTGACGGCATCGGCGTTATTGATTTTTTCGTCTATTTCGGCGAGCGAATATTTGGGGTAAGCTGCTATTTTTTTCTCTTGGGCTTTAACCTTTTCAGCCAAAGGAACTTGGTTCGCTTCATTTTCCCCTAATTCTTTTTCCAATGCTTCAATCTTTTGCCTTAAAGCAGTTGCCTCTTCTTTTCCCTCTGCTTCAGAGTTCCTTAAGTCAACAAGGTGTTCTTTTTGCTCGGCTACCTCCCAAATTCTTTCCTCAATCTCTTTCCTTTCCTTCAAAAGTTCCGCAGAACTAACGGGGGCAATTTTTTTTACTTCCGGGGATGATTCAACAAGACTTTTCGCATTTTTCAGGCTATGGCCGGCAAGAGTTCTGTTGTTATAAACTACCCTGTAGGTGTTCTGGATTATGGCAAGGGGATCATCCCCGGTAGCAGTAACCCCGGACAAACTTTTTAATTTTTCCGTATCAAGATTGACTTCGGAAACGCTGAAAAGCATTCTCCTTTGGGTGGTTTCATCCGCATTGGCAAAATCTTCAGGGTTGAAAGCTACGTCCTCTTTGAATGAGTCAATCAAGGACTGTGGAGATTTAAAAGTTGCTCCATCGGCACTTTCAACCTTTAAGGTACTTTTGCCCGCCTTTGTAAATGTTCGGGATACCCGGTATTTTGGGATACCGTTATCCCCCAGAACTATCAAGACTTCCCCTTTATCTTTTCCTTTCCTGAGAGGCATATCCCCGATTTTCCCCTTACCGCCCAGGGCAAAAAGAATGCTATCGAGTGTTGAACTTTTCCCTTGTTCATTTTTACCGGTAATTTCTACTACCGCCTCGGTGGGCTTGATAGTAAGGGCGTTTATTCTTTTTACATTTTCTACCTGCAATTCAATAATTTCCATGCTTACCTCCTTTTAAATTAAAGACGTTTCAAATTCTTCCTTTTTCACCTCTTCTATCCCCAGCCGGTTTCTTGCTGCGTTAATCGCATCCTCCACAATCAGCCAGGATGGAAGACTTGTTTCCAGTAGTAGCTCAATATTTTTGTCGTTGTTCCCCAGAAGATTCTTGAAAGATTTTTTTGTGGCGCCATTAAATTCGTGTGCAATCCCTTCGGCCATTGTTTTATATTTGGCGGCATCTTTTACTTCCCAAGACGGGCAACCTTTTCTCCCGCTGCATTTTTCACAGAAAGTTTTGCTAATCATGGCATCCTTTCTGTTGGGGCAGCTGATAGAATTTTCAGTCTCTTGGGGAGGTTCTTCTTTGTGGGGGGCCTTAAAGCTCTCCTTTTTCTCCCCAAACACTGCCATGATTTTTGCTTTTTCTGCTTCCGGGCGAGCATCAATTTCTTTCTTGTGTTTTCCGAACCAGTTGTCGAGGTGTCTGTCTGCCGTGGTTTCTGAAATTGCTTTTATTAGTTCCTCGGCAAGAGGCAACCCCTCCCCTTCTTGGGCCGGTTGCGCTTTAGCCTCCTTTCCCTTTTTGAGTTTTTCCTTGAGTGCTTCCTTTTTAGCCTCAGTTTTTTGTTCAATTTCTTCCGGGTTAATATAATCGTTCCAGCTTGCTTCTCCATCTTTAATCGCCCTATACATTCCCCTCAAATCCTGCATTTCTGCCGGGCTGATAGTCTCTGCTTTGTGCTTCAGGTATTGTTCAATATCCTTTGGCTTTATTCCTATCCCGGCAAAACCATCGAAAAGTATTTTTTTGGCAGCAAGCGGGTCTTCCGAATCTTTTTTCCCCAAAGTCTCTTTTGCAATCATAATCCCTTCGTCAATGATATCGCTTGGAATCAGGCGCAAGCCTTCATTTCTCAACGCCTTTGAAATCAGAGCAGCTTCTTTATTATGCAATTCATCATCTGTGGCCTCTACGATATAAACCTTTTCCCCTTTCGTGTTGGTTCTTTCTTTGAAAATTTCCCTATCTTTCGGGGGATATTTGCGCTCAATAGTTTTAGCAACAACAATTTCCTTGCTATGGCTTGTGTTAGATTCCAAGTCAGTTACGAACAATTTTACCCTCCTGGAAGAATCATCTTCAAAAACTACTTGGGTTTCCGTGAGAACATTCCCCCATTCCCTGATTGCTAATTCAGCAAATCGGATGGATGGACCCTTAATTTTTTTTCCACCTACGGGCTTGCTGAACTCAACCCTTTCCGCGAAAATAGGTCTTTTGCAAGCTTCCAGAATATTGATTCTGGCCTGGTCAGCGTTCCGGGGCTTGTGCAATGCCATCAAAAAAGCTGATTGTATCCTGGCTTTCGCCGTTTCAGCCGCAGCAACAGCAGCCGGGTCAGATTGCGCCAAAGAAAACTCAGGTTTTTTTAATACTGCCAATTGTCCCATTTCTTCATTATTCATGGCTTCCTCCTTTTAAAATGTATGGCCTAAATGCCTTAAACGGCTTCCCTTTTTTTTCATACTGGCTTAGAACAATTTCCGGGTGTTCAGAGATAAGTTTTTTCTTGTCAAAAGTTGTCCGTCCGGCTTGATATTTGTAATATCCCCGGAAATTAAACCCTTCTATAACCCCAGCCCCTTCAGCTTCCATCATTCCCGTAAGCTTCCCTTTTGCCACTTTTTCAAGCTCTTCCCATTCCTGCCTAATCGCCCTGGCTTCCACAAAATCAGTTATCGCCTCCTCCCATTCCGGGCTTGTTACCTGCACCAAATCTCCGCCAATGGCAGGCAAATCAATAGCCGGTTCTTCTTCCGGCGGCGGGGTTCCGGCTTTCACCATCTCCCAAAATTTTGCGTCCTTTTCGATAATGAGGTCAATCAATTCGTCATCTCGCTCAACATCAAAATGGATTAACTCCCACTGTTCAGCGTTAAAAACGGCAAAGGCCCCCCATTCCAAGCCAGTAACAGCGAGATAATGTTGTTTTTGAATTTGATAATAATCCGGCAATCCTTCCCTTTTGCATTTACCGAAAACCTGAAGGCCGGGGCATTTAATTTCAAGAACACCTTCCCCTTTTTCCAAGTCCATAATTTTCCGGTCGATATTCCCGATAAGAAAATCAAGTTGAGGATGGCGTAAAAGCTTCTTTTCTACGCTTATTTCTCTTCCCGTTTCCTCCCGGTACATATCAGCAACAAGAGGTTCAAGGGCGGACCCCCTTTTCATTACCGGCGTTTCTGTTTCTTCATATACTAACCCCCGTTTTTCCAGATACAATTTATCAATATTTTTAAACGGGCTGACTCCCATAATCACAGGGCTGTCGCTGCCGCCTATACCCTTCTGCCGTTCTTTTAATTGCTCAAGTGTTAATGACATTTTTTTCCTCCTTTAGTTTTTGTTCGCAAAATTCAACGGCCATATCAATGGCTGTTTCTATGTCTTTATGCTTCTGCTTGTTTTTTAAACGCAACAAACTCCCGTCCTGGTAAGAATGCACTTCCCAAAGCACATATTTTTCAATCACGATTGAGTCTTTGCAAACTTCATTCAGGTACAGTATTTTCTCTGCAAGACTTTTCATTTTTTGCTTCCTTTTTAGTTTTTATACAACCACTAACTCTGACAGGAGCAACGCCGAGATGGCTTCCTTTTCTTCGTGTTTTGGTTCAAATGATGCCATAAAAGATTTTAGGTAGGGCAAAGCTGCTTGCTTGAACTTTTTATCTAAATCAGGCTTAAATTTTAACTCCCCACCGTTAAAAAACAAATTATTAAACAATTTGTTATATTCTGTATCTCCGTTATAAAACCCTCGCTTTTCAGCCTCGGCCAATAGTTTTCGATTTGTTTTTGTGCAAAAGCTGGGTTTTGGGTACTGAAATTTTTTAATGTCCATGAGTATTTCTCCTTTTTAGTTTTTATTTTCCACCACTTCCATCTTTGACGGTCGCTCCCCTGCCAGTGCCGCTTGAACCGCATCCTCCACACTATCAAAACAACGGCCTTTCTGGACTTCCATACGGGGGTCGTAGAGCGCTGGCCCCCATAACCCTTTCCTTACCTCTATGTGTTCAATGCCGGCCATTCTTAGGGCTTGCGTGCCCTGCTCAAAGGTTGTTTCTTCTTGTAGGGTAATTAATAGCGATAACATTACCCCAGCACCTATCAATGCTCCCATAATTAGCCACATAATCCTTTTCGGCCAAAGCTGGGAGGACTTCAGGTATTTTTCTTGCGAGTCCAGCACGTTGCGCATGTTTTTATTTTTCTTCATTTTCCCTCCATTCCATTAAAATTCTTCCGGTTTCACTCTCCTTGGTGAAGCGACCCATGTAGTTCGGGCCTATCCAGTATTCCACGCTTTCTAAGTAAAACTTAATCGTGATGGGAAATCCGTGGTAAATACACTGGGGTTCCTCTTGTTTAGCTGCTTGCGGTGTCATTTCGTTGCTCCTCCTTTCTTTTATTGATTTCAGGGGATTCCTGGCAACAAGGAGAGTTCTTAAAGTAAGATTTAACAGGTTTCCAGAACTCGTAAAGCATTTTGTCGTATGACATGGATTCAAAGCTGTCATATCGCCATTCCCAGGGAAGATCACGGGCAATGTCTTTTTTCGCTAAGGCATCCACTACATTTTGTACCCGGATACATTCTTCTAATACTCGTGTGTTCCGCCGCTTCAGCATAAAAAGAAACAATCCCAGCCCCGATAAACCAATTATCAAAAAAATCATTATGCTCCTCCTTTCTCTTGCTCATATCTTTGCATGACTTCCAAGATAGTTTTCTTCTCAACATAAATTAACTTAATCGGCTTTTCAAGAGCAAACGCCATGCCGAAATCTAAAATTGTACCGATTGAACGCTGATCCCAAAAAATATCGATTCTATCTGCCGCCTTGATGTTGTCCCGGTTTCCCATGCATACTGCCAAGATATCCGGATCATCATCATCAAAAAAGGGGATTAAAACCTCGTGCCCGGCCTTTTTCAGTAGTACCCTGTGGGCGTCCATTTTTTTTGCGTATGCAGTTGAGCCGATAATTGCTATTTTCATGTGTTCCTCCTTGGGTTTATGTAATAGAAAAGCCTATCGTTCAAATTTGTTGTGCTAAGTGCTGTCACCGTAGCCATAAGATTCCCGGCTGGTGACGTCCTTCTTTTCTTCCGCCCAACAGGCTTTTTCCCTGCATCACGTTTTATCGCTAATGCCTTTCTTTCCTCAAAAGTGCCTCTTCTTTTTGCCGCGCCCACTGGTTAACTCCTTTTTATTTATCTAAACTGTTCGCAATGTTGCTCGGTCAGGCAATCAAGTAGCTGTTTATCGCTTAGTAGTTCTATCAACCTCTTAATTTCTTTCAGCCTTGAGTTGGATGCCCACTGCTTCCTCTCCTTCCAGTCCATATCATTCATAGGCTCAAGGTATCTATCCAATTCCGATCCCCTGTCCAACCTGGACATCTCACTAAGCCCATACTTAAAGTTTTTATATACGATATCCTCAATTAATTTTCTCATAAATTTTTTCTCCTTTAAAAATCTTAAATTACCACTTGGGAAAACTGCCCATCATCACCAATGTTATTTTCTCAGGATTCCACATAGCGCCAGTTCCCTAAATTTTACTTCAAAAACGTCCAGGAATGCCATTGAATTGACCAAAGTTTGGACTTCAGCAGCGTCCGTATCTAAAGGTACTCCCGTAACACGCAAATTCCTATATCTGCCATGATTCCCAGGTTTTGACAGGGGGTGAGTTAAACAATAGTTTTCCCCTGCTAATGATTTAAAATTCAATGTTTTCATTTTTCTCCTCCGATTGTTTTTTATAGTTCCGCATCTTCCAGGGCCTTTACCCTGGCATCAATTATCGTACTCAAGACATTTGCTTCAGCGGCGATTCTTTCTTTGGCTTGGGCAAACCCTTTTTTCCAAGTTGCGGCTTCTACTAAAAAAGTGCTTCCCCTATACCCTTCTTTTTCCCCAGGCAAACCCCAATTCGAATATAAACCTTCATCTATAATCCGGGCACGGTTGCCAAAAATTATGGCGTGGTCTAATCTCCGTGCGTTGTCTCCCTCCGCTAAGAGGTAAATCATTCCCCTTATGATTACATGATCCCCTTTATCCGGCACTTGTTGCCTGACCCGCTCAATCGTCCATTTCCCGCCGCCCGGAAAATCGCCTTCTTCTTTGTGCGCTGGGAGACTTACTGATTGATACCGGCCTGTTTTTTCGTTTCTTGTTCTCATTGTTTTTTCTCCTTAAAAATTATTAATTAAAACCTCATTTTTATACTCTTTTTTTCTTGGTGAATTTTTATCGTGGTGAGGAAAAACAACCTCGCTGAACTTATCCCGGATTAGCCACCTCAATTCTGCCCCGTCCCAGTTGTCAGGGTATTGCTCGGCTCTTCTTAGCAAGCCTTTTTTAATATCTTCTATAACTTCTACAATAAAAGTTTTTTGCTCGGCAGTAGTCATTATTTTCCCTCCTTATCGGAAACTTTAACAGGAGAATAACCCCCCCAAAAATATTCTTCAATGGTGTCCAGGTCCCCGAATTGTTTCTTTTTGTTGATAACTCCATAACCTTTGATTCCATAGATGTTCCCTTGTTTATCAACCATGTATTTTCCTGATCCTCCTATATCTACTTTAATATATTTTTTGCCGGGAACTATTTTTACTCTGGCCTCATGGTATGCGCTTAACATAGGATATAATTTTTCAATCCTTTCTTTTGTTTGCCCAGAAAGTTTTTGAGCAAATATATTAATTTTTTCCATTGGCTTTCTCTCCCTTAAAGTAAATTAGCTCTCATTCTGTTAAAATGTTTTGCTTCCCCGCCTCTTTCATGAACCTGGATATAGCAGTTATATGAGCCTGTAGGCTCCCCGGTTTCTCTGTCCTTTGATTCCTGATAATTAAGCTGTAGTCTGGTGCTGCCGTTTTCGGCCTTCAGCAATGGTTTGAGATTCGACAGGACTGAATCAATAAAAGCCATAGTCCCGGTTAATCTTATGCCGTCCTCGGCATAGGTGCTGCCCGTGTGTTTATAGGGGACCATTTCCATTTCTATCGGCTGCCCTTCTTCAATTGCTTGCCAGTGTTCCAAAATTGCAGCTTTTTTCACTTTATTTCTCCTTAATTAAATTTTTCTAAAGATTTTGCTGCGCTTTAATGTTCACCATCCATTTATTTGCGAATGATACCAATTGCCGGCCTAGCGTTTTTCTGAAACTCTTAAGATTTCCGTCCTCGAATAAAATTGCTTCCTGAAAAGTCGGGACTCCTCCATCTTGTTGAAAGGAAACAGGATAATATCGGGAAGGAGCCGCCCGTAAAAAAACCATGTCGGGATCACGCATCAGGTCGCCATTTTGCTCATAATAATGGGCAATGCTGATGAGGTCTTTGGCGTTTCCGACAGTGCCGATTATTTCAACGTGTACCGCCATAGAAGAGGAATTATCAATCTTTCTGCTGCTGTTGTCATCTGAATAAGTCAGCCCCTCTACTAAAACATCAATAACTTTTGCTGCTCTTTTTCCTACTTCTTCCATTGCTTTTCCTCCTTGTTAAGCCGGGCATCATGCCCCGCAATTACCTCTATATAATTGCATTAGTCGTGCCAACACAGCACCTTTCCCATATAATGTATTATATTTTTTTAGTATGTCTATATGTAGGTGGGTTAAAATTTGCAAGTAAAATGAGTACAAAAAACAGCAAAAAAAGTGGGACAAAATTCCCCAAAAAATCAGAGGAACACTATATGTGGTATGGCAAATAGTCCCTGTTTTTAAGAAAATATGAAGAACCCCGGTATCATTGACTTTGCTGAACATACTCATGGGGAAAATTGTCCCATCTTGAAAGGACATGTCTATATATGGTAATTTTGGGAAATCACCGCTTATTTTCGTTGCAATCCTGCAATCGTTTTGCTCAAAAGGTATTGCATGTCTATAGATAGATATAACCTGCAACACTTTTTTAATTTTCGGGAAGTTCAATTCGCTGAAAGTCTGAAGATGTGCTATTTCAGGGACTTTACAAGTAATAATATTTTTCATAAAATGCAACACTTTTAAGGTGGTGTCTATATGTGGTAAAAAAAAGATTGACAACTATGGAGTGGTTATTATATAGTTAATTATATCTTGAGCTATTCAATATTGTCAAGAAAAATCGGAGGGTACAGATGAAGCTGAAAAAATACATAAGTTTTCCCGAAGCAGCGGACTTGATGGGCTGCAGGCGCACAAATATCTACCACCATATAGCACGGACAGAATTGGAGGTGTTCGAAGTCCCACCGTTAAAGCTTTTATTGCGTTCAGATATACAAAAATTGATACGAAAAAAAAGGCATGATAAATTGATCAAGCTGAAGCGCAAAAGGGAAAAAATCAGAAGGAGCGGCAAAGATTGTGATAAATTAATAAAAATGGTGCGGGAATCCGGAAGGGCGGTTGATGAGTAAAAAAGAAATGTGTCCTTACTGCGGGAAAAGGCCGCTTGTAAATAGACATGATGCAAAGACCTGCGGAAACCCGGAGTGCCTTTTTCAACATAGCAGCGGAGGGGGAAAGAAAAACCGGAAATACAAGAACAAAGAGGGAAAATTGTGTCCTTACTGCAAAAAAAGATTGCTCCTGGGGAGAAGAGACGCCCGGACCTGTGGCCACCCAGTTTGTCAGGAAAAAAATAAGAGGGACCGAGAAAAGATCACACGGGGGGATGCAAGGGAGAGGGAAAAAGTTGACGGGGAATTTGAACTCCCACAGGAAGAAGGAAAGTTCCGATTTTGCCGGCAGTGTGACAAAAAATTTATGTCTTGGGGTGGGCTGAGAATTTGCCCGGTTTGCACGGTTAATAACCGGACTATTTCAGATGATATGCTTTTTATCGGTTAAACCGCCAAAATAAGCCATTAAAAAGAGTAAAGAGGTATAATGACAAGTCAGGAAGCGAGATCGTCCAACCTTGCCCCCTTAACGGCGTTTTTACAACATATTGTGGTGATTTCGGTGCTGGCTGTCTATAGGTGGTAGGATATTTAGAAAGGAAACAGCATGAGAGCAATATTAGAGTTTTTCGAGGGCCTTTACTGGCTGGGCAAACTGGCAGGAAAAGCTTTATGGCTTTATCTTAGGGAAAAGCTGGGTTATATTGATAGTCTTGAGTAAATACACAGCAGGGGGGGAGTTGTGCCCGACGGGGTACGGAATTAAAATGGTAGCCTGTATCTGCTGTTTTCCTTCCCCTTCATTTTTTCTATACAGGGGAAACCATGAAAAAGAAAAAATATGTTAATTTAGAAATAGATGAGTTATTACACGCCAAAGAATTCATAACATTGCCACCGATTGCCAGAATACTATTTATTGAGCTTTACAGCCAGAAATACAAAGGAGACAAGAACGGCGGGTGGTTCTATTGCGAAGACCATGAGTTACAAGAAAATACCGGGCTGTCTCTAAGATCAATCACAAATACAAAAAACATTTTAGTTGATAAAAATTTCATTAAAAAAAAGGTTACAACTTACACGGGCAAAAGATTAAAATCGACTGATTATTTAATCATATTCCCACTTATCAAATAGCACGGCATGCTGTTTGTTATTGGGTATCAAATAGCACGATATGCTAACGCTATTAGCACGAGGTGCTAACCCTCTTAGCATAATATGCTATTTGTTATTTTTTTTTTCAACGGAGATTCCTCTTTAAATTCATGAGCTTAACCCCCGGCATGATTCTTGCAATTATTAAGAGGATAACTAAGAGGATAAACAAAAAAAGCATAATTGTGTAAGATTAGATTTAAAAAACATAGCTTTTTTTGGTTCTTTTTTTAAATTGATTTTTTAAAGGAGAAAACATAAAAAAAAAGAAACTGCACAAACTGATGACAAAACGCACACAAACAAAAGCACAAGTTCAGGCATAAAAGAAAAGCAAGAGAAAAGAAAAACCGGGGAAAATAAAAAATGTTCTGCTTAAAAGATAGAGGTTTTGAGAAAGTTTAATTAAAACAGGTGGTTAAAAAATGTGTGTGTTTGGGGGATACAATGTCTGCCTTTTGTCATCACCCCTGGGATACACTAAAATAAAGGGAATTACTTAAATTTTTACTTTTTAAAAGGGGAGGAGAAAAATGGAAAATCAGGCATTTTTAGCAACAACTGATTTTATTGTAGCAGCAATACAAATCCCGTTTATAGTTCAGAAACCTACCCGTTGGTTGAACTGGGTAGCGCTGTTTCTTGGTTGCGGGATAGGAATCCGGGTACTTGTTTTATCTTAAAAGGAGGATAAGCAATGATTAAAATAGCCAAGATATCCATATTAACAGCAATAACCTTAATGTTTTCACTTACTTGTGCTTTTTCTCAAGGTAATAATTCCGAGACTTTCGGTAATACCTGGGACAATCAAGGGGCAAATGACACCATTAAGCCTTATAAAACAAATGCTTATGGTTCCGGCTTGCACTCTGACGCTGCCGGCCGGCCGTTTGAATGGCGGACAAGGGAGGGAGAAACCAGCAGGACTGGCAAGGTTAAGCTTGATGCCTATGGCCCTGGGATAGGGCAGGATAGCTGTGGTCGCCCGGTTAAGGCGGGGAACTGGGGGGAATAGTTCACCCGTACACTTAAGGAGGATAAGATCATGAAGGTGTTGCTTGAATTTAAGGGCTTGGCAAAAGAGGAGGAAATTGAAATTCCTGATTTTTCCCCGGATTGTCTTGAAGTGCTGCTATATCCGCCACTTTCTAAATCTGAGGAAGGGGGGCCGGTGGTGGCTGAGGAGGAGGATGAAAGCGGAATCTTTTATTTTTTTACTTATTCCGGGGAATATTCAGGAGAATTGCCAGTTTTCCGGCATAAAAGTTAATGATTTCAGGCAAGTACACATATTTAAGGAGAGATTATTAAATGAAATCGGATATCTGCGCATTTACCTGCACATCTATGTACTGCAACAATTACGGGTGCGATTATTGCCGGGAGTGTTCACATGCTCGGTATAAGGATAGCGGTGTTGACAAGAGGGGGAAGGAGTGGCGATGGGAGTTCCGGCCCATACTTGGGCCTGTCTTCCTGCGCAAAGATGGGGAATGGATGAAGCGACAACCGGTGGAGGGTAGTAATGCTTGGGAAACCTTTAGGCTTTGGTATCGTAAGGGGTGGGGTAAGGAGTGGGTAGAGTTGTTGATGGGGTAGGGGTGGGGGGGGTAGGGGTACCCATGGTTTCTGCGCGGAATAATGATATATACCCCTTCAAATCCCCCCGTCAAATTCCCCAAACCCATTTCCTAACCTCCCGTTTTCATTGCGTTTTATTTCAAAAATTACGGGATATCAAATTTTTTCAAACTAAAAAAGGAGGGATATTATGCCAGCAATAGTTCTTTTTGTCGCAAACATATTTTTTGGGTTTGTTGCGGTAATATGTAGCAGTACCTTATTTTATCATGAATACCAGACAGTGTATGAGTTTATAAAGTTGCTTCTGATTATTTTTGGGTTTGGGATGTTGTTTGGGTTTATGGTTCTCGAAATAGTTGAGAAGTTGGCGATTTTTAATTGCGATTCCAAGGAGATACGGAAAAAATGAAAACTTGCGAATATATTATAAACTTAAAGGTTCTTGGAGGTTTAATGTGGACGTAGAAGAATATCAAAACTTCATTGAGAATGAAGCAAAAGTTATAAAATTAGAAAAGGATATTGCGAACTTAAAAAACGTGTTAAAAAGTATTATATCTTGTTTGCAGTTACAATTAGGGGAAAACACAGCGGTAAAATTGTTCAATGATTTTCTGTAAGATTAAAACAGTAAAAAACACAGTGGCATGGCGAAGAGGTTAACGCATCCGGCTTTGATCCGGATATACGAAGGTTCGAATCCTTCTGCCACTGCCAAAGATGTAGAAAGGAGAGATATGTTAATCGCAATGTCTAAAATGATATTTTGTGTTGGAGCTGTCCTTGGGGCGCTCATATTGCTTTTAGTTCCTCTTGTCGGTGAGAAAGGAATGACAGCCGATCATCAGAGGTTGTTAAAATTTATAAAAGTTATCGTGGTTACTGGTTGGGTAATGTTGCTGGCGATTGGCATCAAAGTTGTTTTTACATAATCATTATAAACCTAAAAAAGGAGGTAGAAATGTCAGTTACTAACACACCGAAGCAGACTTTAGTTCCTTTTGTTAATGAAGAGGATCTGGATGAGGAACAGTCCCGGAAGCTCGCGGTTTCTTTTGTCACTGCCGGGCAATTACCAAATGAACACATGGATTTGAAGAAGTATGTTGGGAAAGTTCGGAGGAATCTGAAGATAGAAGCCAAAATCGCGGAGGATAGCTTCAGCAAGTATCAGGGGGTTGCTCTTGTCCTGGACAGCCTTTCCAGCGCGATTATTGTTAAGGGCCTGCTCGATAAGTGGATTGTTGAGAATCTTGCCATAGATGGGGAAAAGAAGCATAATCTTGTTGATGGGGACGGGAAAGTTTTGTCTGTTCTTTCCGATACTTATCCGAAATATCTTGAAATGGTGGTTCGTTTGTCAGAGAAGTTTTATTCGATGGCCGAGGAGAATATGGATTCTGCTGGCGGGAAGAGGAAGGGGAAACGGGCTTTTTCGGAATACGGGAAATTGTTTTTACAGATTGAGGAAGACAAGAGGAAGCTTTTGGAAGCTGAGAAGGCTATGATTGATGTTACCCCTTCAGAGAAAAGTGAATAATTTATGCTTACACAAAAACAGATAGAGTTGTACCAGAAGGACATTGTGTGGTGGGTGAATGACCTGGTATTTTTCCCGGTTCGGAGGAAGATAGAGAAGATATCCCCCTGGACTTCCCAGAAGTGGATGTTGAGGGAAGCTACCGAGATGATTGAAATTGACGGGGAGAGATGCCACAAATATACCGTTGCCTGTTTCGGTTTGCCCAAAAGGAACTCCAAGACTTTTATGGCAGCGATATTGGGAGCCTGGAACTTTTCGATGTTTTATAATGTTGAAAGTGTTATTGCTTCAAACTCCAGGGAACAGTCAGCTTCTACAGCTTTTGACAGTATCAAGAAGATAATTTTGAATTCTCCTGAATTATTTGAGATGATTGGGGAACAGAATATTCTTGATAAAGAGATAAGAAATCTTGATACTCAGTCCAAGGTTGTTGTAGTCTCGAGCGAGAAGGCTTCTTCCTGGGGGTATCCTATTGATATTGCCGTTGTCGACGAGATTCATGCTGCCCCTGACGGGGAGGGGCTGTATCAGGTTCTTGCTTCCCAGACGGGTGACAGGGACGGACAGATTATTTTGCCGTCTCAGGTTTCTCCCAAGTCCAATATTTTTTATAAGCTGTGGGAATTGGCCGGTTCTCCTGTTTATGAGCATGATAAAAGTTCGGGGAAGCTGATTCAAATTGAAGGGGAAACGCCGGTAGATGAGCGGATATTTTTTGTTTATCTTGCCGATAAAGTTGAAAAGCCGAAAGAGTATGTTAAGTATAATATCTCTCCTTTAATTTCCAGGGCCTGGCTTAGCAGCAGGGAAAAACAGCTTACCGGGCCTGACTATAATGCCTTCCATCGTAATATCTGGATTGGCGCCGGGGGTAAGTTATTCGGGCAGGAACATCTGGATGAATGTTTTGCCGTTGGGAAAACCCTTGAGATTCCTATTGGGAAGGAAGAGATAAAAACACTTGAGCATGATTTTAAGACAAAGTTTATTATCGGTGGCGGGCTTGACAGGTCTTTGCCTTACAGTAAAAAAGGGGACAGGAGTGTTTGGACTGTTACAGCTAAAGGATGGTTGACTGGATTCGACGCCCCTCTTCCTTTTTATATTATCTTGAACCAAGTTGTTTTTTTACAGGGGTTAGACGGCGAATATAGTCTAAAAAAAGTTATATTTGAAGATTTTAAAAAATATCGCATAGACAATACTGTTTTTGAGGTTTACCAGGCTGCTGATTTATGCCAGTGGGCTGAAGACATGGGGATGGAGGCAGAACTTATCCATGCTACTGATAATCGCCAGATTCCGATGTTCACCGATTTATACCAGATTCACAAAGGAAGGCTTGTTATCCCTGACGGGCTGATGGTTGATGAGGAAGACAAAGAAGGAAGAACTTTTCTGAGGAAAGAATTTGATGATTTTGAGCAAACAGTGAAGGGTGACTTAAATTCTTTGCCTAAGTTCGGGCATCCGGGGAAATATAACAAGCTGCGTTCCGAGCATACGGAGGTAAAAACTAAATACCATGATGATTCAATTTATTCTCTCGGATGGTCTATCTATGCTACAAGGGAAGAGCGTGCATATGAATGTGTAAAGAGGAAAAAGAGAGATTTTGCCCGTCCACCTTTAAATAAATTTGCCGGTAGATGAAAATAAGTCTTGACATTCTTTTTTATATGTGCAATTTAAAATTAAAGTGACAATTTACTGCATTTAATGGCAAGTTTTGTCACTTTTGCTTTAGCATTAAACTGAGAAGTGGCGACTATTTTTAAATTATGTGCGTCTATTCTTGTATAAGTAACGCAAAAAGCTAAAGGAAACGGTAATGCCAAAACCAAAAAAAAAAGAAAAGACTCGTAGGAAACTAATAGTAAAAGATGCGAAGGCAGGCAAATTGAAATACGGGAAAGCGTATTTAGAATTAGATGCTGATTTAGAAGCAAAGAAGGCTTTCTGGGAGAAAAAACACCCTAACGAAATCTTTAGTTGGGAAAAACTTATAAAATCGAAAAAGAAATAGCTCAGGTAACGAAAATGTTGGTTATTGGATGAAGTACTTTGTCTGCCTTTTGTCATAAAATGAGTAAAAGTTAAGGGAATTTTATGGACATTGTGTTATACGCAAAAGAACAACTTGAACTTCATAAAGTAAAAACAAATACATATTTAACGATTATGCTAAACTTTATTTAAAAGGAAAACATTATGTACCCTATGGTTCTCTTAAATGATGATTTTGCAAAACAGGCAGCAGGCCAAAATAAAGACAAGATAGATGACATTATTAAAATAGTTAATGGATTGTCAATAAAAGAGGCACGGGTATTACTCCTTTTGGCTGAAAAGAAAGTTACTAGAAAGACATACGAGGCAGCAGCAAAAGTTAAGGTAGCTTTTAGTTAATACCTATTTAGTTAATTTGCCGCAACCCTAAAGTGTAGCTATCGTTGAACAGTTTCAACGACAGCAGTTTTCTTGCGACGCTTGGCAACTGCAACAGGGATAAATCTGCCAGTGCCAGCGTCACGACCTATTTGATAGGTCTTTTTGACTTTCTTTGCCATGTGGCTCACCTCCTATCCCGACAAAAAATCGTCGCTGTTAGAACGATATTAGCCGAGAAAATAAAGGGGGTTGCGGCAAATTATTTAATATACTACTCATAATATCGCAGAACTGAGAGGCGGCGGCCTCTCGCCGTCCTCTCCAGTGATTTGTTAGGAGGAATTTTTATGGAAAGATGGAATGCTAAATTTACAAAGAAAGTAGAAAATAAAAAAATTGATGCTTTTCTTGAAGAGATTGCATCCGTGTCTAAAAAACATGGTTTTATTGTGGGACACGAAGACATTCATGGTAGTCCTTTAATTTGGGAATATGATGAAGAGTGTATGGAGGTAATATTGGATGCCCATGACGATACAGATTGAGGCTAAGTGTCTTTGAGTTTTTCCATTAAAATTCTGTTTCCTTTATTAAAAATAGATATTTTTTTAAGCATTACTTTTAATTTTTTTGACAATTTTGGTTCCCTTAACGATTTAACTGAGCGGTGCGATCCCTTTTTGCGCCAAGTTGAACGCTTGATTAAAATCAATATTTCATGCAAATAATGGAAGTTATGGAAAAAGCAATAATTCAACCTTTTGAGTACAAAGATTTAGTTACAGGAAACAAGATAGAAATATCCGTATCCCCGTTTTTTACAAAATTAGCGATTAATAAACGGGAATATTATTTTGAAAAAGAAACTGGCAAATTTGATGGTACAGCTATGCCTATGAAAGATTAGGAATAGCCTTTATCCTTTTCCCATTTACGGGCGGTTTCTTCTGTAACTTTTGGCCCAACTTGCGTTATTGTAGCGCCAGGCCATTTTTGTTGGTGTTCACCCAATCGTTCTTCTATAGTTCTTTCGGTAATTCCGCCATGTACGATTTTTCTTTTATTGCGGACTTGATACCGAATGAATTTTCTTGGTTTGTTGGGCATAATAATCTCCTTTTGTTTAAGGTTGATAATATCGAGAGACTAATATCGTCATAGTGAGCGGGGCAGTCTTCTCGCCTCCGCTCTTCTTAATTGGTTAGAAGTAGTTTTACCAATATTTTGAGGCAACAAATGAAAAAACCAACTGCAAAAATTCTGGAAAGAGCAAAAAAGCAGCTTCAGGAAAACTTTGATGCTTCCAGTGCTTTTGTAAAACAAAAATCTACGGACTGGGAAAAATACAGGAAATTGTACCTTTCCCAGCAAGACGACAGGGAGCATGATTGGGAATCTAACCTGATAATGCCGAAGGGCGACCAGATTATAGAGACAATCGCTCCAAGAATAATGGCCGCGATTTTCTCTGTTGCGGACTGGATTACCATAAAAAACCCGGACATAGAACAAACGGACCTCCTGAAACTTCAAAAAGAATTTGCCCATATCCTCGATAGAAAATCAAACTTTTATTTAACCGCCGTAGAATTATTTAAAGAAGCAGCTAACATAGGAACATCTTTTTGCAAAATATATCCGAAAGGATTATATCCTTTTACGGAATTTGTAACAGCTGAAAATTTTGGTCCTGATCCTTCCTGTAATAAACCGGGGAGAATTGATGATATGCGTTATTGCTATCATTTATTCCAAAAAAGCATATCTCAACTTTCTAGGCTGAAGGCGCCTTCGGTAATTGATAACCCCGAAAAAGCAGGTTATCTTTATGCTGGGATGGAAAACGTATATTTCGACCTAGACAAACTAATAAAAAAGAAGACTTTGCAAAAAGATGCTTTTATAACAAAAGAAAGTGATGGAAGCGAAGCAAACGCCGATGCTACAGGCACCCCGGTATATGACTTGATAGAACAGTGGGGTGAATTTGAAGTTAAGAATAGGGTGTGGGAAGAATATGTTATCACTGCTGTTCTTAATGGAGACAAAATAGAAACTATCATCAGATGCGAACCTTCTACCAACTATTTTGAAACAGAGGAGGAAGGAGAAAAAAATTATTATAAGCCTTTCATTGCCTCTATTTATCAGATAGTTCCCGGTTCTTTTTATGGGAAAGGAGCTTTGCAGGCGGTAGAATCTCTTATTGTGGAGCAAAAAGAACATCACGATTTGTTTCTTGACCAGCATAAAAGGTCGTTGACAAACATTGTTCAGGTATTGGAACGCTCAGACTTAACGGAAGATGATTTAATCCGTAAGCCGGATTCTCTCTGGTTTCTAAAAAATCATGATGATGTGAAAATTGTTGACACCCCGGAAGTAAATTTTGGGGCATTCGGGAATATGCACAGTATTCTTGACAGAGAAATTGAAAAAACAAGCAGGGCTACGGCTGAAACGGTAGGCATAGGGCAATCCAAGAGAGAGACTTTGGGAGAATTTACAGGCTTGATGGCTGCCGCTGAAAAAGTTTTTACCTTATTTATACAGCAGGCAGACAGATTAACTTTGCGGCCTTTGGCAGAAAAGACTTTCAATATTCTGAAACGCGGGAAGGAAGATGGATTTTTTAAAAATATTGAATTTAATTTTGCCGCTACAGCGGTAGAAACTGAATATTCAAAATATAGCAAGCAACAGCAATTCCCTAACCTTCTGAGGGAAATAGCCAATATTTTACAGAACGATCCCACATACCAGTTTGACCTTCCTAATGTTTTAAAAATGATGGACAATTTGTATGATTTTAAGGAAACGTCAGATTTTGTAAAAAAAAGAGAGGCGATGATTCCAGTTGCCGCTTTGCCGGAGGAAATACAGCCCATCGCCGTTGAGATAATGCGAGAAATCAGCAAACAGCAAAATGAGGGAGAAGCTTCGTGACAGATGCGAAAGACATGAAAGAAAAAAAAGGTGGGGTAACGCAAAAGCCGGCAACATCAAAGATAAAAAAGCCTTTGACTGACTTGCAAAGAAAACTTGATAGAGCCGCGAGAGAAGAACGAGCGTTAAAATTAGAGGATTTTATCTTCAATTCTGACCTTGGAAAATTTTTCATAAAAACATTAGAGGTAAGAAAAGCGGAATTATGCCTTCAGGGAATGACAGATAAAAAAATTATTAGCGATTGGGGAGACTACAGGGAAGCCAGAGGAAGGATTCTGGAGATTAAGGATTTATATGATACCGTAATGAGTGATGTCAGGTGGTTGAGAAAAAAAAGAAAGCATAAGCAACACTGGTCGAAAGACCCTAATTTTTAGGAGGTTTAACTATGGCAGAAGAACAAACGGGCGTTAAAGACAATAGTTCCGAGGAGACGCCGTTCTTGGAAAACCAGGACGTTAAAGAGGGCGTGGAGCCGTCTTCCACGAAAGGAGCAGAGAATAAAGATGGTGCAAAAATACCGGAAACAGTCCCATACGAAGCTTTGCAGGCAAAGGTGTTGAGAATAGAAAAGTTGGAGAAAAAACTTGAGGAATTATCTCAAAAAGATACTTCGACTTTGGATGATGGGGCAGGAGAAAGTAATTGGTTTGATGAAACGAATGGCGGCGTGGACAACAATGCCGCTCAGCCTTCGCAAAACCAGCCTGCCAATGTTCAGCAACCCGGCATAGAAGAAATTGAAGCAGAGTTGGCTGAACAATTAATTTCGACTCCTTTAAAGGCGCTTACTCCTTTTATTAAGCAAATGATGATTGCCCATGACAAGGAGAAGAAAACAGCACAAAATTTGCCGGGGTATAATGATTTTCAGGATGAAATTTCTAAAGTACCCGACAATATTGTTTATCAGGCAATGTCAAACCCTGAGTTTGTGAGAGCTTTGCTGGCGAAGGAACGGCATCTTGGGAAAAAAGAAAGAGCCTCGGCAGCGTTAGCTTCGCAGCAAAAAACAGCGGAGGAAAACACCCAGGACAAAAATGTTTCTCTTCAGGAATTGAAAAATAAATATATTGAGGAAGGGAGGCAAGCCGCTTTAGCCGACTTGAACAAAAAGTCCGGGCAAATAGCGGAAGGTGCTGGTGCCCCTGCTAATAATTCCGGTAATACCGGGAATACGCTTGATGACAAAGGCAAGGCGTTTATGACAAAGTTAGGGATAACCGGAGAAAAGGAATTGGAGGAAGTTGCTAATAATCTTGATGCTTTTTTGAAAGGATAACTAAATGGAAGAGAAAAAAGCCAGGGGGTTTAGCAACCCGGAGGTCAGGGAGAAAGCACGAAAAACAAGAATGCAAAATAAAGGGAAAAAAACTATGGAAACAAATATTTCTCAGGAAAAAACTGATTCTTCGGTGAATGATTCTCCGGTAACTGAATTTGTGGCAGACTATTCACAGGAAAAGGATTTTTTCCACGTAGATGGCAAAAAGGATAAGAAATATAGGCACGTAAGGAGAGAACCCAGGAGAGTAGAAGAATTAAAGAAAAAAGGCTGGGTTGTTGTAGACAGAAATGCGGGGAAGGCATTAATGGAAGGAAACCCTGTTGATACTACCACAGGCATTCCTGAAGCCATCTTGATGGAAAAGCCGCTGGATATGTATAACGCTGAACGTAAGGCCAGAATAGCTCATAAAAATTCCCAGTTTTTAGAAACGCAGGCGCAGCAAATAGAGGGAATGAAAAAATTAATGAGCGCAAACGGGCTAGGCACAATTAAGGAAGTGCTTAGTGATATGATTAAAAGAAAAGAATCAATAAGGAGGTAAAATATCATGGCTGTTATTAGAGCTAATGTTGCAAATTTAATGAAAGCCGGGCTTGACCAGATTTTGTTCTCGCCCTGGAAAAAGGCAGATCCTTTCGCCGTCATAAATCAGGTTTTCAATGTGTCTTCTTTCGGGTACCAGTATGAAAGATTTATGACTATCGAGGGTGTTCCGCTTTTATCAAAAAAGGATGAAGGTACAAATTATTCTGCCGTCGAACCTGGGGAAGGGTATTACACCGACCTTGAGAGTATTGCGTATGGCGTGTATATGACCATCACTCATGAAGCGCAGGCGGATGAGAGATACAGTGTTATTTCCCGTTTTCCGCAGGTAATGAGAGAAGCCGCTGAAGCCACGATACAATATTACGCTTCTTCAGTTTTTACCGGAGGTTTTGATTCGCTCCCTGCCTGGCAAAGTGGGAATCGGTCTGCCACTGAGTATCTTTTCAGTACTTCCCACGCCATGAAAAACGGGGATACTCAATCGAATAAACCTTCTACCGACGCGGATTTAACCGCTACAAGTCTTTGGGCTGCGGTGAATGCTTTTTATACCTTCAAGAACGATGCAGGGTTGCCGAAGGCTATCTCGCCCAAAATTCTTTTAACCCCCCATCAGTTGCAGCAAAAAGCTACTGAGCTTTTAGATTCCGACAAATACCCGGAAAATGCTGAAAACGCTATTAACGCTCTCAGAAAAAGAACCGAAATCGAGTCAATAATTTGGCCGTATTGGTTGGGGAATGTTGATGCGGATGCTTGGTATCTGTTGGCGGACAAAGCATCTATGGGGAAAGAATACCCTCTTCAGTTCCAGTGGAGAGAAAAACCAAGAACAAAAATGACGGTGGAAGATTTGTCCGATAATCTTCTTTATTTCATTTACGAAAGATTCGCTTGCGGATGGCCGGACTATGTTGGTGTTTACGGTAGCGCGGGAGATTAACAAAAAAAGGAGGTAAACATTATGGCAAATTTAGATAGCCCTTGTGGTTTTGAGCCTTACAACCATGAAGGTGACAGTTCTGCCCCAATGCACTGGTATAAACATTCTTCGAGTGATGCCGCGAAAATTACCAAAGGTGACGCTGTAAGAAAAGACCCTGGAAACGCGGGGTATATAAAAGCAGCTTCAGCAACGGTAGGTTCCCTTTTAGGCGTTGCCGGAGCTGCCGCTGCTACGGCTTCAAACGCGGACGTTCCTGTGTATGATTCACCAGATACGGTTTTTACCGGACAGTGTTCGGGAGATTCTGCCCAGGCTCTTGTTCATAAACAATGTGATATTGAAGGGGCATCCGGGGTAATGGAGGTGAACGAAGATGCTACCACGGAAACAGTTATTACTGTAACCGGCGTGCATCCTTCGGATGAGCTTGGCACTAATGGCAGGGTTTTGTTTAAAATCACCAGGCATCAAAATGCCGGGGATCAGACTGCGTAATTCAAAAAAAGTACTAATTGGAGGTAAACATGGCGATACAAAGAGTTTTCGAACCCTATCAATTAGTGGATCATCAAATCAGGTATGGAACACCATATACTGGCGAGGCGATAAAAAAGGGTAGTCCTTTGGTTTCTACGGCAGGCTACCTTTATGTTGCTACGATTGATACCGATGTAAATATTCTCGGGATTGCGGCTAAAGCAATGACCGGGGACAGTTCAACAACCTGCCCGTATTACCCTACAGTAGAGGGGAATCGTTTTATTACTAAATGTGAGGACACTACAGCGCAGATTCAAGTAGATACTGTGGTGGCATTGGCAACCATTACCAATGAGGCTGACGGGATTGACAACGATGAAACGACTACCGCTCCTGTTTTTTTGATTGAAGGGTTCACAGATGAAGATTTAGATGGGACAAACGACCATGCTTATGGGATGTTTGTTGACACCAAATATGGTGGAAAAGCAGATCAGTAACTAAAAATGAGTTCACAAACTCATTTATACCAAAAGGAGGTAAATAGTTATGGCCGTAACAAGATGGAGTTCACAATTAAAACCAACTGACACTACTGCGAAGTATGCAGAATTGCGGATACCATGGCAGGCTATTATGCAGTCGTACAGTACCAAAGATGCTGCCGGCGCTGGGTCGATGCTGGGAACTGGTAACGCGAAAAGTGTCGTGGCTGAAGCAAATTCTTCTGGTTTGGGCGGGATTGCTCCTGCTACTGGTGATGAGTTAGATTTTCTGGTAAAACTTCCCAATGATTTCGACTCTACGGGAGCGTCTTATCTGGATGTTTATTACCAGACGATAGCAAGTGCGACAAAAGGGAACGTAATTAACTGGCAGTGTACCTATAACGCTGTCAACCCGAACGCCTCTACTGCCGCGATTGGTGATGCCACTACCACGTCAGGGATTACTGACCCTTCCGAAAGAACACTGGCCACCGGGATAAGCGAAACTTTTTTATTCAAAGACACGGTGACTATTGCTGCTTCTACTTTCACGGCAGGTTACGGGGTGCATACACAATTAACCTGTGGTGGCGATCATGCCGAGGGTGAGTTAATCATTCAGGAAGTGGTTTTGAGGTACGTAAAACTATGGATGTAAGAAGGAGAAAAATGGGTTAAAATTCTATCCAAATCAAAAAAAGGAGAAAATATTTACAAAAGGGGATTTTCAATGTAAAATAAAAATATGTTGGGAATCCCCTTTTTTGTTTCTCGTGGAACATTAACAGAGGAGAATGCATGAAAATAGTTATTTTTGACAGATACAAAACTTTTGATTTTCATCATGGGCACATGGTTTCTCATCTTGGGAAGAAGCATGAAGTTCTTTACATTGACGAACTAATCCCCCAGGATCAAATAAGAATTTTGATGCGCAAAAATGATTTGACCTGGTTTGAATTTTGCGATGATATGTTCCGGGAAGCAATGCGACATCCCAAAGAGTCAAAGGTAATTTGCAGGCTTCATTCTTTTGAACTGTTTACGCCTGTTCCTTTGAATACTTATTGGTTGAATTGTGATAGGCTTTTAATCGTAAGTAAAGAAATAGAAACATTAATGCAGCAGGTAAAAGAAAAATCAAAAATACCGCTTTCTTCGATGGATATTTTGCCGAACGGGGTTGATTTCAATTTATTTAAGTGGAAGAAAAAAAAGTATGGCAATAAAATAGCATGGATTGGCTGGATTAATTATAAGAAAAATCCCCAGATGATTTTATATTTGGCAGATGCTCTCAAGAAAAAAGGCATGGATTACACATTTCATGTTATTGGTCGTTTTCAAGACCCCAGATATGAACTATATTTATCTGATATGATAAAAAAAATGAATTTATCTGATACCATTTTTTTTGAAGGCTGGGTAGATAATAAAAATCTTCCTGCCTGGTTTGAGGATAAATCATACAATCTTTCTACTTCTCTTTTTGAGTCTTTTGGCAATTCTATAATAGAAAGCATGGGAAGTGGCTTGATACCGCTGATTCATGATTTTTGCGGGGCAAGAGAAAGGTTCGGCAAGGACTGTAGTTTTACAGGAGTAGACAGTTTTGTTAATTTGCTTGGACAGTTTGAAAAGTTAAGCAATGAAGAAAAACAACAGATAAGCAAGAAAAAGAAAAAGCTGGTAGAACAATATGAGATTAATAAACAATTAAAAAAGTTAGATTCTATAATTAAATCGGTGATGGAAGAATAATGAAAAAACTTCATATTGTTTCACCAACATATAATGCTTCAAAGTATATAAATGCCTGCATTTTGTCTGTCAAAGACCAAGATACCGATGGGATAAACATGAGGCATATTATTGTCGATGATGCTTCAACTGACAGGACATGGGAGAAGATACAGAGGCATAATGGAAGCGTAGAAGCATATAGGCGGGATAGCAATTCAGGCTCTCCACTTTCTTCCTTTCTTTATGGGATATCAAAAATAGAAAATCTTGAAGATGACGATATTGTGTCATGGCTTGATGGTGATGACTGGCTTTTGGGGACGAAGGCTTTGCAGGAAATTGTAACTGCTTATAAAAAATCATCCGCTGATATGGTTTATAGCCAGCACGTTACTTATCACGGGCAAAAGAATGGAACACCAATGGTAACAATGGGGGTTTCCCGTCCATTAAAAGACCCGACCTCGGCACGTTACGCTAAAATTGCGTATTCTCATTTTAGAACATTCAGGGCTGAAATGTTTAAAAGCGTGTCTTCAGATACTCTTGTTGACCCTTCTACCGGCAAATATTGGCAAACTTGCGGGGATTCAGCTTTGTTTCTTCCAATGTTGGAAACAGCCAGAAAGATAAGTTTTATAAATCGTCCATTATATGTTTACAACCGTGAGACTGAAGGGAACGAAGACAAAAAACCTGAGTATTCTTCCATAATGAATACCGTGAAGGTAAGGGGGGCAGATATTTGCTTGAACAATAAAATGGAATGGCATGGGACGTATCGGCTTCCTCCAACAAGGCGATTCAAGGCAGATGTTGGGCGTATATGCGACCTAAGTTGTGAGTTTTGCTACTATTCTCACATGGAAAAAAAGGAAAGGAGATTTTTAACATGGGAAGAAATGGAAAGGGTTCTGGTTGATGGAGTGGCGAGAGGAAATCGTTTCTGCGATTTTAGTGGAGGGGAGCCAACTATCATCCCTGATTTTGCTAAATGGCTTTGGGGAGCAAGAAAGTTGGGATTATTCCCCTGTGTTATTACACATGGGCAAAAAATAGAACCAAAATTAGATGAATTTTGGGATGCCGGGCTTGAAGATATTCTTTTTTCTATTCATGGTTCTGAAGATATCCACAATAAAGTAACAAAGACAAAAAATGGTTTCGCAAAAGTTAATAAAGCCATAGAAAAATGTAACAGTAATAATTTCAAATTCAGAACTAATACGGTCTTAACAAGTAATTTTGAAGATTTAATAGAGTTGGCTAAGTATTTTGCCAAGGTTAAACCCTTAATCAGTAATTTTATTAATTTTAACCCCTATAATGAATGGTCTCATCTTGATAAACAGGATTTTCAGGGGAGAAATTCTCAAATTGCTTTTTACCTGAAAGAAGCGATTGATATTTTAACCTCTGCCGGCGTTATGGTTAATGTACGATACTTCCCAATGTGCCTGCTGAAAGGATATGAAAAACATATTTGTAACATTCCTCAAGTGATGCATGATGGTTATGAGTGGGATTACAGCATTTTGCCTAAAGAATTTTCGCCATACCTTGAATATTCCAAATGGCTTTCCGACAGAACAAATATCTTTGCTCCAAAATGTTTGGAATGCTCAATTAAGAAAGTATGCGGTGGGCTAAATAGTGGATATTACAAAAATATAGGAGATTCAGAAGTTAATCCTTATTCTGGGAAGGAGTTAAGCGACCAGCTTCATTATAGGGTTAAGGTTCCTTCGAGACAACTAAATACTTATGTTGGACACAATTATTGGTGGTGTAAGGAGAGATATGCAGGATTACAAAACAAAGCTTAAAATACCGGACAACTTGTCTTTGAAGAATATGAGTGATTTGCCTAAAGTTTTTATAGGGACTCCTTGGAGCATTCCTTATAACCCATCGGCTTTTTCTCTTTCTCTGCGGAATATGCTGGTGCCATTACCTCATGTATTCGATTTTGTAGCGGCGAGACACGTTGTAGATGCCAGAAACGCAATAGTTAAGCTGGCTATTGATAATGATTTTGATTTTGTTATGATGATTGATGCAGACCAGGCTTTTCCTTCTGAATTTTTTATAGAACTATGGAAAATTGTTCAACAGGACCCTGAGAATAATATTGCAACAGGATGGGCAATAATTAAATCTGGAAAATATATGGGCAAAACAAGTGTTTGTAAATGGCAAAACGGAGATTTTTATGCAGAAGACCCAAAAAAAGTTAGCGTACGAAAGAAACCTTTCCAAACCGATGGTTTCGGGACGTGTGGTTTCCTATGCAGTGCCAAAATTTTTAAGCGACTCGCATTTCCCTGGTTCACCGACATCAACATTATTTGTGAGGAAAACAGATTGGGACAATTTTATGTTGCGACAGAGTTTGCAATGGGACAAGACCTTTGTTTCAGCATTAAAGCTAAAGAGGTTGGAGC
>Ga0209345_10000287_pt1 | contig 66308 bp, 62 predicted proteins | sample Cruoilmetagenom7_FD_187294 | JGI IMG/M metagenome (GOLD analysis project Ga0209345, IMG submission 187294) | Oil polluted marine microbial communities from Coal Oil Point, Santa Barbara, California, USA - Sample 7 (SPAdes) (version 2) | ecosystem: Environmental > Aquatic > Marine > Oil seeps ... | reverse complement strand
GCGGCATGACGTATCAGCTCCCCACCCCGGCCCAGCCCCTCAACATCGGCACACGCGGATCGCTTCTGGCGCTTGCGCAAGCGAATGAGGTGCGCGACCGGCTCGCCGCCGCCTTTGACCTGCCGTTTGAGGCGTTCACCATTGTCGTGATCAAGACCACGGGCGACAAGATTATCGACCGCCCGCTGAAAGAGATCGGCGGCAAGGGGCTGTTCACCCGCGAGATTGAGGCCGCGCTGCTCGACGGTTCAATCGACATCGCGGTCCATTCGATGAAAGACATGCCGACGCTGCAACCCGGCGGGCTGGTGATCGACACCTATCTGCCGCGTGAAGACATGCGGGATGCGTTCATCTCCCCGCATCTCAAGTCCATCGCTAACCTGCCCGAGGGTGCGGTTGTTGGCACCTCCAGCCTGCGGCGTCGGGCGCAGGTCAAACTGCGGCGGCCCGATCTGGAAGTGGTCGAGTTTCGCGGCAACCTGCAGACCCGGCTGAAAAAGCTGGAGGACGGTGTGGCTGAGGCGACATTCCTCGCCATGGCTGGGCTGAACCGTCTGAAGATGGACGAGGTGCCCAAGGCCGCCGTGCATACGGATGATATGCTGCCCGCGATTGCACAGGGCGCGATTGGCATCGAGCGCCGCATGGATGATACCCGCGCCACCGACATGCTGGCCGCGATCCATGACCGCGCCACGGGCGAACAACTGGCCGCCGAGCGCGCTTTCCTCGCCACCTTGGACGGCTCCTGCGAGACACCCATTGCCGGACTGGCCGAACTCAACGGCAGCAACATGCGCCTGCGCGGCCAAGTGCTGCGGCCTGACGGATCAGACGCCATCGGCGATGATGTCACCTGCACCATCTCCGACGGGGCCGAAGCGGGCCGCGAGATGGCGCGTAAGCTGCTGGCCGAGGCGGGTCCGGGTTTCTTTGACTGGCGCGAATGATCGGCAATCTCTTCACGCTGAAACAGCTTGAAGCGCTGATCTGGGTCGCCGACCTTGGCAGCTTTCGCCGCGCCGCCGCGCATCTGAATACCACGCAGCCCAATATCTCGGCCCGGATTTCGGGGCTGGAGACAACGCTGGGCGTGACCCTGATGCAGCGCGACGCCGGGTCAATTCGTCTAACCGAAAAAGGCACCGCCCTGCTCGCCCAAGCGCGGCAGGTTCTGCGCGAGGCCGAAGGGCTGGTCACGATCGCAGAACGGCCCGACCTGATTGACGACAGCATCCGCCTTGGTGTGACCGAAGTCGTCGCCAGCACTTGGCTGCGCCCCTTTCTGCGCGCGCTGGCCGAGGCCTATCCCAATCTCACGGTCGAACTCACGGTCGATCTGTCCCGCGATTTGGATCAGGAACTTGCCGCCAATGCGCTTGATTTGACCCTGCAAACCGCGCCTTTCTCGACCCCCGCCAGCGGGCAATTGGACTTGGCAACCTATGACTACGTCTGGGTCGCGGCCCCGGAACTGGCCGCGCAAATCGGCCCGTCGCCTGACTTTGAAGCCCTGGTAAGCAACCCGGTGCTAGGCCACGCCCGGCACACGCAGGCGTATTTAGATCTGATCCAACACTTCGACGGTAGCACGGCGCCCAAAGCGCGGTTGGTGCCCTCAAGCAGCCTGTCGGCAGCGATGAATATGGTGCTGGACGGGATGGGCGTCGCGGTGATGCCCCGGGTTATGGTCGCCGGAGCGTTGGCTGACGGAGCGCTGCAAATATTGCCTGCCGCGTGGCATCCGCGCCCCCTGCAGGTGGCCGCGCGGTACCATGCAGAGCGCACGGCGTCCTATGTCACTCGCGCGGCAGAACTGGCGCGCGACTGCGCAGACGCCTTCGATGCAGAGGATCGAAAAAACCTTTCACGCCCATAGATTATAATAATTTGCACCGATGCTGTTCCCGCTCCTATTCTGCGCCAAACAGGAGAGAGACATGGCAGCATCGACCATCCGACTCGGCGTAGACATCGGCGGCACCTTTACCGACGTGGTGCTTGAAAAAGGCGGCGAGAGTTTCTCGACCAAGGTGCTGACGACCTATGCCGCACCTGAGAATGCGATCATCGACGGGATGCATCAGGTCTGCGGCAAGGCGGGCGTGACCCCTGCCGATCTCACCCAGATCATCCATGGCACGACGCTGGCCACCAATGCGCTGATCGAGCGGCGCGGGGCCAAGACAGCGCTGATCACCACCCAAGGTTTCCGCGACGTGATCGAGATGCGCACCGAAAGTCGGTTTGAGCAATACGACCTGAACCTCACCCTCCCCGAACCGCTTCTGCCGCGCCAGATGCGCTATACGGTGAACGAGCGTGTCGATGCCACCGGCGCTGTGTTGATCCCGCTGGACCGTGCCGAGGTCGAAGCGCTGGCGGACCGCATCGCCGAGGGCGGTTATACCAGCGTCGCCGTGGGGCTGATCCACTCCTACCTGAACGACGCGCATGAGCGGATGATCCGCGAGGTGTTGGCCGAACGGCTGCCCGAAATCATGGTTTCGATCTCTGCCGAGGTCTCACCGCAGATGCGCGAGTATGAGCGGTTCAACACTGTCGTCGCGAACGCCTATATCAAGCCGCTGATGAAGTCCTACCTCGGGCGGCTTGAAGGGCGGTTGCAGGACGAAGGTGTGGGCTGCAACATTTTCCTGATGCATTCGGGCGGTGGCATTATCTCGATTGAGAGTGCGGCGGAATTCCCTGTACGGCTGGTGGAATCCGGCCCCGCAGGCGGCGCGGTTTTCGCCGCGAACATCGCCGCGCGTTACGGGCTAGATAAGGTGCTGAGCTTTGACATGGGCGGCACCACAGCCAAGATTTGCTTGATCAAAAATCAGACGCCCAAGACCAGCCGAGTGTTCGAGGTCGCGCGGACCTATCGGTTCAAGAAAGGCTCCGGCATGCCGATTTCGATCCCCGTGATCGACATGGTAGAGATTGGCGCAGGCGGTGGGTCTTTGGCGCATGTTGATGCGATGCGACAAATTCGTGTCGGCCCGGAAAGTGCGGGGTCTGAACCCGGCCCAGCCTGCTACGGGCGGGGCGGTGAGAAACCTGCCGTGACCGACGCTGATCTTGTGCTGGGCAAGCTCGATCCCGACAATTTCGCGGGCGGGTCGATCAGGCTCGACACCGCAGGCTCCGAAGCAGTGCTGCAAAATGTCATCGGCAAGGAGTTGGACATGGACGCGACCACTGCCGCCTTTGGTTTGGCCGAGGTGGTAGACGAAAACATGGCCAACGCCGCGCGGGTTCACGCGGTGGAGAACGGCGAAGACTTAAGCGAATACACGATGATCGCCTTTGGCGGTGCGGCCCCGCTGCACGCCGGGCGGCTGTGTGAGAAACTAGGCGTGGAACGCCTGCTGGTGCCACCCGGTGCCGGGGTCGGCTCTGCCATCGGCTTCCTGCGTGCGCCCTTTAGCTTTGAGGCCAACCGCTCGGTCTATATGAAACTGTCGGATTTCGACGCGCCGCGCATCAAGACGCTTCTGGCAGAGTTGCAGGAAGAGGCGACCGGCTTTGTACGCAACTGCGATGCCAAGGCCGAAATCCTGTCGGAGTTCAAAGTCTACATGCGCTACAGCGGGCAGGGCTGGGAGATCCCAATCATCCTAAGTGAAGAGGACGCGATGACCCCCAATGCTGCACAGTTCGAGGCATTGTTTGAAGCGGATTACGGCAAGCTCTTTGGCCGCACGGTGGAGGGGTTGGATATTGAGATCACGGTTTGGGCCGTCAATGCCACTACCCCACCCGAAACGGTTGCCCGGACCCCGCAACAGTCGCCCGGCGACGCGGCGGATGCGGCTCTAACACGGCGGATGTTCGACCCGGCGCTCGCTGAATACTGCGACGCGGCCGTGGTATTGCGCGGGCAGATGGCTCCCGGCCAGACCGCGCAAGGCCCCGCCGCAATCACCGAGGATGAGACCACCATTATCATCCCCGCCTCGCGCCAAGCCATTTGTCAGCCGGACGGCTGCATCGACATCACCGTGAAAGGGTAACCCCATGGCACAGACACATTCAAACGTCGCCTATCAGGTCATGTGGAACCGGCTGATCTCGGTCGTTGAGGAGCAGGCGCAGGCGCTGGTGCGCACAGCGTTTTCGACCTCGGTGCGCGAGGCCGGTGACCTGTCCGCTGGGGTTTATGACACCGAAGGTCGGATGTTGGCGCAGGCCGTTACCGGTACGCCGGGTCATGTCAACGCCATGGCCGATGCCGTGGCGCATTTCATCCGCCGTATCGGGCGGCAGAACATTCTTGAGGGCGATGTCTATATCACCAATGACCCGTGGGAGGGCACCGGCCACCTGCATGACATCACCATGGTCACGCCGTCGTTCCACCGTGGCAAACTGGTCGGCTTCTTTGCCTGCACTGCGCATATCGTCGACATCGGCGGGCGCGGTTTTGGCGCGGATGCGGCGAGTGTTTACGAAGAAGGGCTGTACCTGCCGATCATGAAGTTTGCAGACGCGGGAACGGTTGATGAAACCCTCGTGCGGATCATCCGCGGCAACGTGCGCGAACCGGATCAATTGATTGGCGACATCTACGCCCTGACGACGTGTAACGAGATTGGGCATCGCCGACTGGTCGATATGATGGAGGAATTCACGCTCGATGATCTCACGGGGATCGCCAGCTTCATCCTCGACAACTCTCGCCGTGCCACCTTGGAGCGGATCAACGCGCTGCCGCGTCAGCAGGCCAGTGGCGAGATGACGATTGATGGGTTCGACACACCGATCACGCTCAAGGTCACCGTCAGCATCGAAGAGGATCGTATCTTATCGGATTTTGCCGGCACGTCGGGGCTGGATAAGAAGGGCATTAACTGCCCGCTGGTCTATACCAAAGCCTACGCCTGCTACGCGTTGAAATGCGCTATCGCGCCGGAGATACCCAACAACGCAGCCTCGCTCGCACCCTTTCAGATCGCCGCGCCTGAAAACAGCATTGTACATGCGCTGCACCCCGCGCCAGTCGCGCTGCGCCATATCGTCGGACATTTCGTGCCGGATACGGTCTATGCGGCACTGGATCAAATCCTGCCCAACATGGTGCCTGCCGAAGGCGCGGGCTGCCTGTGCAACTTCCAAGTCAGCCTGCGCCCCCGCACTGATGCCGAAGCGCCAGCAGGCGCACGCCGAGCAGAGGTGCTGACCTTCAACTCCGGCGGTTCTGGCGCGCGGCCTCAGCACGATGGGTTGAATGCCACGGCTTTCCCCTCGGGTGTGATGACCATGCCGGTTGAGGCGACGGAACATGCCGGCCCGGTGGTGATCTGGCGCAAGGAGCTGCGCCCCGACAGTGGTGGCGCAGGGCGTCAGCGTGGCGGGCTGGGGCAGTATATGGAGGTCAGTGCCCGCGAGGGGCATGAGTTTGACATGCAGGCGATGTTTGACCGCGTCGATCACCCGGCGCGCGGACGGCAAGGGGGCAAGCCCGGCGCGCCTACAACCATTGCCCAAGATGACGGCACCGCGATGCGTGGCAAGGGCAAACAGTTCGTGCCGCATGGCCGCAAGGTGATGATGGCCTTCCCCGGTGGTGCGGGCTACGGCGATGCCTCTGAGCGGCCCAAGGAACTTGTCAAACGCGATCTGCTGCGCGGCTATATCTCTGCCGAGGTCGCCGCCGCGGACTATGGACTAAGCGCCGAAGACATCAAAGAGATCCAGGAGGTGATCCGCACCGGGGGCGATGTGTGAAAGACTTGCGCCCCAAGGCGTTATAACCGCGCGGGGGTCATTGACTGTTACAAAGCGTGGGTGTTCCTTGGCGGCAACATGCCAAGAGGAAACCAGTGATGTATGTGATTGACCCCCCAAAGCAGAGCAGCCTTGCCGTGCAGGGTAGCGAAGACCGTTTTCCGGTGCGCCGTGTTTTCTGTGTGGGCCGTAACTACGAGGCACATGTGCTTGAGATGGGCAACGACATGCGCGACCCGCCGTTCTTTTTCACCAAACCTGCTGATGCCACGCGCGATACGCCCTGCACCGTACCCTATCCGCCGCTGACAGAGGATTTCCACTTTGAAATCGAGCTTGTCATCGCAATTGGCAAAGGCGGCGCAAATATCGCTGAGGCGGATGTGATGGATCACATCTGGGGCGCATCGGCAGGGATCGATTTCACCCGCCGTGATCTTCAGGCCCAAGCCAAGAAAATGGGCCGCCCGTGGGATTGGGCCAAGGCGTTTGACAACTCCGCCCCCATCGCGCCGCTTTTGCCCATCGCCGATGTGGCGTCGGTTGAGACAGGCCGCATCTGGCTCGCTGTGAACGGTGAGTTGAAACAAGAGGCTGATCTGGCGCAGATGATCTGGTCGGTCCGCGAGCATACCGCGACCCTGTCACGGGCAGTCACATTGGCACCGGGCGATATCATCATGACTGGCACGCCAGCCGGGGTTGGCGCCGTGGTGCCGGGCGATGTGCTTACCGGCGGCGTTGATGGCATTGCTGAGTTTGAGGTCACCGTCGGCCCGCGCGCTTGAGCGCTCTGGCCCTACATAATTACTTCCGCTCCTCGACCTCGGTCCGGGTGCGGGCGGCGCTGAACCTTAAGGGGTTGCGCTATGATTATGTGGGGATTTCCCTGCTGGCCGGGGAACAGCATCAGGCCGAACATCTGGCGCTGAACCCTTCGGGGGCAGTGCCGACATTGGTGACGGGGCAGGGGCCGCTGTCGCAATCTTTGGCGATCCTTGAATGGCTTGAGGAGGAACACCCCGAACCGCCGCTGTTGCCTGCCGACGCGTGGGGCCGGGCGCGGGTGCGCTCGCTGGCCTATATTGTGGCGCAGGACGTGCACCCGGTGAACAATCTGCGGGTGTTGCAGCACCTAGAAGCCGAGTTTGGCGCTGATGCCTTCGGCAAGGCTGCGTGGTTTGCCCATTGGGCCAGCGCGGGCATGGCGGCGCTTGAGACGCGGTTGGCGCAGGAACCTGAGACGGGCGACTTTTGCCACGGCGATTGCGTCGGTCTGGTTGATCTCTGCCTCTATGCGCAGGTGCTAAACAATGCCCGTTTTGGGGTCGATATGACCCCTTATCCTACCATCCAACGCATATATGCTAATTGCATGGATATACCGGCATTAAAGCGCGCCGCGCCTGTCAATCAGCTCGATGCGTTCTAGCGCTCAGGTGCTGGCCAGCGTCCGCTCGGCCCGGGCACGCGCTTGGGCCGCAAGGTCGGGCAGGCCGGTCTTCTCATACACTTCGCTTAGCATCAGGTTCAGCGGTACGCCATCGGGGTCATAGGTCCGGCGCATTTCCAGCACCTGCTGCGCGGCAGAGGCACGGCCATCGCGCACCAAAGCGTCGAGGTGGATTTGCTCGAACAAATCGCGCTGCGCGTGGCTGCCGCCGCATTCCGCCATCCGGGGCAGGGCCATGCCCAGTTCACGGATCGCTGTGGCCCAATCCCCCTTGGCATGGGCGGCGATGCCGCGCGCGGCGGGCAGGGCCACCTCGGCCCATGCGGCGTGGTCATAGACCGATGTATCAGCGGCGCGGGTGTCGATTGCCGTGAGCATCTCAGCCGCCTCGGCCCGGTCGGTACGGCAAAGCGCATAGAGGTATTGCAGCGTCAGGAAGGGGCTGACCGTATCCTGCCCTCGCGCGGCGACATGGTTGGCCACATCACCCCAGCGATCGCCTACGTCGACACCTGCGAACTCCATTCGCGCGAGCAAGGAAACTGCGCCTACCTGATCTTGGGAGTAATCCTTTTCCAACCCCCAGATGTGCTGGTCATAGGCGGCGCGGACATCATCGTGGCGGCCTTGAGACAGGTAGAACAGCGCCAGATGCCACCAGTTGTGGCTGCGCATGAACGAGTTCAGATCGGTCCACGTCTCGGCCACGCTTTCCATGAAGCGCGCCCCATCGGCGACGCGGCCTTGCGTTAGCATCACATGGGCCAGCGCGTGATGGGCCCAAGGCTCATCGTGGCGCAATTCCATCGCGCGGCGGGCGGCGGCCTCGGCCTGGTCAAGCAGGTGGCACTGCTCATAGCCAAAGGCGATCATGCCGTGGGTATAGGCGATGTCTTCGGCTTCGGGCAGGGATTTCAGCGCCATGCGCAGCATTCCGGCGGCATCGCCTGCGTTGAACAGGTGGTATTGCGCCAGTTTCAGCATCGCCAGATCGCGCGGCCATTGGTCGGTGATGGCGTCACATGCGGCGACGAGGGCGGGCACATCCCCGTCGATCCAATGGCCCACGGCGCGGATGACCTGCTGTTCGCGGGCGTTTGCGCCGGGCGCGGCCTTGGCACGCGCCAAATAGGGGCGCGCTTTTTCCGGGGCGACGGGGTGTTCAAGAAACATCCACAAGAGCGCGGCATAGGCGTTGGCCAGTGGGCCTTCTGGGTCGGCATCGGCGGCGGCGATAATGCCTGCGGCTTTGGGTTGGTAGGACAGAAAGCCGTGTATGAAATCGTCGATCGCCTGCTGGGTTTCCGGGCGGCTGGCGGTTGTTTCCAATCCGTATAGGTCTTGTGTCATCTCGGGTCTCCGGCGGTGTCGTGGAATTGGCGCAGGTGTTGGGCGACGGCGGGGGCTGCGTCCCAATGGATCGAATGGCCCGCGTTGGGCAGGGTGGTCTGCACCACGTTGGGAACCTGCGCAAAGGCGTCTTCGGCAGCAGCGCGGGGGATCAGCAGGTCTTCGGCACCGTGGAGTACTTGGGTAGGGCAACTCAGATCAACAGGGCGCACCGTGGGGCGAAACCCGCGCAGCGCTTCCATTTGTTGGGCCATGGCATCGGCGTTTTGCGCATGGGGATAGGCCAGCGCGGCAGAGAGCGCGACCTCAATATTATCGGGATCGGTGAAGAAACCGGGGGCGAAGATCCAAGGGTAAAGCGCGCGCAGCCAAAGCTGCTCCCCCATTGGCGCACGGCGGACGGCGAGCAGCGCGTCGAACACCGCCATCGTGCGCGGCGCGCGAACCGGGGCCGAGGCGAGGATGCTGAGCGCTTGGATGCGGTCGGGTGCCAGACCGAAAAGTTCCATTGCCATAAGCCCACCCATCGAATGCCCCACAACGTGAAACTGCGGGTGACCTAGATGATCCATCAGTGCCAACGCATCGCGGGCCATCTGCCCGACCGAAGTCTCAGCATGCCAAGGCGTCGTGCGCCCGGTGCTGCGGTTGTCGGGGCAGATGAGGGTGAAATGCGCGGTCAGTAACGGGGCCAAAGCGCCCCAGCTTGCGCTGTCGCTGAGCATTCCAGCCAACATCAAAAGGGGCGGGCCGCTCCCGTCGATCTCATAATGCAGGGTGATGTCGGGCAGGGCGAGTTCAGGCATTCAGGGTGCTCCAGCAGGGCAAGAGGTCACCCTCGGCGGGGGTGGCGGTGTAGATCGCGCGGGCAATTGCACGCGACAGGCACAGGGCGGCGGCATGGCCGATCATCGCCACATCGCCCGCAGGGCGCGCAGCGGTCGAGAGCGAAAAGACCAGATCGCCATCATTGGGCATATGCGCAGGCACAACGGCGCGGGCGATGCCGTCATGCGCGGCCACGGCCACGCGCTGGCATTCGGCCTTGGTTAGCGTGGCATCGGTGGCGACGATGGCGATGGTGGTATTGGCACGGGCCGACATGGCGGCCATTTTGCGGCTTTCGAAAGTGAGGCCCAGACCGGCTGCCGGATCTGGTCCCAGCCCGCCAAACTCTCCGTCGATCTCAAAGGGGGCGGCGTGGAAATGGCGGTCTCCGGGGGTGGTGACTGCGCCGACCGGGTTGGCCCCGACCAACGCGCCGACCATGCTGCCATCAGGCAGTTGCAAGCTGGCGGAGCCAAGGCCACCTTTGACCATTGCGCTAAGCGCGCCCGTGCCTGCGCCGACCGAGCCAAGGGCGAATTCCTCTGCCGCGGCGTCTAGCGCCTTGCGGCCCAGGTCGGCGTAGGGGTTCCGCTCCCAATCCTTGTCGCCGCCGTTGAGTAGATCAAACAAGATCGCGCCGGGCACCAGCGGGATCAGCGCATCGGCCACGCGGAAACCACGACCCCGCGCGCGCAGCGCATCGACCACACCCGAGCAAGCGTCGAGCCCATAGGCAGAGCCGCCAGAAAGCACCAGCGCGTCGACCGCCGCAACGGTCTTGTCCGGGGCCAGCAGATCAGTCTCGCGCGTGCCGGGGGCGCCGCCCATGACGTGAACGGATGCCGTGAAGGGTGTGTCACCAATCAAAACGGTGCTACCGGATTTCAACCGCGCGTCTTGTGCATTGCCGACCCTGATCCCGGTCACGTCGGTGATCAGGTTGCGGGGGCCGGGTTTCATCGGGGCGGTCATCTACGGGGCAGGCGCGGTGACGCACTATTCACGTGAAACAGCTGTGGGCTGATGCTGATGAGCGTAGGTCTTGTTAGGGGCATCGTCACTCCGGCTTTGGTTTCAGGCGGAGTTTGCGCGCTTCCCACGTCGATGCCAAGACCCGCTGGTGGCAGAGAGCGGGGGGCGCAGCATGCGTCGCAAAAAAAAGGCGCGCAGGTTGCCCCGCGCGCCCGATCTGACCAGCCAAGACAGGCTGATTTTACTTTTGCTCTTCGGCCACAGCGGCGGCGACTGCTTCTTCAAAGATTGTCAGACCTTCGTCCACAATGGCATCCGACGCGGTCAGCGGCACCATGACGCGCACGGCATTGCCGTGCATGCCACAGCTCAAAAGCAGCAGGCCGCGCTTCAGGGCGTGGGCGATGACGCGCTTGGTGAAGTCGGCGTCTGGCTTGGCGCTGTCGAAGTCGGTCACGAACTCAACGGCGACCATGCCCCCAAGACCGCGGATGTCCCAGAAACGATAGGGCGCGGCGCGTGCGCCGATTTCGGCAAAGCGGGTCTTGAGCGTTTCGCCCATGGCGGTGGAGCGGGCGAGCAGGCCTTCTTCTTCGATCGCCTCGATTGCGGCGAGCGCTGCGGCACAGGCCACCGGGTTGCCGCCATAAGTGCCGCCCAGACCGCCGGGGATCATCGCATCCATCAGATCGGCGCGGCCAATCACGCCAGCCAAAGGATAACCGCCGGCCATGGATTTCGCCACGGTGATCAGGTCAGGCACCACGCCGGAATGCTCGATAGAGAACCACGTGCCGGTGCGGCCAAAGCCCGCCTGCACTTCGTCAGCGATCAGCAGGATGCCGTGCTGGTCACAGATCGCGCGCAGTTCTTGCATCATGTCGAACGGCACGGGGGTGTAGCCACCTTCGCCAAGCACCGGCTCGATGATGATCGCTGCAACACGCTCGGGCTGCGCATCGGTAAGGAACAAGTTCTTCAACCCAGTCAGCGCGTCCTGCACGGTGATCCCATCACGAACCGAAGGGAACGGCGCGCGGAAGACATCCGCCGGGAAGGGGCCCACGTCTTTTTTGTAGGGGGAGATTTTACCGGTCATGCCCAGCGTCAGCAGGGTACGGCCATGGTAGCCGCCGGTGAAGGCGATGATGCCCGAACGGCCAGTCGCGGCGCGGGCAATTTTCACGGCATTTTCAACAGCTTCAGCACCGGTGGTGACAAGCAGCGTCTTTTTAGGCGCGTCACCGGGGGCCAGTGCGTTCAGCTTCTCTGCCAGCTCAACGTAGGGGCCGTAGGGCACAACCTGAAAGCTGGTGTGGGTGTAGTTGTCTTCTTGAGCCTTGGCGGCTTCGATGACCTTTGGATGACGGTGCCCGGTGTTCAACACGCCGATGCCGCCGACGAAGTCGATGTAGCGGTTGCCTTCCACGTCCCACAGTTCGGCATTTTCGGCGTATTTCGCATAGATCGGCGCGGCAGAGGCCACCCCGCGCGGCACGGCAGCATCGCGGCGTGCGACGAGATCAGCGTTGGTCTGACCATTTGACTGCGTGGCTGGGTTTGCTTCGACAACCTTCATTTGCGGTGCTGTCTTGGCCTTGTTGGCGGACTTCCGAGACGATTTTTTGACGGTGCTGGACATGAGGCAGATACCTTATTGCGAAAGTAAGAAGGGCATTGAGATGGGTCGTTTAAAAAATCCATATTCTGTTTAATATAATTGTCAATCGCCATCGCAGCCTCTATCAGATAATTCCCATGACCATCAGTTGACCCATCGCCAAAGCCATGCACAGCGCGATGGGGCCCATAAAGGACAAGTCATTGAACGTCGGCGATAAACTTAGAGCGATCCGGAAAAAGCATGGGTTGTCCCAGCGTGAGCTTGCCGCCAAGGCCGGGCTTACCAATGGCACGATATCGCTGATCGAGAAAAACCGCACCAGCCCCTCGGTCGCGTCGCTCAAGAGCCTGTTGGACGCGATTCCCATCAGTATGGCAGAGTTTTTCTCGATCTTAGAGGAGGACGACAGCGCCAAAGTGTTCTACCGCGCGCAAGAGTTGACCGAGATTTCGCCCAGCCATCAGGGGGGTGTCTCTTTGCGCCAGCTGGGCAATGCGGCGCAGCACGCGCTTCAGGTTCTGCATGAGACTTATGAGCCCGGCGCGGATACCGGGCCAGAGTTTCTGCATCATGACGGTGAAGAAGCCGGGGTGGTTGTGCGGGGCAGTATCGAAGTGACAGTTGATGGCGCGATAAGTGTGCTGCAAACCGGGGATGGGTATTTATTCGACAGTCGCCTGCCGCATAGATTTCGTAATGTCGGGGACGAGCTGTGTGAGATCGTCAGCGCCTGCACCCCGCCGAGCTTCTGAAAAAACCCACCTTACAAAGATCGACCGCCCCAAGCATTCTGCTCAGGGCGGTCGATAAGTGTCAGTTTCAATAGTCTGACCGATAGTTTGACCTTTGTGCCTCCGGTACTTGGTCGTCGCGCCGGGTGCGCTCATCATCCGAGTTAAGTTCCCGCCTGCCCGTGGTAAGGGCAAGTATGATGACCGCGGCTAAGGTCAGGATGGTCAGACCGCCGAGAAATAGCTCCGTGGTCATCTCCGTATTCCCTTTTCGCACTGCGTTTCAGTTGCTCAACCGCGCGCAGCGCAAAGGGTTCCGACTAATTTTCGCGCATGACGAGTCTGTGGCCGGCTTGCCACGATTCCGGCAAGATTCCGCACAGCCCTTCAAGGGATCAGTAGTCGTAGACCATTTTGCTGTCTGTCGGCACGGGGAAATTTACGCGAATTTGGTAAACACCGTCCGTGGTTTCAACTTCAACCTGTCCATTAAGTTGCCGGGTGAAGGCAAGGATCAGCCGCGATCCCAGCCCCGTGCCTGATTTAACTTCTTCAGGGTTGCCGATCGTGTTGCGCACCTCAAGCATCGCTTGTTCCGGCCCGGTGTGGATGAGTTTGAGTGAAATGAAGCCTTTGCCATGTTCAACTGTGGAGACGTATTTAAGCGCATTTGTAAGTGCTTCGGAAACCAGAAGCGTCAAAGGGGCGGCATCGTCGGCGTCAATCTCAATGGTCTCAAAGGACTGATCAACCTTTACGCCAGAGCCGGAGGCGAGCCCCACGGAAAGCAATTGCGCCACGATTTCGCGCAGCAATTCGCTCGCGTTAACCCGCACCAGATCATCGTTTTGATAAAGGTTCTTGTGGACAGTGGCGAGGCTGAGGATCCGGTCTTGCAGGCGGCGCAGGACAAACCGTGCGTCTTCGCTTTTGGCCTGACGGATCTGCATGTTCATGATCGAAGAGATAAGTTGCAGGTTGTTTTTGACGCGGTGATGAACCTCTTTTAGCAGGATGTTCTTCTGCCGAAGGCTGTCTTCCAACGTCGCCTCATCCCGCAGGATCGATTCCGCCATACCGACAAAGGCTGACTCCATTTCAACCAGTTCGGTAGGCACCGAAGGACCAAGCGTTCCGCGCGGCAGGGTGCGGTTCAAAGCAAATCTGCGCATCTGGCGCCCAAGTTTTCGAATATGGTTAATTGCCAGTCGGTTCAGCGCCCAGAATGCCACGATGAGGCTGGCCAGCCACATGACGATAGGCAAAAGTGCACTTAGCCGTGTTGAAACTCCGGTATCAAGAAAGGGTGTGTCGATGGGCCAAACGCTTAACGCGAAGACCGTATCAGGCACGATCGGAACAATCGCATACGCGCGCTCTTCGTCTTTGAGATTGTGCGACAGGAAGACATTCGGTTCCTTGGTGGTCAACAAAGAGAGGGCAACATCGCTGGGATATTCATTTTTCGCCACCTCAAGCCCGTTTTCCGTGGTGAGGATGTGACCCATTTTATTGATCGTCATCATCGCAACACTGCTGTGTTTGCCTTTGGGTTCGCGGATTGCATTAATGGCGTCTTCTGGAATGCTCAGCGCCATAAAGCCAATTAACTCGCGTTTTTCATAAACCGGCGCATTGATGAGCGTGACCACCTGATTGCTGACCGACCCCTGCAGTACCGGCATGGCGCGACGGACTGGCGCCTTTAGCAGCGATTGAAAATTTTTGTCCTCGGAAAAATCATGGTCCTGCCCTGTGGAAGAGCAGGTCATACGCCCATCAAGCCCGATGAAACCGACGAGCGAATAGATATCAGAGGCTTGTTTGTATTCTTTAAGGAACGCCGTGCACTCTTGGGGATCATCGCGGCGAAGGCGCACGATAGAGGTCAATGCCTCTGCAGCACCAAAGGCTTCTTGGATCACCCGACGTTCGGCGGCAGAGGCTTGTTCAGTCACGGCGATCAACGACAATTCCGCGCTCTGACGGCTTTGATCCGCAATCTGCCGCGTCTGCACAACCGCGATCAACCCAATGGGCAAAAGCGCGAGTGACAGAAACAGCAGAATACGGATCGTCAGCCCACGCATCAGATCACCGCTGAAGAAGCCAGAAGTCATATTTAGAAGGAAGAAACTTTAGAGGAAGATAGAACGGACATGGTCGCGTCGTCAGTCATCTCAAGAGATTCATTGTCATGATGGCCAAGCAGTTCTGCAAGGCGCGCGCGGGCCCGGTTTGTACGACTTTTTATGGTACCAACGGCTACACCGCACATATCCGCCGCTTCTTCGTAGGAGAAGCCAGACGCCCCCACCAGCAACAAAGCTTCGCGTTGTTCATCTTTCAACAGGGCAAGCGCCTTGCGAAAATCGGTCATCTGCATGTGGCCATCATGAGCGGGCTTTTCAGCCAAACCTTCGGTTAGCACGCCATCAACATCAGATACTTCGCGCTTGGCCTTGCGACGAGAGGAATAATAGGTGTTACGCAGGATCGTGAACAACCAAGCACGCATGTTCGTGCCGACTTGGAACTTCTCAATGTTCGTCCAGGCTTTGACCAAAGTGTCCTGAACCATGTCGTCTGCCGTGGCACCGTTGCGGGTGAGGCTGATGGCAAAAGCCCGCATGGCCGGCAGATGCTCTACCAGCTCGTCGCGCGGATCGGGACGGGTCATTATGACGTTCCTTTTTCTGAATCCTGTTGCTTTAGCTTTTGCAGCAGATCCTTGAAACGGTCAGGGATGCCTTCGTCGAGCGTCTCATCGAAGACACGCTTAAGGTTGTCGTCGATAACGCGCTCGCGCTCGTCCTTGTTTCCTGAATTCACTAGCATCACCTCTGGCATCGTCGTCTCATTTGAATAATTATGTACGCATACTGGAACCAAACACAATGTCAGGGTGTTTGGTTCCAAGAAAAGTAAAAAAGGATTCGACTAGATGAACGATGCGACACAAAAGACCAGCATCAGCGATGAACTGGGTGCCAACATCCCCTACCTTCGCCGGTTCGCGCGGGCGATGACGGGCAGCCAGACCAGTGGTGACACGTTCGCCGCGGCGGCGCTGGAAGCCATCTTGGTTGATCGCTCGGTGCTCGATGGGGTGGACACAAAGACGGGTCTTTTCAGAGTTTTGTACGGAATTTGGGCCAGCGCAGGCGCACCCGTGGAAGAGGGCGAAAGCGGCCCTCGCGCCAAGGCGCAGCGCCACCTTTCAAGCCTGACCAACAACAGCCGTGAAGCGCTTTTGCTGCACACGATCGAGGGGTTTTCATACGGCGAAATCGCGAAAATCATCGGCGTGGATGAAGACGAAGCTGACGAGTTGATCCAGATTGCACACCGCGAGATGGCCGACAGCACCTCGGGTTCGGTGATGATTATCGAAGACGAAGCGATCATCGCGATGGATATTGAATCAATCGTTGCAGAAATGGGCCACCGCGTCACCGGCATCGCGCGCACGCGTGATGAGGCTGTGAAGCTTGGCAAGGCGGACGTACCTGACCTTATCCTTGCGGACATCCAGCTGGCCGACAATTCATCCGGCATTGATGCGGTGAACGACCTTTTGAACGAACTTGGGATGCGCCCCGTGATCTTTATCACCGCCTTCCCCGAGCGTTTGCTGACAGGCGACAAGCCAGAGCCGGCCTTCTTGATCTCAAAGCCCTACTCGGTGGATCAGGTTGTATCGGCGGTGTCACAGGCGATGTTCTTTTCCTCCACAGAAACGCTTAACGCTTAAGCCGGGTCTAATGAAAGAGTTCCTTGCGCAGACATATGCGCAGGGAACTCTTTGCATTTAATGGCAGCGCTGCCTAACATCACATGAACATTCAGGAGGCCCACATGGCCAAGACCACAACTGCTGCGGCTAAAGAGCTGACTATCGATGATCTGTCGTCGCAGATTGCCCTGCTTAAAAAAGATATCGCATCGCTGACCGAAACTTTGGGCGACTATGGCAAAGCCAAGTCGGATGAGATGCGTGACAACGCCCGCGCCGCGGCCAATGATTTTGCCGAAACGGGCCGTGCCAAAGCGATGGAAGCCCAAAAACAGGCCGAAGAATTTTTGCAGGCTCAGCCGGGCACAGCGTTGGGCATTGCGGCGGGTATTGGTTTTCTCGTCGGTATCGTGACGGCACGCCGCTAAGATGCTTTCTTCGGTGATGCAACATCTGCGCGGGACTGTTCGTCGCGCAGCGCGTACCGCCATGCTAAGCGCGGGCGCTGCGATCTTTCTGCTGATCGGGCTTTTGTTCCTGACGCTCGCGGCGTGGCTCTACCTCGTCACCGTGACCACAACCCTGACCGCCGCGCTGATCCTTGGCGCGGCCTATTTCGGCGTTGGTTTTCTGTTGCTTGCACTCGCCGGCGCAGACGGAAACGCCTCGCGTCAACCGCAGCAGCAAGAAGCGCCAGTTTCGACCGAACATGACGGGCTAAAAAATCTGGTTATGGCATTTCTTGCTGGCATAACTGCTGGTCAGAAAGCGCGGCGTTAACCGCACGCAGCAGCGTGTTGCTTGAAAATGGGCGCGTGATGTACCGCAGCCCCGGTTCAGGCTTTGCCAGACGGGGCGCATCGTTCAAGATACAAATGACCGGAAACCACACCTGTAGGTTACGCAATTCAGGTAAATACTGATGCAACTGATCTTGCCGCAACGACAGCACTGCAAGCCGCGTGTTGTTGATGTTTCCCACCAACTTGCTGAGATCGAATGCTTCCAAAACACTAATTTCCGATTGCGGAAAGGCAGCAGAAAGCGTTTCATTTATATCTGAACAGACCAACAGGTCCGGTTCGTAGATCACGATCGACATGGTCTTTCCCCCGGTGAACAAAGGCTTCGGTGTAGGGGTGGCGTTTTGAACGCGCATTAAACTAAGACATAAGAGGGCAATTTTATCTAATGACGACCCAATGCCGCTATTGCCCCCTACAGCGCAAAGATGCGTTCATCCCGATGTCGAAAGAAGAGCTGAGCTTCATGGAGAAGTTCAAGTCCGGCGAACTGACCGTTGAGCCCGGCACGCCGATCCTACTGGAGGGATCGAACGCACCCCAGCTTTATACCGCACTTACTGGTATGGGCATCCGCGACAAGACGTTGGAAAACGGCAATCGTCAGGTCATCAGTTTTGTTTTTCCTGGTGATTTCATTGGCTTGCAGGCGGGTATCATGGGTGAAATGGGCCATTCCGTTGAGGCCCGCACCCATATGCGGCTGTGTGTCTTCAACCGCAGCGAGTTTTGGAATTTCTTCAAATCCCACCCCGAACGCGCCTTTGACATCACATGGCTTGCCGCCATCGAAGAGCACTTTATGGGCGAAGTCCTTGCCACCATCGGTCAGCGCACCGCGATACAGGCCATTGCTTGGGCGATGGTAAAGATTTTTGAACGCGGGCAATCGCTGGGCATGGTGACTCACAATCAGATGCCGTTGCCTTACTCGCAACGCGATCTGGCCGATGCCCTTGGGCTTTCAGTGGTTCATACCAACAAAACGCTCGGCGCACTGAAGGAACGACAGTTGCTATCGTGGTCCGACCGGGTATTGCAGATCAACAACCTTGCCGCCTTGGCGAAGGTCGGTATGACCTCCCTAGAGGGCCGTCAAAAGCGACCCCTGTTGTAACTTTCATTCATTCTCGACTTCAATAAAAGTGTCTGCCGCCTCTGCCCCGCGCCGCCCCCGCGGTTTGGCCGGTCCGATGGTACTGTCTGGCTTTGTACGACGTTCAACCTGCGCGTTAAGCGCGGCTCCGAACAGGATCAAAAAGCTGCTGATCCAAAGCCAAACCAGCATCGCAATGACGGCCCCGATTGAACCATAAACCTGATTGTAGTTGCCAAAATTGGCTACGTAATAAGAAAATCCAATTGAAATTACAGCCCAAGACAGTACGGCCAAAATCGCCCCGCTGCTGAGCCAAGGGAGCCGCGCCGCACGCCGGTTCGGCCCAAAGCGGTAAAGCACCCCAACACCGGCGAAGAGCACCACAGTCGCCACAGTCCAACGCAGCAGATCAGCCACGGCGTTGCCAAAGGGGCCTAGGGGGATAAAAGCAAGGATGATGGGTGCGACCACCACAGCCAGCAGCGCCACGATCCCGACAGCCACAAGGCTGACCGTTAACAGGAGCGCATGAAGGTAATGTTTGGCCGCGTTGCGGTTGCGCTCATTGTAGACAGCGTTCAGCCCAATCACCATCGCGCCGACCCCTGCGCGCGCTGACCAAAGCGCCACCAGCAAGGAAACGATACCCGCCCAGCCGAGCGTATCCGCCCGCGCGGTAACCAAACCCGTTACCTGAGTATTAATGATGTCATAGACATCGTCAGGCAGCAGCCCGCGTACGTCTTCCAACTGGGCTATCACAACCACCGGGTCTGAGATCAGCCCCAAAAGCGCGATCAGCGCCGCTAACGCCGGGAAAAGTGACAACATCGCGAAAAACGCCACCCCGGCCGAGATCAGCGCAAGATTATCGCTCGCCGCTTGTTTCAAGCTGGCCTTAAAGGCATCCCAATAGATCGCCGGTCGGGTCGGAGGTCTGCGCAGTACCAAAGCAATTCCTTTTAGTCCGACCCCGGCGTTGGCCGGGACCCACTTGCGTTATGTATCCTCCACATCGTCGCGGACCTGACCCCAAGCGACAAGGGTAAAGACCAACGTGCCGCCGATGATGTTGCCAACAAGCACCGGCAGGAAGAAGCCAAAGATCGCCTGATTGATACCCAAACCGCCATGCAAGATCAGTGTCGCCATCTCAACAGAACCTGCGACGATATGTGTGAAGTCCCCCGCCGCGATAAGCCATGTGAATGTTAAAATCAGAAAGAACGCCGCTTCATCTGCCTCGGGCAGCATCCAAACAATCAGGGCGACAATCACGCCCGCAGGAATACCGCGCCAAAACCCTTCTGCTGGGGCCATGCCAGTGGCATGTTCCGACAGACTGATGATGGCGGGCAATATCTCGGCAGGGATGGCGGGCGTATAGACAAACAGTGCCGCCGCCGCAAAAGCGCCGATCACATTAGCCCCCAAAACCACCCCCCAAAGCCGCAAAAGACTGCCAAAGATATGCCAGCTGCGTTCCTGCATCAGCGGCAAGACAGTGGTAATCGTATTTTCAGTAAATAATTGCATCCGCCCCATGATCACTGCGATGAACCCCAGCGAATAGCCAAGGTTCTCCACCAGAAACCGCCAGTTTGCATCGGGCAAATACGTCCGAAAGATCGCCTCCCCCAAAACCGAGAGGCTGATCAGCATCCCAGCAGATATCCCCGACCAGATCAGCGACCGGTTGGTGCGGTTCAATTCATCACGCCCTTCGCGCCGGATCACTTCATAGATCAGCTTAGGTGAAAGCGCCGCCGCCTCACTGACCGAACGTTCTTCAGCCTCCTCCTGCACAGCGGAATGAGGGGGCTTGTTCTGGATCAGTGGGGCCATCAGCGTGTTTCCTAGAAATCATGGACATGATGAACATAGACCTCCGCGGCCCCGCGCACAGCAAAAAGCCGACCATGTCCATTCTATGCGCCCGGTTTGCCGCCAGTATACGCTTGCCGATCGTTTCTTGACGAAGCGTCACTTGCCACTTGCCAATCCCGTGCGGGCGATCAAACATGCAACCATGAATAGCAAGACTTCCTCCGCCATTGAGGCCAAGCGCGACGACCTGATCGCCCTGACCCAAGACCTGATCCGCATCCCGACGTTGAACCCGCCGGGGCAGGATTACCGCGCCATTTGCGAATACCTTGATCGCCGCCTGTCGGCCCATGGGTTTGAGACACAGATGATCCGCGCCTTTGGTACGCCGGGCGACAGCGAAAAATACCCTCGCTGGAACATCATCGCGCGCCGCGAAGGTGTGCGGGGCGGTGATTGCGTGCATTTTAACAGCCATACCGATGTCGTTGAGGTCGGCGCAGGCTGGACCTTCGACCCCTTCGGCGCAGAAATTTCCGACGGTAAAATCTATGGCCGTGGCACCTGTGACATGAAGGGTGGTCTTGCCGCGTCGATCATCGCCGCCGAAGCCTTTATCGAAACGCACCCGGACTTCGAAGGCGCGATTGAAATCTCCGGCACCGCCGATGAAGAGTCCGGCGGCTATGGCGGTGTCGCTTATCTAGCTGAACAAGGTTTTTTCAACCCCGAAAAAGTCCAGCACGTCATCATCCCCGAACCCCTGCACAAAGACCGCATCTGCCTCGGCCACCGCGGCGGCTGGTGGGCAGAGATTGAAACCAAGGGCGAAATCGCCCACGGCTCCATGCCGTTCCTTGGTGATTGTGCCGTGCGTCACATGGGCGCGGTCCTAAACGAGTTCGAGAACAAGCTTTTCCCGGCAATGGCCGCCCGCCGTACGGACATGCCTGTGGTCCCCGAAGGGGCCCGGTCCTCCACCATGAACATCAACTCGATCCACGGCGGCCAGGCCGAACAGGCCGATGACTTTGACGGACTGCCCGCCCACTGCGTACCGGATTCCTGCCGCATCGTGATCGACCGACGGTTCTTGGCCGAAGAACCATTGGATCAAGTGCGCAGCGAAGTGACCAACTTGCTCGAAGGGCTGCGCGCCAGCCGCTTGGATTTCGATTATGAGCTGACCGAGCTCAACGCGGTGCTGCCGTCAATGACCGACCGCGAAGCGCCAGTGGTGCAAACGGTGTCCAAAGCGATCCAAGATGTGATGGGCAAAGCGCCGGAATATGTCGCCTCGCCCGGCACTTATGACCAAAAGCACATTGACCGGATCGGCAAGCTGAAAAACTGCATCGCCTATGGCCCCGGCCTGCTGGAACTGGCACATAAACCTGACGAATACATCGGCATCGACGACATGTTGGATTCCGCCAAAGTCATGGCCGCCGCCCTGGAATCGCTCCTGCTTCCCAAAGCCTAACCGAGATCGGGCGCCGCCAGCCCCGTGGCGCCCCTCCCATCTTCATCCTTTCTTAAATACCGATCCCGAACCCTCAACCGGGCGGATCACCCGCGTTTGTCCCCCGCACTGCTCAACGCCAACCCCTCGACAATCGCCGTCAACGCCGCCCCCCGGTGCAGTTCCGCCCGCGGGAAACGCGCGCGCAGGGCTGCTTCGACCACTTCCATCAGGCTCGACCCGCCAACGAAGATCAACCGATCCACCGCCGCGGCTTCAATACCTGCGTCGTCCAATGTCGCCTCTGCCGCCGCACCGATTTTCTCGGCCTGTTTGGAAAGCCGTTTGCGCATCCAATCACGCGGCAGCGGAAGCGTGGCGCGGGGTTTCAGCATCGACACGTCGATCACCGGTTCCGCGTCCCCCTCTGCACCTGCGCCATTGGCACGGATCTTACCCGCCTCGACGGCAAAGGCGAGGTCATGACCCAGCTCTTCGTCGAGCACTTTGATCAACCGGGCCAGACGTTTGGGATGTTCGGCGAATTTATACAAATCTGCCGCGGCCTTGCGGGTGTCAGGCCCATACAAAAACGGGATCTTTGCCCAAGTTGCCAGATCGTTAAAAATTGCATTGGGCGCAAGGTGGGTGTCGCCGCCAAAAGCATGACGAATTTCGCTGCCCATGCCCAACTGCGGCATCACCCGTCCGATTGACAGCCAGCGGTCGAAATCGGTTCCGCCAAGGCGGATACCGTGGCTGGCCAGAATGTCGATCTCATCATTGCCACGCTGGCGGAACAGAGTGAAATCCGAGGTGCCGCCGCCGATATCGACCACCAGACCCAGATCCCCCGGTTGCAGGGCCGCACGATTGGCAAGCGCTGCGGCTTCTGGCTCGTTCATGAAGTCCACATGGTCAAACCCGGCCCGGCCATAGGCTTCGCGCAGGTCTGTCAGGGCTTGGGCATCCCGCGCACCATCAGCAGAGTGAAAGCGTACCGGACGACCTGAAAGCACCGCATCAAAGCGCGAACCCGTCGCCGCCTCGGCCCGTGATTTTACCGTCGCCAGAAATCGCGCGACGATGTCGATAAAGTCCAGCCGTTCGCCCAAAAGCACCCGCCGTTCCCGCATAAGACGTGTGCCAAGCAGGCTTTTCAGCCCGCGCATATAGCGCCCTTCGGCCCCGGCCAGCAGCGCGTCTGAGGCGGCAGCCCCGATGCGCACTTCCTTCGCTTCGAAATCAAAAAATACCGCCGTCGGCAGCGTCTGCGCTTCGGCCTCCAGCGCGATCAGTTGCGGAACCCCATCCACTGCAATGCCCGCGGCAGTATTGGACGTTCCAAAATCGATCCCCAACGTAGCCATGGCGTTCTCCTAATGCCTTTTTCACAGATGATCTGACGCGCGCCACCTGTGCAAAGCACCCGCGATACCCTTCCCGCGCGCGCTTGGCAACGAATGCTGGCGCGCCGCGCGGGTTTTAGCTAGCCTCTGAGAAAAATACGCCAATATGGGAGAACTTCATGAACCGTTTGAACCGCTTAATGACTGGGGTGGCCGCTGCGGCTTTGGCTGTTGCCGCCACAGGGGCGTTTGCCAAAGACGACATCACCGTCGCCTTACAGCTAGAGCCGCCACACCTTGATCCAACCTCTGCCGCCGCCGGGGCCATCGACTCGGTGCTTTATACCAATGTTTTCGAAGGGCTGACCCGGTTCATGGGCGATGGCTCTGTCGTACCGGGCTTGGCCGAATCTTGGGAGATTTCCGAAGACGGGCTGACCTATACCTTCAAGCTGCGTGAGGGTGTGACATTCCACGACGGCACCACGATGGACGCCGAGGACGTCAAATTCACCCTTGATCGGATCAACGCCGAGGACAGCGCCAACGCGCAAAAGGCGCTCTATGCCGCGATTTCTGAGGTCACTGTCGTCGACCCGCAGACTGTTGAGGTCAAGCTGAGCGAGCCCAATGGCAATCTGCTGTTCAACTTGGCATGGGGCGACGCGGTGATCGTGTCACCCGAATCCATTGAAGCAATCAAACAAACCCCAGTCGGCACCGGCGCGTTCAAGTTCGACGAATGGCGCCAAGGCGACAAAATCACCCTGTCGCGCTATGACGACTATTGGGGCGACGCGCCTGCATTGGCCAGCGCGACGTTCAAATTCATCTCAGACCCGACAGCCGCCTTTGCCTCGGTCATGGCCGAAGATGTTGATGTTTTCGCCGGCTTCCCCGCACCTGAAAACATTCCTCAGTTTGAAGCAGACCCGCGCTTCCAGGTGCTTATCGGTTCGACAGAGGGCGAAACGATACTGTCGATCAACAACCAAAGGGCGCCGTTCGATAATGTCAAAGTCCGCGAGGCTGTGGCCCATGCAATTGACCGTCAGGCGATTATAGACGGGGCGATGTTTGGATATGGCACCCCCATCGGCACACATTTCGCCCCGCACAATCCCGACTACACTGATCTGACTGAAATGAGCGCATACGACCCGGAGAAGTCCAAAGCGCTGCTCGCCGAAGCTGGATTCCCGGATGGGTTTGAGACGACCCTGCACCTGCCACCCCCGTCCTATGCCCGCCGAGGAGGCGAGATCATCGCCGCGCAACTGGCCGAAGTCGGCATCAAGGCGCAGATTACCAATGTCGAATGGGCGCAGTGGTTGGAGACTGTATTCAAAGGCAAGGATTTCGGTCTGTCGATCGTGAGCCACACCGAGCCGATGGACATCAACATCTATGCCAACCCGGATTACTACTTCCAATATGACAATGCAGAGTTCCAATCTTTGATCGCGGAGTTCAACAAAACCGCAGACCCCGCAGCGCGAAGCGAGATGCTCGCCAAGGCGCAGCAAATCATCGCAGAAGACTATGTGAATGGGTTCCTGTTCCAGCTGGCTTTCCCGACGATTGCCAAGGCGGAAGTACAGGGGCTGTGGGTGAACGCACCAACCCAAGCCACCGATCTCAGCGGTGTAAGCTGGGCCGACTAATGTAGGGGATACCTAAGCACGACGAAAAAGGGCGCGCTGTGAAGCGCGCCCTTTCTATTCAAAACGAAGACCTATCAGTCTTTGCCGCGCAAGCCAGCTGCGGCTTCGCTTACCAATGCACCTGGGTTCTGGTTACAGACGACAACGAAGTCCTCCATAGCCTGCTGCATTTCGGTGTCAGCCATTTCGTCGGCGGACTCAGAATCTTCGACAGCTTTTGTGTCGTCGATCAGGGAGTCTTCTGTCTCTTCAGCGTCTGTCGCTTCAGCGGCAGTGATGTCGCTTGGCTCGGTACCGTCACTCTTGGTTTCGGTGATCATGGAGCCACCGTGGCCGCCGTCCTCAAGCTCAGCGATTGCCATGGAAGCGACTTCCATTTTATCGTCATTGCTGAGTTCTTGATATTGCGCGCATGTCATGGTGGCCATGTCCATGTGAGCAGCGGCGAAAGCGGGTGCAGAAACGGTGCCCAGAAGGCCGGCGATCGCAAGTGTTTTCAAAGTCGTTTTCATTTTAATCTCCAGTTTTTCTCTGTTCTCCCGAAGACAACCCCGCATAGCGGATATGGTTCCAGCGCATAGCAAGAATCCGCGATGACCTAGCATGCTGGGTCTCCATACGGCTGTCCGGCATATGTTTTTTCTCTTAGCGGGCGGCTCTATCAGCGCAGGCTCTCGAATTTCAGCGTTTTTCATCGTGGCCATTGCGAAACTGCGCGCGGGCTCTGGACCCTCCCGACCGCGCCGCCTAACCTCCGCGCTATGTTGCGCTATGCGTTGAAAAGATTTCTCTCCCTGCTCATCAGCCTCGCTGTCGCGTCGCTGGTGATCTTTGTGGTTATTGAGGTCGCCCCCGGCGATCCGGCGTCCTTTATGCTGGGTCTGAATGCCCAGCCTGAGACATTGGCCGCCCTGCGCAGCGAACTCGGCCTCGATCAATCGCGGCCCGAGCGTTACCTCGAATGGGTCGGCGGGATGCTGCAGGGGGATTTCGGCACCTCTTACACCTATCGCACCCCAGTGACCGAAATGATCGGCGACCGGCTGTGGGTCTCGGTGCCTTTGGCGCTTTATGCGCTGACGCTTTCCGTCGTCGTGGCTTTTCCCGCGGGCATCTATGCCGCGTCACGCCGAGGGCGGGCAGGCGACATCGGGGTAATGGGCGCGACGCAGTTGGGCGTGGCGGTGCCGAACTTCTGGTTCGCCATGATCCTTGTGTTGATTTTTTCGATCAACCTACGCTGGTTCTCGGCGGGCGGCTTTGTCGGCTGGGACAAGGGGCTTTTTGCCGGGCTGCACGCGCTGACCCTTCCTGCCATTGCGCTGGCCTTGCCGCAGGCGGCGATCCTTGCGCGGGTCATGCGCTCAGCCCTGTTGGATGTAATGGGCGAAGATTTCATGCGCACCGCGCGGGCCAAAGGGCTGACCGCGCGGCAGGCGCTTTGGCGGCACGGGCTGCGCAATGCGTTGATCCCGGTACTGACGATCATCGGCTTGCAGTTCTCCTTCCTGCTGGCCGGGTCGATCATCATTGAGCAGGTCTTCTACCTACCCGGCCTTGGGCGGCTGGTGTTCCAGTCAATCTCCGCGCGGGATCTGATCGTGGTTGAATCGGTGGTGATGCTTTTGGTCTTCTCGGTGATCTTGGTGAATTTCCTCGTCGATCTGGCCTATGCCGCCGTCGACCCCCGGCTGAGGGCGCGCACATGAACCGCAACCTGATCCTTGGTGCTGCGCTGACTTCGGTCTTCCTATTGGCCGCGCTGATTTCCTTTGTCTGGACGCCCTATGACTATGCCGGGCTCGACATCGCGAACAAACTGCACAGCCCCTCACTAGCGCATCCCATGGGCACCGATCATTTCGGGCGCGATATTCTGAGCATGATCATGGTCGGCGCGCGTACCTCTATCGCGGTGGCGCTGGTGGCGGTGGGCATCGGCATGGGCGCAGGCGTGCCGTTGGGGCTCTGGGCTGCCGCGCGGCGCGGGAGCCTTGTGGATGAGATCATCATGCGCGGCAATGATCTGGTCTTTGCCTTCCCGGCCATCGTCATCGCCATTCTGATCACAGCGGTCTTTGGTGCCGGAGCAATCAACGCAATCATCGCCATCGGCATCTTCAATATCCCCGTCTTTGCCCGCATCACCCGTGGTGCCGCGCTGTCGCTTTGGCAACGGGAGTTCATTCTTGCCGCACGGGTCGCCGGCAAATCCGCCGCCCGTATTTCGGCTGAGCATATCTTGCCCAATGTCGCCAATCTGTTGATCGTACAGGGCACAATCCAATTCTCTCTCGGCATCCTTGCCGAAGCGGGGCTGAGCTATGTTGGCCTTGGCGCGCAACCCCCGGTGCCGTCTTGGGGGCGAATGCTGGCGGATGCACAAACCATGGTCAGCATCGCGCCGCATATGGCCATGATGCCGGGTTTTGCGATCATCCTGACAGTGCTGGGGCTGAATTTGATGGGCGACGGGCTGCGGGACATGCTGGATCCGCGTCTGCGGGTGGCACGTACATGACGCTTTTGAATATCTCGAACCTGTCGTTGTCGATCCACGGTCTGCATATCCTTGTCGGTGTCACCTTCTCGGTCGCGCCGGGTGAAATCGTGGCCGTGACCGGGGAAAGCGGCTCAGGCAAGTCGATGACTGCGCTTGCCGCGATGCAACTGTTGCCCAAGGGCGCCAAGACCACCGGCCATCTGATGCTGGGCGATGATGATCTGAGCCAGATGAGCGAAGCGGCGCTCTGCGGCGTGCGCGGCAATGACATCGGCATGGTGTTTCAAGAGCCGATGACCGCGCTGAACCCGGTGCAGCCCATTGGCCGCCAAGTGGCCGAAACCATCCGTGTGCATGAACCCGGCGTGTCGCGCGCCGAGGCTGAGGCCCGCGCTGCCGATACGCTGACCCGCGTGGGGCTGCCCCAAGACCGCTTCCCCCTGTCGCGCTACCCGCATGAGCTGAGCGGTGGGCAGCGCCAGCGCGTGGTGATCGCCATCGCCATCGCCCTGCGCCCCCGTCTGCTGATCGCGGATGAGCCGACCACGGCATTGGATGTCACCACGCAGGCACAGATCCTCGCCCTGCTGACCCGTCTGGCGCGCGAAGACGGGATGGGCCTGTTGATGATCACCCACGATCTTGCGGTTGTGGCCGATATGGCCGACCGCATCATCGTCATGCGCAAGGGTCAGATCGTCGAGCAGGGAGAGACCCAGAGCCTGCTGCGCGACATGCGCCACCCCTATACCAAAATGCTTTTCGAAGCCTCCCGCCATAAGGTCGATCTGCCTGAACCGCCTGCGCCCGTGCCGCTGCTGGAGGTCAAAGGCGTGTGCCGCGATTACCATCTGCCGCGCAAAACCCTGTTCGGTGCGCCGGGCACGTTCCGCGCGGTGGACGACCTCAACTTTACCCTGCACCGGGGGGAGCGTTTGGGGCTGGTAGGCGAATCCGGCTGCGGGAAATCGACCCTGACACGGGCGATTTTGGGTCTGGAGCCGGTTCAGGAGGGCAGCATTACCGTTGATGGCCAGCCCGTTTTTACCGGTACGAAACCGAACCTCGCCGTACGCCGCAAAATGCAGGTGGTGTTCCAAGACCCCTTCGGCAGCTTCAATCCGCGCCACCGGGTAGATCGTCTGGTGACAGAGCCTTTCCACCTGCTCGACACCCCGCCACAGGGGGCAGAGCGGACCCGTGCGATTGACGAGGCGCTGACCGCTGTGGGCCTGCGCCCGGCGGATGCGCGCAAGTATATCCACGAGTTCTCTGGTGGTCAGCGCCAGCGTATCGCCATCGCCCGCGCGCTGATCATCAGACCTGAGTTGATCCTTTTCGATGAAGCCGTAAGCGCATTAGATGTGTCGGTGCGCGCGCAGATTCTCGATCTGCTGGCAGAACTGTGCAGCCATTATGACCTAAGCTATCTTTTCATCTCTCACGATCTGTCGGTCGTGCGCAGCGTGACGGATCGGGTGCTGGTGATGCAGTCTGGCAAGATCGTAGAGGCGGGTGATACCGCGCAGGTTTTTGACGCGCCGCAGCACGCTTATACCCAGTCGCTCATCGCTGCCGCGCCAGTTCTGCCCGATCTCAGCACACAGATATCCTAGCCAATCTTGCGCTCTTTGCAGCCTCGCCGCGGCCCCGGATTGATCAAAAACGCAATACGACCTACTCTAACCGGGGGGATTCCCGCAATAAGGGCATAACTGACGTCACGCCTTGATTGTAAAGCGGAATTTCCAAGCCCGGTCAGTTGCCTGAAGGCTGCGGCGCTCTACTTGTGCATGCAATGGTGTCCGCCTAAAGGGTGGGCCACCAATATAACAATGGGAGACATCTTATGAAAATGTTCAAAATGCTCGCGATGACCGGTGCCATGGTGGCCGGCTCTGCGGCCATGGCTCAGGAAAAGTTCATCACCATCGGCACCGGTGGCCAGACGGGCGTTTACTTCGTCGTCGGTCAGTCGATCTGCCGTCTGGTGAACCGCGGCACAGCGGATCACAACCTGAAGTGCACCGCCCCCTCCACCGGTGGGTCGATCGCCAACATCAACGCGATCAAAGCGGGCGACATGGACATGGGCGTTGCCCAGTCTGACTGGCAGTTCCACGCCTACAACGGCTCGTCGCAGTTCGAAGGCGACAAGTTCGACAACCTGCGCGCGGTCTTCTCCGTGCATGGTGAGCCGTTCAACGTGATCGCCCGTGCCGACAGCGGCATCGAGTCGTTCGACGACCTCAAAGGCAAGCGCGTCAACATCGGCAACCCCGGTTCCGGTCAGCGCGCCACCATGGAAGTCGTGATGGACGCCAAGGGTTGGACGCTGGACGATTTCGCACTGGCCTCCGAGCTGAAGCCTGCTGAGCAAGCTGCTGCTCTGGGCGACAACAAGGTGGATGCGATCATCTACACCGTGGGTCACCCGAACGGCTCCATCCAAGAAGCCGTGTCGACCATCGACGCCAAGCTGATCCCGGTTGACGGTGACGCGATCCAAGGTCTGATCGACAACAACCCTTACTACGCCGAGGCCACCGTGCCGGGCGGCATGTACAAGGGCACCGACAGCGACATCAAAACTTTCGGCGTGAAAGCGACGTTCGTAACTTCCGCTGATGTGGACGATGATGTTGTCTATCAGGTCGTTAAGGCCGTGTTCGACAACTTCGACCGTTTCAAGCGCCTGCACCCGGCGTTCGAAAACCTTACCCAAGAAGAGATGATCTCGGGCGGTCTGTCTGCTCCGCTGCACCCCGGTGCAGAGAAGTATTACAAAGAGCAAGGCTGGATCGAGTAATCTTCGCGTGACATGATAGCTCTGGCGGCGGTACGCTGCCGTCAGAGACCCGAAAAATAACAAGATGCGCACCCATCCTAAGATGGGGCCGACAGGGGGACGATATGTCTGAGAAGGACCAGCAAAAGGCCGCAGCCGTTGAGACCGCTGCGACCGGTGACCGAGGCGGATTAAGCCAGTCGGAACTGGACGAGCTTGTCGCTTCCTCTGACACGGGTGGCCGTACAGTCAGCGGGCTAATGGGCACCTTGCTCCTGCTCGTGGCGCTGGCATGGTCGCTGTTTCAGCTTTATATCGCCTCGCCGATTGGGCTTTTCAACGACACACTGGCCCGGTCAATTCACTTAGGCTTTGCCATATTCCTTGGCATTATGGTGTTCCCGGCCACACGTACCAGTTTTCAGGTGGCGCTTGGCGTTATCGTACCTGCCGTTCTTGCCGCGCTCTTTATGGTCAGCACCAAAGATTCGACCTCCGTCTGGTGGATCCCGATCCCAGCGGCCTTTGTCATTGCCACAGTGCTCCTCGGCTCCCCCAAAAACCGCATTCCGATCTGGGAATGGGCATTGGCGATCGTTGGCACCTTTTGCGCGCTTTACCTCTTTATCTTCTACCGTGAAATCGCCAACCGCGTCGGCGCGCCGATCCTGCCAGACTATATCGCAGGTGTTACCGGACTGTTAATCCTGCTCGAAGCCACCCGCCGCGCCCTTGGGCCTGCGTTGATGATCGTGGCGAGCATCTTTCTCTTCTACACCGTGCTTGGCCCTTCTATGCCCAGCATCATCGCCCATAAGGGCAACAGCCTGTCGGAGATCGTGAACCACCAGTGGATCACCACCGAAGGCGTCTTTGGCATCGCGCTTGGGGTCTCGACCTCCTTCGTGTTCCTCTTCGTACTGTTCGGTTCACTTTTGGACCGTGCAGGCGCGGGCAACTATTTCATTCAAGTCGCGTTTAGCCTCATGGGCCACATGCGTGGCGGCCCGGCGAAAGCGGCTGTTGTGGCATCGGCCATGACCGGCCTGATTTCCGGCTCCTCCATCGCCAATGTGGTGACCACCGGCACATTCACCATTCCGTTGATGAAGAAGGTGGGATTTAGCTCCGAAAAAGCGGGCGCGGTCGAGGTGGCCTCCTCGGTCAATGGACAGATCATGCCGCCCGTGATGGGGGCCGCGGCCTTCCTCATGGTCGAATATGTCGGCATTCCCTATTTCGACGTGGTCAAACACGCCTTTCTGCCCGCGGTAATCTCCTACATCGCGCTGGTCTATATCGTGCATCTTGAGGCGATGAAGGCCGGGATGCAGGGCTTGCCGCGCGCCTATACGCCCAAGCCGCTGGTGCAGCAGCTGATCGGCATCGCCTTTGCGATCATCGCGATTTGCGCGCTGTCTTTCGCTGTGTACTACCTGATGGGCTGGATCCGCCCGACCTTCCCCGAGACTGCGGGCTATATCATCTTTGTCTTCCTTACGGCGGTCTATGTCGGCCTGCTCTATGTGGCGAGCAAGGAAGAACCGCTGAAACTGGATGATCCCAATGCCGAAGTGACATCGCTGCCGATGCCCGGCCCGACCGCGCGCTCTGGTCTGCACTTCATTCTGCCGGTGGTCGTGCTGGTCTGGGCGCTGATGGTCGATCGCCTGTCACCGGGCCTCTCGGCCTTCTGGGCGGCGTCTTACATGATCTTCATTCTGCTGACACAGCGCCCCTTGATGGCGATGTTCCGGGGCGAGAGCAAGTTCTTGAACGATGTGAAAGCGGGTGTTTTCGATCTGATCGACGGTCTGGTCACCGGTGCGCGCAATATGATCGGTATTGGTATCGCCACGGCGACGGCGGGTATCATCGTGGGCGCGGTCAGCCAGACAGGCGTCGGCTCGGCGCTGGCGGATGTGGTTGAGGTGCTTTCGGGCGGCAATATCCTTGCCATCCTCTTCCTCACGGCGGTGCTGTCGCTGATCCTCGGCATGGGCTTGCCCACCACGGCGAACTATATCGTCGTCTCGGCGCTGCTTGCACCGGTGATCGTGACATTGGGCCAGCAGAACGGGTTGATCGTGCCGCTGATCGCCGTGCACCTCTTTGTGTTCTACTTTGGCATCATGGCCGATGTGACCCCGCCGGTGGGTTTGGCGAGTTTCGCCGCCGCTGCCGTTTCGGGCGGTGATCCGATCCGCACCGGCTTGGTTGCCTTCTTCTACTCCCTGCGCACAGCGGCGCTGCCGTTCCTGTTTATCTTCAACACGGAATTGCTTTTGATTGGTGTCACATGGGGGCAGGGGCTGTTCATCTTTGTCGTGGCGACGGTGGCGATGCTGCTCTTTGCCGCTGCAACCCAAGGTTGGTTTTTGGCCCGCAACCGTTTCTACGAATCCATCGCGCTGCTGCTTATCGCCTTCACGTTGTTCCGCCCGGGGTTCTGGATGGACATGGTCTATCCGCCCTATAGCGAAGAAGCCCCGGCTGAAATCGTGCAGGCGGCCGAGGAAACCCCTGCGGGCGAACGGCTGCGGTTGCGGGTTTCGGGCGTGAACGATCTGGGCGATCCGCTGGAATTTGTAGCGCTGCTGCCCATCGGCGCGGGCGAGACGGGGGCCGAGAAGCTGGAGGCTTCGGGCCTGATGTTCCGCGAGGATGGCGACAAGATGATCATCGACGATGTGATCTACGACAGCCCCGCCCAATCGGCTGGTCTGGACTGGGATCAAGAGGTGCTGCGCGTGCTGAAACCGGTGCCGCAGCCCAGCAAGTATTGGATGTTCATCCCTGCGCTCTTGCTGCTGGCGCTGGTTGTCTTCCTGCAACGGGGCCGTGCTGCGCGCGAAACGCGCAAGCCCGCGACAGCCTGAGGAGGGCACGCCATGTTTGATAATATCCTACTGACCGTTGACCTTGGCGACCCCAAGTCTTGGGAGAATGCATTGCCGCAGGCGATAGACATGATCCGCTTGTCCAAGGGCACGCTGCACATTCTCTCGGTCGTGCCGGATATGGGCACGCCGCTGGTCGAGGGGTTTTTCCCCGCTGATTACGAAAAACAGGCCACAGGCCGCGCGGCCAAGGCGCTTGAAAAGCTAGTCGAGCGTGAAGTGCCCGATGACGTAAAGGTGAAGCAGCACCTTAAGTTCGGTAAGATCCACCGCGAAGCGCTGAAAACGATAAAGAAATCAAACGCCGATCTGGTTGTCATGGGGTCCGAACACCCTGACAGCCTGCGCGAGTTCCTTGTTGGGTCTAACGCAGACCGCATTGTGCGCCGTTCACCTGTTTCCGTTCTGGTCGTGAGGGCGTAAGACAGGTGCTTCGCGGAGATAGGCAAGGAAATGGTCCATTGCGCCGCGTTGGTCGGAGTATTCACGCATGACCCCTTTCGCGATTGCCGGCGTGCAGATGTACGTCAATGCCTTGCAGCCCAATGTCGACGGCATGATCCAGCGGCTCGACATCTTGATGGCGCGGTTCCCTTGGACGCAGATGGTGTTGTTCTCCGAACTGGCGCCTTTCGGCCCGCTTGACCGGTTTGCTCTGCCGCCTGAGAACGAAACGATTGAGCAGTTTCAGGCCGCTGCACGGCGTCACCGGATCTGGCTTATCCCCGGCTCGATGTTCCTTAAGCACCCCGAAGATGGCCGGGTCTATAATACCTCCGTCGTGATCAACCCCGAGGGCGAAGTGGTACGCCGCTATGCCAAGATGTTCCCATTCCGCCCCTATGAGGCCGGGATCGCGGCGGGCAATGAGTTCTGCATCTTCGACGTGCCCGAAGTGGGCCGCTTCGGTCTGTCGATCTGCTATGACATGTGGTTCCCCGAGACGACGCGCCAGCTGACCTCTCAAGGGGTCGAAGTGCTGTTGCATCCGGTTTTGACCGGCACCACCGACCGCGACGCGGAGCTTGCCATCGCGCGGGCCACAGCGGCGCAGTTTCAGTGCTATATTTTCGACGTGAACGGCCTTGGCGCGGGCGGTGTGGGCAAATCATGCGTGGTCGACCCGACCTCAATGGTTCTGCACCAGTCGGCGGGCCAAGAAGACATGTTCCCGATTGAGATTGATCTCAACATGGTGCGCCGCCAGCGCGAGACGGGCATGAAGGGCTTGGGCCAACTGCTCAAATCCTTCCGTGACCGCCCGACAGATTTCCCGGTCTATGACCGCGAAAGCGGCGCGGATGCGTTCCTGCACACCCTCGGCCCGCTTGAGATTCCACAGCAGGGCACCCGCGCAGGGCTGCACGTCGATGTGCCGGGCCAACAGGTTCCGGCTGAAATTCCCACTTACAAGGGCAAGAACGGCTTCCCACCCGAGCCGCTTGCCAGCCCCACCGCCGGCACTGCGCCGGAAGTGGCCCAAGCACCGGTCCCCGCAGCACCCGCTGCGGCGATGCCCGACCCACAGACAACGCTCGAAACACCCGGGCACAACGAAAATACCAGCGGCTAGGCCGGGGCGAGGTTCGCGCAAAGCGTGACCTGATGCATCGGTCGGCCCTCCAGCAGAGGACGACTGATGCATTCTATGAACGACTATTCCTCGGCCATTCAACTGCGGTCGGATCGGTGGAGCGCCCTGCGCGCCGCCGCCGCCGCCATGTCGCGCGACCCAAAGGGCAAAGGCGCGTCGCAGGGGCGCAAGGAAATCGAGGCGCTGTTCGACTCACTTGCCCTGATCGAGCCCTATTGGGCCTTTCCGGGCATGTCCGCCTTCGACCACATGCGCCGGCAGTTCGCTCATGGCAATTTCGAGGATCTGGCTTTCGCCGTAAACCGCGTGACCCGTGCGTTGACCACCGGCGCCTACCGCCGCCGCACGATCCCGCTGGAACGTGATAGTCTGGATCAAGACGAGCACGACGACGAGGCCATGCTGCCGCCCGAGGCACGGGCGCTGGCAAAGCCCTATTTCGAGGTGCTGATCGTTGACAGTGTAAGCGAACAGCAGGAGCGCTGGCTGCGCAGCAACGTTACCCGCATGCGCCGCACCGAAGATCCGTTCATCTATGAGGCGGTCGTGGTGCCCAGCCTTGAGGACGCGCTGATTGCTGTGATGTTCAACCACAACATTCAAGCGATCGTGGTGCGCCCCGGTCTGACCCTGAAGTCCAAGGTGGATCAGCAGATTCTGACCCGCTACCTCGCCCGCGCGGGGGGGCAAGATGAGATCGACGCGCTGGAGCCTGAAAGCTACGGCCCTGAGCTTTGCCGAATGATTGCCAAAGTGCGGCCCGAGTTAGACGCCTATCTGGTGACCGAACGCTCGGTCGAGGACATCGCCGGGCTTGATCTAGGGATCTGCCGCCGGGTTTTCTACAACCAAGAAGACTTCATGGAACTGCACCTCAACATCCTGCGCGGGGTGCAGGCGCGCAACAAATCGCCCTTCTTCACCGCGCTGGTGGAGTATTCCAAACAGCCCACCGGTGTTTTCCACGCCATGCCGATCAGCCGGGGCAAGTCGATCACCCGCAGCCATTGGATTCAGGACATGGGGGCGTTTTACGGCCCTAACATCTTCCTAGCAGAGACCTCGGCCACCTCGGGCGGGCTGGATAGTTTGCTGGAACCGCACGGCCCGATCAAAGAGGCGCAGGAACTGGCCAGCCGGGCTTTCGGCTCTAAACAGACGTTTTTCGCCACCAACGGCACTTCGACATGCAACAAGATCGTGGTGCAGGCGCTTGTCCGGCCCGGTGACATCGTGCTGGTCGACCGTGACTGCCACAAGTCGCACCACTATGGCATGGTGCTGGCGGGCGCGCAGGTCAGCTATCTCGACAGCTATCCGCTGAATGAATATTCGATGTATGGTGCGGTGCCGCTGCGCGAGATCAAGGAACGCCTTCTGGAGTTGAAGGCCGCTGGCAAACTCGACCGTGTGCGAATGCTGCTTCTGACCAACTGCACCTTTGACGGGCTGGTCTATAACGTCGAACGGGTGATGGAAGAATGTCTGGCCATCAAGCCCGACCTCATCTTCCTCTGGGACGAGGCGTGGTTCGCTTTCGCCCGGTTTAGTCCCACATATCGCCAGCGCACGGCGATGAATGCGGCCAACACCCTGCGCGAAAAGTTCAAGTCTGACGCCCATGCTAATGCCTATGAGGCCCAGCAAAAGACGTTGAAAGACGCGGACGACGAGACCCTGCTAAGCACTCGGCTGATCCCACCGCCGCAGGCACGGGTGCGTGCCTATGCCACGCAATCGACCCACAAAACGTTGACCTCGCTGCGGCAGGGTTCGATGATCCACGTCAACGATCAGGACTTCAAAGGCGAAGTCGAACAGAGCTTCCATGAAGCCTACATGACCCACACCTCGACCTCGCCGAACTACCAGATCATCGCCTCGCTAGACGTGGGCCGCAGACAGGTTGAGCTGGAAGGGTTCGAGTTTGTTCAACGTCAGGTCGAAGCGGCCATGTCCATGCGCCGGGCGATCAGCGAACACGCCTTGCTGCGCAAGTATTTCAAAGTACTGACCGCCGGAGACATGATTCCTGAAGCGCATCGCGAAAGCGGGGTCACCAGCTATTACGATACCGAACAGGGCTGGACCGACATGTGGGATTGCTGGGAGCAGGACGAGTTCGTGCTCGATGCCACCCGCGTGACCCTCGCGGTGGGCGGCACGGGCTGGGATGGCGATACCTTCAAAACACAGATTCTGATGGATAAATACGGCATCCAGATCAACAAGACCTCGCGCAATACCGTGTTGTTCATGACCAACATCGGCACCACGCGTTCTTCGGTGGCCTATCTGATCGAAGTGCTGGTCGAGATCGCCAAATCGCTCGACGATCTGCTGGATGACGCCAGCCGGATGGAGCGTCTCTCGTTCGATCGACGCGTCACCAACCTGATGGAGAACTACCCGCCGCTGCCGGACTTCAGCAAATTCCACGATGCTTTTCGCGCCAATGACACGCCCGAGGGCGACATTCGCACGCCGTTCTTCCTCGCCTATGACGAGAAAAACTGTGACTACCTCGACCTGAACGGCACGCTTCAAGAGGCGATGGATGCGGGCGAGACCGTGGTCTCAGCCAGCTTCATCATCCCCTATCCGCCTGGCTTTCCGATCCTAGTCCCCGGGCAAGTCGTCAGTCAGGAAATTCTCGCTTTCATGCGTGCGCTGGATGTTAGCGAAATCCACGGATACCGGCCTGATCTAGGCTTGCGCGTCTTTACCACCGAAGCGCTCAACCGAGTGCGCCGCAAAGACCTTTCTTCTTCACCCGTTTGACTAAAAAGGACCAACGACATGGCAACAGTACTTAAAAATATCTCTGAAATCCGCCGGTTCTTTCACCGAAACGAAGACCCTGTTTATTTCATTTCCGCCACCAACTTTAACCTGTTGGGGTTGGATGAGTGGGTGAAGAACTTCAAATACATCTGCTACATCGACTGCTACGGCGGCAAGCATCCCAACGTCTTCTGCCCCTCGGAACAGCCGCATGCGGAGTTCCAAAGCATTGAGGACATCAACAACTACCTGCTGCAGCACAAGGAGGTCATCGACTTCATCAAGCGCCGTGGCGGCAAGCCCAAGTTTGTCTTCTTGATGTTCGACGAAGAGACTGAGCGTCTCTCAAAAGAGCTGGGCGCAGATGTCTGGTTCCCCAAGGCCAAGCTGCGCCAATCGATGGACAACAAGATCGAAACCGTGCGTATCGGCAACAAGGCAGGCGTGCCCTCGGTGCCGAACGTTCTGGCCGAGGTGAAGTCTTATGACGATCTGAAAAAGACCTGCGAGAAGGCCGGGATTGGCAATGATCTGGTGTTGCAATCGGCCTATGGCGACAGCGGGCACACGACGTTCTTCATCAAATCCGAAGCTGACTTCCGCCGCCATGAGAGCGAGATCATCGGCGAGGGTGAGATCAAGATCATGAAGCGCATCGATTGCCGAGGTGCGGCGATTGAGGCCTGCGCCACCAAGGAAGGCACGATTGTCGGCCCTTTGATGACCGAGCTGGTCGGCTTCAAAGAACTGACCCCCTATCGCGGCGGATGGTGTGGCAACGAAATCCTCGCGACCGCATTCCCGCCAAAAGTGCGCGAAAAGGCGCGCGACCTGACCTTCAAGTTCGGGGAGCAGCTGCGCAAAGAAGGGTATCGCGGTTATTTTGAGTTAGACTTCTTGATTGATAAGAAAACCGGCGACCTGTGGCTGGGTGAGTTGAACCCACGCATCACGGGCGCGTCGTCGATGACCAACCACGCCGCCTTTGCTCATGCCGATGCGCCGCTGTTCTTGTTCCACCTATTGGAGTTCAGCCGCAAAAAATTCGATCTGGATGTGGATGAGCTTAACGCCCGCTGGGCCGACCCCGAGATGATCGACGGTTGGAGCCAGATGGTGATCAAGCACACCGACGACAGCGTCGACATCTGCACCGATGCGCCGGAGACTGGCATCTATAAGATGAAAGAGGACGGCAGCGTGGTCTTTGACCGCTTCGATTATCACCGCCGTGCGGTGGAGAGTGAGAGCGAGGCCTTCTTCCTGCGCATCTTGCAGCCGGGTGATTACCGCTATGAAGGGGCTGACATTGGCATCCTCGTGACGCGGGGGCGGTCGATGACCAAGTCTTTCCAGTTGAATGAGCGCGCGAAAAAGTGGATCCACGGGATCAAACGTGCGGTGGACGGTAAACCCATCCCCTCCGCTTCCGCTGGCCCGGAGTTTTCTGATCCGGCGTTCAAGATCCTGTAACGAAATGAAAGGCCGCGATGTACTGGCGCGCACTGTCCGAAGACCAGCCCGGCCCCAAGTGGGCCGGACTCTTCGCGGCCTATTGGCCTGACTACCATGCGTGGTGGCTGAAGGAGGGTGAGGCCGCGCGCCCCACCTACGCCCAATGCCGCCGCGCCTTGGCCAAACACATGCCGGAAATGCTGCCGCTCTATGACGAGCTTTGCACCCTCGCGGGCGGCGGCGATCACGCGGCGCGGTTCCTCAGCTTCTATTGCCCGCCGCCTTATCTCTCGGCCTGCTCCCAAGCGATCTGGGCCGGGAAAGAGCCGGTCATGGTGCGCAACTACGATTATAACCCCAATGCTTTTGACGCGATGGTGCTGCGCACGGGTTGGCAGGGGCGGCAGGTGATGGGCACCTCAGACGGGCTTTGGGGGCTGGTCGATGGGGTGAACGACGCGGGGCTGTCGATCTCACTGACTTTCGGCGGACGGCGCGTGGTGGGCGAGGGCTTCGGCGTCCCACTGATCCTACGCTATGTGCTGCAAACCTGCGAAACTGCGCAGGAGGCGGGCGAGGTGCTGTCGCGCGTGCCGACGCATATGAGCTATAACGTCACGGTGCTGGACCGGAAACGCAACTATCTGACTGCGATGATGGCCCCTGACCGCCCGGCGGTCATCACCCGCGCGGCGGTGGCGACGAACCATCAAGAAAGCGTTGAGTGGATCAGCCATGCACGGTTCACTGCCACTGTTGAGCGTGAACGCTATCTCTTGCAGCGTCTGCGGCTGCACCGTGACCCCGAAGAGAAGTTTATCGGCGCGTTTCTGAAGCCGCCGCTTTATTCCACGGCGTTTAATGCGGGCTTTGGCACGCTTTATACTGCTGTTTACCGACCGCGAAAGCGCCAGATGGAACTGCGTTGGCCCGGCACAACATGGGCGTTGTCGCTGAGCGATTTCACCGAAGGCGCGCGGCAGGTGCTGGTGCCGGGGGCGGCTTGAGCATGGCAGAGCGCATAGGGCCGCTGGCCTCGTTAAGGGTGGTGGAGTTTTCTGGGCTGGGGCCCGCGCCGCTTGCCGGGCAACTGCTGGCCGATCTTGGGGCGGATGTCATTACGGTCGACCGCAAAGCCGCCCCGGCGGACCCGTCGGACATCAACCGGCGCGGCAAGCGTTCGGTGGTGTTGAACTTGAAAACATCCGAAGGCATCGCGGCGGCGCGGGCGCTGATCGCTTCCGCCGATGTGCTGATCGAGGGGTTCCGCCCCGGCGTGATGGAGCGTTTGGGCCTCGGACCTGAGAGTTGCCCTGAGAAGCTGATCTATGGCCGCATGACCGGCTGGGGCCAGACCGGCCCATGGGCGCAAACGGCGGGGCATGACATCAATTATCTGGCTCTAACAGGGGCTTTACACGCCATGGGCAGTGCGGATGCGCCCCCTGTGCCGCCGCTGAATATGGTCGCGGACTACGGCGGCGGGACGATGTTTCTGCTGTTTGGCATCCTCTCGGCGGTGATCGAGCGCGGTGTGACTGGCAAAGGTCAAGTGGTCGATGCGGCCATGGTCGATGGGGTCCCCGCGATGATGGGGCTGATCCACGGCATGTTGGCTCAAAACAAATGGACGGAAGAGCGCGCCGCAAATTGGCTGGACGGGGCCGCGCCTTTCTATCGATGCTATACCTGTGCGGATGGCAAGTTTATCGCTGTGGGCGCATTAGAGCCTCAGTTCTACGCGATCCTTTTAGAAAAGTTGGACCTGCCCGCAGAGTATGCGACCACCCAAAACGACACTGCGACATGGCCCGCGCGGACCACTGAATTCGCCGTGATCTTTGCCACGCGCAGCCGTGATGACTGGGCCACGCATTTCGACGGATCCGACGCCTGTGTCGCCCCGGTGCTGCGCTTTTCCGAAGCGCCGGATCATCCCCAGATGGCGGCGCGGGGCAATGTGCTGCGCGTGGATGGTGTGCTGCAATCAGGCCACGCGCCGCGATTTGGGACGGGGGCACCAACCATGCCCAGCCCACCGCGTGCTATCGGCGCAGATACCGACGCGGTGTTAAAGGAACTGGGCGTCACCTTGGACCGCGCATGAAAAACCCCGGCCAAATGACCGGGGGTAAATCGTCACACGCGACTTAAGCCGCCTTACGCTCATGCTTGCCTTCTTCGATCTCCTCGACGATCTTGGCTACGAATGCATCCAGATCTTCGGGCGACCGGCTGGTAACGATGCCTTGATCGGCCACCACTTCGCTGTCTTCGTAATGCGCACCGGCGTTCTTTACGTCTGTTGCGATAGACGCATAGCAGGTTGCTTTGCGGCCCTTGATAATGCCTGCCTCAATCAGCAGCCAAGGCGCGTGGCAGATGGCGGCGACGGTCTTGCCGCCGTCATGGAACTTGCGGATCAGCGCCACGGCGTCTTTGTTAGCGCGCAGCAGGTCGGGGTTAATCTGGCCGCCGGGCAGAACAATGCCGTTGTAGTCATCCACCACTACGTCTTTCAGCGCCAGATCGGCAGAGGTGGTGTCGCCCCAATCGTCTTCGTCCCAGCCCTTGATGCCATTCCCGTCGGGGGTGGCCACATGGACGGTTGCGCCGCGCGCACGAAGGTCGTTCAGGGGCGTTTCCAGTTCGGACTGCTCGAACCCGTTGGTTGCGAGGATCAGGATCTTTGCATTGTTAATGTCGGTCATTGCTTTCTCCTTTATGATTTCTGTTGGACCAACGATGCCCGCAGCGGCCTGTTCCGCTCACATTCGCGAGAGCGCGATGTTTCGCCGGTGCAGATACGTCACAAGGCCCGGAATATTTGTTGATACGGCGGGGGGCGGCATCATATATCCACTCAGAATGGATCACCCCGACACACCCCTTGCCGACTTGCCGATGGACGAGCTGATCGTTTGTCCGCAATGCGATGCAATCTACAGGCTGCGGCGTCCCGCCCATGGGGAACGTGCGGCCTGTGAACGGTGCCATACGGCGCTGATCACACCGCGCCAAAACGCCGGTTTGCAAATCATCGCAGTCGCGATGGCGGTTATGGTGTTGATCATCGGCGCGGCGGTCTTTCCGTTCCTCACCATTGATGCGGCCGGCACCAGCAATGCGGTGTCGGTGCTGGATGCGGCGCTGGCTTTTTCGGGCGGACCAATGATCCTGCTGTCGCTGGCCACTGCAGCGCTGATCTTTTTCATACCGCTTTTGCGGGTAATGCTGACGCTTTATGTGCTGATCCCCGTGGTTTTGGATCGCCCTGCAGCGCGCCACGCGGTCGCAGCCTTCCGTCTGTCAGAAGAACTGCGGCCCTGGTCGATGGCTGAAATCTTTGCGATTGGCTGTGCCGTGGCGCTGGTCAAGGTGGCCGATCTGGCCGATGTCGGCTTTGGGCCGGCCTTTTACATGTTCGGGGCGTTGGTGGTGCTTGTCATCGCGCAGGACAGATTTTTATGCAAATGGTCCGTATGGAACTCTCTGGAACATCCCAAGAAATCCTGAGCGCACGGGAGCTGGGCATCGTCGCCTGCACCCGGTGTAGCAAGCCCGCGCCAATGGGCACGCCGACCTGTAGCCGTTGCGGGCACCGGCTGGTGTCGCGCGACCGTCTGAGCCTTCAACGGGTTTGGGCGTATTGGACGGTCGGGCTGATGTGCTACATCCCCGCGAATACCTATCCGATGCTTAAAACCCGAACGCTGTTTCAGGTCGAGGAAAGCACAATCATCGGCGGGGCGGTCGAGTTGGCGCAGTATGGCAACTGGGGGATCGCGCTTATCATCCTTTTTGCATCTGTCGTCATTCCGCTCGCAAAATTCATGGCCGTGGCCTTTCTGGCGATCAGCGTTAAACGGCGTTCTGTTACGTCGCAGCGGCAGCGGCATTATCTATATGAGCTGGTCGAGTATATCGGCCGCTGGTCAATGATTGACATCTTTGTGGTTGCGATTTTGTCGTCTCTGGTGCAACTCAAGACACTGGCCGCTATTAATCCGGGAGTTGCGAGCATCTTTTTTGCCCTCTCTGTGATCTTTACCATGTTGGCAGCACAAGCGTTTGATACCCGTATGATCTGGGACGCTCAGACCAAGGACGAGGGCCCGAAAACCAATGACTAAGACGCCAACCGACGTGCCCATTTCGCCCACGCGCAAGATGTTCCTCAGCGGGGCGTCGGTGATCTGGATTATCCCGATCCTTGCCTTGATCGTCGCACTTTTCGTCGCTTACCGTTCCTATGCGGAACGTGGCCCGTTGATTGTCGTTGAGTTCGAAGCGGGCGCCGGTATTTCTGCGGGAGAGACCGAATTGCGCTTTCGCGATGTAACGGTCGGGGTGGTCGAAAAGGTTGGCTTTACCTCTGACCTTGAAAAAGTGACGGCACATATCCGCATCGACAAAGATGTGGCCCCCTACATCGACAGCGGCGCGGTTTTTTGGGTCGTACAGCCCGAAGTCACCGCGCAGGGCATCACGGGGCTAAGCACTGTGCTAAGCGGTGTCTACATCGAAGGGTCATGGGATCAACAGGTCGGTCCGCCAGCGCAACGTTTCCAAGGGTCTTCGACCCAGCCGCTGATCCGCGGCGGTCAGAATGGGCTTGAGATCGCGTTCCGCTCGACCGCCAATGGTCAACTAACGGACAATGTGCCGATACTTTATAAAGGTATCGAAGTCGGTCGGGTTGGCTATGCCAAAATCGCCCCGCGTGGCAACTTCGCCATCGTCGAAGCACTGATTTTTGAGGAGCATCGCCAGCTTATCAATGAATCTACCCGGTTCTGGGATGCCTCCGGATTTAGCGTGAATATCGGTCCTGCCGGGGCTGAGATCGACTTCTCCTCGCTGGCAACCCTTGTGGGCGGCGGCGTGACTTTTGATACCTTCGTGTCGGGTGGCGCGCAGGTGTCTGACGGCACCGTATTTGAAATCTATCCCGACAAAGAAACCGCGCGGAATTCCGTCTTTAACGCGTCCGAAGTTGATCCGCTTAAAATGAGCGTCGTATTCGACGACAATATCTCAGGTTTGATCGTCGGGGCCCCGGTCGAGATGAGCGGGCTTGAGATCGGTGAAGTAGAAACGCTCTCTGGCCTTGTGGATTTCGAACGCTTTGGCGACAGCCGTGTCCGGTTGAACGCGATCCTGTCGATCCAGCCCGCACATCTGGGGTTGCAGGGCGACGTGACAGCTGATGCAGCGCTGGCGTTCCTCTCCGAGCGTGTTGAGGATGGCCTGCGCGCCCGGCTTGCTTCGGCCAGCCTGCTCACCGGTGGGTTGAAGGTTGAAATGGTGATGGTCGAAGACGCACCCGAGGCCTCTCTCAATGAGACCGACAACAATCTCGCGTTGATGCCGACCACCGAAAGCGATGTCTCTGACGCCGCCGCCACGGTCGAGGGCGTATTCACACGTATTAACAGCCTGCCCATCGAAGAGCTGCTCAGCAGCGCGATTTCGTTCCTGAATTCCGCAGAGGCCTTTGTTTCTGATGAAGACCTGCGTGAAACCCCACAAGATGTGCGCGCCCTGTTGGGCGAACTGACGGGGCTTGTCTCTTCTGAAGAGGTCAAGAATGTGCCTGTGGCGCTGAACGGGACGCTGGTGCGGATCGAACAGTTGGTTGCTAAACTCGAAGAAGAGCGCGTTGTTGAACGGCTTTCCACTGCGTTGGAAAGCGCCTCGGAAGCAGCGAGTTCAGTTTCGTCCTCGGTCGAGGGCGTGCCAGAACTGGTGGAAAGCATCCAAGCAGTCGCTGCCAAGGCTGAAACGCTAGAGGTCGAAGAGCTGGTGGTCGCACTTACAGAGCTTACTGAATCTGCGGATGCCGTGATCGGCACCGATGATGCGGTAGCCCTGCCGGGCGCGCTGAAACGTGCACTGGACGAGGTGAACGCCACACTCGAAGAGCTGCGTGAAGGCGGTGCTATTGAAAACGTGAACCGCACCTTGGCGTCGGCACGCAATGCCGCCGACAATATCGCAGTCTCGGCGCGTGACCTGCCGCAGGTGGTAGCGCGTTTGACCGCGCTATTCGCACAGGCCAGCAGCACGATCGAAGGCTATAACAAAGGTGAACAGCTTAGCCGCAGCGCCGAGCGCACGCTGCGTGACATCCAGAAAGCCGCCGAAGCACTTGCATCTTTGGCGCGGACCATTGAACGTAACCCCAATTCTCTATTGCTGGGACGGTAAAGCATGAACATTGCAAAACCCCTAATCACCCTCGGTCTGCTGGTCGCTTTGGCCGCATGCGGTGGCACGACCGAGCGTTTTACCGTGCGCGCCCCAGCGATAACGGAGAAAACCTCGATCGCGTTCACCTCGGTTGAAGTCCGCGATGTGTCATTGCCGACCTACGCCGCGGCCGAAGAAATCTCGCTGCAGATGGCGGATGGTAGCCTTATCAGTTCGTCGGACGTGTTGTGGGCCGATGCGCCCGAGCGCGCCGTGGCGCTTGAGTTAAGCCAGAACCTTGCACGCATGACCGGGCGCCGCGTTGCGTCTGAGCCTTGGCCGTTCGAAGCCTTTCCCGATGCGCGTCTCGAAGTACGCTTTGCAGAGTTCGTGGCGACCGAAACAGGTCAGTTCCGCGCGTCGGGTCAGTACTTCGTCGCCGTCTCGGATGACCGTCGGGAGCGTTCGGGCCTGTTTGACCTAAGCGTGCCGTTCAACGCCGAAGGGGGGATCAATGCCATCGCGACCGCACGCGGCCAGCTGGTCCTCGATCTGGCCCGCTATGTTGCGCAGAACGGATTGAAGTAAGCGCTTCCACCCGAAAATGACCTAACGGCACGTATCGTTCAGACTGTTCAGATAATTCTGAATAGACTTGATTTGTGCCGAAGTCTGTCTATTTACCGTCAACGCAGGCTGTCGTTGACGGGGAACAGATGAATACCACTGAACAAATAGACCAAGTTCGTGACGATTTTATTACGCGGATGGGCGTGATCGCGATGGGCGAAGGACTGCCCCGCATGTCGGGTCAGATTTTTGCCATGCTCGTTTTCGAAGGCGAGGCGATTGCCTTTGGCGCGCTATCGCGCCGACTGTCCGTCAGCCGTGCCACGATCAGCACTTCTATCCGCCTGCTCGAAGAGCGCGGCCTGATCCGGCGCGTCAATAAAACGGGTGACCGGCAAGATTACTTCCAACTTGCCGATGACGCCTATGCTGCAATGACAAAATACGCGCTTGCTGGCACGCGCCACGCCAAGGCCGAGATCAATGACACCATGAGCAAGCTTCCCGAAGATGCCGAAGGGGTGCGTGCAAGGCTCGATTCTTTTGCGGCATTCTACGACACGATCAGTGAAGCGCTTGACGATGTCGCCACCCGGGTAAGCAAGCCCAAGATTTGACGCGCGACCTAAAGACACATGGTTGCAGCGATGGAGTTCTACCAATGAGTGACACATCCCCAGAGCGCAAGACGCTCTCCTTTGATAGCGATGCCGGCTCGAAACGGTCGAAGTTCATCGCGGGGGGCATTGCGGTGCTGATCGGCCTTTGGATGGGCAGTGGCTATATCATCCCAACTGAAGAAACCGAAGCAGCCGCACCCGCGCCAATCTCACCTAAGGCGGTCACAGTCGCGGTGCGTCGTTCTCAGGCGGACAATGTGACCCAAGTTTTCGTGGCCGAAGGGCAAGCGTTGCCAGACCGCGATACGATGGTGCGTGCAGAATCTGGGGGCGAGATCGCCGAAGTGCTGGTCGCCAAAGGCGCTGTTCTGGAGGCGGGCGCTTTGATTGCCCGGCTTAGCACGACGTCGCGCGACTCTGACCTGGCCCGCGCGCGGGAAGAGCTGAACCGCGCGCAACGCGAATATGACAATGCCGAAGCACTGTTGGAGCGTGGTGTCTCTACCGTTGACCGCGTAAGCCAAGCGCGTGCAACCCTGGCCTCGGCGCAGGCGTCTGTCACGACTGCCGAAGAGGCGCTTAACAATACCGAAATCCGTGCACCGTTTCCGGGGCGGCTTGAGATGTTGGATATCTCAGCGGGCGAATTCGTATCCACCGGCGATGACATTGCCCGGTTGGTGGATAACACGCCGCTGACCATCCAAGTGCAGGTGCCCCAGCAAGCGCTGAAAGACGTCAAGGAAGGGCAGGAAGCCGAAGTGACGTTTATCACCGGGGCCGAAGCACAGGGCGAAGTGCAATTCGTATCGAGCAGCGCCAGCGCCGAAACCCGGACCTTTACCGCCGAGATTAGGGTCGAGAACACCGATGGTGTGATCCCTGCCGGTATATCCGCCCGCGTGCGCATCCCCACGGGCGAGACCCGCGCGCATTTCGTCTCTCCCGCGATCCTGTCTTTGGACACCAACGGCACTTTAGGTGTGAAGACGGTGAATGACGAAAACAAAGTCGTTTTCAATAAGATCGCGATTGTCCGCGCTCAAACGGATGGCATCTGGATCGCGGGCCTGCCGGATGAGGCCGAGATCATTACCATCGGGCAGGGTTTCGTGAACGACGGCGAAACTGTCAATCCGCAGGCCGAAACCAGCACTGAAGACGCCCCCAAAGAGCAACCTATGACGGGCGTGCCAGAGATCGATGAATCGAAGGACACCTCCGCTGGTGCGGGCCAGATCACCGGCAGCGCCGAAGCCGCCCAGCCGGAGCGTGTGGAATGAACGCCCTGATCGACGCCGCCTTTAGCCGCGGCCGTGTGGTAATCCTAGGTCTGGTCATGATCCTGCTCGTCGGGGCCTATGCCTATGTCGGTATTCCCAAGGAAAGCTCGCCCGAGATCCCTATTCCGACGCTCTATGTCTCCACCACGCTCGAAGGCATCTCACCCGAAGACAGTGAACGGCTGTTGGTCGAGCCGCTTGAGACAGAGCTTAGCGCGATCACCGGGCTAAAGCAGATCACTTCAAACGGGGCCGAAGGCCATGCCTCTGTGCAACTGGAGTTTGAGCCGGGGTTCGACTCTGATGAAGCGCTCGACAAGGTGCGCGAAGGCGTTGACCGGGCCAAATCCGACCTGCCTGAGGACGCCACCGATCCGGTTGTGACCGAGATCAACACAGCGCTGTTCCCGATCCTGACCGCGATCCTGTCCGGGCCGGTGCCAGAGCGCACGCTTAACCGTATTTCCGAGGAGCTGAAGGACGCGATTGAAGGGCTGTCTGGCGTGCTCGAAGTCGACGTTGGTGGAGAGCGCTCAGAGCTTCTGGAGGTGCTGATCGACCCCACGGTGTTTGAGACCTACAACATCTCGTTCGAAGAGCTGATCAGTCAGATCAACCGCAACAACCGCCTGATCGCTGCAGGCGCGATTGAAAGCGGCGCAGGGCGGCTGGTGCTCAAGGTACCGGGGCTGATTGAAGACGTCGAAGACGTCATGTCTCTGCCGATCAAGGTGCGCGGCGATACTGTGGTGACCTTCGCTGATGTCGCCACGATCCGCCGCACCTTCAAAGATCCCACTGGCTTTGCGCGCATTGATGGGCAACCGGCACTGGCGTTGGAAATCAAGAAACGCTCTGGCGCGAACATCATTGAAACGGTCGCCGCCGTGCGCGAGCTTATTGATGAGATGCGGACGGAATGGCCTGACAGCATCACCGTCAAATACACCCAAGACGAATCTGAGCAGGTTCAAAGCATGCTCAGCGATCTTGAGGCCAATGTGATCGCGGCGGTGATCCTTGTGATGATCGTGATCGTCTGGGCCTTGGGCGTCCGCTCGGCCTTGCTGGTGGGGCTGGCGATTCCGGGGGCGTTTCTGGCCGGTGTCACCGCGCTTTGGGTGATGGGCTATACGATGAACCTCGTGGTGCTCTTTTCGCTGATCCTCGTGGTGGGCATGCTGGTGGACGGCGCCATCGTAACCACCGAACTGGCCGACCGCCGCCTGCAGGAGGGGCATTCCCCCCGTGCGGCCTATGCCCATGCGGCGAAGCGTATGTCATGGCCGATCATCGCCTCAACTGCCACGACGTTGAGCGTGTTTTTCCCGCTGCTGTTCTGGACCGGCACGGTGGGGGAGTTCATGAAATTCCTGCCGATTACGGTTATTTTGACCCTGACGGCCTCGCTTTTCATGGCGTTGGTTTTTATCCCCGTGGTTGGCGGGATCATCGGCAAACGCCCCCCGCAATCGGCTAAGGACAAGGCCACGCTTTATGCAGCTGAACAGGGTGATCCGCGTGATTTGAAGGGCTTTACCGGCGGCTATGTCAAACTGCTGCAATTCGCCATTCTGCGGCCTTGGATGACATTGATACTAGCGATTTCTATGCTGATGGGGGGCTTTACTGCCTATGCGCAGTTCGGCAACGGCATCACCTTTTTCCCCGAAGTAGAGCCTGATTTCGCGCAGGTACAGGTCCGCGCGCGGGACAATTTTTCAATCTACGAACAAGACGAACTGGTACGGCAGGTTGAGCAGCGGTTGTTCGAGTATGATGAGATAGCCAGTGTCTATGCGCGCACCGGCGGCGGCAACCGTGACAGCGCCGATCTAATTGGCACCATTCAGGTGGAATTTACCGAATGGGACGAACGCCGGACCGCCGCGATGATCGGCGAGGATATCCGCACCGAGATGGCGGCCATTCCGGGCATCGATGTGCAGGTTCAGACGGCCTCAAACGGACCCACTGGCGGAAAGCCCGTCAATCTGCGGATCAAGGCGCATGACAGCGAAGTGCAGCAGCAGGTTGTTAACCAAATCCGTGAGAAGATGTCGGATATCGGTGGTTTCACCGATGTGACGGATTCGCGCCCCCTGCCGGGGGTGGAGTGGCGCATCGCAGTTAACCGTTCCGAAGCAGCACGGTTCGGGGCCGATATCTCCACCTTGGGTCAAGCGGTGCAACTGCTGACGCGCGGCATCACCGTGGCGGATTACCGCCCCGACGATGCCGAAGGTTCCATCGACATTAACGTCCGCTTTCCGTCTGATGAACGCACGTTGGAGGAGCTGCAATCGCTCCGCGTGCCGACCTCTGCAGGGCTGGTGCCGATCTCGAACTTCGTGACGTTTGAGCCAAGCCCGCGCACCGGCACGATCACGCGCGTGGATCAAGAACGCGTGGTCACGGTCGAAGCGAACGTCGCACCCGGCGTCTTGGTGAACGATCAAACGGTTGCTCTGCGCAGCGCGATTGACGCGATGGACCTGCCCCCGGGGGTCGAAGCCTCCTTTGCGGGCGAAGCGGAAGACCAGCAAGAATCGATGATCTTCCTCGCAGGGGCGTTTATCACCGCGATCTTCCTGATGTTCGTGATCCTCGTGATCCAGTTCAACACGTTCTACCAAGCCTTTGTCGTCATGTCGGCCATTGTCTTTTCCATTGCAGGCGTACTTTTTGGTCTGCTCGTCACCGGGCGGCCCTTTGGCGTCGTCATGGGCGGCATCGGGGTGATCGCGCTGGCGGGGATCGTGGTGAACAACAATATCGTTCTGATCGACACTTATAACGATCTTAAGAAAACCGGGCTTTCACCGCTAGAAGCCGCGTTGCGCACCGGGGCGCAACGTCTGCGGCCAGTGGTGCTGACCTCCGTTACGACTGCGCTTGGCCTGATGCCCATGGTGATCGGGCTCAACATCAACTTCTTCACCCGTGAGATCGTTTATGGCGCGCCGTCGACACAGTGGTGGACCGAATTGAGTTCGGCCATCGCAGGTGGTCTGGTGGTCGCGACCGTGCTGACGCTGGTAGTGACACCAGCAATGTTGATGTTGGGCGAGAAAAAAGCGACACGCGGCGCGCCCACCCCGCAAGAGGCCGAGCCCGCAGCGGTGTGAGCCGAAGTTAGGCGGCCTTGTCGGCCTTGTCCTCGGTCAGAATGGTATAAAGCGTGGCCGGGTCTGGGTTCGACCGCAGCTTGGTGCAGATGCTGGTGTCTCGCAATGTGCGGGCCACCAGCGCCAGCGCTTTGAGGTGCTCAACCCCTGCGTCTTCGGGGGCGAACAGGGCAAAGGCCACATCGACCGGTTGACGGTCGACCGACGAAAAATCGATTGGTTTGTCCAGCAGCACGAAAGCACCGACCACGCGGTCGATGCCATTCATGCGCGCGTGGGGCAGGGCGACGCCGTGGCCCACACCGGTCGGGCCAAGGGTTTCGCGCGTCATCAGCGCATCCACCACTTGGCCAGCCGGCAGCCCATAGGCATGCTGGGCGAGTTCGCCGATATCCTGCATCAGCCGCTTCTTGCTAGAAGCCGAAGTCAAAACCTTTACGGCCTCTGGCTTGAGGAGTTTGCCGAAATCCATACCGCTCGCCCTGCTCTGTGGCGGATATTACCGCCGTGGGTTACGAAGGGTCGATCCAGCCGATGTTCCCGTCCTCACGACGGTACACGACATTCATCCCTTCCTGGCCTTCCTTGCGAAACAACAGCACCGGATCGCCCGACAATTCCATTTGCATGACCGCTTCACCGACAGACAAAGTTGGCACCTTCATCTGCATCTCGGCAATGATCATGGGTTGGAGGGTATCAGGTTCCTGCGCGTCTGAATCGCTGTCTGACGCGAGGATATAGGAGGACGCCCCCAAAAGTTCAACCGGTTCGGCACGATCTTTGTGATGGTCCTTCAGACGACGCTTGTAACGGCGTAGTTGTTTTTCCATCTTCGCGCAGCAACTATCGAAAGCAGCATAGATTTCCGTCGCCTTGGCCTTGGCCGAAGCGGTGAGACCGGTAGAAAGATGCACCGTTGCCTCACAGGCAAATTCGTGACCCGTTTTGGAAAACACCACCAGGGCATCGGTCGGGCGTTCGGCATATTTGCCTACCGCCTCGTCCAGTTCTGTCCGGACATGTGTCCGAAGCGCATCGCCAATGTCGATCTGTTTGCCACTGATCTGATACCGCATATCGTCTCCTTGTCTTTCTTGTTCCGAACATCGCCAAACGGTCCACGAGCGTGGAGCGGGGCAATTATCAGATATGGAGGAATGGTGCCGCGACCAGAATGATTTTGACCGTTCCTTCGCGGGAAGGGCACTGCAGGATCAAACAGGAACGCGATTTCACCATATATCAATGAGGCCGCGTTTCGGTTTGAAAGTCAATGGCGCCGATGCGCTCGGCGCCGTTTAATGACTACAATCAGAGCGATTTTCAACAAAGGCTAAGCAATGCTATGCCAAAGACTGGCCAAGCCAATAAAACACGCTAAGTCCTAGGAAATACGGAAATTATCGCCAAGATAGACGCGGCGCACATTCTCGTTTTGCACAACTTCCTCGGGCGTTCCGGACATCAGAACTTTGCCCTCATGCAGGATATAGGCGCGGTCGACGATCTCTAGTGTTTCGCGGACATTGTGGTCGGTGATCAGCACGCCGATGCCACGCTTCTTGAGGTCGGCAACCAATTGCCGGATGTCCCCAACCGAAATCGGATCGACCCCGGCAAAGGGTTCGTCAAGCAGCAGATAGCTGGGATTGGCGGCCAGACACCGGGCGATCTCGACGCGGCGGCGCTCCCCCCCTGACAGCGCCAGCGCAGGGGCGCGGCGCAGGTGTTCGATGGAAAACTCGGTCAGCAGCTCTTCAAGCCGCTCGCGCCGCTGGTGGCGGTGTTTGACCCGGATATCGAGGATCGCGCTAATGTTGTCTTGTACCGACAGCCCGCGAAAGATGCTCATTTCCTGCGGCAGATAGCCAATGCCAAGCTGCGCGCGGCGGTACATCGGCAGGGTGGTGACATCCTTGCCATCCACGGTCACACGGCCCCCCTCGGGCGTGACCAGCCCGGCCACGGCGTAGAAGGTCGTCGTCTTCCCCGAGCCGTTTGGCCCCAAAAGGGCAACAACCTCGCCGCGGTCGAGCTCCATTGAGAAGTCGCGGATCACCGCTTTCTTGCGATAAGATTTGCGCAAATGCTGAATGCGCAGGCCGGAGTCGCCCCCGGCAACCTTGAGTTCGGGGGGCATCAGTTGCCGCTGCCGGGCTGCAAAATGGTCTTCACGCCGCCCGACATCTGCGCCGTGCCGTCGTTCAGGTTCACCGTCATTTCCTGCGCGCTCAGCGCACTTGGCCCTTGGGTCATCAGGACATCGCCGCTCATCACCAAGGTGCCCGCGTCGATATCATAGTCGGCGCGCTGCGATTCAGCGGCGTCTTCGCCAGCGACTAGTACAACGCCGCCGGTCGCCTCAAGCTTGGCAATGCCCTGATCCTCAGCGCGGTAGATCACTTGCACCTTGCCCGCAGAAAGCGTCATTTCACCCTGAGAGATCAACACGTTACCGGTGAAAACAGCCGTGCCCGAAGCGTTATCGACCGACAGATTATCGGCGGTCACTTCGACAGGCAGGCTGGTGTCTTGTTCGAGTGCGCCAAAGGCCACATTGGCCGATTGTGCAGTGACAGGGGCGGCCTGCAGCGCGAAAAGCAGCGGCAGCATCAAAATAAACAAGTGTTTCAAGGCAGTTACTCTTTCGTTGCTTGCGGCGTGTATATCAGTTTCACACCTTTTGTGAAAAGCAATTGCGAGCCGGCGCTGTTCTGCCGATTGGTGATTGCCATGCTTCCGGCGGTGATCTTGCCTGCCGGACTGGTGGCTTCGACCGGGCCGGGTGAAAGAAGATCTAGTGTGGATAAGTTGGTTGTCATCCGCTCAGATAGAATCTGGTAGCCGGTTGAGGTGCTGACGCGCACATCGCCCGCCAGTTCCGCTTCCTCCGCACCGGTGTCAAACCTGCCGCTGCTGGATTGTAGTATGATTTTCGCACCATCCTGTAGATCTAGGGTGGCCTCGATATCTTCGGCCTCATTGGTGCCGGTCTCGCCGCCGGGGGTTGTCAACTTTTCGGCGGAGAATGAGATCAGATCGCCGTCCGCCGTGGTGCCGGAATAGAAGGGGCCGGTGATCTGCTGGTCGCGCAGGCGTTCTTGCACTTCTTTATCGGCGAAAGGGATCACCGCCTGCGGTTCTATCGCGCGGGACAACAGGAACAGGGTCGACAGCAGTGCCAGCGCAATCAGCGGAAAGAGCACTTTCAGCCAAGAGACAACACGTGAGTGGCGGTCGCCCTTCATCCCGCGTTACCCCAGCCCGACGCGCAGACAGTCGTGGATATGCAGCAGCCCCACGGGCGATTTGCCTTCGTCCTGCGCCGGGTCTGTGACGATCAGGCAGGTGATCTTGCGGTTGTTCATCACGCCCACGGCTTTCTCGGCCAGTTCGTCGGGGCTGATGGTGACGGGTGCGGGGGTCATGACCTCACGCGCGGTCATGGTCATCAGCCCATCCAAGTGACGCGCGAGGTCGCCCATGGTGATGATACCTTCAAGCGCGCCCGCGTCATTCACCACGCAGACCACGCCAAAACCTTTGCGGCTGATCTCGCTCAGCGCGTCGGCCATTGGCGCATCGGCAGAGACCAATGGCATCGCATCGCCCACATGCATTAAGTCTGCCACACGGCTCAGCCGCGCGCCCAGTTTGCCGCCAGGGTGGAAGTCGCGGAAATGCTCAGCGGTGAAGGCGCGGTTCTCCATCAGGGCCACGGCCACGGCATCGCCCATTGCCAGCGTCAGCGTGGTTGAGGTGGTCGGCACAACGCCTGTGCCGCAAGCTTCGGCAATGCGGGGCAGTTCCAGTACAACATCGCTGTGGCGGCCCAAGCTGCTGTCAGGGCGGCTGGTGATGCCGATGAGCGGGATCGCATAGCGGCGCGAGTAGGCGATAAGGTTGGCCAGTTCCGGCGCTTCGCCGGAGTTGGAGATCGCCAGCACCACGTCAGCTGCGGTGATCATGCCCAAGTCGCCGTGGCTTGCCTCGGCCGGATGCACAAATTGGGCAGGGGTCCCGGTGGAGGCCAGCGTCGCTGCGATTTTGTTGCCGATATGGCCCGATTTACCGATGCCGGTGACGATGATGCGGCCTTTGCACGCGCGCATCAGGTCCACGGCACCGCGGAAACGGTCATCAAGGCTGTCGGCAAGCTGGATCAGCGCGTCAGATTCGCAGCGGATCACGCGGCGGGCGGTATCAAGAAAAGGTGTGTTCATGCGTGTGCGAAGATGTCCGTGTCCGGCCATCCCTCCAGATCAAGCCGGGCGCGCATCGGCAGGAAATCGAAACAGGCCTGCGCCATGTCCATCCGGCCTTCGCGTATCAGGCGTTTGTTAAGTTCATCGCGCAGACGGTGCAGGTAAAGCACATCCGACGCGGCATAGTCGATCTGCGCTTGGGTCAGCTCTTTGGCCCCCCAGTCGCTGGATTGTTGCTGTTTGGAGATATCCACGCCAAGCAGTTCCTGACAGAGCTTCGCCAGCCCGTGGCGGTCTGTGTAGGTGCGGATCAAACGGCTGGCGATCTTGGTGCAATAGACCGGTGCTGCGGTGGCGCCAAAGGCGTTCAGCATCGCGGCGATGTCAAAACGGCCATAGTGAAACAGCTTCAGCACATGTGGATTTTCCAACAGCGCGCAGAGGTTCGGCGCTTCGGTCTGGCCCTTAGCAACCTGCACCAGATGTGCATGGCCATCGCCGCCCGACAGCTGCACAACGCACAGCCGATCGCGATGCGGATGCAGCCCCATCGTTTCGCAGTCAATGGCAACCATCGGCCCAAGGTCGAGGTTATCCGGCAGGTCGTTCTGATAGAGGAAATTTGTCATGAGGTCGTCTATACCGCGCTTGCACGGCATGGGAAAGCAGCGCTTTGCCGGCGGTCAGCCCGCCGCCGAAGCAGCGGCTAAATCTTGTAAGGCGGGCCGGGGGTGGCGGTTTAGCAATTGGTCGACCAGCAGGTGGCATTGGTAGCCCGACCAGTCGGAACGGATAAGGCCGCCGGGCAGAGCAGGATGTTTCAACGCAAGCCGCCGCCAGTTGTGCACGATAAGACAGCGCAGGACGGCAATCTCGAGCGCGTTCATGTGGCTGTCACAGGCCAGCGTTCCTTGCAGCGTAGACAGCGCGTGTAGCAGTGCGTCATATTCCGGTTCCAACGCAGTCGGCTCCACGGCGCGGCGCAGCCAGTCGGGCGGGGTTTCCCCTCGGAGGGACAGGCTCCCTTTGGGGGCAGTGCTCTCACTCCGACCGACATAGACACGTGGCATGACTGGGATGAAGCCTTCTGCGCGCAGGGTGGCGTCAATCTCGCGCCCGTTTTCCTCAGTCATCACCATCTGCCATGGCTCCGACAGATCCGGCGGGGCGGCATAGATACGGGGGCTGGCTGCCGCACTTTCCGCGCGGCCCTGTGCGGTTAGACTGTGCTGGCTGATCCGCCCCACCTTGCGTGACTGCAACCAACCGTCATTGCGCAACCGGTGCAGGGCGACGCGGCTCGCCTCTGGCCGCACATCAAGTGCTGCCATGATGGTGGACAAAACCGGCCCGTCTATCGCGTCGCCACTGCCCTGGGCCAGATCCCCGAACAGGCTGATCATCAACGACCAGACGCGCTGACCACCCAAACCCGCAAAGGCGGCAACGAGGGGGGCGGGTTGCTCAGAGAGCATTCATCGTCAGCAGATCGTATTCCGCGACCGCTTCCTCCCGTTGGTTGGTGAGGGTCACATGCCAGCGCACCTCGCCGTATTCCTCGTTGCGCGGGGTCTTGTGCTTGACCGTTAACCGCACCTTCATGCTGTCCCCGGCTGAGACAGGTTCGAGGAAGCGGAGATTATCGAGCCCGGTGTTGGCCAGCACTGGCCCCGGATCTGGCTGCACGAAAAGCCCGGCAGCGAAGCTTAGGAGCAGGTAGCCGTGCGCCACGCGCCCCGGAAAGAACGGGTTCGCCGCGGCGGCTTCGTCGTCCATATGCGCATAGAAAGTGTCGCCGGTGAAATTGGCGAAGGTCTCAATATCGTCGAGCGAGATTTCGCGGGACTTGGAATAGAAGGTTTCCCCCAAATCCAACTCGGTGAAACGCCGGGTGAAAGGGTGATCCCGGTCGGTGATCTCCTGCGCGCCCGGCACCCATTGTTTGCCAATGGCGGTAAGGATGTCGGGGCTGCCCTGCACCGCGGTGCGCTGCATATAGTGCATCACACCCCGAATGCCGCCCAGTTCCTCGCCGCCGCCCGCACGACCCGGCCCGCCATGGACCATATGCGGCAGCGGAGAGCCGTGGCCCGTCGCTTCTTTCATCGACGTTCGGTTGTTGAAGTAAAGCCGCCCGTGGAAGGCTGCCGAACCCATGGTCAACTCGCGCGCCACCTCACCATCGTTGGTGATGATGGAGGCGACGAGCGACCCTTGGCCACGGTTCAGCAGCTGCGTCGCATGGGGCAGGTCGCGGTAAGGCATGAGGGTGGAAACTGGGCCGAAAGCCTCGGTGTCATGCACGCGCTCGGCCTTGTCTGGGTCGGCGCAATGGAACAGCATCGGCGGCAGGAAGGCGCCTTTGTCTTTGTCAGCGCCTTTAACGGTGAAGTTGTCGGGATCGCCAAAGACCCGTTCGGCTTCCGCGCTCAGCAGGGCCACCTTTTCCAGCACATCGCGTTTTTGGCTGTTTGAGACCAACGCGCCCATGCGGGTAGACTCATTGCGAGGATCGCCGATGGTGGTTTTTGCCAAACGCTCAGACAGAGCTGCGATCACAGCGTCGATCTGCGCCTGCGGGACCATGATCCGGCGGATCGCGGTGCATTTTTGCCCCGCTTTCGCAGTCATCTCCCGCTGCACTTCCTTGACAAAAAGATCGAACTCCGGCGTGCCGGGGGTGGCATCGGGGCCAAGGACAGACGCGTTGAGACTGTCCTGCTCCGAGGTGAAGCGCACGGAGTTTTGCAACAGCACGGGGTTACTGCGTAGTTTCAACGCTGTATCGGCAGAGCCGGTAAAGGCCACGGCATCCTGACAGTCGAGATGGTCGAGCATATCGCCCAAACCACCGCTGACCAGCTGCAACGCGCCCTTCGGCAGTAGCCCGCTATCCAGCATCAGCCGCACGCAGTGTTCGGTCACATAGCAGGTCGCCGTTGCAGGCTTTACGATGGCCGGAACACCCGCGAGCAGGGTAGGGGCGAGCTTCTCCAACATGCCCCAAACGGGGAAGTTGAAGGCATTGATATGCACCGCGACGCCTTGCAAGGGCGTGCAAATGTGCCGCCCCATAAACTGTCCGTCACGGCCCAGTTGCTCAGGCGCACCGTCGAGATAGACATGCGCATCCGGCATCTCGCGCCTACCCTTAGAGGCAAAGACGAGCATCGTGCCAATGCCGCCGTCCACGTCGATCTTGTGGTCCGACAGGGTCGCCCCAGTGTCGTAGCTCAGATCATAAAGCGCCTGCTTGTGCTCCATCAGATGCAGCGCCAGCGCTTTCAGCATCCGCGCGCGGTCATGGAATGTCATCGCGCGTAGGGCGGGGCCGCCTTGGTCGCGGGCAAAGCCCAGCATCGCCTGCACGTCCAGCGCATCGTTGCCGGCTTGGGCGATCACATCACCGGTGATGGCGCTGGCGATGTTGCGGGCGCCCGCCCCCGGGGCCAGCCATTCGCCCGCGGCAAAGCTTTGAATATCGCGCATGTCGGCTCCTTTAGTGGGTATCGTAGTCGATGGTGAGCGAATCGCTCAGCGGATAGCTCTGGCAGGTGAGCACATAGCCGCGTTCGACTTCGTAATCTTCCAATGCGTGGTTCGAGATCATCTCGACCTCACCCTCAAGCACCTTGCCCATGCACGTCGAACAGACCCCGGCCTTGCAGGAAAACGGCGCTTCTTGTCCGTTCTCCAAGGCTGCTTCGAGCACCGACTGCCCCTTTTGCATGGTAAAGCTGCGCCGCGCGCCGTCGATGATGACTGTGACTTCGGTGCCGCTTTGGCCCTCGCTGCGCTTGGCCATTTCCTGCTTCGCCAAACGGCCCTGCTGGCTTTCGCTGAACAGTTCGAATTTGATCTGATCGTCGCCGAGACCGTTGGTCTTCAGCGCCTCAGCAATCGCCAGCATCATCGGCTCTGGCCCGCAGATGAAGGCGGTGTCGATGTTGTCGATCTGGATCCAATGCTTGAACAACGCGTCGCATTTAGCCTGATCGACGCGGCCTTCGAACAACTCCATGTCCTGACCGGATTCGAGGATATGGATGATCGTCAGCCGACCCATATAGCGGTTCTTAAGATCCTCAAGCTCCTCGCGGAACATGATCGTGTTCACGGCGCGGTTGGCATAGACCAGCGTGAAGGTCGAATTAGGCTCGCGTTTCAGCACCGTTTTGAGGATCGACAGCACTGGCGTGATGCCAGACCCGCCTGCGAAACCGAGGTAGTTTTTGGCCACATCAGGCTCGATTGCGGTGAAGAACTTGCCCTGCGGCGGCATGGCGTGCAGCGTGTCGCCGACCTTCAACTCGGTATTGGCATAGGTCGAAAACGCCCCGCCATCGACGCGCTTGATGCCGACTTTCAATTCTCCATCATCCAGCCCCGCGCAAATCGAATAGTTGCGCCGCAATTCGGTGCCGTCGAAATCCTGCTTAAAGGTCAGGTATTGGCCTTGGGTAAAGGCAAAGGCGTCAGGGTTTTCTGGCTTTAGCGTCAGCACCACCGCATCGCGGATGGTGTGGTGAATATCAGTCACTAACAGGGGGTGAAACTGGCTCATTGGGGCCTCAGATACATTTGAAATAGTCAAAGGGTTCAAGGCAGTCTTGGCAACGCCATTGCGCCTTGCAGGGGGTCGAACCGAACTGGCTGATCCGCTCTACCGCTTGGCTTTTGCAATGCGGGCAATGCTGCGGGCCGCCGGCGGGGCGGGGTGGCGCGATACCGTAGGCTTCCAGCTTGGCGCGGCCGGTATCGGTCATCCAGTCGGTGGTCCAAGGCGGGGAGAGCTGCCGTTGCAGGGACAGGTTCTCGATGCCGTGGTCGCGCAGCGCCATCTCGATATCGAGGTTGATAATGCTGGTGGCGGGACAGCCGGAATAGGTCGGCGTGATGGTTACGACCAGCGTCTGATCCTGCCACTGCACATCACGTATGATGCCCAGATCGGTTAGTGAGATGGCCGGGATTTCCGGGTCTGGAATTGCGGATAGCCACGCCCAAACAGTCTCTAATTTGGGCTTTTCGCCGCCACGGACAGGGCCGCGCGGCGACCTGTCGCGGACCACCCCGGGCACCGGCGCGGGGGCGGGCCGGGTGCTGGGGGTTGGTCTTACCATGAGGCGTCCGGGTAGGCGCGTTGCAGCCACTGCATCTGGGTCAGCATATGGCCCAAATGTTCGCTGTGCCGCGCGCCGCTTTTCCCGCCCCGATGGGCAAAATCATCTTCGGGTTTGGTCAAGGTCGCGGCCGCCAGCGTGTCTCCGACCAACTGGTCATAGCTCGCACGCAGGCTGGCTGGATCAGGCGCGGTGCCCACCTCAACCATCGCCGCGTCGACGTCATCACCAAGGAACATCTCGCCGACATAGGGCCAAAGCAAATCAAGCGCCGCCTGCATCCGGCGGTGGCTTTCCTCGGTGCCATCGCCAAGGCCGATCACCGTGTCGGAGGAGCGCTCGAGGTGGTAGGTCACCTCCTTAGCCGACTTCTCGGCGATGGCGGCAATTCCCTCGTCGCTGGAGTCGATCAGCGCGGTCAGTTGCGCCAGATGCCATGCGTCAAACAAGAACTGCCGCATCATGGTTTGGCCGAAGTCGCCGTTAGGTTGTTCCACTAGCAGCACATTCCGGAAATCCCAGACATCGCGGTGGAAGGCGAGTTTATCAGCATCGCGGCCTGCGCCTTCGGCTTCACCGGCAAGGCCCAGCCAAAGCTGCGTCTGGCCGATCAGATCAAGCGCGACATTCGCGAGCGCGATGTCTTCCTCCAGCACCGGCGCCACGCCGCACCATTCGGAGACGCGATGGCCCAGCACCAAAGCGTTGTCGCCCATCCGGCAGAGGAATTCGAACTTGGGATTAACCGTGCTCACATCGCCCCCACTTCGTCGGGAATGTCGAAAAAGGTCGGGTGGCGGTAGACCTTGTCGTTGGCAGGCTCATAAAGCGCGCCCTTTTCCTCAGGCGAGGAAGCCGCGATGGCGCTGGCCTCGACCGCCCAGATGCTCACGCCTTCGTTGCGGCGGGTATAGACATCGCGGGCGTTCTTGATCGCCATTTCCGCGTCTGCTGCATGCAGGCTGCCGACGTGGCGGTGGCTCAGCCCGTGCTGGCCGCGGATGAAGACCTCCCACAGGGGCCACTCGGTGGACCGTGCCTTTCCGTGCGGTGCTGCTTCGGTGCCGTCGTATTCACTGGATTCTGGGCTGCTCATCTGCTTACTCCGCTGCCATTTTTCTGCTGCGCTTTTTCTCGGCGTGGGCCAGAAGCCCTTCGCGCACCCAACGGCCTTCGTCCCATGCCTTGTTGCGCGCCGCCAGCCGTTCGGTGTTGCAGGGGCCATTGCCCTTGAGCACCTGAAAGAACTCTTCCCAATCCGGCTCGGCAAAGTCGTAGTGGCCGGTGTCCTCGTTAAACTTGAGCGTCTCGTCGGGGATCGTGAGGCCAAGGTATTCCGCCTGCGGCACCGTCTCATCGACGAACTTCTGGCGCAGCTCGTCATTGGTGTTCATCTTGATCTTCCACGCCATCGACTGCGCGGAATGGACCGAGTCCTTGTCCGAGGGGCCGAACATCATCAGCGCCGGGAACCAGAAACGGTTCAGCGCGTCTTGGGCCATTTTGCGCTGCGCTTTTGTGCCGTTGGCCATCTTCATCATGATGTCGAAGCCTTGGCGCTGGTGGAAGCTCTCTTCCTTGCAGATACGCACCATCGCGCGGGCGTAGGGCCCGTAAGATGTGCGTTGCAGCGGCACTTGGTTCATGATCGCAGCACCATCGACCAGCCAGCCAACAGCGCCCATATCGGCCCATGTCAGGGTCGGGTAGTTGAAGATCGAGGAGTACTTCATCTTGCCTGACAGCAGGTCGCGGGTCATTTGGTCGCGGGTGACGCCCAGTGTCTCGGCCGCGCAGTAGAGGTAGAGACCGTGGCCCGCCTCGTCTTGCACCTTGGCCAGCAGGATCGCCTTGCGCTCCAGCGTGGGCGCGCGGGTGATCCAGTTGCCCTCGGGCAGCTGGCCGACGATTTCGCTATGCGCATGCTGGCCGATCTGACGGATCAGGTTTTTGCGGTACCCGTCGGGCATCCAGTCTTTGGGTTCGATCTTGCCGCCCGCGTCGATGCGCTCCTGAAAGGCGCGCTCTTCGGGCTCCATCTCGTCAAGGGACTTGATGCCCTTGCCGGTGGATTTGATCATCTGTGCATACATCGTTCTGTTCCTTTCTCGGAAAGAAGTCTCAGCCTGCGTTTTCGAGGATCAGGGCGACGCCCTGTCCCACGCCCACACACATTGTACATAGCGCGTATTTGCCACCCGTCCGCTTGAGTTGCAGCGCCGCCGTCATCACCAAACGCGCGCCGGACATGCCCAAGGGGTGGCCGATGGCGATGGCGCCGCCGTTGGCATTCACATGGGGCGCATCGTCTGCCACGCCCAAGGCGCGCAGGGTGGCGAGGCCTTGGCTCGCGAAAGCCTCATTGAGTTCGATCACGTCCATCTGCTCGATGGTCAGCCCGGCGCGGTCCAACACCTTGCGCACGGCAGGGATCGGCCCGATGCCCATGACGCGCGGCTCGACACCTGCGGCGGACATAGCGACGACGCGGGCGATGGGGGTGAGGCCGTGGTCTTTTACGCCTGCTTCCGAGGCGAGCAACATCGCCGCCGCGCCATCATTCACGCCGGAGGCGTTGCCAGCAGTTACAGTCAGGTCAGCGCCATTGATGCCGCGCAGCTTGGCGAGTTTATCGGGCGAGGTGCCGGGGCGGGGGTGCTCATCGCGGTCCACGATCACATCATCGCCTTTGCGCTGCGGGATCGTGACGGGGGTGATTTCCTCGGCAAAGAGGCCCTTTTCATCCGCCTCGGCCCAGCGTTGCTGGCTGCGCGCGGCGAAAGCATCTTGGTCAGCGCGCGACACATCATGGTCGGCGGCGACGTTGTCAGCGGTTTCAGGCATGGAATCCACGCCGAACTGCGCCTTCATCTTAGGGTTCACAAAGCGCCAGCCGATGGTGGTGTCATAGACCGCATTGCTGCGCGAAAAGGCGGTTTCGGCCTTGGGCATCACGAAGGGCGCGCGGGACATGCTTTCAATCCCACCCGCAATGGCCAAATCCATATCACCAGCGCGGATCGCCCGGGCTGCGGCACCGACGGCATCCATGCCGCTGGCGCAGAGCCGGTTGATCGTGGCACCCGGCACCTCGACGGGCAGACCGGCCAGAAGTGCTGCCATGCGCGCGACGTTGCGGTTGTCTTCGCCCGCTTGGTTGGCGCAACCCATGATGACATCATCGACACGCGCCCAGTCCACCGACGGGTTCCGCTCCATCAGCGCTTTCAGCGGGATCGCGGCCAGATCATCGGCCCGAACCGAAGAGAGGGCGCCGCCGTAACGGCCAATGGGGGTGCGCTGCGCGTCGCAGATGAATGCCTGCATGGGGGTACTCCTGTTGTTGCCCTGCAATTTACACATCGCGGCGATTCGTTTCAATCTAAATGTTACGGAATGTATCTGTGGATTAGATTTCGGTAACACGTCACCGGGCAGAGGGGCATGCTGTGGCTCAGAGCCCGCGCTGCATGGTGCGGGGATGAGATGCTGCTTTGCGATGGAATTGAAAAAGGCCGCCCTTGGGGAAGGACGGCCTTTGGTACCTTTAAAGAAGCAAAGCTAGGGGGCTTAGTAGTCCACACCGCGCTGCGCTTTGATGCCTGCTTTGAACGGGTGTTTAACCTCTGACATTTCGGTCACCAGATCGGCGTAGTCGCAAAGCTCGGGCCGGGCATCGCGGCCTGTCAGCACAACGGCGGTGCGCTTGTCGCGGGCATCAAGCCCGGCGATCACGTCTTCGATCTTGAGGTATTCATAGCGAATGGCGATGTTGATCTCATCCATCACCACAAGGTCATATTCCCCGCTCGCCATCATTTCGCGCGCTTTGCCGAATGCGGCTTCGGCGGCGGCAATGTCACGGTTGCGATCTTGAGTGTCCCAGGTGAAACCTTCGCCCATCGTGTGCCATGTCACCTCGTCCAACTGTTCAAAGAACAGCCGCTCGCCGGTCTTCCATTTGCCCTTGATGAACTGCACCACACCGACGCGCTGTTTCCAGCCAAGTGCGCGTACGACAACGCCGAAAGCAGAGGAGGATTTGCCCTTGCCCGGCCCGGTATGGACCAGCACCAGACCCTTTTCCGGGTCTTGCAGCTCGGCCACCTTGGCGCGTTGCTCGGCCTGACGCTGCTGCATCTTTTCCTTGTGGTCTTGCGGATCCGCGTCGCTCATCGGTCATCTCCTCTATTCGGTTTCGGGGCACCATAGGCAGAGGGCGGGGCAGGCGAAAGCCCGCATTGGACTATGCTTTGGGATCGGTGACAGACCGCGCCTTGCCGCGCTCCATCCCCAACTGCCGCTCGCGCCAGATGACCAGCGCGCCCGCGCTGATCACCAGCGCCGCGCCTGCCAGCATCATCATCGTCGGCAGTTCGGCAAAGAAAACATAGCCCAGCACGATGGCAAAAAGCATCGAGGTATAGTCATAAGGCGCCAACATCGAAGCCGAGCCAAACCGATAGGCCGAGGTGATGAGAATTTGCGCCACCCCGCCGATCAGCCCGGCAAGAACCAGCAGGCCGAAAGTCTGCAGATCGGGCATTACCCAGCCAAAGGGCAGTGTGCAAAGCGCCAGCAAAGACGCGGTGCAGGAGAAGTAGAACACGATTGCGGCGGTGTCTTCGTTCTGCACCAATTGGCGAATGTGGATCTGCACAAGGCTGCGCACCATCGTCGCCATCAGGATCAACAGTGCGCCAATGGTGGCCGTCTGCTCCATCGTGCCAATATTGCTGAACCGCGGCCAGAGGATGATCATCACGCCCACCAGCCCGATCGCCACGGCGGTCACGCGGATCAGACGGATTTGCTCGCCCAGCAGCACGGCGGCAAGGATGACGGTAAAGATCGGCGTGGCGAAACCGATGGCGGTGACCTCGGGCAGGGGCAGCAGGCCAAGGCCGGTAAAGGTCAGCCCCATCGCCGTGGTGCCAAACAGCCCGCGCCAGACATGGCCCATCGCGTTCTTGGTCTTGAGCCCGCTTTTCAGTTTGCCGCGTTGCGCCAACCAAATCAAGATCACCGGAATGGCAAAGAAGGAGCGGAAGAAGACCGACTCACCCGCCGGGACGTCGTCGGCCAGCGATTTGATGATTGCCGACATGCAGGTAAAGAGCAGGATCGCCGTGATCTTCAGTCCGACGCCAAGGGCAGGGCGGGCGGAGAAATCATCGACTTTCATACTCTGATCCTCATGCCTGCGCCCCTATGCTTCGGGGCCGATCCGTCCGCGGTTGGTGCCGATCTGCCCGCGGTGTAGCAACAGGTGATCTAGCAGCACGCAGGCCATCATCGCCTCGCCCACCGGCACGGCGCGGATACCGACGCAGGGGTCATGGCGGCCTTTGGTGATGATCTCGGTCTCTTCACCCTGTTTGGTTATGGTGCGCCGCGTGGTCAGGATGCTGGAGGTCGGCTTCACCGCAAAACGCACCACGACATCCTGCCCTGTGCTGATGCCGCCCAAGATACCGCCCGCGTGGTTAGAGGAATACTCCGGCCCCTCTGGCCCCATAGTGATCTCGTCCGCGTTCAGCTCGCCCGTCAGCATCGCAGCTGACATGCCCTCGCCGATTTCCACGCCTTTGACGGCATTGATGCTCATCATCGCGGCGGCCAGATCGGTGTCGAGTTTGCCATAGACCGGCGCGCCGAGGCCCGCAGGCACGCCGCGCGCGGTGACTTCGATGATCGCACCCACGCTGCTGCCCGATTTGCGCAGCCCGTCTAGGTAGTCGGCCCAGTCGCCTGCCGCCTTGGCGTCGGGCACCCAAAACGGGTTCTGGTCGATCTGGTCCCAGTCAAAGGCATCACGGTCGATCTTATGCGGGCCCATCTGCACCATATAGCCGGTGATTTGCAGGTTCGGGGCCAGTGCCTTGATTGCTTCGCGCGCCAAGCCGCCCGCAGCCACCCGCGCCGCAGTCTCGCGCGCCGAAGAGCGGCCGCCCCCGCGATAGTCGCGGATGCCGTATTTTTGGAAATAGGTGATGTCGGCGTGGCCGGGGCGGAACTTGTCCTTGATGTCGCCGTAGTCTTTGGAGCGTTGATCGGTGTTCTCGATCATCAGCTGGATCGGCGTTCCAGTGGTGACGCCTTCGAAGGTGCCCGAGAGTATCCGCACCTCATCCGCTTCCCGCCGCTGGGTGGTGTATTTGTTCTGGCCGGGTTTGCGCTTGTCCAACCACTGTTGGATCATCGCCTCGTCAATCGGCACTCCGGGGGGGCAGCCATCAATCGTGGCGCCAAGGGCGGGCCCGTGGCTCTCGCCCCATGTGGTGACCCGGTAAAGATGGCCAAAGCTGTTGATCGACATGGGCGGACCTCCTGTTGTCAAACCCTTAGCCGGGGCAGCGCCCTGCCTCAAGGGGATTTGCCTTGCCAATTGTGCAGGTCCGATCTACCCCTGACGCTACCTCGGGGGGCCTTTGGGCTGAGATGTACGTGTTGTGCGGACCCGTTGAACCTGAACCGGTTAACACCGGCGGAGGGAAGGTCCGGACAGACATCCACCTTTTACCTT
>Ga0209345_10000286_pt1 | contig 66314 bp, 53 predicted proteins | sample Cruoilmetagenom7_FD_187294 | JGI IMG/M metagenome (GOLD analysis project Ga0209345, IMG submission 187294) | Oil polluted marine microbial communities from Coal Oil Point, Santa Barbara, California, USA - Sample 7 (SPAdes) (version 2) | ecosystem: Environmental > Aquatic > Marine > Oil seeps ... | reverse complement strand
AACCTATCTGTTTGGTTGGCGCTTTGCTATCTGCACGCCATTTGTGTGATAAGGCTATTTTTTTTGCTGGTTCTAATAAACATGAAGCTGTGTTTGTAGTCCCTTTAACACCTGGAGTCGCTTCAATAACTTCGCCATTTCTATTCACAACTATTTTTACGATAACCATTCCAGATTCGTTACAATCTTGTCTAAATACTTGTTTTGTTGGTGCACCTCTTCCTCTCAATCCATAACCTACTCCTCCATTACCAGAACCTAGTTCACCAAAATAACTTGCTGCATAAGGGTCTCCATCAAGTTGTCCTTTATCTCCTGCTTTGTTGTCGTTTCCTTCTCCTCCAGTTTCTGTGCCTTCAGATTTACTAACACCACCAATTAAAGCATCTAATTTTTTCTTTTTTGCTTCTTTTTCTGCTTGTTCTTTCGCTATTTTATCTGCTTCTGCTTTAGCTTTAGCATCTGCTTCAGCTTGGGCTTTTGCCTTAGCATCAGCTATTTTTTTTGCCTTAGAATCAGCTTCTTTTTGCTTTTTCATGGCAATTGCCTCATCATTATTTTCAGTTAAAACATCTTCAGCTTTTGTTTTAGAAGCAGCAGCTTCTGGCTGTTTCTGTTCTTGCTGTTTAACGGTTTCTTGTGGCTGTTCTTCAACCTCTCTTGGTTCAGATTTAATAGGTTTTGTAGGTTGTACATCTCCACTACCAAAATCTGTAGTTCCAAAATTTACAGCAACACCATACTCTTCTGGAGGATCCATGTATTTCGTACCAACAACAAACAACAATAAGATAATCAACACTGAAATAAGAGCTGTTATTCTTGCTGAATTACGTTCATGTATGGTCTCAAAATACTTCATTATTAATTAGGTTTCACTGCCAAAATAACTTTAAACTTGTTTCTATTAGCAATATCCATAACTTTTACCACATGCTCTACAGGTACAGATTTTTCTGCTCTTAGAACTAAAGTTGGTTTATCTTCTGTAGATAATGCTGCTATCAACTCAGATTCCAGCACACTTTCACCAACTCGTTTTTGATCTATATAATACGTTAGGTCTTTTTTTATACTTACAGCAACAGATTTTTTATTTTCAGTTTTCCCACTAGCCTTTGGTAATAAAATATCTATAGCATTTGTAGTAACTAAGGTTGAAGCAAGCATAAAAAAGATAAGTAACAGAAATACAATATCTGTCATCGACGACATATTGAATTCTGGTGTCACTTTATTTCTTCCTCTTAAATTCATTAAATTGGCTCGTTTAAGTGATCTAAAAATTCTAACGAATTAGCTTCCATTTGATACACTACTTTATCAGTTTTAACCACTAAATGGTTATAAGCTATATACCCTATAATTCCAACTATTAAACCAGCAACAGTAGTTGTCATGGCTGTATAAAGACCATCTGCTAATAATTTAATATCTATTTGACCTCCAGAGTTTGCAATTTCGAATATGGAAAGAATCATTCCAATAACCGTTCCAAGAAATCCAATCATTGGTGCAGCTCCTGATATGGTAGCCAAAACACTCACGTTTTTTTCAAGACCATAAACCTCCAAACGTCCAGCATTTTCAATAGCTGTATTTATATCTTCTAAAGGTTTTCCTATTCGTGAAATTCCTTTACTAATAAGTCTTGATACAGGCGAATTAACTTGTGCACATAATACTTGAGCAGAATCTATTTTACCATTTGTAACATGATCTTTTATTTGATTCATAAAATTAGCATCCATTTTTGAGGCTGCTTTTATTGCAAACAAGCGTTCAAAATAAATGTAAGTTGCAACAATTAGCAGAACAAATAGAAGTGTAATAATTACCATTCCAGCAGTTCCACCACTTGTTATTAACTCTATAATGGACAACGTTTTTTCTACAGGTTCACCATCATTAAGTAACTCTGCGCCTTCTTGTATTAAAGTATTTAGCATAAATAAATTTTATTATTACGTTAATAACGTGAGTTTAATAATTAAATTATAATTTAAAAAATGGTTCTTGTAAACATAAAGGCTACTGCTCCTACTAAAAAGCCAATAAGTGCGAGCCAAGCTATTTTTTTCAAATACCAAAAGAAATCTATTTTTTCCATTCCCATTGCTACTACACCAGCTGCAGAACCTATAATCAACATACTACCACCTGTTCCAGCTGAATATGCAATAAAATGCCATAATTCATTATCTATTGGTTCTGAGAACATACCTAAACTTGCAGCTACTAATGGCACGTTATCTATAACAGCAGATCCTACGCCTAATAATAGCACAACCAAATCTGATACACCTCCATGATGCAACTCAGTTCCAAGCATTGGCATATTATCTTGTAAACTAGTAGCAAAACCAAATAAAATCCCTAAAGATTCTAAGGCTGCTACAGCCATTAAAATTCCTAAGAAGAATAAAATACTTGGCATTTCAATTCTTGAAAGCGAGCTATGAACAGGACTATGATGCCCTTGTGTATCTCCACCTTGATGTTCTGAATGAGATAATGTAAATTTTGAGCTACTATAGAGTTCAGCAAAAATAGCAACAACACCAAGAGCTAACATCATACCAACATAAGGTGGTAAATGTGTTATTGTTTTAAAAATAGGAACGGAAACGATTCCTCCAAGACCTAAGTATAGCATTGTTGAACTAAATCTACTTTTAGGTTTATTGTCTTCCTCTTCATTATTATTCTCTAAATCTCCTTTAAAAGCTGGTAAAAACGAAGCTATAAAAGTTGGTACAAGCATACATAATAAAGAAGGAATAAATAAGTAAACAAACAAATGTCCTGTAGTCACTTTTTTACCAATCCATAACATGGTTGTAGTTACATCACCAATTGGAGACCAAGCTCCACCTGCATTAGCTGCAATAATTATTAAACCAACATACCAAATACGTACGTTTCTGTCAAAAATTAATTTTTGTAAGATTGATAATAACACAATAGTTGCAGTTAAATTATCTATAATTGCTGAAAGGAAAAATGCTAAAAACGCAAAGATCCATAATATGCGTTTTTTACTTTTTGTTTTAACAAAACCTTTTATTGTAGCAAAGCCATCGAAATAATCAATAATTTCTACAATAGTCATGGCTCCTAAGAGGAATACTATAATTTCAGCTGTTTTACCAAGATGATGTAGTAGCGTTTCCTCCATCATATGCATCTTCTCTTCGTGTCCTAACATTCCAAAATTCTCTAATAAGGTATGCTTAGCCGAATCAAACCAAATTGGAAAATGTTCTAATCCCAAAGCTATTAATGCCCAACAAAGAGCCATCATTACTAAAGCTGGAATAAGCTTATCAATTTTTAAATTATGTTCTAATGTAATGGCTAAGTAGCCAACAACAAATATTATTATTATTATTGTTTCCATAAAATTCTATTAAATAAGTTGGGTTAAAGCAATTTCGAATGCCGTTTCACTTAATTCTGTTTTAGATTGATTTTTATTATATACGTTTTGGATAGCCTTTCTAATAGTCTCAGAAGTGTCATTAAAAATAGCTTCATCTGTTACTTGAACTTTTCTTTCCATAAAGTAAGCAAATACTCTTGCCATTCCACAATTTGATATAAAATCTGGAATTAAACTTACTCTATAATCTGTATGCTCCATAATAGAGCCAAAGAAAATTTCTTTATCTGCAAAAGGCACATTAGCACCACAAGAAATAACTTCTAATCCAGTATCTATCATTTCATCTATTTGATGAAGAGTAATAAGTCTTGAAGCAGCACAAGGAGCAAATATTTCTGTTTGTAGTGACCATATACGACTATTTATTTCCTCAAAAGGAATTAAATTATCTGCAACTAAAGTGTTTCCATCTTTATTAAGGAATAGTTCCGTAATTTCTTCAAAAGTAAATCCATCTTCATTGATTAATCCTCCTTCTCGATCTATAATTCCAACGATTTTTGCCCCCATTTGAGACAGATAAAATGCTGCAGCTGAACCAACATTTCCAAAACCTTGAACAATGGCTTTTTTTCCTTTCACAGAACCTCCATAAATAGAATAATATTGTTTTACAGCTTCGGCTACACCAAATCCTGTAATCATATCTGCAACTGTATATTTTCTAGAAACACTTGGAGAGAATTTTGGGTTTTCAATAACTTTAATAACTCCTTGTCTTAATTGACCAATTCTATTAATTTTATCTGCTTGAGTTGGTTTAAAATGACCTTCAAAAACCCCTTCTTGAGGATGCCAAACACCACTTTCTTCAGTAATTGGAATTACTTCGTGAATTTCATCTACATTTAAATCGCCTCCAGTACCATAATAACTTTTAAGCAAAGGTGATACAGCTTTATACCAACGCTCTAAAACTCCTTTTTTTCTTGGATCTTGAGGATCAAAATTGATTCCAGATTTAGCACCACCAATAGCAGGCCCTGAGACCGTAAACTTTACCTCCATTGTCTTTGCTAGAGATAAAACTTCATTCATGTCAAGTCCTTTTCTCATTCTGGTTCCTCCACCAGCAGCACCTCCTCGAAGCGAGTTAATAACTGTCCAGCCTTCGGCATCTGTTTCTGGGTCTTTCCAATTAAATACAATTTCTGGTTCTTTGGCTTCGTACTTTTGAAGTAATTCTTTCATCTAGGAGTTGGTTGTTAAATATGTAAACAAATATAAAAAACTAATAGCCTTTCGTATTAAAATTATAATATTTTTAATGTTTATAAATTATTCCAGAACTGTGGTCGTGTTTTGCACCTGTTACACTACTTAAACAGTTTATTTCTTCTCGTAATTTAAGCACTCCTAAAAGCCCAAAAACAATAGCTTCTTTAAATTCTACTAAAGTGTTTTTAGGAATTATTAATTTATTTGAAGTCTTACTTTGTATTCTTTCTATTAAAAACTCATGGTAGGCTCCACCACCTGTAATTAATACTTTTGAAATAGATGCTTTGTTTATTTCTTTAGCAATTTGAATTGCTACGTGTTCAACAAATGTTCTTAGAATATCTTTTGTAGCTAAATTAAATGAATCTATTATTGGTAATACCTCTCTCTCAACCCATTCTAAACCTAATGATTTTGGATAATTTTGTTTGTAAAATTCTAAACTATTTAAAGTTACTAATAGCTCTTTCTGAATTGCTCCTGTTGAAGCAATTTTACCTTCATCATCAAAATCTAATTTTAAAAAAGAAACATAATAATTCAAAACAATATTGACTGGACAAATATCATAGGCAATCCGTTTTCCATCTACTTCAGTTGAAATGTTAGCAAAACCTCCTAAATTCAAACAAAATTCATAGTCTTTAAATAATAGTGCATCTCCAATAGGAACCAATGGAGCTCCTTGACCTCCAAGTTCTACATCTTGAATCCTAAAATTGCAGACAATGGTTTCTTGTAAAATCTCATAAAGACTTAGTAAATTTCCAATTTGGTAAGTCAACTTATTTTCAGGTTGATGCAAAGCTGTATGACCATGAGAACAAACAGCGTCAATATCATTAATATTATTATTTTTAATAAATTCCTTGATAATTTTTGCTAAAAACTGGGTGTAATTGGCATCAATTTCTGCGACTTCTTTAATTGATTTTGAAACGAGATGTTTCAGAATATTAAACCATTTTTTAGGATATGCAACAGTTTCAGAACTATTAATTTTAAAAGACCAAGAGCCTATTTTATTATAAAAACTGACATAAACCAAGTCTATACCATCTAAAGAGGTACCTGACATCACTCCAACAATGCGATATTCAGTTTTATTCATATCTGGTAAAAATAACAATCCATTTTGAAAAAATGCTAATAAAAAAGTATCTTTGACCACTTTTAAATAATTCTATAATTAAAAAAAACTATGGATTTTAATCTAACCGAAGAACATATCATGATTCGCGATGCAGCTCGCGACTTTGCACAAACCGAGTTACTTCCTGGTGTTATTGAACGAGATAACGCTCAAACTTTTCCAAACGAAATAGTACGTAAAATGGGAGAGCTAGGATTTATGGGCATCATGGTTAATCCAAAATATGGTGGCTCTGGCATGGATGCTATTTCTTACGTATTAATTATGGAAGAATTATCTAAGATAGACGCTTCTGCTTCTGTTATGGTTTCTGTAAACAACTCTTTGGTTTGTTATGGTCTAGAAGCTTATGGAAATGAAGAACAAAAACAAAAATACTTAACTAAATTAGCTACAGGAGAAGTTATTGGTGCTTTTTGTTTAAGTGAACCTGAAGCAGGTAGTGATGCAACTTCGCAAAAAACGACTGCTATAGACATGGGAGACCACTATGTTTTAAACGGAACAAAAAACTGGATTACAAATGGTGGACGTGCTGAAGTTTATTTAGTAATTGCACAAACTGATAAAGACAAAGGTCATAAAGGAATCAATGCTTTTATTGTTGAAAAAGGCATGCCTGGATTTGATGTAGGACCAAAAGAAGATAAGTTAGGGATTAGAGGCAGTGATACACATACCTTACAATTTAACGATGTAAAAGTCCCTAAAGAAAATAGAATTGGTGAAGATGGATTTGGGTTTAAATTCGCTATGAAAACACTTTCTGGTGGACGTATTGGAATTGCTGCTCAAGCACTAGGAATTGCATCAGGTGCTTATGAATTAGCTTTAAAATATTCTAAAGAACGTAAAGCTTTTGGAACAGAAATTTGCAATCATCAAGCTATTGCTTTTAAATTAGCAGATATGGCAACTGAAATTGAAGCTGCTAGAATGTTAGTTATGAAAGCTGCTTGGGATAAAGACCAAGGAAACAACTATGATATGTCTAGTGCTATGGCGAAACTTTATGCCTCACAAGTAGCTATGACTCATTCTGTTGAAGCAGTACAAATACATGGTGGAAATGGATTTGTAAAAGAATATCATGTTGAACGTTTAATGCGTGATGCAAAAATTACTCAGATATACGAAGGGACTAGTGAAATTCAAAAAATTGTAATCTCGAGAGGTGTATTGAGAGATTAACATTCTTCTTTTTGTAATCTCGAGAGGCGTTTTAAAAGATTAAAATTCCTTTTTTGAGAATCTCGAAATAAGTGTCTTTAGAAATTAACATTTTATAAAAAGAAAAAGTCCCAGCAATTTGTTGGGATTTTTTATATCGATATTTTAAATACAATCAACTTGCTTTAGTCAAAGGAATTATATAACCATCTGTTTCGAAGTATTTTTCAGATTTAATAATGTTAAGTAACCAATCTAAATGATTCTCAGATTTTTTTTTAAAACTGTAGTTTAAAGTTGCTTCCATAATTATAGTGTTTAATATATAGTTGAACAATTCTAAATTACAAACTAAAAACGTTTACTACATAATTTATCGGATTAACTAAACTGTTAACTACCTTATTTACAGATAATTACACAAACACTCGATATGTTACAGCTTAAACTTCGGGCAATTTCATAAAAAAGACCAATCAGAATTTTACCAGATTGGTCTTAAAATATTTAATTTATAAAATTGGATATTACATATTTCGTCTATACTGTCCTCCTACTTCAAACAGAGCTGAAGTAATTTCGCCTAAAGAACACACTTTACAAACATCCATTAAAGCTTCAAAAATATTTTCATTATGAATCGCTCTTTGTTGAAGATCTTTTAACAAATCATCAGTATCATTTGCTTGATGAAGATTTTCTAATGTTTTTATTTGAAATTGTTTCTCTTCTTCAGTTGCTCTAATAACTTCAGCAGGTAAAACCGTTGGAGAGCCTTTAGAACTTAAAAAGGTATTTACACCAATTATTGGAAATTCTCCGTTGTGTTTTAAAGTTTCGTAATACAAACTTTCCTCTTGTATTTTAGAACGCTGGTACATAGTTTCCATAGCACCTAATACACCACCTCTTTCAGTTATTCTGTCGAATTCCAAAAGAACTGCTTCTTCAACCAAATCGGTTAATTCTTCAATAATAAATGACCCTTGAATTGGGTTTTCATTCTTAGCCAATCCTAATTCTTTATTAATAATTAATTGAATTGCCATAGCACGACGAACAGATTCTTCAGTTGGTGTAGTAATCGCTTCATCATAGGCATTTGTATGTAACGAGTTACAGTTATCGTAAATAGCGTATAAGGCTTGAAGCGTTGTACGAATATCATTAAAATCAATTTCTTGAGCATGTAAGCTACGTCCAGACGTTTGAATATGGTATTTCAACATTTGCGCTCTAGCATTAGCTCCATATTTATGCTTCATTGCTTTTGCCCAAATTTTACGAGCTACTCGACCAATAACAGCATATTCTGGATCGATACCATTTGAGAAGAAAAACGATAAGTTTGGTCCAAACTTATTGATATCCATACCACGACTTAAATAATATTCCACGTAAGTGAATCCGTTAGATAATGTTAAAGCTAACTGCGTAATTGGATTCGCTCCAGCTTCTGCAATATGATATCCAGAGATCGATACTGAATAGAAATTACGTACGTTATTCTCAATAAAATATTCTTGAACATCTCCCATTAAGCGTAAGGCAAATTCAGTAGAAAAAATACAGGTATTTTGCGCTTGATCTTCTTTTAAAATATCTGCTTGCACTGTTCCTCTAACTTGCGCAATCGTATTCCTTTTAATTTCTGCATACACATCTGCTGGCAAAACTTGATCTCCAGTAACACCAAGAAGCATTAAACCTAATCCATTGTTTCCTTCTGGTAAATCGCCATTATAAGATGGACGAACTTTACCTTTATATATTTTAGCAATTTTTGCTTCAACTTCTTTTTCTAGACCATTTTCTTTAATGTAAAATTCACATTGTTGGTCTATGGCAGCATTCATAAAGAATCCTAACAACATTGGTGCAGGACCATTGATTGTCATACTTACAGATGTCATAACGTTTGCTAAATCGAAACCAGAATATAACTTCTTCGCATCATCTAAACAACAAATAGAAACACCAGCATTCCCTATTTTTCCGTAAATATCTGGACGTAAATCTGGATCGTTTCCGTAAAGAGTCACACTATCGAAAGCTGTAGATAAACGCTTAGCTGGTAAACCTGCACTTACATAATGAAATCGTCTGTTGGTACGTTCTGGTCCACCTTCTCCAGCAAACATTCTGGCAGGATCTTCACCTGTTCTTTTAAATGGATATAATCCAGATGCATAAGGAAATTCTCCTGGTACATTTTCTTGTAAACACCATCTTAAAATATCTCCCCAAGCCTGATATTTTGGTAAAGCTACCCTTGGAATCTGCAAATGTGAAAGCGATTCTGTATGCGTTTCTATTTTTATTTCTTTATCTCTTACTTTGAAAGAATAAATTGGGTTTTTGTATTTATTTACTTTTTCACTCCAACCTGTAATCACTTCCCAATTGTAAGGATCTAGATTAAGTTTTACACGATCGAATTCTTTGAAGAGGAGTTTTAATAACTGTAGTTCAGATTCCTCGTCAGTTGTCCCTCCTTCTGTCGGAATAACATTACCTTTGTCTTTCTGAACTTGTTTCAGAATCTCATCTTCATTTAAACCTAGTTTACCAATAAAAGACGTCTCGACTTCGCTCGACGAGACATTAGCTACCGAACCTATGGTTTTATAAATTCCATATAGCTTTTGAGCTACTTCAACTTGCTTATTAGCCTTATTATCATACCCACGATTATTTTCAGCAATTTCAGATAGATAACGTGTTCTTGAAGGTGGAATAACAAAAATCTTCTCACTCATTTCATCTGAAACTTGAAAAGTTGATTTTAAATCCGTATCTGTTTTTTCAACCAATTCATCCATCACAGCTTTATAAAGCGTGTTCATTCCTGGGTCGTTAAATTGAGATGCAATTGTTCCAAACACAGGTAAATCATCTTGAGGTGTATCCCAAAGATTGTTGTTCCGCATGTATTGTTTCTTCACATCACGCAATGCATCAAGAGAACCCCTTTTATCAAATTTGTTAATAGCCACTAAATCGGCAAAATCTAACATGTCGATTTTTTCCAACTGTGTAGCAGCACCAAATTCTGGTGTCATAACATATAAAGACACATCTGAATGCTCTATAATTTCGGTATCTGATTGTCCAATTCCTGAAGTTTCAAGAATAATTAAATCGTATTCAGCAGCTTTTAAAACCTCAACAGCTTCATGTACATATTTAGATAAAGCCAAATTAGATTGACGTGTTGCCAAACTACGCATATAAACTCTTGGTGAGTTGATAGCATTCATACGAATACGATCTCCAAGTAAAGCGCCTCCTGTTTTTCGTTTTGAAGGATCCACTGAAACTAAACCAACTGTCTTTTTTGGAAAATCGATTAAAAATCGTCTAACCAACTCATCTACTAATGATGATTTTCCTGCTCCACCAGTTCCTGTAATTCCTAAAACTGGTGTTTTAGAGTTCTTATTTTTATTATGAATTTTATCTAAAGTGCCTTTTGCTACATCTGGAAAGTTTTCAGCAGATGAAATAACTCTTGCAATTGCTTTTGAGTTTTTCTTTGGAAGCATTTCTAACTCGCCATTTAAAGAATCTCCTATAGCAAAGTCTGATTGCTCTACCAAATCGTTAATCATACCTTGAAGCCCAAGTTCTCTACCATCATCTGGCGAATAGATTCGTGAAATACCATAATCCATTAATTCCTTAATCTCTGATGGCAGGATGACTCCTCCACCACCACCAAAAATCTTGATATGCTCAGCTCCTTTTTCCTTTAACAAGTCGTACATATACTTAAAGTACTCGTTATGACCTCCTTGATAAGACGTTAAACAAATGGCATTTGCATCTTCTTGAATAGCTGTATTTACAACCTCTTCAACACTTCTGTCATGACCTAAATGAATCACTTCAACTCCTGTTGCTTGAATAATTCGACGCATAATATTTATGGACGCATCGTGGCCATCAAATAATGATGCTGCAGTTACTATTCGTACTTTATGTTTAGGTTTATAAGGAGTAACTTGTTTCATAGTATGTTTCGCTTTAACGAAAATAGTATTAATTAAACTTCAAATTTTGGTGAGGCAAATTTAAGGAATATTCAAAGATTTCTTAGCATTTTAAGAATATTATAAGTGTCTAAAAATCAAAAAACCTTTCTTCCTAATACTGATTTCTACTTCTTTTCTACTTTTCAACAACTACAAAAAAAACTAAAACAAAATATTAGGCATAACGATTGAAATGTTCTCATTTGTAAAATCATCTTTGCAAAAGATATAAAACTCAAAATGAGAAGTCAACTCAGCAACTTATTAACAAACCAAACATTTAACTTGCTGAATTCTATTATTTTAGATATATTTAATTTTCAAAAATATGAGTAATGGAAAAATCATCTGAAATAAAAGAAACACAATTCAGGTTACAAAAACGCTATAAGCAATTAATTGAACAGGCTTATAACTTACGAGAAGCAGATTCTGCAATGAGTGATATTTCTGAGTTTAAAGCTATCAAACTGTTAAACAAATTAAACAGATTAAAATATTTAAGTAGAGAAGTTTCTCAGCCATCAACTATTTAATTTTAGATGATTCCTATCCAAATATTTAAAATAAACCAGTAATTTCTCCATCTTCATTTATATCTATACCTTCAGATGCTGGATGAGCAGGTAAACCAGGCATTCTCATAATATCGCCTGTTATTGGGATTAGAAATCCAGCTCCAGACGCTATTTCAATTTCTCTAACTGTAATAATAAAATCTTTAGGACGACCTAATAATTTTGGATTATCGGATAATGATTTTTGTGTTTTCGCTATACAAATAGGTAAATGACCTAAACCTAAATGCGAAATTTTTTGTAAATGCAGTTTCGCTTTAGAAGTATAATCTACATGTTCTGCTCCATAAATTCTTGTTGCTATAGCTTCAATTTTTTCAGTTACTGGAGATTCCCAACCATACAATGGTTTGAAATCTGAAACATTAGATTCAATAACATCAATAACATTTTGTGCTAACTCTAAAGCACCTTCTCCTCCTTTTGACCAAACATCCGCAACAGCAACTCGAACACCTTTAGTTTGTGCGAATTTTTTTATAATATTAATTTCAGATTCACTATCTGTAGTGAACTTATTTATTGCAATTACAGGAGCTACTTTAAATTTTGCAATATTTTCTAGATGCTTTTCTAAATTTGGAAGTCCCTTTTTTAAAGCTTCAGTATCTGGAATAGTTAAAGATTTAAGTGATGTACCACCATGATATTTTAGCGCTCGAACTGTTGTTGTTAGCACAACAGCTTTTGGCTTTAATTTTGCACTTTGGCATTTAATATCAAAAAACTTCTCAGCTCCTAAATCAAACCCAAATCCAGCCTCAGTTACTGTATATTCTGAATGAGACATGCCCATTAATGTAGCAATAACCGTATTTGTTCCTTGAGCAATATTAGCGAATGGACCACCATGAATTATTGCAGGATTACCTTCAATAGTTTGCACTAAATTAGGCTTAATTGCATCTTTGAGCAATACTGTCATAGCGCCTTGAGCTTTTAAATCTCTCGCATAAATAGGCTCTCTATCATAAGTATAACCAATAAATATCTTACCTAGTCGTTCTTTAAGATCATTAAGATTCTCAGCTAAACATAGAATAGCCATTATTTCTGATGCTGCAGTAATATCAAATCCAGTTTCTCTTGGTACACCAGATGTTGTACCTCCAAGACCAACGATAACACGTCTTAAAGCACGATCATTTAAATCAAAAACACGTTTCCAACTAATTGTGCGTGGATCTAGGCGTAACGATGTTGTTTTGCTTTGTATGTTATTATCAATAATGGCTGCAAGCAAATTATGTGCTTTTTCAATAGCTGCAAAGTCTCCTGTAAAATGAAGATTAATATCTTCCATTGGCAAAACTTGTGAAAACCCTCCTCCTGTTGCACCTCCTTTAATACCAAAAACAGGACCTAAAGATGGCTCTCGCAATACAACAGTTGTCTTTTTATTTAACCTATTCAACCCTTCAGACAAGCCTATGGATATCGTTGTTTTCCCTTCTCCAGCAGGAGTTGGCGAAATAGCTGAAACCAAAATAAGATGACTTTTATTTGCTTTCTGCTTGTCTATCGCTTTTAATGGGAGTTTTGCCTTATACTTACCATACATTTCAATATCGTCTGGGTCTAAGCCAAACTTTTTGGCAATGGACGAAATGGGTTTTAATTTAATGGTTTTAGCAATGTCTAGATCAGTCATATTGGATTACATTCGTGAAAAAATTAACAATGTTAAAAGTATAAAATGAATGCAAAAGGTCTTATGACTTTTATCATATTCATTATTGTTTCAAACTAATTTTTGTAGATGAAGTCTTTTAAAATAATCAAACACTTTTATCAAACGACTACCATACCATGAGAACATTTCGCCATCCACTAATACTACTTTTGCCTGAGGGAATTTTAATTTTAGTTCCTTAATATGTTCTTCTTTAAATGGAAAAGGTTCTGTAGAAAGCATAATAACTTCAACATCTTTGTCTAGATCTTTTTCTAAATCAATTTCTGGATACCTCTCTAACTCCTTAAAATAATTTTCAAACTTACTTTCACTCAACAAAGCATTAATGAATGTGTTTTTTGCAGCAACCATCCACGGATTTTTCCAAATAAAATAAGCCGTCTTTAATTGAGGTTGATTTTTAATGTAAATGTGAAATTCTTGTTGCTTCTTTTTAATTTCTGTAATTATTTTTTCAGCATTCTCTTCAACTGAAAATAGACTTCCATACATATTGATTAATTCCAAACAATCTTCAATACTATAAATATCACTTAAATGAACAGGAGCAATTGTCTCTAATTCTGCAATCATTTCTTCTGTATTTTCTTCTTTATTACAAAGAATGATGTCTGGATTGAGAGTTTTTATCTTATCGAAATGGACTTGTTTTGTTCCTCCAACTACTGCAACATTAGAGATTAGATGATGGGGATGCACACAGAATTTTGTGATTCCAACAATGGAAGATTCAAGACCTAAATCGCAAATTAATTCTGTTTGTGAAGGAACTAATGAAACAATCCGTTTAGGGATTTGATTTATTTGAATGCCTCTATTTAGTTGGTCTGTTATTGTCATTGCGAAGAAAATTTATAATTTTCTGTGGCAATCTCTTTTTTTATATAGAGATTCTCAGATTACTCATTCAAAATAGCTTCCATTTGTTCTTGAAGTTCTTTTGCTTTAATTGCCGCAGCTTGAGCAAAATCATTATTATTGGAAGCATAAATAATGCCTCTTGAAGAATTAATAAGTAACCCTACATTTTTGTTTAAACCATATTTACAAACATCTTCTAAATTTCCACCTTGTGCTCCAATACCTGGAACAAGCAAAAAGCTATCTGGAACTATGCTTCTAATGTCTGCAAAATATTCGGCTTTGGTTGCACCAACAACATACATCAAGTTTTCAGAATTCTTCCAAGTTTTAGATGTTTCTAAAACTTTTTTATACAACTGCTTTCCATCAACCATTTTTGTTTGAAAGTCGAAAGCACCTTCATTAGAAGTTAAGGCTAACATGATGGTATGTTTATTCTCGAAAGCCAAAAAAGGCTCTATTGAATCTTTTCCCATGTATGGAGCAACAGTTACGCTATCGAAAACTAAATCTTCAAAAAAAGCTTTTGCATACATACTACTAGTATTACCAATATCTCCTCTTTTTGCATCAGCAATTGTAAAAATTTCTGGATGGGTTTCATTTAAATAGTTGATTGTTTTTTCTAAAGATTTCCACCCTTTTAAACCATAAGCTTCATAAAATGCTGTATTTGGTTTATAAGCAACACACAGATGATGAGTTGCATCAATAATTGCCTTATTAAAAGCAAAAATGGGATCTTCTTCATTTAATAAATCCTGTGGTATTTTATTTAAATCGACATCTAACCCTATGCACAAGAAGGATTTCTTTTTTATGATTTGATCTGTTAATTGTTGTGTTGTCATCTTATAAAAAAAGCCTCAAAAAGAGGCTAGGTTTTAAATAATATCAGTATTTGCTTTTAGCTTTTCGGTATTCTCAGCTAATTGAAGTTCGTCTATAATTCGTTGGATATCGCCATTTACAATATTACTTAAATCGTATAACGTCAATCCAATTCTATGATCTGTAACTCGTCCTTGAGAATAGTTATAGGTTCTAATTTTAGCAGATCTATCTCCAGAACTTACCATAGAGCCACGTTTTTCAGCATCTTCAGCATTTTTCTTTGCTAATTCCATATCGTACAACCTGGAACGCAACACTTTAAATGCTTTCTCTTTATTTTTATGTTGTGATTTTTGATCTTGACATTGTGCCACCAAACCAGTAGGAACGTGTGTTAAACGTACTGCAGAATAAGTTGTATTAACAGATTGACCTCCTGGACCAGAAGAACAGAAAAAATCAATACGTACATCTTTTGGGTTAATTTCTATATCAAATTCTTCAGCTTCAGGAAAGACCATAACAGTTGCAGCACTTGTATGTACACGACCTTGTGTTTCTGTTTGTGGTACACGTTGTACACGATGCACTCCAGCTTCAAACTTTAAAGTTCCATAAACATCATCTCCAGTTACTTCAAATTGGATTTCTTTAAATCCACCATTGGTTCCTTCGCTATAATCTACAGTATCTACTTTCCAACCTTTACTTTCGCAATATTTGGAATACATTCTAAATAAATCTCCAGCAAAAATACTAGCTTCGTCTCCACCAGTTCCTGCACGTAATTCAACCACAGCATTTTTAGAATCTTCAGGATCTTTAGGAATTAAAAGAACTTTTATTTCTTCTTCCAATTTTGGAATCCCTTCTTTAGCTTCATCGTACTGCATTTTAGCCATATCAACCATCTCTGGATCACTACCATCTGAAATGATTTCTTCAGCTTCTTTAAGGTTTTCAGTAAGCTCTATATATTGCTCACGCTTATCCATTAATAAACGTAAATCTTTATATTCTTTATTTAATTCTACATAACGCTTTTGATCTGTCATTATATCTGGTTGGATAATTAAATCGCTAACCTCATCAAAACGTTGCTTCACTATTTGTAACTTATCTATCATGTATCATTCTAAATTGTATGTCAAAAATACGATAATTTATGGATTTAATAATTTTTAGATTCTTCAATTTTAACCTAAAACAATTTACTGGAAATATTTTACTAAAAAAGTCGTTTTTATACTATGAAACAGCATTTTGGAGCCATATTATTATTCTACAGACCTTATGTTATTTGGTCGTTTATAATCAATATTGTGATTACTATTTTGAGTCCACAAATTTTTCCTGCTATTTTAACTAAATTATTTTTAACAATCCTTTTGTGGTTCCTTGTAAATGAAACACACGCAAAAAGGAAACTGAATTTTTACAGAAATCTAGGCATTTCTTCTTTAAGACTTTTCACATCCATTTTTATCATAGATGTTTTGATAATGATTGCTTATCTTTCATTCATCAAAGTATTTATATAAAAAAAGGGACGCTAAATTAGCTTCCCTTTTTCTTAAAATATTTACAAAAAAAAACTATCCGCATTTAGAAGAACCACAGTCCTTACAAGTCAAACAACCTTCTTGATAAATTAAGTTCTCTGAACTACAATTAGTACAGGTTTGCCCTTTTACTTGTGTTCCATCTTCCACATATCTTTTTAACGCACGAACTACACCATTTTTCCATGTATTAATAGACTCACTATCTAATTGCAAACTATTAATTAAATCAACAATTTTATCTATTGGCATACCATGTCGCAACGTACTTGAAATCAACTTAGCATAATTCCAAAATTCTGGATTAAATTTATGAGACAAGCCTTCAATAGTGGTTTTGTAGCCTCTAATGTTTTTATATTGAAAATCGTAACGAGAAGAGCCATTCTCATCCTTACTTTTAATAATATGACCTTTGTTTGCCCAACGAGGAATTAAAATACCATCTTCATCGTCTGCCAAACCAGTAAATACTTCATAAGGTTTTCCATCTATCAACCCAATAAAAGCGATCCATTTTTCTTTATTATTTTGAAAACGAACCACATCTGCCTCTAACACTTGTGGACGTTTTGTTGGGAATGCTGTTAGTAATTCTTGAGCTTCGTCTTCTGTTTTTTCTTCATTTGAAATTAACACGCCTGAACGAGAACCATCCCGATAAACCGTAACACCTTTACAACCTGCTTCCCAAGCTTCTAGATACAATTGTCCTACTAATTCTTCAGTAGCATCATTTGGTAAATTGATAGTCACACTTATAGAATGATCCACCCATTTTTGGACTGCTCCTTGCATATTAACTTTGCTCATCCAATCCACATCGTTAGAAGTTGCTTTATAATAAGGCGATTTTTTCACCATAGCATCTAGCTCTTTTTGGTCGTAATTATCTGAGACTTCTAAACCATTTACCTCCATCCATTGTTTGAACCTGTGATGGAACACCACGTATTCTTCCCAAGAATCTCCAACCTCATCCACAAAATCGACACGAACGTTTTTATCGTTTGGATTTACTTTTCTTCTACGCTTGTAAACTGGCATAAAAACAGGTTCTATTCCTGAAGATGTTTGCGTCATTAGACTCGTAGTGCCAGTTGGAGCAATAGTTAACAAGGCTATATTTCTACGTCCATGTTCCATCATTTCATAATACAACTTATCGTCTGCTTCTTTTAAACGTTTAATAAATGGATTGTTTTTTTCACGCTCTGAATCGAAAATTTCGAAAGCACCTCTATCTTTTGCTGCATAAACTGACGCTCTATAAGCTTCAATTCCTAATGTTTTGTGTACTTCAACAGAAAAAGCATTTCCTTTTTTGCTTCCGTATTTGATACCTAAAGCTGCAAGCATATCTCCTTCAGCTGTAATACCAATTCCAGTTCTACGACCTTCACTTGCTTTCTTTTTAATATTTAACCACAGATTTTTTTCAGTTGCTTTTACTTCATCAATTTCTGGATCTGCATCAATTTTAGCAATAATAGCATCGATTTTCTCTAACTCTAAATCGATAATATCGTCCATGATACGTTGCGCTACATGAATGTGTTTTTTGAATAATTCGAAGTTAAATGAAGCATTTTCTGTAAACGGATTTTCGACATAAGAAAATAAATTCATAGCCAACAAACGACAAGAATCGTAAGGACACAATGGAATTTCGCCACAAGGATTTGTTGAAACCGTTTTATAACCTAAATCTGCATAGCAATCTGGAACAGATTCATTAATAATAGTATCCCAAAATAAAATACCTGGTTCTGCAGACTTCCATGCATTATGGACTATTTTCTTCCAAATTTTATTAGCTTCAATAGTTTTTGAAAACTTAGGAGTTTGACTAAAAATTGGATATTTCTGAGTATAATTTCCATTCGCTTTTACAGCTTTCATGAATTCGTCGTCGATTCTCACTGAAACGTTAGCTCCAGTCACTTTACCTTGCTCTAATTTAGCATCGATAAAATCTTCTGAATCTGGATGATTGATAGAAACTGACAACATTAAAGCGCCACGACGTCCATCTTGCGCTACTTCGCGAGTAGAATTAGAATAACGCTCCATAAAAGGAACAATTCCTGTAGAAGTTAAAGCAGAATTTTTTACAGGAGAACCTTTAGGTCTAATGTGAGATAAATCATGACCAACACCTCCACGACGTTTCATAAGTTGTACTTGTTCCTGATCGATTTTCATGATGCCTCCATACGAATCTGAATTGCCATCGTTTCCAATAACAAAACAATTAGAAAGCGATGCTATTTGGTATGGATTTCCAATTCCTGCCATCGGGCTTCCTTGAGGGACTATATATTTAAAATCTTTAATTAAGTCGAAAACTTCTTGTTCTGATAGAGGGTTTGGATAACGTGTTTCGACTCTTGCAATTTCTTTTGCAATACGTTTATGCATATCGTTTGGAGTAAGCTCGTATAAATTACCTTCAGAATCTTTTAAAGCATATTTATTTATCCAAACACGAGCAGCAAGATCGTCGCCTTTAAAATATTTTACTGAAGCTTCAAATGCTTCATCTTGAGAATAAGTTGCAGGAACAACAATAGGTTGGGTTTGTGTTGGCATATTTTTGGATTAATTAAAATTTTTTATATTCTTTTTGAGACCATAAAGAACGTAAAAAAAATAAACTTCAAGCATGATAAAAATCATAAAGTTTACAATAAAAAAATGTAATTATTTGCTTGTTAGCTGTTTAAGAATTTATTAACAATAAAAAGTTAACAAATTTATTATTTTTATTCTGAAGTGAGTTTGTTTATATAACAAAGAAAACTAAAGATTATCTCTTAAAACCTATTATTAATTCTCAATAAAATTAATACTTAAATTCACCGAATTCGCTAGTTATTGTAAGTTGTTTTTTATCTGACACCTCTACACTACCAACAATTTTAGCATCTACATTGAAAGACCTAGAGATGTTAATAATGTCTTGAGCAATTTCTGGAGACACATACAACTCCATACGATGTCCACAGTTAAATACTTGATACATTTCTTTCCAATCTGTTTTAGACTGCTCTTGTATGAGCTTAAACAGAGGAGGGACAGGAAACATATTATCTTTTATAATATGAAGGCTTTCAATAAAATGAAGAATCTTTGTTTGAGCTCCACCACTACAATGAATCATGCCATGTATGGTATCACTATTATATTTAGATAAAATACTCTTAATTATAGGAGCATATGTTCTAGTTGGAGATAAAACCAATTTCCCTGCATCTATAGGTGAGTTTTCTACAGAATCTGTAAGCTTAACTTGTCCTGAATACACCAAGTCTTCAGGCACTGAAGCATCGAAGCTTTCTGGATATTTTTCAGCTAAATACTTATGAAAAACGTCGTGTCTTGCAGAGGTTAACCCATTAGAACCCATTCCTCCATTATATTCATTCTCATATGTTGCTTGTCCAAAAGACTCTAGTCCTACAATAACATCTCCTGGTTGAATATTAGCGTTATCTATAACATCTTTACGTTTCAATCTAGCAGTAACTGTAGAATCTACAATAATGGTTCGAACTAAATCGCCTACATCAGCAGTTTCTCCTCCTGTAGAATGAATGGTAATCCCAAATGATTTTAAATCTGAAATAAGCTCTTCTGTTCCGTTAATGATAGCAGAAATAACATCTCCTGGAATTAGGTTTTTATTTCTACCAATAGTTGAAGACAGCATGATATTATCTGTAGCACCTACACAAAGTAAATCGTCCACATTCATAATAAGTGCATCTTGAGCAATGCCTTTCCAAACCGAAATATCTCCAGTTTCTTTCCAATACATATAAGCTAACGAACTTTTGGTTCCAGCTCCATCTGCATGCATCACTAAGCAGTAATCTAAATCGTTAGTTAAATAATCTGGTACGATTTTACAAAACGCACTTGGAAAAAGGCCTTTATCGATGTTTTTTATAGCGTTGTGTACGTCTTCTTTTGAAGCCGAAACACCTCTTTGCGAATATCTTTTACTTATTTCTCCACTCATGAAATATGTTTGAATTGCAAAAGTAAGAATTGTAATTTATTTAATCGTTATTAATAGTACTGGAATTGACAAAAGTAGATATCAAATTAAACACACAAACCTGCTTCATTTTTAAGACGCTAGATTGAAAAATATTAAAATTAAAGCATCTTAATCCATTCTATTCTGAAAAAAATATCTGATTTATAAATATAAAAAAAACACTAATTGCTGTTGAAAAATTTCAAGCACAATTAGTGTTTTCATTTCAACCTTAGTAAAGGTGAAAAATTTGATTTTTTATAGTGCAGGTTGTTCAAGAACAACCAAGTCTTTTTGCGAATCTACTTTTGTATTCTCATTATTTTTTTGAGAGAATATTAAAGTTGCCGCCATAAGCATAAGAACACTTATTATGAGCCTTTTCATGTTAAACTGAATAATTGATTAATAGCACTGCTAAAATACTAAAAAACGACCTAAGTGTTTGAGCATTTTACAAGTTTTCGTTGATATACATTTTTAATCAGATAAACGACATTGAAAAACAAAAAAGTCTTGCCATAGCAAGACTTTAAAAGTTTATTTAGTAAACTAAAATTATTTTGTAAAAAGTAATTCTCTGTATTTAGTTAATGGCCAAAGCTCATCATCCACCAATAATTCTAGTTTATCACAATGATATCTAATCTCGTCGAAAAGTGGCTTTACTTTATTACAATAAACATGTGCTTTTTTCTCAATATCATCGATATTATTAGCAACTTTTCTTTCGTTTGTCATTTTAGTAACATTCGAATTAATAGCCTCAATGTGGCCTGAGATTTGTTCAATTAAACTCATTTGCTGTTTTGCTAATTTCTTAAATCCAGTTCCATAAATTTCTTTTAGTCCCTTTACATTTTCAATAAGAATATTTTGGTATCTAACAGCTGTTGGCACTACATGATTTCTAGCAATATCACCCAAAACACGTCCTTCAATTTGAATGTGCAGAACATATTCCTCCATTTCAATTTCATATCTTGAAACAGTTTCAATTTTATTCATAACACCCAATTCTTCAAAAAGACTGATAGCTTTTTTAGAGACCTTTGCTTTTAATGCTTCAGGAGTTGTTTTATTATTACTTAAACCTCTCTTTTTTGCCTCTTTTTCCCATGCATCTCCATAACCATTTCCTTCGAATAATATATTTTTTGATTTCTTAATATACTCTCTTAAAATATTAAAAATAGCTTCATCTTTTTTAAGGTCTTTTTTCTTAATCAACGAATCAACTTCAGCTTTAAATTCTATCAATTGTTTTGCTACAATGGTATTTAAAACAGTCATTGGATTAGCACAATTTGCTTTAGAACCAACTGCTCTAAATTCAAATTTATTACCAGTAAAAGCAAAAGGGGATGTTCTATTTCTATCTGTATTATCAAGTAAGATTTCAGGTATTTTACCTACAACATTCAATTTTAAATCTGTCTTTTCTTCAGGAGAAAGTTTGCCATTTGTTACATTCTGTAATTCATCCAACACACTTGTTAATTGCTCTCCAATAAATACAGAAATAATAGCTGGAGGCGCTTCGTTAGCACCTAAACGATGATCGTTACTAGCCGAAGCTATTGAAGCTCTAACCAATTCTTCGTAATCATAAACAGCTTTAATAGTGTTTATAAAGAATGTTAAAAATTGAAGATTACTCATAGGTGTTTTCCCTGGCCCTAATAAGTTAACACCAGTATTTGTACTTAAACTCCAGTTGTTATGTTTGCCTGAACCGTTAACACCAGCAAATGGCTTCTCGTGAAATAGCACTTTAAAATCATGACGTTCTGCCACTTTATCCATAACATCCATGAGTAATGAATTATGGTCAACTGCTAAATTTGCCTCATCGTAAACTGGCGCTAATTCGAATTGATTTGGAGCAACCTCGTTATGTCTTGTTTTAACCGGAATACCAAGCAACATACATTCTGTTTCTAAATCACGCATATATTGCATGGCTCTGTTAGGAATGGTCCCAAAGTAATGATCGTCTAATTGCTGACCTTTAGCAGATGAGTGTCCTAAAAGCGTTCTTCCAGTTAAAAGAACATCTGGTCTTGAAGCTACTAATGCCTTATCAATTAAAAAATATTCTTGTTCCCACCCTAAAGATGCATTAACCTTTTTTACATTCTTATCGAAATACTTACAAACATCAACTGCCGCATTATCTATAGCTTGTAAGGCTCTTAATAAAGGTGTTTTATAATCTAAAGCTTCTCCTGTATAAGACACAAAAACAGTTGGAATACACAAAGTAGTCCCATAAATAAATGCTGGTGATGTTGGATCCCAAGCAGTATATCCTCTTGCTTCAAACGTATTTCTAATACCTCCATTTGGAAAACTAGATGCATCTGGCTCTTGCTGTACTAATTGTCCTCCACCAAATTTTTCGATGGCTCTTCCATTACCTATTGGCTCAAAAAAAGCATCATGTTTTTCTGCTGTTGAACCTGTTAACGGCTGAAACCAGTGAGTATAATGAGTAGCTCCTTTAGAAATTGCCCACTCTTTCATACCTGTAGAAATATGATCTGCAACAACTCGATCTATCTTTGTGCCATTATGCATGGCATCCATAACGCTATTAAATGCTTCTTTTGTTAAATATTGACGCATTTTATCTTCGTTAAAAACATTCAATCCGAAAAGTTCAGATCTACGAATATTTTCTTCAATTTTAATAGACTTTCTATTAATAGATTCTTTAATAGCATGAAATCTTAGAGTAGACATAATAAATATTGTTTAGATTTATTTAATTCTTATAGGGCAAATCTATAAAAAATATAAATAAACAAACCAATAACCTCTAAAAAAATAGGGTTAGAGATTAAAAAAAATGAATAAATTGAAGTTAACCCCCTATTTTTCACTCAAAAAAGCGAAAATAATAAAAATAGAATATGCTGTTAAAATAACGAATCCCTTAAGTCTTCCAATTTCGAATTTTTTGGGAATAAGCATGAATGGAATAAGAATAAATGAAAACCCTAACATCCAAAAAATATCAGTTGTTAATATTTTTGGGTTGTTCAAGTATATAGGATGAACCATTGAAGTTAAACCTAAAACGGAAGCAATATTAAAAATGTTTGAACCAATTAAATTTCCTAAAGAAATTGCTTTTTCTTGTTTTAAAGCTGCTATAACTGAAGCCGCTAATTCTGGAACACTTGTGCCAATAGCTACCATTGTTACAGAAATTACTCGCTCACTAACTCCAAAAGATAAAGCCATTTCTTTCGCGCCTTGCACTAACCATTCACTACCAAAATAAAGTGATAATCCTCCAATTAATAACCAAATAATTAATTTGAAATTAGATGTTTTCTGCAAGGTATCATCAACTTCCTCTACAGATTCTGAGTCTTTATTTCTTGATTTCCTTATTAATATGAACAAAAAGATGATTAGTGATAAAAACATAATCAATCCTTCATTAAAATCTAAGACATTACCACTACTTAAAAGAAAATATAAAGCAATGGATAACAACATCATCATGGGCCAATTAAACTTATAAAAATCAGGACTAATTGTTAGTGGTGAAATAATTGCTGTTAAACCTAATACCAAACCAATGTTTGCAATATTGGATCCTACAACATTTCCTAATGCGATATCTGGAGAACCATCTAATGCAGCTTGTAAACTCACTAAAAGTTCTGGAGCTGACGTAGCAAAAGATACTACTGTCATTCCAATTACTAATTTGGATATATTAAATTTAAAAGATAAAGACACTGAAGCACGAACTAAAAACTCACCTCCTACTACCAATAAAATTAATCCTAAAAAAACCCAAATCAAACTCATAAACTTAATTTTTGGCGAAGATAACATTTCCTATTAAAAGTTAACGAAAACTAAAAATTTCGTTAAATAACTATATTGGTAGTTGTATAACTATAAAAATAGTTATATGTTTGAATCATAAATTTTTTAACATGCAAAAATTAACAAATAAAGAAGAAGAAATTATGCACATTTTATGGAAGCTCGAAAAGGGGTTTGTAAAAGATGTACTTGCAGAAATAGAAGAAGACAAACCACATTACAACACGCTCTCAACAATTATTAGAAATCTGGAAGAGAAAGGGTATGTAAATTATCATGCTTACGGCAAAACACATCAATATTTCCCTATTGTTAGTAAAGAAGCATACAAAGAACGTTTTATGAACAGAGCTATAGACAACTATTTTAATAGCTCCTATAAAAATGTTGTTTCTTTTTTTGCTAAAGAAGAAAAAATAAGTGTTGAAGATTTAAAAGATATTATTGCTTTAATTGAAAACAAAAACTAACCATGGAACATTTTTTAAAAGCATCAGCAGTTTTGGGCATATTTTATATCTGTTACAAACTATTTCTACAAAGAGAAACTTTTTTTAATGCCAATAGATGGTTTTTATTGGCTGGATTAATCATAGCTTCCATACTACCTTTAGTAGTCATTCCAATATATGTTGAATATAGTGCTATAGCAATACCTAACAACTTGCTAATTGATAATCAAATAGATCAAACCGAAAATTATACAATAACATTATTCCAGATAACAACATGGATATACACTATTGGTTTCATTTTCTTTTTAGGAAAATTAGTGATTGAATTCACATCATTATTTACATTAATAAAGAATAATAATTACAGAAAAAAAGATGGTTTTACATTTATAGAAACCGACAACAATGTACCTCCTTTTTCTTTTTTCAACTGGATAGTTTATAACCCAGAGCAATTTTATGATCAGGAATTAATTCATATTATTAATCATGAAAAAGTGCATTCTAGACAATATCATTCTATAGATGTAATCTTATCTCAAATTAGTTGTGTTGTATTTTGGTTTAATCCGTTTTGCTGGTTATATAAAAAAGAACTACAACAAAATTTAGAGTTTATTGCAGATTATAAAGCTCAAGATATCTCTAATTGCGAAAAAAGCTACCAACGCTTATTACTAAAAACAAGCATACCAAATCATCAATTGATGATAACTAATAATTTTAATAATTCATTAATCAAAAAACGAATCGTTATGTTACACAAATCAAAATCAAACAAATTAAATGCATGGAAGTTTACTTTAATCCTTCCATTATTAGGGCTGTTTTTAATGAGCTTTAACACAAAAGAAGTCTATATTAACACTTCTAACCCAATAAATACTGATACTTCTGAAAATATCCTCATGAATAATTTATCTGATATTGGAATGGTAATTGTTTCAAAAGATTTCAGTGATACCGACTTAGAAAAAGTAAAAAATGACCTTTTAAAAGGTGGATTAACTATTAAATTTAAAGGTATTAAACGAAACACTTCTGGCGAAATAATTGCCATAAAAATAGATGTGAAATCTAAGGAGTCTAGTGCTAATTATAATACAAATGGAGATGAACCTATTTCACCAATAAAGATTAGCTATAATAAAGACGGAAACAATATTTCCATTGGAAGTGCTTCAATTGCATCTAGTAAACACGCTATGACATTTATTTCGGAAGATGGTAAGCCTCATAAAATAAAATCTCACGGAAATAATGAACATGTATATGTTGTTTCATCTAACAATCATAATACTGCTGAAGAAATTGAAATAGAATCTGATGGTAAAATGGTTTTTATTAGTAAAGATGGCAATGTCCACACTGTTAAAGATGGAAATCAAACCATTGATCTTATTACAATTTCTGAAGGTGAAGATGGAAAGAAGTTAGTACACAAAACCAAAGGTGACTCTAAATCTAAAAATGTTTGGGTGACTAAAGAGAAAATATCTAAAGATCTTAAAGACCATGGAGAAGAGGCTTACAAAGTAAAAATTATTTCTAATGATGGAAATAAAGAAGATATTCATTTTACTACAAACGATGCTCATGCAAAGCAAAAAGTTAAAGTAATAAAAATGAATAAAAAAGATGGTGTTTTTATTTCAAGTGATGGAGGAACTCCTATTTTTATAATAGATGGGAAAGAAGTAACTAAAGCTGAAATGGACAAATTAGACAGTAATGATATTGCAAGTGTAAACGTATATAAAGGTGAGAAAGCTGTAAAGAAATATGGTGAGAAAGCTAAAGATGGTGTTGTTGTTATTACTACTAAAAAGTAAAAACAACCCGTTTACGCATAAAAAAGCCCAAACTTTCGTTTGGGCTTTTTTATTTGTATTAATCTTATTTTATCAAAATCTTTTTAATAACAGATTTCCCTTCAGAAGTTAGCCTTAATAGATATAGTCCACTTGTATAATTTAAATCTACATAAGAATTATTGTCAATTACTTGAGACATTAACTGCCTTCCATCAACAGAAAAAACTTCTATTTTAGTTTCTGTTTTAATGCCATTAATAAATAGCCTACCACTTGTTGGATTTGGATACAGGCTCACTTTAAATTCTTGAGCTTCTTCAATAGATAAATTTTGTTCCCAAGTTTCACCAACCATATTTCCCCAGATATACTCTATCATATCTGGTTGATCAATAAATGGATTTCTGTTAAATTGCCAATTGTAAACAACGTTATTTCTATTCATTTCATAATCATCTGGAGGATCGTTTCTATGCCAATCAAGTAACGTTTGTAAATCTCCAAACTGTCCTACCAACCCATCAGGAAATCCATTTACAATCTCTAATCCGTTATATCTTACAGCTAAATAAAATACACCACGAGCTACATCTCCTTTAAAACCACCAAAGGTTCCTGTAGGTCCATTATACTCACCATAAAACTGATTACCACGACTACTATTTTCAGGACCATCTACTGCTCTTAATGCATGTGCATCAGAATTTCCATGACGTAGCGAATCGGCTTTAGTAGTCCAAAACACATCTATTCCATCTGCAACTTCATCTTCTTCAATGCTATAATAACCTGCTCTTGATCTTGGAAACGTATGTTCTCTGTTCCATTTTCCAGTATTTACAGACGTTAGCTGAAAATCTAATTTAGCACGACCCTGTTCTTGATACACCAACCAAACTTGATTGCTGTTTTCAGGATTCTGATCTGCCTCTTTTAATATATCTATACAATCTGTATAAGTTTGGGCTCTAACAACGTTTGGATCTGCAATAATATCTTGCAATGCTTGACGTAAAGCCACATTTGTTAATCCATCTAAACTATTATAATAACCGTTTGGTTGTGTACTTGCAACAATTCCGTAGGTCGAATTTATTGGCGTTCCAAAAGGAGCCATTGTAAAATCATTATCAACCACACGAAGTTTTAAGAAGTTATTATATGGTATAAAAGGCCATTGCAAATTTGAAAACTTTACAAGAGGCTCTTCATCTCCTTCATCAAAAGTATCATCGATTAAAGTTATGGTTGTAGTAACTGTATTTTGACCAGATGGAATGGTTAAAGTAGTGTTTCCTGTAAAATCGGCTGTATTGAAACCATAATTATCTAAAGAAAAGCTAAATTCGAAATCTGCAGTAACATTTTGTTGAGCCGTAAATACAATATCAAACACGTCTTCTTCTACAAATTGTGATTGTGTAGTTGACATGGAAATAGCATTAAAAACATCTCCACTACCATCATTTAATAATCTTGGTGTAGGCGTAGTTACAGTATAGCTTCCGTCGTTATTACGTTGAATTGAATTAGTGTTATTGCTTGACCCTTCACTTATTTGTTCGGTAACTCCTAATAATCCCATTAGTACTGTATCATCAGAATCACTTGTGTCGTAAACTAAAGCATCAATTAAATTTGTTTGAGTAGCAATGGTTCCTTCAGGGAAATCTGTATCATCCCCTAAATAAATAGCTACAGCATCTGCTCCATTCTGAATAACATTAGCTGCCATTAAAAACTGAGGAAATGGTGCAACAGCATCGCTTCCAATTAGAAATAACCCATTGTTATCTGTTGTGAAACCATCTAAATCAATTGTGAAATAACTTGAATCTGCACCTGAATCAGAACCGTTAAACAATACCAACACGTAACCATTTAGTGACGTGTTTGGAACATCAGATTTAAGTTCTACAAACTCCATATTGTCTATTCCTGGAGAATCGCAATCTACTTCGTTAATGACTATTTGACCAAAAGAATGACATGAGAAAGCCAATAGCAATATGCTAAAAATAATTTGTTTCATTATAGGAGAATTTGTGCAAATGTAATCATCTGTTTGCCAATAAATTATTTTATGGTTTATTAAATTATTAATTTTAACATTAATAAAACTACATTTGCAAAATGAAGAAAAGAGTCTTTAAATTTTTAGCAAAGCTCAATAAAGCTATACTTCCAAGTTTTACGAAACAAGGTTTAGATTTGAGTCAAGCTAGCAAACTTCAGATGGCCATTTTTGGCTGGAAATTGTATGTCACAAAAAATGCTTTAGATTAATTTGATATTTATTTTGAAGATAACCTAAAAAAGGAATATATTTGCACCCACTAAAAAAGGCCTCGTGGCGCAACTGAATAGCGCACTTGATTACGGCTCAAGAGGTTATAGGTTTGAATCCTATCGAGGTCACGAATAAATAATAAGTCCAAACGTTAAATCAAGCTCGCTTGAATTTAAAAGTTTGGATTTTTATTTTCAAAAGACTGATAAATATCATAGAATGATATTAAAGAAATTTAGACCTTTGTAATGCTATTAATCGAAGAGACAATCTAAATGGGTTAGTTTCTTTAAAAAGAAAAGTATCAATTAAGTTCTTGATGCTTTTCTTTTTTAAACAATTTCTGCACTAAGACCAGCTTCCAACAACATGGAACATCTAGGTTCTAACTCATTATAAGCCCCAGTTTTAACTGTACATTTTCCTTTATAATGAACAATTATAGAACACTGTTCTGCTTGTTCCGGAGTATGCTCGCAAACATAAACAAGTGTATTAATAACATGGTCGAAGGTATTTACATCGTCATTATACAATACAATTTCATTGTTATTTTGCTCTAAAGTGTCAACACTTTCTTCTTCTTGTATTTTTTCTTTAGTACTCATTTTATTAATTTTCACTTACTAATTTAAAAATTTCAATGCAACCCAATGATTTTTTTCAATAGTTTCAACGAGAGTTAACTGAAATTTATTGCATGTTTCTTCAATTATTGGAATATCATCTTTGTAAAATCCACTTAAAAAAAGTATTCCTTTTGGATTCAAACATTTGGTGTATGACTCCATATCGTCAAGCAAGATATTTCGATTGATATTAGCAATAATAATATCGTATTTTCTGTTTTTTAACAAACTAGCATCACCTTCTAAAGCAGTAATATGTTTACAATTATTTCGCTCAACATTTTCTAAACTATTAATATAACACCAATTATCATAATCTATGGCATCTATTGGTTTGGCTCCTTTCATTTCAGCTAGAATGGCTAAAACACCTGTGCCACAACCCATATCTAAAACCGATTTTCCTTCAAAATCATTTTTTAAAATATGTTGAATCATCATGTGAGTGGTTTCATGGTGTCCTGTTCCAAAACTCATTTTTGGCTCAATAACGATATCGAATTTAGTATCTGGTTTTTCATGAAAAGGTGCTCTTACAGAACATTCATTTTCAACAACAATGGGATTAAAATTCTTTTCCCATTCTTGGTTCCAATTTACTTGTTCTATTTCTTTAAATGAATATCCTATTTGAAATTCTTTTGAACCTAAAACATGAATATTGTCTAAAATAGCATCATGCCATTCCTCCTTCTGAATGTATGCAGTAACGCCATCTTTGTTCTCTACAAAACTTTCAAAACCAGCGTATCCTAATTCTGCAATTAAAATTTCGGTAGCAGGTTGCAAAGGTGATACTATAAACTCGTAACCAATATATATTGAATTAGACATACCTTTTTATATTAAAATGCGTTTACAATAGCATAAAAATCTTCAGCATTAAGTGCTGCACCACCAATCAATCCTCCATCAACATCTGTTTTAGAAAATATTTCTTTGGCGTTATTTGGCTTGACACTTCCTCCATATAAAATAGATACAGAATTTGCGACTTCTTGACCGTATTTATTAGCTAATGTTTTTCTGATAAAAGCATGCATATCTTGTGCTTGCTCAGGACTTGCAGTTTCGCCTGTTCCAATAGCCCAAACAGGTTCGTATGCTAAAATGATATCTTTAAAAGCATCAGCTTTTAAATGAAATAACCCCTTTTTTATCTGATTTTCAACAATAGACTCATGCTTTCCTGATTTTCTATCAGCTAGCTCTTCCCCAAAACAGAAAATAACTCTAATTTCTTGACTTAAGGCTGTATCTACTTTTTTTGCTAGCGCTTCATCTGTTTCATTATAATAGGTACGACGTTCGCTATGTCCTAAAATAACTGTGCTAATACCAATGCTCTTCAACATTCCTGCACTTATTTCTCCTGTGTAAGCACCATCATCTGAAAAGTGCATATTTTGTGCAACGACTTCAATAGGATATTGTCTAGTTTCTTCAAATGCATGCCACAAGTTTGTAAACGATGGAGCAATCATAACCTCAGCATCTGAAGTTTGCTTCTGTTGTTTCAATTCTGTAATAAGGGTTTTTGTTTGAATTAAACCATTATTCATTTTCCAGTTTCCTGCTACTATATTTTTTCTCATAATGTTATTCTAATGTGACTTTTGGGTCTAACCAAGCATAAATAATATCTACAAAAATATTGATAATTATAAAAAGTAATGCAATAATTAACACTGAACCCATAATAACAGGTAAATCTAAGGTGTTTAATGCATTAACTATTTCTTTTCCAAGTCCATTCCAACCAAAAATATATTCCACAAAAACAGCTCCAGCCAACATAGATGCAAACCATCCTGAGATTGCCGTAACAACTGGATTTAATGCGTTTTTCATAGCATGCCTTCTAATAATTTGAAATTCGCTTAAACCTTTAGCTCTTGCAGTTCGAATATAATCTTGATTAAAGACTTCTAATAATGAGTTTCGCATTAATTGTATAACAACTGCCAATGGTCTAATACCTAAAACAATGGCTGGAAGAATTAAGTTTTTCCATTGAATATGCATGGCCTCGCCATAATCATCCAGTTCATATAGGCTTCCTGTCATTTCTAGGTTTGTATATCTATGAAGTACAAAACCAAACAACCAAGCAAATAATATGGCACTAAAAAACGAAGGAACACTCATGCCAATTGTACTAACTATTTGAATGAATTTATCTATCCAAGTATCTTTATGTAAGGCAGAAATCACGCCTAAAATTAATCCGATTAATAATGCTATAAAAATGGCACTTACAGCTAACACAAACGTATTTGGTAATGTTTCAGCTAATACTTGACTTACTTTTTTCCCTTGCTTTGTAAAGGATTCCCGTAAATATGGAAATTTTAACACTGTTGTCGTATTTCCGATAGAGAATACGGATGAAGCCGTATATTTTCCATCTCTTAAATATGTGTAATCTGTTTCTGTCTTAGAATGAAACGAGATTGGTGACAAATCATTTAGATAATATAAATACTGGGTACTTATTGGTTTGTCGAAACCATATTTTTGTTTAACAAGCGCTAATTGTGCACTATCTTCATTCTGTCCAAGCATCATTTGTGCTGGATCTCCTGGAAGAACATTAAATAAAAAGAATATCACAGTTACTACTCCAAATAAAGTGAGTAAAGCGTAAAATATTTTATTTAATAGATAGTTTATCAGTAGTTAAAACTTTATTGTTAGACACTAATTATTTTGCATCCTCTCTACTTCTTCTATAGTAAGGTTTTTAAACTCAAAATCGTCTCCAAAGAGTCTCTTTGCATTTTCTTCAACTGTATTTAAAAAACCTGCTTGTTTTCTTCTTTTATTGACATTTTCAACATCTTGAATAGGCCAAATAATTTTCATTTCGGTATCTGCATCTGTATAAAAACTTCGTCCTTGAGTGCCATAAATTTGCTCCTTACCTTGACTCATTAAATAACGGTCTTCCATCATGGCCACTTTAGAAAAAGACAACTCTCCCCTTTCTCCTGCTTCCTTCATCATTGGCAAATATTCAGGAATTTTATTTGAATGTTGCACCACATACCAAGCTACATCACTAGTCTCGTCTCCAACTAACGATTTTCCTGGATAACCATGTATTTTAAAAATGCTTTCTACAAACTCTAAATTAGAGCTATCTATAGCAATTTGTTTCCCCCAATCGTTGTTATCAATATGAGCACTTCTATATTTTTGGTCCAACACTATAATACTGTCCATTTGACGTTTCAAATCAAAATTTAAATTAGGTGATGCATTTGCTAGAGATTCTAATGAGATATCTTCCAAATCATTCCAATGAACTTTTTGCACTATAGTCCCTTTACTTAATTTTAATACTCCTGGACTAGCACGAACAACTGTTTTTAAAGCTTTCTCATCGCAAAGGAAAAAGTCGAAATTCAGTTTGTATTGATCTTTCATTTGCTGTTTGGTGTCTTCACCAGAAGCAGTTAAGCCTATAACAGTATACCCTTTTTTAAGAGCTTCGTCTGAAAAGGATTTTAATTTTGTAACACCTTCTTTTTCAGCTTTATCCAGATTATACATAATAATCATGATGAGATTATCTTCATTTAGATAATGATCTGTAAAATCTTCATCCATAGTTTCTATTGAAAAATCTTTTACTGGAGGATCGTAACCTTCATCAATAATTTTTGTTTCAACGCCAACATATTCGCCATCAACCTCAGGATAACTTCCGTTAGTTACATATTCTTTCTCTTCGCCATTTACTTTAAAAACCCAAGTAAATTCCTGTACAGGCTTTGGTGCATCTTCAGGAACAATCATTCCTTCCATGATATTATTACCAACTGCATATGCTCTAAAATCAATCGATGGCAAGTGCATTAATACATGGTAACCAAACCAAAGACAAGCAATAAAACTTAATAATGCAGCAACTGTTAATCCTAATTTGCTAAAAATGGGTTTAATATGTTTTACACCAATAAATAGAATTAAAATAAGTACTAGCAAAATAATATCTTTTGTAAAGCTTTCCCAAGGTGTTAATGGAATGGCATCTCCAAAACAACCACAATCTTTTACTTTATCAAAATATGCTGAATAGAATGTAAGGAATGTAAAGAATACAATCATTCCCAGCAAACTCCAAACTGTAAATTTTGGTTTATAACCTATAAGTAGAAAAATTCCTAGAATGACTTCAAAAATCACAACAAAAATGGAGATTGCTAAAGCATAAGGCTCCAAAAAAGTGATATTTAGCACATCTGCACTAAAATATTCTTGCAACTTATACGAAAATCCTAAAGGATCGTTTAGCTTAACAAATCCAGAAATAATAAACAATACTCCAACAAGTATTCTGCTTAATTGTACTATATATTTCATAAAATCTAAATTTTTATTTGTTGTTTAGATGAATTAAAGCAAAAACAGCATAATTAATCATGTCTTGATAATTAGCATCTATACCTTCACTTACTAAGGTCTTCCCTTTATTGTCTTCTATTTGCTTTACACGCAATAATTTTTGAAGGATTAAATCTGTCAAACTGCTAACTCGCATATCTCTCCAAGCCTCTCCATAATCATGATTTTTATCCATCATAAGATGTTTGGTAATAGACACTTTTTCATCGTATAATTTAATTGCTTCTTCAACAGACAAATCTGGTTGCTCCACAACGCCTTTTTCAAGTTGAACCAATGCCATTACACAATAGTTTATTATACCAATAAACTCACTCTCTTGTCCTTCATTTACTTTTTGTACTTCATTTTGCTGCAATCCTCTAATGCGCTGTGCTTTTATAAAAATCTGGTCTGTAAGTGATGGTAAACGTAAAATACGCCATGCACTGCCATAATCGGACATTTTTTTTGTGAATAAATCTCTACATGTTTTAATAACAGCGTCGTATTGTTTTGAAGTATCTTGCATGAATTAAAATGAATTTTGTGTAAATTTCGCATAAATTAATTTAAAGTTCAAAGTTTCAGGTTTAAAGTTTTCAATACTTAAACCAACAACACCAAACTAAGTATAAATGACCATAAATTGCAAAGGCAAACTTATTGATTTATCATCTCCTAAAATCATGGGAATTTTAAACCTAACACCAGATTCTTTTTACGATGGTGGAAAATATAAGAATGAAAGTGAAATTTTATCTCAAGTTTACATGATGCTAAAAAATGGTGCAACATTCATAGATGTTGGCGCTTATAGTTCGAGACCAAATGCAAACCATATTAGTGAAACTGAAGAATTAAACCGTTTACTACCTATAATAACTTTAATTCTTAAGGAATTCCCTGAAATCTTAGTTTCCTTAGACACTTTTAGAAGTCAAGTTGCTAAATCCGGAATTGAAGCTGGAGCAACTTTGATTAATGATATTTCAGCAGGTATGTTAGATGAACAAATGTTAGAAACTGTTTCTAAATTACAAGTGCCATATATTATGATGCACATGAAAGGCTCACCACAAACCATGCAGAAACAAACTAATTACGAGAATTTATTAAAAGACATCCTATTTTATTTCTCTGAAAGGGTCTCTAAAGCTAGATCCTTTGGGATTATAGATATAATAGTTGATCCTGGTTTTGGGTTTGCAAAAACACAAGAACAAAACTTTGAAATTTTAAATAACCTAGATTTATTTAATATCTTAGATAAACCTATTTTAGTTGGGCTCTCAAGAAAATCTATGATTTATAAAACTCTTGATAGTTCTGCAAAAGAAGCCCTTAATGGCACGACAGTTTTAAACACAATAGCACTCCAGAAAAATGCTTCCATTTTAAGGGTTCATGATGTTAAAGAAGCTGTTGAATGTGTAAAATTAGTCCAACAACTAAAACATTAACTTATGAGATATTTTAAACTCTTAATGCTTCTTTTACTAGTCTCTTGTGGTAATGAGAAAGTTGTTCAACTTCCTGAAATAACTCATTCAGATTTCAATAAAATATTAGATGTTTCTCATGCTTATCTTTTTTATGATGAAACCAAAGCTGATAGCATTGAATTAAATAGAAAAAATTTAATAAGCACGACCAATTGGTTAATTAATGTCGATAAACGCCTGACTTTAAAACAGGTTTTGCCTAAAATAATATTCTTACAAGACAAAAAAAGAAATGCTGAAATTCATAAAAATGAAGATGCTAAAAACTATTACACCTGTCATAATACAAGTATTACGAATTTAGGTTTTATAGAATTTACAGACGTTTATTACAAAGAAAAACATCCGAATGACTTTATAATTGATGAAGAAAATCATGGTATTATCTTTAATACTAATTCAGATATTAAAATAGTACGTAATAACAATCAAGTTTTAGAGACTTCAGAAACAAAAATATTAGAAGACATTAAATCAGTATTTTCAGAAAACAGCAAACCGAAAACACTTCATTTGTTTTTTAATAAAAGTCTCTCGTTTCAAGATTATATTACTTTAAAATCGCTTTTAAACAAATTAGAAACACAAAATCTTGCCATAGCAAATGAAGAGTACGTTTTTAATTAAGTATATTTTGTTAAATTTACCAAAACACCATTCTCGTGGAAATTTTTAATGACCTTTTAAAATTTACTGTAATAGACATTATAGATGTTATTCTTGTAGCACTACTACTCTATTATGTTTATAAACTTGTAAAAGGCACAGTGGCAATTAACATTTTTATTGGCATTGTCATTATCTACTTTATATATTTACTTACAAATGCGCTTCAAATGAAAATGCTAAGTAAAATTCTTGGTGGTTTTATGAGTGTCGGTTTAATAGCCTTGATTGTTGTCTTTCAACAAGAAATTAGAAAGTTTTTATTGATGGTTGGTTCTACAAACTTTAGTAAAAGAAAAAAATTCTTCAAACAGTTTAAATTTTTAAAAACTGAGTCTGAAAACAGCACAGATGTAAATGCAATAATAGCTGCATGCAATAAAATGGCAACTACAAAAACTGGAGCTTTAATTGTTTTTGAATGTAACAACAACCTAGATTTTCTTGCCAATACTGGTGATGAAATGAGAATAAAAGTGACTCAGCCCATTATTGAAAGTATTTTTTTTAAAAACAGTCCTTTGCATGATGGAGCTATAATAATTGCTAATAATATTGTAAAAGCAACTAGAGTCATTCTTCCAATAAATAACGAAAAAACCTTACCTCAACGTTTTGGACTAAGACATAGAGCTGCTGTAGGAATCACTGAAAAGACAGATTCTTTAGCACTTGTAGTTAGTGAAGAAACTGGACAAATTTCATTTTTTAAAGATGGAGAATTTATTATGTTTAAAGACATCCAAGAATTGTCTCAATTAATAAAAAAGGAATTAATATAAAAATGAATTGTAAGAACTGTCTAACCAGCTTAAATGAGTCTGATTTTTTTTGCAGTAATTGTGGCGGAAAAATTATTCGCAACAGACTAACAATTCGAAATTTATTTGAAAACTTTAGCGAACAGTTCTTGAATTATGACAACAAATTTCTACAAACTTTTATCCATTTATTTTCAAAACCTGAAACTGTAATTGGTAGTTATATTGATGGAACACGAAAAAAATATGTAAATGTGTTAAGTTATTTTGCTATAGCACTTACTTTTTTAGGGGTTCAATATTTCTTTTTAAAAAAATTCTACCCTGAATTAATTGATATGACCACATTGGCAAATGAAACATCAGCTGCTATTCAAAAGAAAAACATGAATTTCATGATGGAATATCAGTCTTTTGTCATGATGGCTTATGTTCCAATGTATGCTTTAGTCTCTAGATTGGTTTTCTTCAATATTAAGAAATACAATTACACAGAACATTTAGTAATTTTCATGTATATATTATCTCAAACATCAATATATGGAACTTTCTTTATAGTAATTGGAGCCTTTTTTAATCTTTCATTAGAATTTTTAGGATTATATCTGATTGCACCTATCCAAATTATATATTCAGCGTATTGTTTAAAAAGGTTATTTGGTTTATCGCTTAAAGGCATCTTTTTAAGAAGTTTACTTTTCATATTAATTATATTCATAGCCTTTATACTATTATTAATAACCTATATAGCAATTATATATTTTACAGGAGATTTACAAGACATGATTGAAGCACAAAAAGCTGCAAATAAAGCAACTGGAAATTAAACTATTTCTTCTTTCAAAAACTGCACTTCATAAAGATTTTTATAATACCCATCTTGTTTCTTAAGAAGTTCTTTATGCGTCCCTATTTCAACAATTTTTCCTGCATCCATAACAATTATTTTATCAGCTTTTTTAATGGTAGCTAATCTATGAGCGATAACAATAGATGTTCTGCCTTTAGTTATTTTATTGGTTGCGTTTTGAATAAGTTGCTCTGAGTAAGAATCAACAGAAGAAGTGGCTTCATCTAAAACCAGAATACTCGGATTTGTAACATAAGCCCTTAAAAACGAAATTAACTGACGCTGTCCAGAAGACAACATGGCTCCACGCTCCTTAACATTGTAATAATAGGTGTCTGGCAAGCTCATAATAAAATCATGAATACCAATATCTTTTGCAGCTTGTTCTACATCTTTAAATGTAATGTCTGGATTGTTTAAAGTAATATTAGCAAAAATAGTATCAGCAAATAAAAACACATCTTGCAATACAATAGCAATTTGGGTTCTTAGAGAGTTTAATGTAAACTCTTTGATATTCGTATTATCGACACAAATAACACCATTATTTAAATCGTAGAATCTATTTAACAAATTAATAATAGTCGATTTACCTGCTCCTGTTGCACCAACTATTGCTACAGTTTCTCCAACATTAACGTTAAAAGAAATTCCTTTTAATACTTCTTCATCATCCACATAACTAAAATGCACATCTTTAAAAGATATTTCACCTCTAAAATTTGAAGCAATTTTAGTTCCTGTATCATCTATTTGAGATGTCGTTTCTAAGACTTTAAAGACTCTTTTAGCAGCAACCATTCCCATTTGCAGCGTATTAAACTTATCGGCTATTTGGCGAAGAGGTCTAAATAGCATCGGAATCATCATGATAAAAGCCGTTAAATCTCCTAAAGATGCAGTTTGGTCAATTACTGTATTTAAACCACCATACCATGCAATAAGACCTATTGTTATTGATGAAGATAATTCAGCAATTGGGAAAAATATGGAGTTATACCAAACAGTCTTCAACCATGCTTTTTTATGACGTTCGTTAATTTCATAAAACTTCTTGTTTTCGGTATTCTCTCTAGTAAACAATTGAAGAATTTTCATTCCAGTGATACGTTCCTGTACAAATGAATTTAGGTTAGACACTTCTGCTCTAACTTCTTCAAAAGCACGTTTCATATATTTTTGAAAAATACGTGTTGCGTATAACACCAATGGAAGCATTAAAAATACAATCAAACTTAATTCCCAATTCATATAAAGCATCACAATAGAAACCACCAACATGGTGAGTAAATCTCTAAAAATCATGAACAATCCTTCACCAAAAACATCAGCTATACGTTCCATGTCTGTTACTGCTCTGGTAATTAAAACACCTACTGAAGAATTATCGAAGTATTTCATTTTAAAACGCATCATATGATCGAAAAGCTTGACACGAATGTCTTTTACCACACTTTTACCTAAATACCCAGAATAATATATAAAGAGTAATTGGCAAATTACTTCTGCTAGAAGAACGCCAGACATGATAAATATGTATATCAAAAACCCACCTTCTGTTTTAGTGGCAATATTATTATCTATAGCTTGCTGTAAGATATATGGTCTAGCTGCACCAAAAATGGCTAACAAAATAACTGCCAAAAGCACACCAACAAATACTAACTTATAAGGCTTAATAAACTTAAAAAGTTTTTTTAATAAATTAACTTCTAGTATGGAGTCTGCTTTACTCATAAATCATCTTTCTGTGTGAATTAATTTAATAGAATCAGGATAAATAACTTCAGTTAAATATAATCCGTGTGCTGGTACAGAAAAACCAGCTTCACTTCTATTTTTAGATTTAATAATTGTGTGCAGGTCTTCTGCTTCTATTTTTCCTAAACCCACATTAATTAGAGTTCCAACAATGGCTCGAACCATATTCCTTAAAAATCTATCTGCTTTAATGGTAAAATGTAATTCGTTGTTTACTAATTGCAATTCAGTTCGCATAATGTTACAATTATAGGTGTTTACATCAGTATTACTTTTAGAAAAACATTGAAAATTTTTATAGTCTAATAGTATTTTTGATGCTTCTATCATTTTTCCAATATCTAAATCTTGCTTTAAATAAAAAGAACCATCATAATTAAACACATCCTTACTTAACGAAATTCGATATAAATAAGCTCTGCTAATTGCATGAAATCTTGCATGAGCATCTGGTTTTACTTTAAATACATCGACAATAGTTATATCCTTAGGCAAAAAGGAGTTTAGTTTATAAATAAAATCTTTAACCTTAAACTCTACTTCAGTCTCAAAATGAGCAAACATGTGTTTGGCGTGTACACCAGCATCTGTTCTTCCAGCTCCAACAATAGAAATGGTTTCGTTTAAAAGCGTAGACAACGTTTTTTCAATAACTTCTTGTACAGAAATTGCATTTGGCTGTATTTGCCAACCATGATAAGCCTTTCCATTATATGCAAGTTCTAAAAAATATCTCAAGCTAAAATGCTATTTTTGTGAAGAGCAAAGATAGAATTTTAATCTTTCTTGAAATTTCAAATAAACGTTAAATAAAATTATAAGATTCCCATCTATATGGGAAGTAAATATGAAGAAAATTCTTCTCCTTTCAGACACTCACAGTTATATAGATGACGCCATATTAAAACATGTAAAACAAGTTGACGAAGTTTGGCATGCTGGTGATATTGGAGATTTAAAAGTAACCGATGAAATTAAAAAACTAAAGACATTAAAAGCTGTTTTTGGGAATATTGATAGCACAGAAGCTAGAGCAGAATTTCCTGAAAACAACAGATTTAAATGTGAAGATGTTGATGTTTGGATAACGCATATTGGTGGCTATCCAAATAGATACGATATTAGGATTAGAGAGGCTATAAGAAAGAACCCTCCAGACCTGTTTATTTGTGGACATTCACATATCCTTAAAGTTATTCAAGACAAAAAATTGAATTTATTACATATGAATCCTGGAGCTGTTGGAAAATATGGCTTTCATAAAGCACGAACAATGCTTCGTTTTGTAATAGATGGAAGTAATATAAAAGACTTAGAAGTGATTGAATTTGAAAATAGATAACAAAAAAACCCAAGATCTTCACCTTGGGTTTACGCACTAATACTACTAAGATGATAGGCTTATCTCAATCGATCTACAGATTTTACAAGATCTTCATCCTTCTTAATGGCCTTATTGGCTAATGCCAAAAACACGATAGAAATAATAGGAAGAAAAATCCCAATACCCTTCTCAGAAACAACAGTCTCTCCAGATAAATTTAGAGATTGATATACAAATAATCCTAGTAAAAAAAAGTTTAATATAATGTTAAGTCGTCCCAACATAAATTGAGATTTCCTGTTTTTAAATCTTGAAATTGATAATACTGAAAAAAACGCTGACGCAAGAAACAATGCAAAAATGTAATTAACATCATCTGCATAAACTTTTACATTTTCTGGTGTGACCCATAATTCAAACATATATATAAGCCCTCCAGAAACACCTGCAGCAATTAATAGATAAATAGTTTGAATTCTTTGAAGCATTAATTATATATTTTAAAGGCACAAAAATAACAGTTTCTTTTTATAAATTAACTTAAATAAATAAAATAAAGTTGTATAATTGCAATAACAAATTACAACTATCACAGTTGTAAGCTATTAATTCTTCAGAATAAAATCAATTTTTTTCAGAAAAATTCAAAATTTAATATTTAACACAAATATTCAATTCAACATCAATGTTTGAAATCGCACAATTAAAAGAAATGAAGCTTCCTGAGTTACAGGACATAGCTAAAAAACTGAATGTTCCTAAGTATCGTTCATTAAAAAAATTAGATTTAGTATATCAAATACTAGATCAACAAGCCGCAAATCCGAAAGCAGTAAAAGACGTTGTTAAAGTTGAGCCTAAGAAAGTGGAGCAAAAAAAAGTAACTCCGAGAGCTCAAGACAAAAGACCAAGACAAAGGGTACAACGTCCAGCAACAGAAAATAAAAAACCTGTTCATAATACACCTCAAAGTGCAAAACCGGAAGCTCCTAAAGTAGATAACCCAGTTTCAAAACAACAATCTACAACTAATACTGCGCAAAATAAAGAGAATACTGCTAAGGAAGAGCAAAGAAGTCATCCAAAAAATGACAATCAAAATAGACAGAAAAAAGAGAACAAAAATCCTAATCAAAATAAAAAGCAAAACAATTCTAATGGTAATAAAGATACTAGAAATAAGTATCGAGAACCTGACTTTGAATTTGATGCGATTATTGAAAGTGAAGGAGTTTTAGATATTATGCAAGATGGTTACGGTTTTTTACGTTCATCTGATTATAATTATTTATCCTCTCCAGACGATATTTATGTATCTCAATCTCAAATTCGTTTATTTGGATTAAAGAAAGGGGATACTGTTCTAGGAAACGTAAGACCTCCAAAAGAAGGAGAAAAATATTTTCCTTTAATTAAGGTTAATAAAATTAATGGTCAAAGTCCAGAAGTTGTTAGAGATCGCGTTTCTTTTGAACACTTAACACCTCTTTTCCCTCAAGAAAAATTTAACTTAGCTGAAAGACAGAGCACTATTTCTACAAGAATAATGGATTTGTTTTCACCTATAGGAAAAGGGCAACGTGGCATGATAGTTTCGCAACCAAAAACTGGTAAAACCATGCTATTAAAGGATGTTGCTAATGCTATTGCTGCAAACCATCCAGAGGTTTATCAAATGATTTTATTGATTGATGAACGTCCTGAAGAGGTTACAGACATGCAACGAAATGTACGTGGTGAAGTTATTGCGTCTACATTTGACAAAGAAGCACATGAACATGTAAAAATAGCAGATATCGTATTAGAAAAAGCAAAACGACTAGTTGAATGTGGTCATGATGTGGTTATTCTTTTAGATTCTATAACTAGACTAGCAAGAGCATATAATACTGTTCAACCAGCTTCAGGAAAAATACTAAGTGGTGGAGTTGATGCAAATGCTTTACACAAACCAAAACGTTTCTTTGGTGCAGCCAGAAACATTGAAAATGGTGGTTCATTAACTATTATTGCAACTGCATTAACAGAAACAGGCTCGAAAATGGATGAAGTTATCTTTGAAGAATTTAAAGGTACTGGTAATATGGAGTTACAATTAGATAGAAAAATATCTAACCGTAGAATTTTCCCTGCAATCGATCTTACATCTTCTAGCACAAGGAGAGATGATATTTTATTAGATGATACAACTATCCAAAGAATGTGGGTAATGCGTAAATATTTAGCAGATATGAATCCTGTTGAGGCTATGGAATTTATTAACGATAGATTCAAGCAAACAAGAAATAATGAAGAGTTTTTAATATCTATGAATGGATAATTTATAAAAACTCATTCTTATATAGGCAATTAAAGCCTTGACTAAGTCAAGGCTTTTTTTATTGGAATTAATTTTATAAAAGTAAAAAAGTATAAAACAAAAAAAGCCTTTCAATTTAAATTGAAAGGCTTTTATAAAATATGTTTATATCTTATAAAGCAGCTACGTGCTTAGTTAAGCTAGATTTTAAATTCGCTGCTTTGTTAGCATGAATAATATTCTTCTTAGCTAATTTATCAATCATAGAAACTACATTAGGAAACATTGTCTCTGCTTCTTTTTTAGATTCTAAATCACGTAATTTTTTAATTGCATTACGTGTTGTTTTATGCTGATACTTATTTCTAAGACGCTTAGCTTCGTTACTTCTAATTCTTTTTAATGCTGACTTATGATTTGCCATTTTATTATCTTTTCTTTTATAAAAATTGTAGCCCGTAGGGGAATCGAACCCCTCTTACCAGGATGAAAACCTGGCGTCCTAGCCGATAGACGAACGGGCCATTTTTGTTTTTGAGAATGCAAATATATATCTTACTTTATAAATTTGCAATTCTTTTCAAATAACTTTCAATGTTTCCATTGCGGATGCAAAAATACAACTATTTTTAAATGTTGCAATAGCTAGGCTGTCTTTTTTAAAATTATTTTTATTTAATATGCTTTTGCAAACAATACTCTACGTTTTGAAGGCTTTCCTGTATAGACACAAACACCACTTTCATCCTCTTCATCTGTTGGAATACATCTAATTGTTGCTTTTGTAAGCTCCTTTATTTTTGATTCCGTCTCTTCTGTTCCATCCCAATGAGCAGAAATAAAACCTCCTTTGGAATCCAAAATATTTTTAAATTCATCAAAATTGTCTACCAATGTAACATGAGAGTCTCTATAATCAAGTGCTTTTTTGTAAAGTGCATTTTGAATTTCTATCATTAAACCCTCTACCTTAGTTGTTAAATCATCTAAAGCAATTATCTCTTTTGTTAAGGTATCTCTTCTGGCTAATTCAACTGTTCCATTTTCTAAATCTTTAGGTCCAATAGCAATCCTTAAAGGCACTCCTTGCAATTCGTGTTGTGCAAATTTTGCTCCTGGTCTTAAAGTTGTTCTATTATCAAATTTTACAGATACATGCTTTGCTCTTAAATCGCTCATCATTTGATTTGCAATTTTGGAAATTTCTTCTAATTGTTCATCTGTTTTATATATTGGAACAATCACTACTTGATTTGGAGCTAAATTTGGAGGCAATACCAATCCATGATCATCACTATGAGTCATAATAAGCGCTCCCATAAGCCTTGTTGAAACACCCCAAGATGTTGCCCAAACATAATCTTGTTTTCCTTCTTTTGAAGTAAATTTAACATCAAATGCTTTGGCAAAGTTTTGCCCTAAAAAATGAGATGTACCAGCTTGTAAAGCTTTACCATCTTGCATTAATGCTTCAATACAATAGGTTTCAACAGCTCCTGCAAAACGTTCGCTTTCTGTTTTTAAACCCTTAATAACTGGAATTGCCATAAAATTTTCAGCAAAAGTTGCATAGACATTATTCATTAATTCTGCTTCCTGTATTGCTTCTGTTTCTGTTTCATGAGCCGTATGCCCTTCTTGCCATAAAAATTCTGCAGTACGTAAAAATAAACGTGTACGCATTTCCCAACGAACTACATTTGCCCATTGATTAATTAATAATGGTAAGTCTCTATAAGATTGAATCCAACCTTTAAAGGTACTCCAAATAATGGCTTCACTTGTTGGTCTTACTATAAGTTCTTCTTCTAGTTTTGCTTCAGGATCTACTCGTAATTTTCCTGGATTATCTGGATCATTTTGTAATCTATAATGAGTAACAATAGCACATTCTTTGGCAAAACCTTCTGCATTTTTTTCTTCAGCTTCAAATAAGCTTTTTGGCACAAATAAAGGAAAATAGGCATTTTGATGTCCTGTTTCTTTAAACATTCTATCTAATTCAGCTTGCATTTTTTCCCATATAGCATAACCATAAGGCTTAATTACCATACAACCTCTAACTGCCGAATTTTCTGCTAAGTCTGCTTTTACAACAAGTTCGTTATACCATTTTGAGTAATCATCAGCTCTACTTGTAAGTTTTTTGCTCATATACAGGGTTTTGGCACAAATATTGTGTCTATGTTAAATATTAAAATAGTTCAGCAAAACTAACTATTTTTGTTATGTTCAACAATAAAATCTAAGAGATATGCAAAATAATAACTCCTTTTCCATTAAAACACCATTCATAGCTGTATATAGCATTTTTATTGTTTTAGCCTCTTGTGGCTCTTCTCAATATGCAGGACAAGATAATGATGGTATTTATAATTCTGATACAACTATTGAATATCAAGAAGAAGTTGCCCAAACTGATCCTGAATCAAGTAGCAATACTTTTTATAAAAATTACTTCAAGGAAAAATCTTTAGAATACCAATTACCAGAAGATGAGGAAGATGAAATATTTACTGATGTTGATGATTACGAAGGGGATTACACAGTAGCACAAGATTCTGTAGATACTGAATATGCAAGTTATGCTGGTTGGGGAGAAGAAAATAGTAGTATCTCTATAACTGTTAATACTGGTTTTTCTTATGGTTATAATAATTGGGGATATTACAACCCTTGGTATTATGGCTATTCATATTATCCATATAGCTATGGATGGGGATACTACAATCCATGGTTTTGCCCAACTCCATATTATGGATATTACGGTGGATACTATGGAGGTGGATATTATGCTTATGGAGGAAGAGGTTTAGCTTACAGCTCAAGCCGAAGAGGCAACTATTATGGTAATAATTACTATGGCTCAAGAAATTCAAACTTATATAATAGTAGAACAAGAACTAGAGGAAACTCTTTAGGTTATGCAACAGCAACTCCAAGAGTGAGAGGTAATAATACAAGTAGTAGCTCTTTAAATCCAAGAACTACCACTAGACCTAGAACAACAACAAAACCTAGAACTACAACGAGACCTGGAGTTAGCACAAATTCTACTCCAAGACCTAAATCAACTTCTACTCCAAGACCTAGAACCAAATCAAATTCTAGTACAAAGCCAAGAACAACTTCTACTCCAAGAAGTAGCACACCTAGAAGTTATTCTCCAAGAAGTTCTTCTGGAGGGTCTCCATCTTATTCAGGAGGAGGTAGAAGTTCTGGAGGAAGCCGAGGAAGAAGATAGATGTTAAATTAATTGAAAAGGAAAAAGTTATAATATGAAAAAGTTAATCATACTATTCATAGCTGTTGTATCTATGCCAAATATACAAGCACAAGATATTACAGATGCATTGAGATATACTCAAGATGAAATTCAAGGAACTGCAAGATACAGAGGCTTAAGTGGTGCTTTTGGAGCATTAGGTGGAGACATGAGTGCAGTAAGCATTAATCCAGCTGGTTCAGCTGTATTTAATAGCAGCCATCTTTCTGCTTCTCTTTCTAATAACAATGTAAAAAATGATGTCCAATATTTTAATAGAACGAACACTTCTAAAGAATTTAATGTTGATTTAAATCAAACAGGTGCTGCATTTGTTTTTAAAAATAGTAACACCAATTCAAACTGGTCAAAATTTGCTTTTAGTGCTGCTTATGATAAGATTCAAAATTATAACAACGATTGGTTTGCAAATGGAAATAATTCTACTTCAATTGACAGATATTTTTTAGATATTACTGAAAACCAATCCATTCCTTTTAGCGTATTAAAACTACAACCAGGAGAATATATAGAAGATGCATATGCCAATATAGGAGCAAGTCCTAATTATGGCTATCCTGTTCAACAAGTGTTTTTAGGTTATTGGGCAGGAATTATCGATCCTGTCAATTTAGATAACGAAACAAATGACGATGAAACTAATTATTTATCCAATACGGAACCAGCTTCATCTTTTTATCAAGAATATTATTATGCATCAACTGGTTATAATGGGAAATTCTCTTTAAATTTTTCCACTGCTTTTAAAGATAGGTTATACCTAGGAGTTAATCTAAATACTCATTTTATTAATTACGAAGAGTTTACTAGTTTTTATGAAAACAATAACGACCCAGATTCTTTAGCTAATAATATTATTTTTGAAAATTGGCTTTCAACCTTTGGCTCTGGATTCTCTTTTCAATTAGGGGCTATTGCAAAAATAACAAACGATTTAAGGTTAGGTTTATCATACAATTCACCAACTTGGTATAGAATTGAGGAAGAGCTCATACAAAATATAGATTCAAACATTGCTGATCCTGAAATTAGTTATGTCTCAAATATTATCAATATTTATCCTGCTTATAATATTCAATCACCAGGAAAATACACAGGTAGTTTAGCTTATGTATTTGGGGAATATGGGTTAATAAGTTTTGATTATTCATTAAAAGATTATAGTAACACTAAGTTCAAGCCAACTTCAGATCCTTATTTTGCTGGACAAAATAATGCTATAAATAACCAACTAACTACAGCTTCTACATATAAAATTGGTGGAGAAATTAGACTAAAACAACTTAGCCTTAGAGGTGGATATCGATTAGAAGAAAGCCCATATAAAAATGGAAGTACCTTAAGTGACTTAAAAGGATATTCTTTAGGTTTAGGATATAGTTTTGGAAATTTTAAAATCGATATGGCCTTTGATCAATCAAAACAATCTTCAGAATATCGTTTATTTAATAATTCAGGCTTTCCAAGTATAGCCTCAATAGATTCAAAACTAACAAATGTGGTTTTTACGGTAGGCTTTAACCTATAAATACACTGGAAATTTTATCGTTTTAGAGTAAAGTGAGATTTAAATTGTTTTTGGGCTCCTTCAGTTTCACAAAACTCTCTATATTTAATTAAAAACCAATAATCATCACTTCTGGTATAGACGAGAGGTCTAATACACACTACAGTCTTAAAAATATATCTACTGATCTCAACCAGACATTAACCATTAATATGAACAACTAGATTTCTTACTTATTCTATTGGTTTCACTTTGCTTTTTTAATTAAATTAACATCTCCACTTTGGGCTATTCGTAAAAAAAAAACAAGCTGGATTTGGTTGTGTTAATAAGCAACCATAATCAGGACCTACTTCAGCCGAAGTACCATTTGATGTATTTAAAAAAGAAAATTCAGATGAACTACAGATAGGTTCTGCATCTGTACAAATACTTGCTCCTCCAGTTTGACTAAAAATAACATTAGACAAACCGAAAAAGATAATTAGGATACTTATTTTTTTACAAAACGACATAAAAAAGATTAAATCTGTAATAGTAATACTAGTACAAACTTAATCTTTTTATAAAGTAATATTTATCTTTTTAGACTAAAGTGTGCTTTAAACTGTTTTTGCGCACCTTCACTTTCCCCTAATTCTCTATAATCAATAGTAAACCAATAATCACTTGAAGGTAATAATTCACCATTATAAGTTCCATCCCAACCTGGTCCTGTTGGACTTAATTGCTTTAATAGTTTACCATAACGGTCATATATAAAGATTTTGGCATCAAATTGATTTTCAATTCCAAAGATTTTCCATGTATCATTATAACCATCATTATTTGGCGTGAAAAATAATGGATAATCCATTACTAATACAACATCACTTGCAATACCACAGCCATTAATATCTCTAGCCTGTATAACATGCTCTCCAAATAACACATCGTTAAACGTATAGGTGTTAGAGTTTGGCTCATTACTTAACCAAGGACCATTATCTATACTAAATTCAAACAATGCTGCTCCGTCACCAGTTGCTGTAACTTGAATGATATTGTTGTTTGCAAATGCTTCAGTTGCAAGTGTAGCAGTAACAGTTGGTGGAGAACTTAATTCTACTACAGTAGAATCTGAACTCATACATAGACTATTAATATTTGTCACAGTAACTGTATAATTACCTTCTACAGTTGGCATAAAAATTGAATCAGTACCTAAAATTATTGATGGATCTCCATCTTCAACCCATTGAAAAGTATATTGACTTGCACTTAATCCAGTATCGATTGTAGGGTTACCAATTACTTCAGTATCATTTAAGTTAATACAGATAATATATAAATCATCTATATTAAACTCTGGAGCTGGATTAACAATTAAATCAAATGTTATAATAGTGTAACACCCTGTTCCTTCATCAGAAGCATCACTAGGGTCACCAGTATTGGTAACGCGAACGTAAATAGTTTGTGGTGCTGATATATTGGCATAAGCCGTTGCATTGGCTATAGGATTTTCTCCTAATTCAGCATCACCAAGTGTTTCATGGTAAGAAACTGTTTCATCAAAATCATTCAGCATCAATCCTTCATTTTGAGTCAAATCAAATTCTTCTTGTAAATCTCCGGAATTATTATCATCACATGCCACTAAATCAGGTAAAACATCATTTGGTGTTGGTAATGTGTTTACTACTAAAGTTAAACTGGTTAAAGAATAACAATTACCACCACTAGTTGTTTCGGTTACAGTTACAAATATTGTTTGTGGATTGTGAGGCAAACCTCCAATAGAAACATTATTATAAGCTGTATAATCTGAAATTGGATTATTTGGGATATCTGCCATAGTCTCAAAGTAGTTCACATCTAATGTTACATCGCCTCCAGTTAAACCATCATTTTGAGTCGTTAAATCAAAAATCGCATATCCATCATTATCTGAAGAATCATCACATATTTCAAAAATTACATCTTGAGCTTCAGCTGGAATCTCAGGTAATGGATTAACAATCAAATCAAATTGACCTACACTAACACAACCATTTGAACCTTCTAGACGAACATAAATAGTTGTATTACCAGACATATAATTTGATAAATCTGGTTCAATTATAGGGCTCATACTAGGAGTAGATTCTGCATCTGACATAGACTCATGATAAGTCAATGTGTAATTAGCTGGATTTTGTGATCCATAAATAGTAGCATCCATGGTCGTTAAATTAAATGTGGCTATTCCATCTAAATCATCATCACAAACTACATAAGGAGCAATATCTGTTGGAATTTCTGGAGCTGGCTCAACAATAAGCTGTAATTCAACAATTGTTGCACAATCAATTCCAGAGCCAAATTCAACTCTTACATAAATAATTTGTCCTGCTACATTAGATAAAGAATCTCCTTGAGGATTAACATCATCCAATGCATTTTGAAGCGTTAAATGAAAAGTGACTACTAATGTAGGATCCGTTGCTAAAATAGCATCTCTAACTGGGGACAAATCAAAGCTTCCTAGATTATCATTATCTTCATCACAATCATATAAAGGTAATGGTGTACTAACAGGTGGTCCTGTTACTACATTTAATGTTAAAGTAGTCGTATCATAACATCCTGTATTTATATCTTCAACTCTAACATAGACTATTTCTCCATCTGTTCCAATATAAGCAGTTGATGAAGGTGTAACTTCTGGTGTTCCAGCTATAGCATCTGCTAAGTTATTATGATAGGTAACTATATAATTCGTATTACCTGCAGTAATTTCATTGTCTTTAAGTGTTAAATCCATTTCAGTCATTCCATCAATTACATTCTCATCACATGAAACCAATGGTGATGGATTAACAATTACTGGTAAAGATTGCACAGTAATATTTTGTGTACTTGAGGCAAAACAAGCTCCTGGTGTTGTATATTCTATGGTATAGGTTGCTCCTGATGTTCCTCCTGATACTGTTCCTGTTGCTGGATCAATACTTGCGCCATCACTTGGAACTGGATTGAAAGCAAAAGTTCCTCCTGTATCTCCTGTAATCGTTACGGTTCCTCCATCACAATCAGCTGTTGCTGTAAATGAAGCATCTTCAGTTGGTATAACAGTAATATTTTGAGTACTAGAAGCAAAACATACTCCTGAAGTTGTATATTCTACAGTATAGGTTACTCCTGCTGTGCCTCCTGTAACTACTCCTGTAGTTGAATTAATTGTTGCGCCATCACTTGGAACTGGATTAAATGCAAAGGTTCCTCCTGCATCTCCTGTTATCGTAGCTGTTCCTCCATCACATGTAGCTGTAGTCGTGAAAGTCGCATCTTCTGCTGGTAGAACTGTTATATTCTGTGTGCTTGAAGCAAAGCAAGCTCCTGGTGTTGTATATTCTATGGTATAGGTTGCTCCTGGTGTACCTCCTGTTACTAATCCTGTAGCTGAATTTATACTTGCTCCATCACTTGGAACTGGATTGAATGCAAACGTTCCTCCAGCATCTCCTGTTATCGTTACGGTTCCTCCATCACATGTATCTGTTGCTGTAAACGTAGCATTCTCTGAAGGAAGGACTGTTATATTTTCTGTACTACTTGATCCACATGCGCCTGAAATTGTATATTCAATGGTATAGGTTGCTCCAGATGTGCCTCCAGTAACGACTCCTGTAGTTGAATTAATTGTTGCGCCATCACTTGGAACTGGATTAAGCGTAAAGGTTCCTCCTGTATCTCCTGTTATCGCTACGGTTCCTCCATCACATGTATTCGTAGTTGTAAAGACTGTACTAGCAGTTGTTAATACAGTTACTGTTTCTGTTGAAACATCTGAACATGCTCCTGAAGTTGTATATTCTACAGTGTAGGTTACTCCTGCTGTGCCTCCTGTAACTACTCCTGTAGTTGAATTAATTGTTGCGCCATCACTTGGAACTGGATTAAATGCAAAGGTTCCTCCTGCATCTCCTGTTATCGTAGCTGTTCCTCCATCACATGTAGCTGTAGTCGTGAAAGTCGCATCTTCTGCTGGTAGAACTGTTATATTCTGTGTGCTTGAAGCAAAGCAAGCTCCTGGTGTTGTATATTCTATGGTATAGGTTGCTCCTGGTGTACCTCCTGTTACTAATCCTGTAGCTGAATTTATACTTGCTCCATCACTTGGAACTGGATTGAATGCAAACGTTCCTCCAGCATCTCCTGTTATCGTTACGGTTCCTCCATCACATGTATCTGTTGCTGTAAACGTAGCATTCTCTGAAGGAAGGACTGTTATATTTTCTGTACTACTTGATCCACATGCGCCTGAAATTGTATATTCAATGGTATAGGTTGCTCCAGATGTGCCTCCAGTAACGACTCCTGTAGTTGAATTAATTGTTGCGCCATCACTTGGAACTGGATTAAGCGTAAAGGTTCCTCCTGTATCTCCTGTTATCGCTACGGTTCCTCCATCACATGTATTCGTAGTTGTAAAGACTGTACTAGCAGTTGTTAATACAGTTACTGTTTCTGTTGAAACATCTGAACATGCTCCTGAAGTTGTATATTCTACAGTGTAGGTTACTCCTGCTGTGCCTCCTGTAACTACTCCTGTAGTTGAATTAATTGTTGCGCCATCACTTGGAACTGGATTAAATGCAAAGATTCCTCCTGCATCTCCTGTTATCGTTACTGTTCCTCCATCGCATGTAGCTGTTGTTGTAAAAGTTGCATCTCCTCCTGGAGTAACAGTTACACTTTCAGTGTCTGCAATTACACCTCCACAACCTGTTGTTGGATTGTTTATATTTTCTAATGTAATTACTTGATCAACTGTAATACCTGAAATAGTTATCACGCCATTCCCAGCAGCATCTAAAGTTATTGTTTGAGTTGCTCCACTATTGATATTATAATCTACTTCATCACCAGGTGTTCCAACTAAAGTAAAAACAGCATTATCACCAGAGCATACAGAATTATTACTGGTAAGTGTTACAGTAGGTATTGCTACGATATTAACTGTTTCTGATAAAGTTAATGGACCTCCACAAATAGAATTTAAGTTATTTGCAGTTAATAAATTAATTGTTTGATTTGCTGTAATACCAGTAATTGTTATTACATGAGTTCCGGTAGCATCTAGTGTTATAGTTTGAGTTGCACCACCATTTATATTGTATTCAACCACATCGTTTTCAGAGCCAGTAATTGTAAAAACTGCATCTCCTCCAGAACATGTATCAGCACTACTAGTTACTGTTACTACTGGTGTTGGTGATACAACTACTGTAATTGGTCTAATGGCTACATATTCAACTCCAGTTAATGCATCAGTATAAGTTACTTGAGCAATATATGTTGTAGTTTGGCTTGGTGTTACTATTAATGCATTTGGATCTGTGCCAATAACTGCACCAGATTCATCTAACCATTCAAATGTAGTTATAGTCGATCCACTTGGAACAAATTGGTAAGCTTCTGGGCTTGTAAATGGAATATCCCAAACACCTGTGTTTCTTCCTGGAGCTGCAAGACCTTGTGTTCCTGCATCATTTTGTATTCCTATTGCTGCTCTTCCTCCATGCCAACCAGAACAAACTGGTTTTTGAAAGATATATGTTTCTACAATATTTGTGGTTTCGTAAAACATAATCATTTGAGATGTTTTCAATGCACTACAACTAAAATGAGCTACGTTATAAAAACTAAACACAAATACTCTAAAAGGCGCTTCACCTTTTACACTATAAGTAATATTATAATCAGTTCCAATGGTTCCAGATGCTGCAGGATTAGTATCATGAATGGCTCCAAAAATATTACCGTTTCTTAAAGCGTTATCCGTGTTATTTGGGATTAATTGACCCGCTGCTGGAGTCCACATATGAAATGTATTAGCATTACTAGTATCAAAGCTTACAGCACCATTAGTAGAAAGCACACAATTAGTGTAATTATTCTGATAAAATTCAAAATCGAAAGCAAAATTAATAATATTACTCCAGATATCATCTGTAGTTAAGGCTGTACCTGTTGAAGTTTCTCCAAATGAAAAAGGTGGGTTAAAAGGAATGGTATTTACCACATAAGTATTAGATTCTCCTATTTCTTGATATGAAGCTGAGAGCGTTAAAGGTGGAATCGTACCTGTATTTAAGTCTATACAAAATGCATCTGTTATACATACATTGCCACCACAAGACACAGAACCACTGCTAGCAGAAAGAGACATTTCTGAAGATCCAGAACCAGAACTTTGTGTAGAAGGAAAAATCCTTATTTCAATAACTGCCGTGTCGCAATTAGTTGGCATGGCATTTTCACAAATTTCATAAGTTATATAATAAATACCTTGAGGTGTACTAGCTGCAATATTTACAAATCCAAATGCATTTAGAGTTAAAAATCCTGAAGGATCTGGAACTGTTTCAGTTATTGTAAAATTTCCAAATGTTCCAAAAGTGATAGCTGTACCATTAAAATAATCGTTTAAAAAAACACGATCACCACCACTAGTCGTGGCAAAAGGACTATTTGCTCTACCAACAACAACATCATCAATAGCGATAAGCTGAGCAAAGGAAACATTAAAAGCTATAAGAAAAAATAGAGTAATTATCTTTTTCATAAGGGAAAATATTAAAAATGAATTAACTAACTAACAATTAGAGTGTCAATTAATTATCTTAAAAACATTAAAAAATTAATGGCTGAATTTAAGAAAATTTCATGAGAAATCAATCAAATTTAATAACGAAATTAATTCTATGTTAATAAAACACCTTTAAATACGGATTTTCTTATATTTGCAGATTAAACATATATTTAAATTATCGGATGAAATTTGATGAAAAGTTAGAAGAATTTGAGTCTTTAGGAGATAACCATGTTGGAACATCTTCAAATACACCTATGCGTCAAGACGCCTTTAATCTAACAAACGAAGAGAAAATTGACATTATTAAAGATGATGTGCAGCATATCTTGGAAACTTTAGGTCTGGATTTAACAGACGACAGCTTAAAAGGGACTCCAAATCGCGTTGCAAAAATGTTTGTAAAAGAACTTTTTGGTGGTTTAAATCCTGATAAAAAACCTAATGCTTCAACTTTTGAAAATAAGTATAAATATGGTGAAATGTTAGTTGAAAAAAACATTACTGTTTATTCAACTTGTGAGCACCATTTACTACCAATTGTTGGAAAAGCTCATGTGGCCTATATTTCTAATGGCACTGTTGTTGGTTTATCGAAAATGAATAGAATTGTTGATTATTTTTCAAAACGCCCTCAAGTTCAAGAGAGATTAACTATTCAAATTGTTAAGGAATTACAAGAAGTTTTAAACACACAAGATGTTGCCTGTGTTATAGACGCAAAACATTTATGTGTTAATTCTCGTGGTATTAGAGATACAGAAAGCAGTACAATAACATCAGAATTTGGTGGCAAATTCAAAGAAAAAGAAACTAGAAGAGAGTTTTTAGATTATATAAAAATGGACACTTCTTTTTAGTGTTCGTTGTTGAGTCGGTAGTTGTTAAGTTGAAAATCTATCATTATGCACTTATATTCGTTTGAAAAATTGGAAGTTTGGAAAGAATCAATTCAATTAGCAGTTAAAGCTTATAAAATAACAGACTTATATCCTACTGAAGAAAAATTTGGACTCACCTCCCAAATGAGACGATGTTCAGTTTCTGTTTCATCAAATATTGCTGAAGGAACAGCTAGACTAACTAATAAAGATAAAGCTCATTTTATGACAATGGCTTATAGCTCTTCAATAGAATTATTAAATCAAGCAATAATTTCAAAAAAGTTAGAACTCATTTCTGAAGAAAATTATAAAAATATTAGAATTGAAATCGAATCAATTACCAATAAAATTAACGCATTAAGAAATCATTTTCTCAAGCCCTAACAACTTAACACCTTTACTACAAACAAATCAACACCATGCAACGATACAAGCAGCAAGAGATAAAGATATACAATACACTTACAGGTGAGAAAGACATTTTTAGGCCTATAAATGAAGGCTATGTTGGCATGTATGTTTGTGGACCAACTGTTTACAGCAATGTCCATTTAGGTAATGTAAGAACTTTCATGTCTTTTGATATGATTTTCAGGTATCTAAAACATTTAGGATATAAAGTTCGCTATGTAAGAAATATTACTGACGCTGGGCATTTAGAAAATGATGCTGATGTTGGAGAAGATAGAATTGCTAAAAAAGCCAGACTTGAAGAAATTGAACCAATGGAAGTTGTGCAACGTTATACAGTAGACTTTCACAATATTTTAAATGCTTTCAATTTTTTACCTCCAAGTATCGAACCTACTGCAACTGGACATATTATTGAACAAATAGAATTAATAAAAACCATTATAGACAATGGGTTTGCATACGAAGTCAATGGATCTGTCTATTTTGATGTTTTAAAATATAACGAAACAAATAATTACGGTATTTTAAGTAAGCGTAAAGTGGAAGATTTAATCCATAATACTCGTGAACTTGATGGGCAAAGTGATAAAAAGAATCCACAAGATTTTGCACTTTGGAAAAAAGCTGAGCCCCAACACATTATGCGTTGGCCTTCTCCTTGGAGTGATGGTTTTCCTGGATGGCATTTAGAATGTACAGCCATGAGTACTAAATATCTTGGTGAGCATTTTGATATACATGGTGGTGGTATGGATTTAAAATTTCCACATCACGAATGTGAGATTGCTCAAAACCAAGCTGCAAAAGGTCGAACTCCAGTAAACTATTGGATGCATGCCAACATGCTTATTATGAATGGCAAAAAAATGGCAAAATCTACTGGAAATTTCATACTTCCTAACGAAATTTTCTCTGGAGATAACCAGCATATCACTAAAGGATTTTCACCTTCAGTAGCTAGATTTTTTATGCTTCAAGCACATTATAGAAGTATTTTAGATTTCACTAACGATGGCCTTTTAGCTGGCGAGAAAGGATTTAACAGACTTTTAGATGCCATACATTTATTAGATAATTTATCTACAGATTCTGTTTCAACATTTAACGTTTTAGAATGGAAACAAAAATGTTATGATGCCATGAATGATGATTTTAATACACCAATTCTAATAGCTCATTTATTTGATGCATCTAAATACATCAATCAAATAAAAGATGGCAAAGCTAGTATTACAAATGAAGATTTGGATATATTAAAAGAAACCATTCATGCGTTTGTGTTTGATATCATGGGACTTACTGATGTTTCTACTACAGAAACAAATAGCAAAAGCGACAAGCTTTCTGGATCTGTTGAATTATTAATAAAATTGCGCCAAGAAGCTAGAGTTAATAAAGACTTTGCTCTTTCTGATAAAATTAGAGACGAGCTTGATGCTATTGGAATTCAATTGAACGATGGGAAAGATGGGACGACGTTCTCAACTAATTAATCATGAAAAAAATAATAGTTGCACCTTTTTTATTTCTAATAAAAGTTTACCAAACTATTATATCTCCATTTACTCCTGCTACATGTAGGTTTCAACCAACATGTTCGCATTACGCTAAGGAAGCTTTAGAAAAACACGGCTTTTTTAAAGGTGGTAAATTGGCGCTAAAGAGGATTTTTAGTTGTCATCCTTGGGGGAATTCAGGTTACGATCCTGTTCCAGAAAAGGATGACAACTAAAAATTGCCAATGCGCAAGCTCGCATGTTCGCTAAAAATGTACACTGTACATTTTCTTTTTCGCTCCATCGCCTTGGGGGAATTCAGGTTACGATCCTGTTCCAGAAAAGGATGACAACTAAAAATTGCCAATGCGCAAGCTCGCATGTTCGCTAAAAATGTACACTGTACATTTTCTTTTTCGCTCCATCGCCTTGAGGAATATCTGGTTATGATCCAGTTCCTGAAAAATTAGATAAAAAATAACATTTCCTTACAACACATTCCTTTTTAATCCATTTTCATTTGTATATATTTACATTCACAAAATAAAACCTATGTTTCTACTTAAGTTCGATTGGAATCCTATTTCTGGAATAGACATTATTGGAAATTTTAAACTTCATTTTTACAGCATGATGTGGATTATTGCTTTCCTTTTGGGTTGGTACATCATGAAACGTATTTTTATTAAAGAGAAAGTAAAACTAGAATATTTAGATCCTCTATTTATATACACTGTTTTTGCCACCATGCTTGGCGCACGTTTGGGACATGTAATATTCTATCAATCTGAATTATTTTCTCAAGACTTCTTTAGCGTCTTTTTACCTGTTCGTTTTCATCCAGAATTTGAATTCACAGGCTTTCAAGGCTTAGCTAGTCATGGAGCAGCCATTGGAATTATTATTGGTATGTATTTATACCGAAGAAAATACAAATACAAATCTTTAATGTGGATTCTGGACAAAATTGTTATTCCAGTAGCTTCAGGAGCTGTTTTTATAAGAATTGGAAATTTTATTAATTCTGAAATTATAGGAAAAGTTACAGATTCTAATCTAGGTGTTCGTTTTATTCAAGATGAATATGGTAAAGGTGAAGCCATGCAAATAACAGGAATAAAAACTCCTAAAGCAGCTTATGATGCGATTGCTAATAATCCACAATTTCAAAATTTATTAGAAGCTGTTCCATATAGACATGCAGCACAATTATATGAATCCTTCTGTTACGTTTTTGTATTTATTATTCTATGGTATTTCTATACTAAAACAAATAAAGGCAATCAACAAGGGTTTTTATTCGGATTGTTTTTAGTACTTTTATGGACTGTTAGATTGTTTGTGGAGTTTGTAAAAGAACCTCAAGGAGAAGAATACATTACGTTTTTAGGCCTGAACACTGGTCAGATGCTAAGTATTCCTTTTATAATTTTTGGTTTATATTTTATGTTTGTTTACAAACCAAAAACTCAAGTTTAATATGAGGTCTTTTAAAGCGACGCATGTTATTCCGTTAACAATTACTATTGCTACAGCTTCAATATTATCTATTTCCTGCAAGGAAGATAAAAAAATAATTAAAACTGTTGAAATACCTTTTACTAAAGAAGGAGAATTAACACTTTACAAGTCTTCAACAGATACAATTATATCTAAATTAAATATTGAAATTGCAGACACTGAATACGATACACAGACTGGTTTGATGTATAGAAATTCTATGAAAGAAAATCGTGGAATGTTGTTTGTTTTTAAGAATTTTCAACCTCGTTCATTCTATATGAAAAACACAAAGTTTCCATTAGATTTAATTTATCTAGATGAGGACAAGACTATTGTAAGTTTTCAAGAAAACGCTCAGCCTCTAGACGAATCTTCTTTACCTTCTAATGCTCCTGCAAAATATGTGCTAGAAGTAAATGCAGGATTGGTAAAAAAATGGGGACTAAAAAAAGGAGACAGTATGCAATACACAGACCTGCAACAATAATTTTTATAAAAATATATCCCATAAAAAAGCCTTTCAATTAAAACTGAAAGGCTTTTTTTTATATTAATTAGAAGGATTAAGCTTTTGCTTCTTCAACTTCTTCTTTTACTTTATTCTTTAAAGAATCTGTAGCGTCTCCTTTTTTAACTGAATCGTACATAATAGGTGTTGCAATAAACAACGATGAATATGTTCCAACAATAACACCAATTATTAAGGCGAACATGAATCCTCTAATTGAATCTCCACCAAAAACAAAGATAGCAAGTAATACTACCAATGTTGTTAAAGACGTATTTAATGTTCTACTTAATGTACTACTTAATGATGCATTAATTACTTTATCGAATGGCCAGTTAGTATGTTCGTTAAAGAATTCACGAATTCTATCGAACACAACTACTGTATCATTTAACGAGTAACCAATTACTGTTAATATAGCTGCAATAAATGCCTGATCTATTTCCATAGTAAAAGGCATAAACTTATAAGTTAAAGAGAAAACACCTAATACAATAAGTACATCATGGAAAACTGCCGCAACTGCTCCAAGAGAGAATTGCCATCTTTTAAAACGGAATAAGATATATAGGAATACAACTATTAAAGATCCTAAAATAGCCCAGAAAGAAGCTCTCTTTATATCATCTGCAATAGTAGGACTTACTTTATAATATTTCATTAAGCCAACAGTCTTATGCTCGTCATCACTTATAAAATCTTCATAAGAAACACCATCTAAATGTGGTTGCAAAGCAGTAAACAAGGTATTTCTTAATTCTTCATCAACTTCAGTTCCTGTTTCTTCAACTTTAAATTTAGTTGTAATTTTTAATTGATTTGAACTTCCAAAAGTTTTAGCATCTGCACTTCCAAAAACTTCAGGAGCCGAAAGTGTACTTGTTATTTCAGATGAGCTTACATCATTTGCAAAACGCACTTGATAAGTTCTACCTCCAACAAAATCGACACCTTGATCTAAACCATTTGTAAATAATGATCCTAAACTTAAAACGATTAAAATAGCTGAAAAGATATAAGCTGTTTTACGTTTCTTTAAGAAGTTGATATTGATATTTCTGAATAAATTTTTAGTAATTCCTGTTGAGAAATCTAAATTCCCTCCTCTTCCAACATACCAATCAACAATTAATCTAGTAATAAAAATAGCTGTAAATAAAGACGTAGCAATACCAATTAATAAGGTAGTAGCAAACCCTTTAATAGGTCCTGTTCCAAAAATAAATAATATTAATGCTGTTAAACCTGTTGTTATATTCGCATCTAAAATTGATGATAAGGCATTAGCAAAACCATCTTGTATTGATTCTTTTTGTCCTTTTCCTTTGGCTAATTCTTCTCGAATACGTTCAAAGATAAGTACGTTAGCATCAACAGACATACCAATAGTTAATACAATACCTGCAATTCCAGGAAGTGTTAAAACAGCTCCTAAACCAGATAATATTCCAAATATTAATAAGATGTTGAATAACATTGCAATATCAGCAAAAAGTCCAGCTTTCCCATAATAGAAAATCATCCATAGTAACACTAAAGAAAGTGCTATCATAAATGACATTTTACCACTATCTATAGCTTCTTGACCTAAAGATGGTCCAACAACTTCACCTTGAATAATATCTGCAGAAGCTGGTAATTTACCTGCACGTAACACGTTTGCTAAATCGGTTGCTTCATTTAAAGTAAAGTCTCCTGAAATTTGAGAATTACCTCCAGAAATAGCTCCTGTAGTAACTCCTGGTGCAGAATAAACCACATTATCAAGAACGATAGCAATTTGGCTTCCTTGGTTAAATGCCTTTCCAGTCATTTCTTCCCAGATTTTTGAACCTTTAGCATTCATTTGCATAGACACAACTGGTTTACTTGTTGGTCCATACTCTTGGCGTGCATCTGTTACAACTGCTCCACTTAATGGTGGCACATTATCTCTGTTTCCAACTAAAGCATATAATTCCACTATTTCGCTATCCTTTTCTGGTTTGCCAAACAAGAATTTTACATCACGCATTTCTGCAGGAACTAAAGCTCTTACTTGTGGCATATTTAAATACTCAAGTACTTGATCTTTATCTTTTATTGCAAATTGAGCAACAACTGGTCCACCTTGGTAACCAAATCCTCTAATTAGTTTTCCAATTGGGTTGTTTTCTATTGCTAATGAGTCTGGATCATCACCTAATAAATCGGCAATCTTATCGTCTTCAGAATTTTGAGTCTCTTCAACTACTTCCTCTGTTACAGCTTCTTCTTCTGAAGCTTCAATATTTTTAATTAATTCGTTTGCTTGACTTAAGAAACCTGCAAAAAGTTCTCCTTTATAAGCATCCCAGAATTCTAATTGTGCTGTACTTTGAAGTAATTTAAGCGCTCTCTCTTTGTCTTTAACTCCTGGAAGTTCTACAAGGATACGTCCAGTGTTTCCTAAACGTTGAATACTTGGTGAAGTAACACCAAACTCATCGATACGTTTACGCAATACTTCGAATGCAGATACAATAGACTCATCAATTTTTCTTGTAATGATAGGTTCTACTTCATCATCAGACATATCGAAAGTTATTTCATCGCTTAAGCTTCTGTTAGCAAAAATATCTGGTGAAGCTAATTTTGTATCTCCTTCTATGGCATCAAATGCAATAAAGAAATCTTCTAAATAACTGTTCTGACTGTTTTTTTGAAGTTCTGAAGCATCGTCTAATGCTTTATTAAAAACAGGATCTTTACTATAATTAGATAATCCTTTTAAGATATCTTTTACAGACACTTGAAGAATAACACTAACACCACCTTTTAGGTCAAGACCTAAATTCATAGCGTTTTCTTTAACCTCGTTGTGAGTATATTCTGCAATACCTAAATTATATACATTTTCGTTGGCTATTGAATCTAAATACTGACGTTCTTTAACTTCATCGCCTTGTGAAAATGCATTTGCCTCTCCTTCTACACTGTTTGCCTTAAATGTAAAAGACAGTTGGTAAATACTTACCAAACCAAATAAAATTGCAAATAATTTTACTAATCCTTTATTCTGCATTATATATTAAATTAATTAGTTCTCTTGTTGATATTTTTTAAAACGAGCAAATATATATCTTCTATACTTATTTAACAAAAGGTTTCAGATATATAACAAAAAAAACAGCTATAAAAAGCTGTTTTTTTTGTTATATAAATTTTTAGGCATTACATACCTTGTAACTTATCTGTTTTTTCATATCCTTCTGGAGGTGTCATATCGAATTTATCATCTGTTACAGATTCTTTCTTTATTTCTGTAACTTCATTCGTAATGGTTAAGTTAATTCCCGTTTGACTCATATTCATTGTCATAAATAATGGAAATCCATTTAAGTTGGCTCCCATCATTGTTGATTGCTGAGAAATAGCACTTAATTTATCTGTTGTATAAACATCCATTGTTACAACAGTACCTTCTTTATTTAATTCAATATTATATTCTTGACACTCGTAACCTAGTACTGTTTTAGTTTCATCCCCTTTAGTTATTGTTACATTCTTTAAATCTTCTTCTGTAGGCTCCATGCTTTTAACAACATATTTTTTACCTGTCATTTGATTATTCAATGCCATCAACATTTCATTACTCTCGCTATCCATAATTGAATATGAAGATCCTGTCATGATGTTTGATGTTTCAGAACGAGTTTTACCTTCTTTAAAATATGTAGTTGTTAAAATATCTCCAATCATTGCCAATTGACTTTGCATTTGGGCATTATCTGTAGACATGGTTTGTTTAGAAAATATAACTCCTTCTGTCATGCTTTCTTGTGAAAAGACAGATGTTGTTAAAGCGACTAATACGACTAATATTATTTTTTTCATTTTATATGTTTTAAGTTTCTTAGAGATATTATAATTCTAATAATCCATTAGTTTTTCTAACAGCTTCTGCACTTTTATGCATGTTTGTTTTTTCAGCTTCTGTTAATTCCATTTCAACAATACTCTCTATACCATTTCTCCCTAGAATAACTGGCACTCCTATACAGATATCTTTCAAGCCATATTCGCCATCTAATAGAACTGAACAAGGAAACATTTTTTTCTGATTACACGCAATAGCTTGTACCAAACTACTTACTGCTGCTCCTGGAGCGTACCAAGCCGAAGTACCTAATAATTTAGTTAGTGTTGCTCCACCAACCTTTGTATCTTCTTTAACTTGTTCTAAACGTTCAGCTGATAAAAACTTTGAAACAGGCACAGAATTTCTAGTGGCTAATCTAGTTAAAGGAATCATACCAGTATCACTATGTCCACCAAGCACCATTCCATCAACATCACTAATTGGTGCTTCTAATGCTTCTGCTAATCTATATTTAAAACGTGCAGAATCTAATGCTCCACCCATTCCAATAATTCTATGTTTTGGTAATCCAGTAGCTTTTGAAGCTAAATATGCCATTGTATCCATTGGGTTACTTACAACAATAAGAATTGTATTTGGAGAATGTTTTACTAAACTTGAAGAAACCGCTTTTACAATTCCAGCGTTAATACCAATTAACTCTTCACGAGTCATACCTGGTTTTCTTGGAATTCCAGAAGTAATAACACAAATATCGCTATTTGCTGTTACCGAATAATCGTTTGTAATTCCTGTTATTTTAGTATCAAATCCATTTAGAGAAGCTGTTTGCATTAAATCCATAGCTTTACCTTCAGCAAAACCTTCTTTAATATCTAACAAAACGACTTCTGAAGCGAAATTTTTAATAGCTATGTATTCTGCACAACTGGCACCTACTGCTCCTGCTCCAACTACTGTTACTTTCATAAAATTATGTGTTTTTTAATGTGTTGATTTTTAAGACTGCAAAATTACAAATAAAAATACTGCAAATGAAAAAGCAGAAGAATTATCTTCTGCCTTAACTGTATTTATATACTTTGTTTATGCGTCTATATTTGCATAAATAGCATTCTTTTCAATAAACTCTCTACGAGGTGGCACTTCGTCTCCCATTAACATAGAAAATATTCTATCTGCTTCAACACCATTCTCAATTTGAATTTGACGCAATGTTCTAAATTCAGGATTCATAGTTGTGTCCCAAAGTTGTTCTGCATTCATCTCACCAAGACCTTTATAACGTTGAATTTTTGCTCCATCTCCATATTGTTCCAAAATAGCAGCACGTTCTTCATCATTCCAAGCATATTGCTTTTTTGCTCCTTTTTTAATTAAATATAGTGGAGGAGTTGCAATATAAATATGCCCATTTTCTATAAGCTCTTTCATAAAACGGAAAAAGAACGTTAAGATTAACGTTTCAATGTGACTACCATCAATATCTGCATCACACATAATAACCACTTTATGATATCTTAATTTAGATAAGTTTAATGCTTTGCTATCTTCTTCAGTTCCAATAGTAACACCAAGGGCTGTAAAAATGTTCTTTATTTCTTCGTTTTCAAACACTTTATGAACCATGGCTTTTTCAACATTCAAAATTTTCCCACGTAACGGTAAAATAGCTTGAAAAGCTCTATCTCTACCTTGTTTTGCTGTTCCACCTGCCGAATCTCCCTCAACAAGATACACTTCGCATTTTTCTGGATCTTGCTCAGAACAGTCCGATAATTTTCCAGGTAAACCACCAATACTCATGACAGTCTTACGCTGCACCATTTCACGTGCTTTTTGAGCAGCATGACGCGCTTGTGCCGCAAGAATAACTTTTTGCACAATCGTTTTAGCATCGTCTGGATTTTCCTCTAAATAATCGGTTAGCATTTCTGATACAGATTGGCTAACTGCTGCAGAAACCTCTCTATTTCCTAACTTCGTTTTGGTTTGCCCTTCGAATTGTGGTTCTTGAACTTTTACCGAAATAATAGCTGTAAGCCCTTCACGGAAATCATCCCCAGCAATATCGAATTTTAAGTTTTTTAGTAAGCCAGATTCATCTGCATACTTTTTAAGTGTATGTGTTAAACCACGACGGAAACCAGATAAATGTGTTCCACCTTCGTGTGTGTTGATATTATTTACATAAGAATGTAAGTTTTCGGCATAAGAGGTATTATAAACCATTGCAACCTCAACAGGAACACCATTCTTTTCACCTTCAAAAGCAATAACCTCTTTTATTAAAGGCTCACGATTACCATCTAAGAATTTGATAAATTCTTTAAGACCTTCTTCAGAATGAAAAGTTTCCCCTTCAAACTCACCATCCTCTTTTTTATGCCTTCTATCTACTAAATGAATAGTAATACCTTTATTCAAATAAGCTAATTCACGTAATCTGCTAGCTAACGTATCATAATTATATTCTAAAGTCTGAGTAAAAATTGTTGGGTCTGGCTTAAAAGTAACAATCGTTCCTCTTTTATCAGTAGCACCAACCTTTTTAACAGGATACATGGTTTTTCCTTTCTCGTATTCTTGCTCCCAGATTTCACCCTTTCGGTATACTGTGGCTTTTAAATGATCTGACAATGCGTTAACACAACTTACACCAACACCATGGAGTCCACCAGACACTTTATATGAATCTTTATCGAATTTTCCACCAGCACCAATCTTAGTCATTACAACTTCTAGTGCCGAGACACCTTCTTTTTTATGCAAATCAACTGGAATACCACGACCATCATCTTCAGTTGTTATGGAATTATCTTCGTTAATAATTACGGTAATATTATCACAATGTCCAGCTAATGCTTCATCAATAGAGTTATCGACAACCTCATACACTAAATGGTGTAAACCTCTTACTCCAGTATCTCCAATATACATGGAAGGACGCATACGCACATGCTCCATACCTTCTAAAGCTTGAATACTATCTGCTGAATAATTATCCTTGTTAAATTCTTCTCTTTTTTCGCTCATTATTTTGAATAATTTTTAGTTCGATT